>Ga0070740_10000188_pt1 | contig 164263 bp, 155 predicted proteins | sample Coa_R2_FD_67286 | JGI IMG/M metagenome (GOLD analysis project Ga0070740, IMG submission 67286) | Surface soil microbial communities from Centralia Pennsylvania, which are recovering from an underground coalmine fire - Coalmine... | ecosystem: Environmental > Terrestrial > Soil > Unclassified ... | reverse complement strand
AGCAGGCTGGAAAACAGCTTTGCGAAAAGTTCCATCGGTCGCCGACCTCTGATCTTGTCTGACAACTCGATCATCGGCCAGGCGGCCGGTGGAATCAAAATTTCAAATATCTTTGGCTAGTTTTCAGGAAGCCGTTTCTCGATTTGTCCGTGCGGCCGTTATTGGTGGCCCCTATGTGGCGACAGACACGGGCGGCACAACCGGCTCCAAGCGCGGATGCAAGGTCGGCGACCTGGTAGTGCGATTCACCAGCGAAAGCGCCTTTTGTGGTTCCGCGGTGGTTGTCGAAGCAAAAAGGGATGGGTCCTACACTCTGGCGCGATCTCTCGCGGAAATGGAGCTTGCACGAGCAAATCGGGAAGCGGAAGCCGGAGTGTTCGTGCTCTCGGCTTCGCACGCGCCAGCCAGTTTTCCACGCTTTTCGCGCTACGGGAAGGATCTCCTTGTCATTTGGGATTCCGAAGATTCTAGGACCGATTGTTATCTCCATGCCGCTCTACTCGCCGCTCTTTGTTTGGCAAGCCGGAAGCGCGTGAGCACTGATGAATGCAATGTCCGCGCCTTGGAGGATGTTGCCGGACGGGTCGAGAGCGAGATTTCTCGTTTGGGCAAGATGCGAAGTCATAACGAGACGATTCGCCGCAACGCCGACAGTATCGCCGAGGAGATTCGAAAGGGAGAAGACAAGCTGGTTCTACTGCTAAGCAAGGCATCAGAAGTGATGAAGGCGCTGAACGTGGAACTTCATGATGTGGAGGCCGAGCGAAAGTCGCCAATCTCGTTGCCCGCTGGCTCGTTGGAGCGTGCCTCCGCCTTGGTTGGAAGTGGACTATCTCCACAGCATTTCTGATCGACACGCTGCTGGTCGGCGGAAGGGTGGCGGAAGACGATTTGATCACGCCAAGGAAAAGAAGGGGAGAATCTTTCTGGCGCGAAGTCATCAGGTCACATGATCTTGCTCCGAACAGGGTTAGGTATTCGATGATTCTTACCGATAACGAAACCAAGGTCGACCAGCTCAATTACGAGGCGATAGCCACGACAATCGTCGAATTGTTGCGGCAACGACCGGACCAGCCGATGACGATCGGAGTTCATGGCGACTGGGGCGCGGGGAAGTCCAGCGTTCTGGAGATGATCGACGCCAAGATCGGGACGGACGAGAAGGCCCTCTGCCTGAAGTTCAACGGCTGGCGCTTTCAGGGATTCGAGGACGCGAAGATCGCCCTTATCGAAGGCATCGTGACGGGACTCTTGGAGAAGCGCCCGCTGCTAACCAAGGCCACCCAGGAGGTCAAGGAAGTCTTCAAACGCATCGACTGGCTGAAGGTTGCGAAAAAGGCCGGCGGACTGGCGCTGACGGCTCATACTGGCATCCCGATGCCAGGGCAGATCGGCGATATCGTGCATGTGGTGCAGGCGCTGATTCCCGACTCTCTGAAGAAAGAGAAAGTGGGAGAGGAGCCGGCAAAGGATTTGAAAGGCTTACTTAAGCCGAAGAGCCCGAAGCGAACGCCGAAGGAGATCGAGGAGTTCCGGAAAGCTTTCGACAACCTTCTGACGGCCGCCGGTATAGATCAACTCGTGGTCCTGATCGACGATCTCGACCGCTGCCTTCCCGACACGGCGATCGAGACCCTGGAAGCGGTGCGGCTTTTCGTGTTCACATCACGAACGGCCTTCGTTGTTGCCGCTGATGAGGCGATGATCGAATACGCCGTCCGCAAGCACTTCCCGGATCTGCCGGACACGACGGGGCCGATGACATATTCTCGGAACTACCTTGAAAAGCTCATACAAGTTCCATTCCGGATACCGGCGCTCGGCGACATCGAGACACGGATTTACGTCACATTGCTGCTGGCCGGAACCGCCCTGGGAGAGGACGATCCGGCGTTCAACGAACTGATCGCGGCGGCCCGCGAACGTCTGAAGCGTCCCTGGACTAGCGCTCCGTTCGATAGCACAACGGTGAAGGGCGTCCTCAGTAACAAATATGAGGCTGTTCAGAATGAGCTATTCCTGAGCGAACAGATCGGCCCGACGTTGGCCAGCGGCACGAACGGCAATCCGCGACAGATCAAAAGGTTCCTGAACGCCATGATCCTGCGTCATCGAACCGCCCATGCCCGCGGCTTCGGCGACGAAGTAAGATTGCCGGTTCTTGCGAAGCTCATGCTCGCTGAACGTTTCCTCCCGCAATTCTTCGATCAGATCGGCGCCGCCGCCGCAACCGCCGCCGACGGAAAATGTCCGGATCTCGCCCATCTGGAAACGCTTAGCCCTCACGTCAAGGCAGATTCCCCGCTCGATAACGCGTGGTCCGACGATCCGAAGCGGTCGACGTTCCAGCCGACGAATCGCCTCAGAGAGTGGCTGTCATCGCCGGTGATCCGGTCGTGGGCGGAGGTGCAGCCCGCCGTTGGAGAACTCGACCTCCGGCCATACTTGTTCGTCGCCAAGGACCGGAAAGATTACTTCGGCGCGGCCACGGTGCTCGGTCACCTGGCCAATGTCGCCGAAAAGCTGCTTGGCCCGAAGATCGCGGTGCAAGGAATGGAGTCCACCTTGCGGAAACTCGCCTTCGCGGAAGCGGCGCAGATCTTTGAGGTCGTTCGCGGCCGGATCGTGGGAGGGGATAGTTTCGAGAAGGAACCGCCGGGCACTGCCGGTCTTGCGGTGCTTGTGAGGGCACATCCGGATCTGCAGGCTAGCCTTGTGGATTTTCTTGAGAACCTGCCCGCGCAGCGGCTAGGTCCATGGGTCTGCAACGGCTGGGATGCGGTCATCAAAGACCCGACGGCTGGGCAGCGTTTTGACCGGTTGCTGGGCAAATGGACCAAGGATGGGCCAGTGATGCTGAAGACGGCGGCGAGCGGGGTCCTGAAAACCCGACAAAGGGTGAATTGAAATGGGCACGTCGAACGCTTACGGAGGCCCAGGAGGCGGAACGCCGCTCATTCCCAGTTGGCTTGGACCGGACGGAGGTGATGCGGGATCGCTCCCGCCAGACTTCCCGGCTTCTGTGGCTCCGAACGGACCGTTGCCGCCGAATCCGAATGGTCCGACTCCGGGAAGACCAATCGGCCCACTTCCCGCGAATCCCACCGGTCCGTCAGCGGTGCCGCCCGCTCCGGAGAGACCGCCGGTGCCTCCCGCGGGCGTGCCGAACCGCTTCACGGCGCCGCGCGGGAACTTCTCGCGTTTCGCCGCCTCGGGGGGAACTGACCGTGCCAGCCTCGGTCGCGCGGCTTCCCGTTATGTCTCCAGTTCGGCTGGGGGTGCCGGGCAGGCGGCGCAGCGGATGGGAGCGTCGCGACGGACCGCAGCGGGTCTCCTCAGCTTCCTCAGTTCGGCCGTCAGCGGCGGGGCACGCGAGGCCCTGCGAACCTTGCGACTGGAGGCGCTCGCCGGGCGACCAATCGAGGAGATATTCCTGGGGCTCGCCGATTACATCTGTCCCGATGGAGGAACCGTCGATGAGGGGATAGCCCGGGGAGCGTTCATCGAGACGATAACTGATCTGGCAGAGGCCGGCGTCACCGACTTGGATTCGCTGAACGTTGACCAGATGCAGACGATTTTCGAAATCTACGCCACCAACGCGATCGAAGCCCGACTTTGCAATGACATCGGCGCGAACGCGATTACGCTGCCGGCTGACGCCGCCGAAGCGCTCAGCGTTCAGGAGCAGTTGCGAGATTTCATAGCGCGGGGCGTCTCGGATGCCTTGAGCGCGGCGCGCGCTGGACTTGAGTCGTTGACGCCCCAGAATGTGCTCGGTTTCGTCACGCGCGTCTACGAACAGGCATTCGGAATCCTGCAGAGTCTCGGCGAAACAGAGGCCAATCGGATATGAGAAGACATGTGCTGATCGGGCGGATGGGACCCGACGATGATCTCGCACTGCCAATCGCATCTGACGAGGTGGCGACCGAACTGCAATTGATCGCGTCCAACAAGCGCTTCGATCACGGCATCGGGCAGGCACTGGATGAGTTGCCGACGCTCGGCATATTCCCGACCGAGATCGGACTTGACGTGCTCGTGCTCGCCGCGCATGTCCATGCGGCAGATACGCGAATATCCCGAACCACGGAATCCCAGGATACGTGGACGCGGGAGATTCGCTTGGTCGTGCCCGTTAGCGATACCGTCAGGTGGATGGAGTCCAAAACCCTGCTGGAGCGGATGTTAAATTTCCTCACCGGCGATCGATGGAATGTAGGATTCCGTGCCCGGCCAGAGCGTTTCGTCGAGGCCATCCGGAAACCGCCGACGATCGTCACGCCGCCGCGTTTCACTGAAGTGAGCCTCTTCTCGGGAGGACTCGACAGTCTGATCGGCGCGATCGATCTACTCGAAGCCGGCCGCGTTCCGCTGCTGATCAGCCATGCTGGCGAGGGGGCGACCAGCGACGCGCAAAAGATACTGTATCACGGCCTCAAGAAATGCTACCAGCATGTCCCGTTCGCGCGCATGCGGGTTTGGATGAACTTCCCGGCGGGACTCGTGGCCGGTTCGCCGGGCGAGGATACGACACGGGGGCGATCCTTCTTATTCATCGCCTGCGGCCTTTTCGCAGGATCGGGACTGAACGGAGCTTTCCCGCTGAAGGTCCCCGAGAACGGGCTAATTGCCCTCAACGTTCCTCTTGATGTTCTGCGTTTGGGTTCGAATAGCACACGCACGACGCATCCCTTTTACATGAGTTGCTGGAACGATCTCACCCAGCTCCTCAATATACCCGCCATCATCGAGAATCCTTACTGGTCCAGGACGAAAGGTGAAATGATCGCTGATTGCGCGAATCTCCCGCTCCTGACCGGCCTGATACCGGACTCGATGTCCTGTTCATCGCCCACCAAGGCGCGCTGGCAGGGCCAAGGCATTCAACATTGTGGGTACTGCCTGCCCTGCCTAATCAGGCGCGCGGCCATCCGCCGCGGAATAGGAACTGATGCGACGACTTATACGCTAACGGATCTAAACAGCCGCTCGCTCAATACACGCGAGGCGGAAGGTCAACAAGTAAGGTCATTTCAGGTGGCGATCCGTCGCCTGGAAGAAAAGCCGGCGATAGCTTCCGCGCTGATCTACAAATCCGGCCCGTTGATCGATCACACGGAAGAGGAGAAGCTAGCTCTGGCCGCAGTCTACAGCCGTGGACTCAATGAAGTGGCTTCCGTCCTCGCGCACGCACAGACACGACCGAGTTCATAGAATGCGACTGGTAGACCTCCACTGCCATCTGGATTTGTATCCCGATCCCGCGAAAGCGATTGCGGAGGCAGCAGCTTCGGGCGTCTACACCTTGACGATGACGACTACGCCGCGCGCTTGGCCCCGTAACCGCGCTCTCACCGAGGCAACGCCTTCCGTCCGCGCGGCGCTTGGACTGCATCCGCAGCTCGTTGCAGAACACTCTGACGAGCTCACTTTATGGGAGAGGTACCTTCCAGAGACCCGTTATGTTGGCGAGGTTGGTCTCGACGGGGGGCCGCAGTACTTCCGATCGTTGGATCTGCAAAAGCATGTCTTTGAACGCATCCTTACGGTTTGCGCGAACGCTGGCGGGAAGGTTCTCAGTGTCCACAGTGTCCGTTCGGTAAGAGCGGTTTTGGATCTGGTCGAGGCGAAGTTGCCGTCAACGAGGGGCAAGATCGTGCTCCACTGGTTCACGGGCACGAAAGCAGAGGTCCGGCGCGCGACCGATTTGGGTTGCTATTTCTCAGTCAACTCGGCGATGCTCGCGACCGAAAAAGGTCGCAGTACCGCTGCAGCGATCCCAACGGATCGCCTTCTGACCGAGACGGACGGACCCTTTACTTTCCTCGACCAGCGGCCGACACGTCCCGCTGATGTAACAGGTGTAATACAGCAGCTAGCCACTAATCGATCGACTTCTCCGGAGAAACTGGCCAGTATTGTGTTCTCGAACCTTGGTGTGTTGCTCAGTAGAAGCGATGATCCATTACCTTCCTAGCACCACGAGATCGGTGGCCATACACCCGGATGTTGACTGACCCTCGGGGACTGACGCCGTTGATACGAATTACGCGCTCAGCGTGACTACCATCTTTATCCCAATTGCATCCAAGATTTCCTGGAGCCGGCCAATTCCGACCGTCTGGTAATCGCTTTCCTCGAATCGGCTAATCACCTGTTTGGTAACTCCCAGTCGGTTCGCCAACTCCGTCTGCGAGACGCCTTTAGCGATTCGGAGCTTCACGATGAACGGTGCGATCTGGTCGAGCCGTTCGATCTCGGGCAACTTCACTTCACCGGATTTCAGTTGATCGTATTCCCGCAACTCGTCTTCGAGTTGCCGGATCATGCCCTTGTAGCTGCCCCGGATCGCGGCAGAACGCTTCCCGGCTGTTTCGCCGGCAACCTTCGCGAGCGCCTGCCTGAAACCCTCAAGCTGAACGGCTGTGCGTTCTCTTTGTGCGTCGTTCTTGATCATCGCGTTCTGACCTGATCACCTGAATCACGCCGCGGGGCCGCCCCTCGCGATCGTGTCGAAAGAACTGCGGAAATTTCTCCTCCGCCGTGGCGTCCATCGCCGGGTGGATGAAGAACTCTACACCGTGGTCCATCCACATGCGCCATTTCCATCTCCGGACTGACGCCGCCAGCATGAGTTTAAAATCGATCCAATAGGGTTCGATTCGCTCGTAGACGTCCCGATCCGGTTCGACCCAATAGCCGTCGATGTCCCCTGGATCGGGCTTCTCGGTGCAAAAGCTCCCGTCAATGTATATGTCCTCAATGCCCGCCGCCCAAAATGCCGCCACAGCGACGCGCAATCCCTTCAGCAGCCACCGTCGTCTCGGTGTGAACCCGAGCCGCTTCGTTATTTCCTCCAAAGTCGCGCGATGGTCGCCCGCCGGCAGCCCTCCTGTCTCCGGATCAAACGGCGGAATCAAGAGCTACCTCCATTGTCGCGTGGACAATTCTCATTGTCAACATTCGCGCTGTCACCGTAATCTTTCAGCATGCTGATTTACCCTGTTCGGTTCTGAGCAAGCACTGCGGAAAGGCCCGTGATGGCGTAGAGCGTCATGTTGTAGGTGGCGTGCGACAACGCCGCGGCTGCCGCCGATCCCGAGGCGTACCGAATCCATCCATAGAGGCTTCCGGTGGCCGTGATGCATGCCATTTGGAGCCAGGTGCCGCCCGGCTGAACAATATGAACCAATGCAAAGAAGACGCCCGCCGCGATGATCGCGCAAGGTCCTCGACGGCGCTGATGGACTCGCGCGAAGACCCACAGGAGAACAGCGAACAGATAGCCCCGAAACAGGATTTCTTCCAGCACCGGCCCGAGCGTGACTTGTAGGACAATGAGTGTGCCCTCGCCCGTCAGGCGCACGCCTGAACCGGACGCGGAAGCCACACAGAAGACCGCGGCACCTGCCAGAATCCCGGTTGCGACGGCAGTGCTCCACATTCTGAGATGCACGGAGCGCCATCGGGCATGATCGAGTCCCAGTCGATCCATGCGATCGAGGTTCGCCCAAGCGAAAACGAGAAAGACGGTAGTCCCGGCGATGCCGACAACGCCGTTTCGCTGGCCGGGAGCGGCGAGGAATTGCCAACTGCCGAGCAACAACAGCCAGAAGGTCACCTCGCGCCACCCGGCCGCCCTCCCAAAGTGCGTCATACGCCCTCACCACTTTTGCCGAACCGCGGCTTTCTCCCCGACAATAAGGGAGCACACATCCGATGTCCTCTCTCGTGCTCCGGGGTTGAGTGGGTGGCGAAGTGCGTTGACGGTCTTTCCGGCAGGCTCAATTTGGTAAAGTAGAGGGACTCCAACCGACAGTTTCGACTGCCTCCCCCAGAGACAGGTTGAGGATGGCTAGAGGCAACTTCGAAAGCCGCGTCACGGCGGTCCGGCTTGATTTTAAGCAAAAGGCGCTCGGCGATGCGCTCCTGGTGCCGTGGTCCCAACTGGAAGCGGCCGTTGAAGAGTATATAGACTGGCACAGTTTTGCCCTGTGGGTGAGAGCGCTCTCTGATGCCGCCGACGAATTGCCCGAGGGCCTCCGTTCGGAGTTGCGCGACCGCTGCCCCGGCTTTTCGGGAGCTATTGACACGCCACGCAGGCCGATCTGGAAAGCGCTCGATGATTGGATTGGAGAAAACCGGTTTGCGACAGCCAAGCGAGCAGGCTGGTTCGATGCGCTGATGCACTGCGCGTACGCGGACCTGCGCGTGGAGCAGGCGTGGACGCATTGGCACCGAACGAAGAGCGCGTGGGAAACGAACCGGCCTGCGCAGTGGCCGACTTTGGCGCAATGGCGCGCGGGAATTGCGGCGCTCACGTCGCTGGACAATGAGAGCTCCCTGAAGGCAAGAGCCCTCGCCGCCGCCGCAAATGTGGACGCGCTTAAACTCAAGGCAGCCGTCAGGCACGTGATCGAACAACGAGCATTCGTCTTTTGGGTCGACTGCGTATCGCAACGGGATCAGAGACTCGATCCGGGGATCTTGACCGACGTCCGACAGCGATGCCCTGGTCTCGGCAATTCTGGGCAACTGCCATGGGGACGCGCGCTTTTCTTCCGCCTGATCCGCGACGGCGAATCGGAATGCCGCAAGAGAGCCCGGGCCGAGAACTGGTCCGCCGCGTTGCGCTATCGTGTCGCTCACCATCTCCGGTACCAGCGGCTCATTCACTATCGACAGCATTGCCACGAGGACTGGCTCAGCGTCAGACCGATCTCGCTCCCTCCATTCCGCGAGTGGCTTGCAGCAGCCGACGCATACACAGTCAGACCGACGGTGTAGTTGAACGTTCAAGTCCCGCCGGCCGATGCCTCCCGAGGTGCCGATTCCGGATAGCCCATCTCGCACAGCCAGTTCTGCATGTCCGGGCTCAAGGACTCAAACAGGACCTTTCCTGGGTGGTCGGCAAGGAACTTCGAAAACGATGCCTCTGTGATTCGACCGCCTTTCGTCAGGAGCAGTTTTTCGGCGACCCAGTACCGCACTCTCCCAGGCGGGACGCAGAGCATCTCGGATAACTCCTTCACCTTGTACCCGCCTAAACTCTCGACGGCGTATCCAAGTGCCCGCAATTTGTGACGAACAGCACCTGCGCTTCGACCTAACCTGCTGGCGATCAGCGCGAGTGAGGCATTGCTGTCGATCGACCAGAGCATGTGGTCAATTTCCGACTGCGTCCACGGTTCTGCTTTAGGGCGGCAGAGTCGGAGCGCCGCCGCACGTCTTTTTACCGAGTGCACCGACCACGTTGGCTGGTGTTGCCGTATCGCTTTCCACGCCGAGCGAAGTCCGCCGCCGGCCCAGGCAGAGGTCAATATTCGATCCAATTCCGGGGTCCATCGGCAGGTTTTTCCCCTCGCTTTACCGAACTTCCGCCCCTTCATTGGAACCGCCCAGGTTGGTGTTTATACGGTGCCCAATGTTCCCCTCCAGGAATCCCCAGCGCCGCGAGCGCCGCGTTCGGCGTGATCGAACGCAGCCCGATGGCATAGTTTAAGAGTCACGTCTCGCGCGAAAACGGACGAGCGGTTCGGCAGAATGCTCCGGGCTCGCCAATTTGTAAACTGAGCGGCGCGATCCTGGCTCAGAAATCCGTGGGCGTCTCCGTCCCGGCACGGATCCGGAAAGCTGATTAATGTCGGCTCGATTTCTGTTGCTCTTGTACCAGACGTTCTAGGCCGGTATAATCGAGCAATCCGCTCCGCGTTTTGGGGGGATCAATGTCGCTGAAGATCTGGCTACGACATGCCGATCCAGGCGAACGGCTTGACCCGAGACTTCAGGAAGCCGTCGAACTGGAGGTCCATAGAATCCTCCCGTTCCGTCGAGATCGCCTCGGCGACGATACGCTCGCGGTCGAGGCTATCGAAGAGGTTGTTCGTTCGGCCAGCAAGGCCGCTGATTCCATCCGAAACGCACGATCCTATATCTTCGCGTCGTCACTACGCCGTCTTAAACGCCTGCTGCGGCGCTCGCCGGTCCTCCGTTATTTCCCGCCTGACCACCTCGAGACGCTTGCCTCGACGAATCCGTACGAAGAACTCGACGCGAGGCTGTTCTCTCAGGAGGTTCGAGCAGTGCTTGGCGATACCGAATATGCCTTCCTGATGAGCGTCGTCATGAAAGAATGCACGTGGGAACAATTAGGCGCGCAGATTGGTCTGAGCGGAGACGCCGCACGGAAGAAATACGATCGTCTGATTGCCAATCTGCGCGAAGGACTTTCGTAAGCCTAGTGTTCTGAGCGAAAATAGCTCGGATGTGATGCCCCGCGTCCGGCATCCCGGGACGTCCGCGGGGGTTCTGTGTGGACGAATGGCCGATCAAGGTCCGACTGAACAGTTCGGCGAGGCTCTGACCGCCGCGTTGCGGGCGGGACGCTTTCCAAACCCCAATCGAGAAGGTTGCCCACCGGCAGACGTGCTGAACCGCCTTGCCGCGAAGCGTGGCGCGCTCCCGATAGGAGATCCGGTCCATGTGCACGTGATGCAATGCTCCCCGTGCTATCAGTTTCTAGAGGGTCGGCGTGGCCACTACCGGCAGCGTCGTATGCTCGCCGCCGTTGCGGCCATTCTCGTATTTTTGGCTTCGGGTTATGGGATTTACAGGGCTTGGCCCCAGCGAGCGGGGAGGAATCAGCCCGAGTTGAGCCGAGCGATTGTCGATCTTCGCCCCTATACAGTCGAACGCTCTGAGCGTGAGACAAAAGCGGCGCCACAGCCAGTGCGGCTTCCTGCGGGTCCTATTGACGCCGTTATCTATCTTCCGGTGGGCGTTGAGCCGGGTCCGTATGAAATCAGAATCCTCGATTCGGAGTTGAGAACGAAAGCGACGGCGTCTGCCGCGGCCAAAGTCGAAAACTTCGAAACCACAATTCAGACCCGGTTGAATCTTCAGAATCTCCCCCCAGGCAAATACACTCTGGCGATGCGGCGCCCAGGCGATGACTGGCGGCAATTCCCGCTACTAATCGAGCCTGCTGCAAGGAGGCAGTAGGCCGCTCATCTCGTTAGAGTGCGGCGACCGCGCGGGCTGCCACGGCGAGTTGATTGTCGCGACCGCTCCAGACTTCTTCAGGCGAGAAGGCTTCCTCTACGTCGGGCGCTACGCCGGCACCTTCCAGCACCTTCTCTCTCCAGGTCCGGTACTGAACGACAGGCAGGGCGACTCGATACCCATACCCAAGCTTGAACGCATTCGCTCCAGTGAGCCGACCCGGGGTTTTCACACCGACCAGCGTCGCCAATCTGTTCTCTGAGGCGAATCCCGCCACCATCTCGCTAGCGCTCGCCGAATGCTCGTTCGCCAACAGCACGGTCTTTCCGTGATGTTTTCGGGCGCCGAGGCCCTCCGTGAAAACGGCGATGGAGCGCCCAGCTAGCGCGAAGCGGAGTGCCAGCGGCAGCAGTCCCGCTTTGCTATCCGGAATACGGTCAAATCGAGGCAGGCGTTCTTTGTCGCAGCCGTTTTCAACGGCCTTTCGCGTGACGCTGTAGCCCACGCCTCGCTTATCGGGGCAGAGTTGGCTCATGACGCGAAGGCATCCCATGCCGCCGCCTGTGTTTCCCCGCAGATCAAAGATCAGTCTTTCGCAGTCGAGATCCCGAACAGCAGTACTAGTCTCTCGCGCAACATCGACTCCCACCATGCCCGGAAACATTGTCACCTTGATGACGGCGATGCCGCCGTCGAGTTTCTTCGCGGACACGACTGCACCAGGCACCACGACAGGCTGCTTCTTTGTTTTCGCACCCGGCACTTCCACTTGACGGCGACTGGTGCTTCCGTTCGCATGCAACACGGTGAGCGTCGCGGTTGACCCCAGTGGAAATATGGGCATGTCGGGCGGCATCACATCCCGATCATCAATTCGCAGGAGTACATCGCCTGGAACAATACCGGTCTTCGCAGCAGGCCCGCCAGCATGGACATCTTGAAAGACCCATCTCTCACCTTCCGGCGTTTTGCTTCGCGCGAACGTAGCGCTGATGGCAATTCGCCCAGCTACGCGAGGTTTGCTCTCGTGGAAGAAACCGACATGGCTGGTCTTCAGCTCCTTGAGGACGTCGTTGACCGCGGATTCGAATTCCTCCGCTTCCGCCTTGCTGATGATCTCGGACCTCGATGCCTCCACTCTGCTTCGAATGTCGAGTCCGTTCAGTTTGGGGTCGTAGAACTTCGTCTCAACTGTTTTGGTGAGACGATCGAGAACTTCGCTTCGCTGGTGTTCGTTCAGACGAATCAATCGCACTCCTCCTTCATGGACCGACACTGATGCGTGCAGCACTGTCGCCCATTACGACAAATCCTGCCCATAAGAACGGTGTGGCATGGCTGCCGAAGGCTTTGATCATGTCCAGCTTCGCCTGCCTCAGGGCCGAGCCTTCATCCTCCCCTGCTGCCAGGTGTGTATAGAAGGCCTTCATCAACGAACGGCTGAAGTCGTCGTTGGCGTTCCACAAGTTCGCAACAACACTGCGAGCTCCGGCCACGAGGAAAGGCCGCGCCAGACTTGAGACACCCTCCTGTCCCGAAATCTGGCCGCTTCCACTGCCGCATGCGGATAATGTCACGAGGTCGGCATTCAACGCGAAATCCATGATCTCGCGAGCCTGCAACAGACCGTCTTCGTGACGGCTCTCATCGCTCCGCAGCACGAGTGTCGACCGTTCGGAGAACTTCGTGCTCGTCAGCCCATGAACGGCGAAGTGCAAAACGGAAAAGTTTTGCAACGGCTGCGCCTTCACATCCGCTTCGCTCGCTTCCGTGAGCACAATGCTGCCCGGTCCGAGGATTGTCGCTACGTCGCGAACTTCTCCGTTGGCCGCGGCCAAGGGAGGCAAGTCACCGGCTTCGACGTCGTAGAGTCCCCGGACCACTGTGCCAAATGGGCTGCTGCCTGGTCTTGCCGTCGGTGCGTTCTGCGGTCCGGCACTGACCGCCAGGAGAGGCAATCGTGCGTTCCGGCCGCCCTGCCGTCCTCGCAATAGGGCCAGTACAGAAGCGGAAGGTGCGTAGCTGACGGTGTAGCCTTGCAGTACCTGGCGTCCCTTGCTGTCGCGGAGAACTTCAAACGGCAACTGGTGCAAAACGCCGTCGGGCACAACGACCAGGCGCCCTGAGGCGGCGACGTCTTGTTCAACCGGCTTGAATACGGCATCGTAAACCTGCCTGGCGAGAGTGGGATCGTCGGCAGCTCGCAGGCTCTTCAACAGCGGCATTACCGTTTGTTCGATCTCGCTTCGGCTCCGAAGAGTTCGAATCTGAGTGCCTGATCGAGAAATGACGATGCAGTATGAACTCGGGTTGTCGAGCACGTACTCCAGAATGCGTTCGCCCGGGCCGAGTGACCGCTGAACGTGCTCGAGTTCGACTGGCCTTCTGGCGACCCGCATCCATTGGTTCGCAGAAGCAGTAAGGGGGCCCATTTCCTGCTCCGCCTCGTAGAGCTGATCCAAAATCCTCTGCCGCTCACGTCGCCCGCTGGTCCTTTGCAGCTGAATCTGCAGCGCCGCAATTTTCCGCTCTGTATTGGTCAGCTCCGCAGAAACCGCCGGCTTCGTGTTCCGGCGCGCCCGGAGTAGATCGGCCACTGGCCTGCCGCGCGCCTCTTCCACGACATGGAAAACCCGTCGGGCGTTTCGGCCAACACGAAATTCGAGCCGCAGATTTCCGGTGAAAACATCGTTCATCGCCGCGATCAACGAACTCTTCGTCCACGGGCTGTTGACATTCACCAAGATGCCGTTGATGATGTCCTCTGCCTCAGCGTAGGTCGCTTTTGCCTCGCGGATTCGCCCCCTCTTGATCTCGATGTCACCTTGATGGGCCAGGTATCGAGGGAGGAAAAATCGATCGCTCAAACGACGGCACGCTGCGACGCTTTGCCTGGCGGATCTTTCGGCCGCGACCAGCTCGCCCGAGTTCTCTTGGATTTTCGACAGTTCGAAGTAGCTGAGCGCGACCGGTCGCCACCCTTCGACCTGAGTTCCTAAACGGATCGCGTCCGCGAAGCGCTGCGCCGCCCGTCTCGTGTTGCCGGCCTTCTTCGCCAAGAGCGCCAACTGCGTCGAAAGCTCCGCTTGATACCCGATACTGTTGGAGCCCTGGGCGACAGAAAGTGCATGTTCCAGGAGCTGTTCTGCCTCGCCGATTTTTCCGAGCGCGACCAGGGCGGTAGCTTTCCCCGTATAGGGGAGCATCGGCTCACTGAGATCTCGCTCAGATTACGCCTTCGATATCGCGCGGTCAAGATAAATCAGTCCCTGGTCGGCGCGACCGAACTCGGTGAGTCCATTGCCAATCAGGGTTAAATACCGAATCTCACCGCCGACGTCTTTGTTGGCCTGCGCCTCCTTGAGAGCGGAGCTCACCTTGATTAGCGCGCTCGCCGTATCGCCGTGTAGGAATGCGATGATGCCGAGTTCGCCAGTTGCCCTCGATACCCACTCCTTGTCGCCGAGCGCCTTCGCAAGCGCGAGGGCTTCCGTCCAGTCGCGCTCCGCCAAATCGGCATCCATGTCCAGGTCCGTGTCACCTTTCACAACGAGACACCAGAGCCGCAGCCTGTTGTCGCTCCGGACAATAGGGTCGGTCAGCAGATCGGCAAGAACCTGGGAGACTTCGGCGTTTGAACGACGTGGCAACTGGCCGCGCAGTTTGCCGATCCGGGCGTAGAGTTCATCACGATGATCGCCACGAGCGGCAAACGCGCGTTCCGCCTTCTCGAACAGAGGTTCAGCGCGCTTCCAATTCTTCAGCCATGCCAGCCGATCGGCTTCTGTGAGTAATGGATCGGGGTTGGGCTCTCGCGCCAAAACTCCCACGGGAAGATGTAGGGCGAAGAACGCCGTGACGATGAGGCTCTTCCACTGGCTCGGGCCTGAAGGAAACCGGGACATACCTAACAACTGCGGAAACGCCTGAAGCGTTAGATGTCTTACGATTATACCGAGTTCCAAGCGCAGAAAGGCTCGCTCGCCTTTTCGTCGCAGTCCGGTCGGGGGCAGCGTTCTCCACGAAACGGCTCACCGAATTCGAACGTGGTGCCCTTTGATGAGCGTTGCGCCGGGCACCACCTCGCCGCGAGCGAGTGCATCCGACAGAATGCCGCGCTGGAGTTCCCGCTGCACGAACTTCCCTTCTGCCAGGATTAGGCGCTCTCGAAGGCTCCCGGCGGGCAGCGCATTCAAGACCTCCACCCATTCTGGCCACGTCAGCTCGATCCGAGCCCGGTAGAAGCTCGCCGGAATCTTCGACATCTCGTTTACGATTAGCGAGCCGGTGCTGTTCGCCTGGAGCGCAATGGTGTTGCGCTCCCCCCGCAACTTTTGGAGGTTGCGCGACTGCATAAACCACGCGAGCATCTGTTTCAACCGGTGCTCGCGGTTTTCCGCTGCTTTCTGCCGTGCGTGGAGCCGCTCCGCCTCGCGTTGCGCGATTTCGGCCTCGGCCTTCTGTGATTTCAGGTAGTCGGCGATTCGATCGACCTTGAACCCAAACGCCTCGGCATACGTGCCAAGGGCGCACCTGACGGCGTCTGAAACTTCGCCGTTGTTCGCCTCGGCATCGACTTCGGCTGCCTCTACCAGGGCGTCCAGAGTCTCGTCGATTTCGAAGATGCTGGATTTCTGGGCAATGTCCTTTGCTTCGATCGAGAAAGATGTCACGCTCATGACGCGCCGCCTCCTGCCACTGGTTTTTGAAAACCACGAAAGAGCTGCCGCTCCAGCGACGGCACGTAGGGCGTAAATGGTTCTCGCTCCGACGTCGAGTCCAGCATGCCGAATACCTGTTCCAGTCGCGCATCCAAGAGGTCGAGGATCGAAAGCGCGAATGCCTCCGGAAACATCGGTCTCCGCAGGGCGCCCTTGTCCAAATCGCCGTGATGGCTCACGATGAGGTGTTGAAGCACGGTCTTCATCTCAATCGGGAACTCCCTCACACGGGAGCAATGCTTCTCCAGAATCTCCAGTCCAAGCGCGACGTGCTCGATCAACTGGCCCCGACTCGTGTACTCGAACCGGACGCCGTTCAATGCCAGCGTGTCGATCTTGCCCAAGTCGTGAAGGATCGCACCGGCGATCAACCAGTCCAAGTTCAATCGTCGGTAATGCCCTGTCAGCGCCACGGCCAAGCTGCACAACGAAACGATGTGTTCCAGCAATCCCGACCGAAAGGCGTGATGGATTTTGAGCGCCGCCGGCGCCGTCCTCAGCCGTTCCGAAATCGATGCGTCATTAACGATCGACTCCAGCAATTCTCGCAGGACGGGGTCGTGAACCATCGCCACGAAGCTCTGCACCTCGCCGAACATCTCGTCTGGATCACGGGACGACGCGGCGTAGAAATCGGCCGCGTCGTACTCCTGCGGCTCGCAGCGGCGAAGACGGCCGATGATGAGTTGCCGCTTATCGTTGTAATGTTCGATGGTGCCGCGGACTTTGATGACATCGGAGGTCGCGAAAAGCTGCGCGACGGCCTCTGGATTGTCCCAGACCTTCCCGTCCAACTCGCCGGAACGATCTGCCAGGCGAAGGGCCAGGTAGGACCCGCCATTCCGTTTGGGCCGGATCTCCTTCTCCACAACTGCGGCGAGGATTGTGATCTCGCCGGACGCAGGAATCTCATTGAGGTATCCACCCTTGTTTTCCATGCAAGTCCTCGTTTCTATCTTTCGGTTGATCTTCAGAACGCCAGCGACAGCTGGGCGCCGCCGTCGTAACGCGGCTTGCGGCCACCGTGAGACTCCTCGCTCAAACCGACCAACGCGCTCGGTGGACGTGGCGTCTCCTCAGATGGCGGCTGTTCCGTATGCGATGTCTGCGGCCCCTCCGGTAAGGCAGGCGACGACGCACTACTTCGAGAGCGGCGGTGCACCAAACTATCCGTCAAACGGCCTTGCCCGAAGTCTCAGGACGAATGGGAACGAGCCGGATGAAACTTGAGCCCCCGCGCACCGGCTTTGCCGGAAATGCTCGAGTTGCCCCGCATTTAGATCGGCGGGGCAAGAGAGAGCCGTGGCGAAACACCCGGCGCCTCATTCCCCGACTAATTCCGAAGAGGAAACGAAATGAGACAAGGAATGAATCGCAAAGTATTCGTCGTGGCAGCCGCGGTAGTGGTTGCGGCCTCGACCGGTGTCAGCAAGGCTTCGGATGTGTCCGGAGCCAACCTGAGTTCGATCACGCAGGGCACGAACGTTGCGGCCTTGAACTTCGGCAACGGAATGGCCGGCATAGGCGGTATCAGCATCGGCAACAACTCGAACGTCTCGTCCGCAAAGATGACGGACACAACCCAGGCCACCAACAGCGCCGCTCTGAACTTCGGCGACGGCCGCGCGAGCATCGGTGGCATCACCGTTTCCGGTTCCAGTTTCAGCGGCGAGGCTACCGCCTTGACCCAGGCCACCAACAGCGCCGCCTTGAACTTCGGCTCCGGCAGCGCTTACATCGGCGGGATCTCCGTCACGGGCGGGTCGAACGTCTCCTCGGCCAAGCTGAGTGACGTTACTCAAGCCACCAACAGCGCCGCCCTGAACTTCGGCGACGGCCGCGCGAGCATCGGCGGCATCACGGTCTCCGGTTCCAGTTTCAGCGGCGAGGCTACGGCCTTGACCCAGGCCACCAACAGCGCCGCTCTGAACTTCGGTTCCGGCAGCGCTTATATCGGCGGGATCTCCGTCACCGGGGGCTCCAACGTCTCCTCCGCCAAACTGAGCGACGTCACTCAGGCGACCAACAGCGCCGCTCTGAACTTCGGATCTGGTAGCGCCAGCATCGGCGGCATCGCGATCTCCGGATCGCATTTCACTGGACAGGCCACGGACGTGACGCAGGTCACGAACTCCGCCGCATTGAACTTCGGCGGTCTCGGTGGGTTGTTCGGCGTGGCGCATATCGGAGGCATCCGAATCCACTGATCCAGGAACAGGCGGCGGGTGCCCTTCTGCACTCGCCGCCGAAATACAAGGGGTGAATAGCCATGCGAAACCATGTGCTTCGTGCGCTTATTGCGGCTGTCATCGGCTCGGGCAGCCTGTTGGCTCAGAACGCGGTCGGGGCTTCAACCAGCGCCCTGGCGAGATCTTCCGTAGCAGCCGCACAGGCGGCGGTGGCGGCCCAATCGCCAGACCCCTCCACGGAGGTCATGATCCGGAATCGCGCCCGAGTATTTCGCGATCGCTTGACGGCAAGCGGCGCTAAGTACTGGGCTCTGACGGACTACGATTTGGCTGGCAAGACACCCGATCAGGTGTTGCAGCGCTTGTCGCCATCTGCGATCAAGGCGAGCGACGGGGTTCGAGAAATGAACATTGTGGTTGCTCTGAGAAAGCCGCTTACCGTGTTTGCCAAAGCCGGCGAGCCCATATCGCTCGGGACCGCCGATGTCGAGGGCGCGGACGTTCGCAGCATCTCGGTGAAGTCAACCATATCGATCAACGGTGTGAATATCGTTCCCAAATAGGAGGTAAATATGTTAAATCGAGTTCTTCAGGTGCTTCTGATTGCGAGCGTTGCCCAGATCGCTTGGGGCGGCCGGTCGAAAGAAATCAAACCGCAAGTCTCCGCGCCCGTAGTCTACGTTCGCGAGCGAAGCTTCGATGACTTGGCGAAGTTCGGGCTGCAAGCGCGCGCATACACCCTCATGCTGGGCGACAAGCGCATTGTGGTCGGCGTCGATTACATTCGCAACCTGTCCGGCGTTAGCGAAGAACTGCCGTGCGATCTGAGCGATTACGTGATCAACGCTATTACGCATATCGGGTCGCAATTCGGCACCTACCGGATGTATCCCGGCGCCGTCGCCGTTCCCGGGGTGCTTTTAGCCGCGGCCACCCAACCGGGTACGGGCCAGATGCCGGCTGTCGATTTCTGGATCGCCGGGAGCCTGGAACGCGCGTCGGAAATCACCAAGTACGAGAGCAAAAGCGGCGCCGACGGCGCCGGCGGCGGCGGTCATACCCAGTTCGATATCCATGCCGGCCGGAATCGCAGACGGACCATAAAATCTCTGACCGTCACCTTCACTCTCGAAGGTCCGGACAAAGTATCTATCCCGGGTGCGAGCGCTACGTATCGCATAGACGTCGAACAGATGCAGCGTGAACGCGCGTTCTCGGTCTACGTTGCCGGGAGTGGGTTGTCTCTGGATTCCACGGTCACAATCACGCAGAATCTCGACGACGCCATCTATGATGCGACCGCGGCCAGTGTTATTCACCTGCTTGGGAATGCGCTCCTGGTTCCCTACTACGTTTGTGGCTCGGCTTTCCGCCCGGACGAGGACCTCGATCAACGTGTGCATGACAGCCTCAAACGCCTAACGAAGCAAGATTTAGAACAGAATCTGAAGGTCTGGATGGCCGTCGAGGGCTACCCTGTGGACCTCGGGGACCTTCAACACCTTACCGACCACGACCGAGCGGTTGTTCAAGTCGAAATGCATCATCGCGGCTTTGCACTCGACGATCAAGGCCTCGTGGAGTTCGCGTTTTCGCTCTGGAAGCGCTTGGACTATGTCAACGGCGCAAAACGTGTCCGTTCGTTTCTGGCGGAAATCGATCGCGTCAGAAAGGAGCAGGCGCTGCGCCAGGCGACTGAGCAGGCGCAAGCGGCGGCTAAACAGCGCGAGGAAGAACGCCTCCGTGAAGCCAAAAGGGCGGAAGCCGCAGCGCTTGATTCCAAACGTCGGCACGACGAAGCGCTCCGTCAAGCAGAGAATGCGGAGGCTGTGGCTCGCGAAGCCAAACGCCGACGCGACGACGCAGTGCGACAGGCTGCGCTGGCCGGAGCAGCGGCCAAAAAAGCCAAGCAGCGCCGAGACGAGGCACTCCTGGTGACGGCAACTGCCGAACAAGCAGCACAGCAAGCGATATGGCGGCAGGAGGAGGCCCTCCGCCAGGCTCTCACCGCGGAGGTCGTCACGAAAGCGGCGAAGCGCAGACAGTATGAGGCGCTCAGAGTCGCCGCGCAAGCCGAAGCCAAGGCTCAAAAGGCCTGCCGCAAGGTCACGGCGGAGCGGCCCGCTTCAAACGCCCGTCCCGTCCAGACACGGCCTACATCCCCGGCCGGACGCGATTGCAGCGTGAAAGCCCGCAACCGCAAGGCCTCGTCCTGACGATCATCTCGCGCGCTGAGCGGAGATCGCGAGTCTCAAGCCCTGAAGCCTCCACTTTTCACATCGGGCCGGCCGTCCTCTCCGTGAGGAACGCCGGCCCTTTTTCCCTGAAACGCCTTAAGCTTCACCTTGGGATACTCGAGTACGCGCACTCGCACGTTTTGCTGAAACATACCTCGGCATTTGAAACTTGTGGACCCGGCAATCAGACGCTGGACGGCGGCACCGCCGAGTGCGGAGATCAACCCCCGGCTTACCCTTTTCTTGCCCGTTTGGTGCACCGACACTCTGCAAGCCGCTACAACGGAAAGCATAGCGAAGCATCGGGAACCGATTGAGAAAAAAGAGGAATGCTGCAGGCCATGGACGCTCAGCAAGCGCCTGCAAGCCCCTGCAAAGTCGTTCTCTTAAGGTTCGGGACCAGGAGGTCGGTGGTTCGAATCCACTCGCCCCGACCAACTAAATCACTGAAATCATTGGTAGATACGGCGGCTGGAGGTGACGACCTCTCAGCCGCTTTTTCGTCACTATGCCCAAAACTATGCCCACCCTTTGCGCCTCGTACACGTTCCATTGCGGCGCGCACCGTCTCGGCCTGAGGGTGGACATACCGTTTTGTAGTGGAAAAATCGCTGTGCCCGGCAAGGTACGCCCGAGTGTAGGGATCCATGTGAGCGGCCCAACGGGTCAGGCACGTGTGGCGGAGCGTGTACAGCGTGGCCGACTGCGGCGTCGTGGCCGACAGCGGCATCTTCTGGCCCGTGGCCTCCGAATACAGCATCAGCATCTTGCGGACGTCCGGGTCGCGGACCGCGATGCTCACGTGACCTGCGTACTTCTGCTGCGCGATCCCGGCGATCTGCTTGGCCATCGAGTTGTCGATGTTGATCGAGTAGAGCTGCTTGACGAGGCGCTTCGCCTCGTTCTCCGGGGACTCTACGCCGAACAGCTTCTCGCCCAAGCCGGCCAGGAAGCCCGCGCCGGCGCCGATCGCCGCACCCAGCGGGCCACCGATCTGCTCGCCGATAAGCGCGCCACCGGCGGTGCTCTGCGCGATGCCGCCCCACGTGCCGCGGCTGGAACCGAACAGGCCGTTCATCGCCAGCATCATGCCGGCGGCACCGGCGGGCGATTTCGCTATGGCTTGGACGCCACCGCCAAATCCGCCTCCCGAAGCGTCCCACGCCTGCTGGTTCCAGACGGTTCCCTTCAGGTTGGACAGCGTCTTTGAGAAACCCGCCTTCGTGAACAGGCTGTAAATGCCCGACGTGCCGCCAGGCCGGTTGGCACCGAGGATCATCCCCAGGGGGTTCATGGATGCACCGGCATGCATCACCGGCAGATTGAGAATGTCCGCCGGCGAGGCGCTGGCCGCTGCCGCACCCGCTCCGCCTGAAGCCACGGGAATGGAAATCGGCGCACCGGCCCCAACGCTGCCTGCCGCGCCGCCAGTCGGCGCAGGGACCGAAATGGCTGGAAGCGAGATCCCACCGGGAACGCCGCTCGGGGCGGCGATCGCAGGCGCACCCATCCCCATGACCGCCGCCATTACCGCAGTCAGGGACGCGATCGCGACAGAGTTCTGCGCGGTCACGGCCGTGTTCAGATCCGTTGCCGTCTTCATCGGGTCATGTTTGCTGCCGAAGATTCCGTTGAAGATCCCGCCGATGCCAGAGACGATCGGCTGGACTGCCTTCGCGACCAAGCCGCCGAGCCCTTCCGTAATCGGCTTCAGCATCGCCTCTTTCAGCGTGCTGCCGAGTTGCTTGCCGAAGTCCTGCGGCTTCGTGAACAGCGTGTGGAAGAGGCCCGAGGCCTTGTTCTGGATTTCTTCCATCTCGCGTTTCTGGATCTCCAGAAGCTTCACGACGCGGTCCTGGTGGGCATCGTCGATCTGCCGCTGAAACTCGCCCTCGGCCTTCAGCCCCTCGATTTTGAGCCGGTTGAGTTCCGATTCTCGCTGGCGTTGCTCCTCGGGGGTGCCGCCGGGCAGCTTTCGCGCCTCGATCGTCTCCTGGCCGATTCGAGCAATGGCTTGGTCGTGCTGCATCTGCGCCGCCGCGATGCGCAACTGCTCCACGGTAAGCGCCGTGGCGACCTGGCCACTAGCGGTTTTCATGCCAAGCGCCTCGGCCATCTTGATCCGCCGCTGCACCACGTCCCTCTCGCTGCGCTCCTGCTCGCTGGCCGTGGCGTCGCCGAGCCTGCGGGCGTTGTCGTAGTTGGCACGGGCGGTCTTGGACTCTTCGTCCCGTTGCTGCCGCGCCAGGTCGATCAACTCAACCCGCTTCTTCGTTTCAGCATCAAGAGCCGCCAACGCGAAGGCCTTCGTCGCCTCGATTTGGGCGCGCTGGATCTCTCCGTCCGTGGCGTTCATGTCCCGTAATTCGCGGACGTGCTGAGCGGCAAGGTCGAACTGCTTCTGCGCGAGCGCCATGGCGGTGTCGTACTCGGCATTGATGTCTGCCTCGCCGAACGCCGCGCCACTGGCCTTGCGATTGGCCTGGAAGATCGCGTAGTTCGATCGAATGCCTGCTTCGCCCAGAGAGGTGTTCGCGCCGAACACGGCAGCGGCGGTCTTCCGTTGCTCTTCCTTTTCGAAGCGGGCGATCTCCGCGTCCCGGATCTGGCCGGCGAGCTTCGCGTTCGCGGTGTTGAGTTGGCCTTCCTCTTTCAGATGCCGCAGGCGCTCCTGGTGGGCGGCATTGATGCGGGCCAGGCCGTTCAACTCGCCTTCCTGGGCTCTGGCCACCTGCTGGCGCAGTTCCTCCGTGACGCCGGTCGATTTCGCAACCTCTTTGAGACGATCTTCCTGACCGGTCAGGGACGTGTTCTTCTTTTCGAGGCCGTAGCTCTGGCCCAGCAGATCAATCTCCCGATCGAGCGCGCGCAGAGTTTCGAGCCTCGGTGCCTGATCGGCCAGCATGTTCTCGAAGCGGAGTCCGGGCGGCAGCTTCCCGCGCCCCGTCATCGCGCCCCGGATGTCTTCGTAACTGACGCCCTCGAATCCCTTGCCCTGCTGGTACGCCTCGGCCATTTCGGATTGCCGGATCATCGTTCCCACGGCCGCGCGATACTGCCCGAGCACCTTGGTGGGATCGGCGCCGCTGGAAGTTGCCTTATAGAGGTCGCCGATGAGGCCGCCGTATCCGGACTTGCCCTGGACGAGCTTCACGATGTCGTCGATGCCCGCCTGTCCCCCGATGATGTTGGCGAACACTCCCGGCGCATTCTTGATGGCCACATCGGCGAAGGAGCGCAGGGCCTTGTCCATCTTCTCGGAGAGGTGGTCGGCCGCAACCGCCGCCTCGTCGATCGCGAGCTTTAGGTTGTTCTGGGGGCGGTGCTCCAGTTTTGCGATGGCGTTCTCCAGCCGGTCGTTGGCGACGCGCATCTCGTCATTGGCGGTTTTCGTAGCGCCGGTGAGGCGCGCGAATTCGGCTTCGATCCGTTCTGGCGCCTCGCGCAGCTTTTCGAGGTTCTCGTGGAACTCCACCACCTTCTTGATCGCTTCCACAATGACTCCGATCAACGCGACAACCGCGATCCCGCTGAAGGCCGCGCTCAGCGCCGCGCCGACGCCCGGCATCGAAGAGATGAAGCCGCGGATATGTCGCGGGATGTGGACGCCGATCTCTTCACCCATCAGGGCCAGCGACGCCTTCGATTCGCGCGCTTCGGCACCAAGCTGTTTGATCTCGGAGCCACCCGACTTGCCTGCGGCCTCGATCATCTTGTTGTATGCTGCCGTTACGCGGTCAACCATCCCCTGCTCGTCACCGAGCTTCTTGATATACCGGTCACGGTCGGCGATCAGCCGTTCGACTTCTGTCTTTCCATACGCGGCGGCTTGCTTCTCGATGGACTGGGTGAGCCGCTCCATCGAACTGCGGGAGCGGTCATTCACCTTAATCAGCATCTCGGACATCCGCTCGAGGGATTTCTGCATCCGCTCGCCGGCGCCGACCGTGCCCTTTTCCCAACCCTCGACGGCAGTATTCGCCTGTTTGATGGCAGCAAGCACGCTGCGCGGGTCGATTTCGAGGACGATGGATTCCTGGTCTGGCACTTATGCCGCTCTCTTTACGCGAATGGCCCGCGCCTGCCGGAGCACAGCCAGGACTGCCGCGTTGAGCGCGCTCCGGTCTTTGGGCGAGACCCCGAACTGTTTCTCGCGCAGATTGTTCACATGCGCGACGCGATCCACAGTGGGATCGACGAACCCGAGCACGGCTTGATTCTCGTTCGCGCTCTTCACTTTGAGCGACCGCAGGGTGCGCCCTGTCCAAATCCAGTCGCGGATCGGCATCAGGCCACGTGCGATTTTGTAATCCGGGTACCCTCGCCGCCCGTTGCGACCCGGCTTCAGGGCTTTCGCCGGAGCGTCGTTCACGTTGAGGGCCTTCCGGATGCGCGTAGAGATGCTGTCCACCAGGACGCCGCCGATGGTCTGCATGTCCTCGGCTGTGAACGGCCCAAGCACGAAGCGGGCGCGGCTAACTCGGGCATGGAAAGGCATGGGGTTGTTTCTGCATCTGCTCCCGCTGGTAGCGGTTGCGCTCTTCCTTGAGAATCTGGAGCCCGCGCACCTCCTCCGCGGTCACGTCGCTCCAGGGAATGCTGAAGTGGGCCGCGTCGAACTCCAGTTCCAGCAGCCGCTCAAAGAGGCGGCCGGCATTGGAGTGGGTCCGCGCGTAGTCGAGATCGTCGAGCTTGCAGTGGGCGCAGCGGCTGACAGTGAACTGCCAGCCACCGCACTGCGGGCAGGCACCAGGAGCGTTGGTGTCGTCCACGGTGCGCGCCAGGCCGCACTTGCCGCACCTGACGTCATTGGCGTCAGGGCAGCCGCGCGGACCGTCAGCGCCGCCATCGCACAACTCGGCCGCGCGCACCGACCGGAAGATCAGCAACCGGAGAGGGACCGGCGTGGGCCACTCGTCCGGTGCTAAGAGTTTGGGTCGAGCGCCGGGTCGAGATCGTCGATGGCCTGGACCAGTTCCACAACGACCGACGATTTGTGGTGGGGAGGCACGTCGGCGGGCTTAATCGACGCGGCGTATCCTTCGACCTTGGTCACCACCGAGTCGTACAGGCCGACGGCTGGTTCGATGCGATACCGCAGTTCCTCCTGACCGTGCGGAAGATCGGTCGACGACACGACAGTCCGCCGATAGACGGTGATGTCGCGCTGCATCGGGATCTTCACCTGGTGGATTGTTTCGCCGAAGGGCGTCCGGAGGGCGATCCGGTACTCGTCGCCGGCACGCTGGCAGTCGGTCACTTCGCAGAAGGAGAGCTTCGAGATGGCGTTGCCGGCCTCGAACTCGTCAAACTCCGCGCCGTCTTTGTCGAGCCGGATCTTATTGAATAGGTCCAGATCGGCCTTGAGGTTGGGCACGAACTCCGTCTGCGACTTGCGGCGGCCGATGGTGCGCCGAATGGACCTCTGCTGGTCCAGCCGTTCCAGCATCTCCTGGTTGGTGGGCAACCGCAGGAAAGCGGTCTTCGGCGGATTGGGCACGCGAATGGTGATGCCCTCAACTGGGATATCTCCGTACATGGTTCCTCCTATTGAGCGATGCCCGTGACGCCGCACAGCGTCGTTACGGACATCACGGTGTTCTGCGAGTTGCTGTACTGCGGCGCGCCAGTGACCGTCACCGCTACAATGCCGTCGGCTTCGGCGTTCTCGGCCACCTGGAACGCCATCTGCGGGAAGCTGAAGCTCACCGAATTGTTGGCGTCGTGCTGCACGCTGAGAGTCGCGGTCCCGGTGGTCTGATTGACCAGCGTGGTGTACTCGGGCGATCCGGCGAGCAGCCGTGCGGTGAACTGGAACGACGGCACGCGGGCGCCGATCTCCATGCGGCCGCGCACCTGAAGGCCGTTCTGCAGACCGGAGCCGGGATAGAAGCCCGCATTCAGCAGCAGGTTGTTCTTCCAGCCGACCGACCCGGACAGAATCCGCTTCGTCGAGACGTAATCGACGCCGTTCACCGACAGCGACATCGAAGCCGCCAGCATGTTGTTCTCGGTGGTGAGCGCCGGGACGGTGATGCCGCTCGGCGTTGTCAGCAGGCCGGAACCGACCCAGTTCACGGTCATCTTCGAAGACGCGCGGCCAGGACCGAAGTTGAACTGGTAGGTGAAATCCTCGATGGCGCAACCGACATACAGGTTGTCGATGGCGTTGCCGCCGCCCTCGGCCACCTGCTCGACTAGCGAGAAGTACGGCAGTTCGAGCGTGACGCCCGGATTGATGGGCGTGATCGTGTAGGTGTACGGGGCCGACGAGCCGGTCTGCGCGATGTTGCCGAGGGCAAATGCAACGGCCCACGTGACGAACTCGGCGCTTGCGTACTTCTCCAGACGATTCGCCACCTCGTAGTGGGAAGGAAAGGTCTGCGTGATGAACTCGTGACCTTTACCGATTTCGGCGGCGTCGTTTTCGAACACCGGCTTCGGTGTCGTCAGGCTGGTGTCGAGCTTCTTGAAGCGCAAGAACGTCGTCCCGGCGGTCGAGATGTTCGTCTGCTTGCCTTTGCCAAGGCCCATGATTAACTGCTGTACTCTCGCGGGCATTACTCATCTACCTCCCTGACCTGCACATAGCCCAGGCCCATCAACGGCACGAGTTTCTCCGGCGTGGCTTCCACTTCCTGGATGTCCCCTGTGTGCGGGTGCCGAAGCCGCACGGTATCCCGTGCTGGCGTATTCTCTTGTTCGTCCATCAGTTGTCTCCGATCTCCGGGATGATGAAGACGCCCTTGAAGCGGTCGATCAGGTCTTCATCGAGTTCGTGGTCGATGCTCGGCGTGTCCATGATGTCCAGACCCGAGTAGAGTTGCAGATAGCGGATGTTGGGCCCCCTGCCGCCAGGCGGGCGGTTGCAAGTTATCCACCACAGGTCCTCGTAACCCACCGGATCGGCGACGCCGGCCGCGTTGCCCATCCGGTAATAAACGCCCCACCGATGCTTCCAGATGGTCTGCCCATCGAAGTTGCCGCCCTTCGAGCCTTCCCACGCGATTAGCATCGAAGGCGCCGGCATCTTGTAGATGGCCTCAGCGAGCCGATGCTCCTGGCCAAGGCGGTAGTGGAAGGCGTTGATGCGGCCGCCCATCGCCGCGTTCAACTCCGGGATGGACAGAAGCACGCTCGCGATCGCGTCGCTAATCGGTGCTGGGTTCAGCATCTACGTGACTCTCAGCTTCAGGACCGCGCCGCCCTCCGCATCCACATTCACGTCGACCACATCGTAAACAATCGAGTTGATCGTGATCGTGTCGCCATGCCGCGGCGACGGCGTGATGGCGGCGAAGCGCACGAAGAGACGGATCACCGACGTACCCTGGACACTGCCCGGCACGTAATCTTCGGCGATCGCAGGACGCTGGATGATGCCGCTGAGTTGCTGAGCGCCGGAGCCATCCTGCGGAGTGAACGTGACCGGCGTCCCAAAGGTGGCGAGGCAGGCCGCGTCCAGCGTGTTAACGAGATCCGACCAGGCCATCGGCTATCCAGCGGGGTACGTGTACGAGGGCTTATTCCAATACGACACGATCAGCCCCTCGCCGGCGATCGCAGCGTCGATCCAGTAATCGGAAAGATCGAGTGTGTCCTCGTCCGTGCTCGACCACACCTCGTAGGAGTCATCGACGCCGCCGGACTGATTCGGCCAGAGCTCCTTGATCACGCCGGCAAGCGTGTTCTTGTTCAGCCCGGCAGTGCCGAGGTACATTTTACCGGTGAGCCCCGCCACGACCTGAACGCGGATGCGGCAGCACGGCGTGCGAGTGGCCGCGAGATGTACGGGCGTGCCCGGCGTGGGCACGTTCACCCGGCCCAATGAAGTCGGCGTCATAACCAGGCCAGCACGTCAAAGTGCTTCGCGTTGGTCACGGTCACGACCACGTTCGTCGACGTGTGCGTGCCGTACGTCACCGTGCCGCCGTCTGTTGGAATGCAGATCACGCCGGCGGGCACCGCGCCAAGGCCGTGGGCGATGTTCTGGCTCGCCCCGGTTCCCACCTGCTGGCTCGCAAAGAACTGCTTCTGCAGCGAAGGGTAGATCCCTTTCAACTTCGGGTGCGGCCCGTTGCTCTGGAACTCGGGCGCGTTGATCGGCACCTTCTTAACTTCGACCATGCGATTTCTCCCTCTTCTGTTTCGCGGGTGTGGAGGCCTTCGGCTCCTCCGCCGGAACTGGCTGACGCCCGGACTTCGCCATCGTCACTTCCAACTCCGGTCCCGTCCCCACTCGCCGTTGCTGGTACATTTGCCGCGCGCGCATCAACTGGAATTTGTCGTTCGGGTCCGGAGCGGGATACAGGTCGCCCACGTTGAGCGGCGTGAAACCGCCGGCAAGCGGGCGCAGCACGAACAGCGGCGGCACGCCGTTCCGGATTAGCTGCGCCCATTCAGGTCTGCGAAGGAACATGGTTACACCGCCGTGATGACGTTGTTGAAGAAGAAGCCGCAATCCTTCGACACCACACGCATGTCGAAAGCGGCATCGATCTCGACGCGGTCCGAAGCCAGGTGCTCCATGCGGAACGTTTTGATCCGCACGCCCGCGCCGCCGGTGGACCCGATCAGGCCGGTCCAGTTGAAGGTGTACCCGGCACTCGGCGTCATCAGGCCGGGATTCCGAGGGCGGTAGAAGAGTGCCGCGGAAAGCCCTCCGATGAAGGCGTTGGACTCGGTGGCGCCTTCAGCTGCGGTGTTGTAGACCGCATCCACAACCAGGACCTCTTCCAGTTCGAGGATTTCGGCCATGATGCGCCGCGTGGCCATCGCCGGGTTCGGGGCAGTCTGGCCGTACTTGGTGCGGTCGATGAAATCAGGGTGATCGACCAGCTTGTCGAATACCGGGCGCGAGAACACCGCGATGTTCGGCACGAAGCCGCCAGAGTTCAGGCGCGCTTGCGTTTTCGCGTGGCGGATGTCCACGATCGGCTGCGCGGTCGCGTAATCCCAGTAGGTTACGTGGGTGCTGTCGGCAGTCGCCTGGCCGGCCACTTCGCCGGTCCAGATCCCGGTCTTGAAGTACTGCGACACCCACTGGCTCTCGCGCCGGATGAGCGCTTTGTTGGTGAGGAAGATGGTGGCGTCGCGGTCGGGCGCGAGCGGCGAATCGCTGTTGGCGCGGATCTGGTCGTCCACGTCTTTGTGCAGCGCCCACACGTCGCAGTTATACGTGCCGGTGGAATCCAGCCCGTAGCCCGTGCCAGCGGACTCGGTCGCGAGCGCGCGCTTCTGCATTTCGTCGCGGTTGAAGTCGGCGCGCTTGTAGGTGTAGTACAGGTCGCTTTTGCTTTCGACGGGAATCCCAGGGAATGCGCGGTCGGCGACGAACTCCACGCCGGCCGCCTCCTGGCTGTACGCCACGGAAATGTTCGTCAGCGGGCGGTTCACATGGACATCGCCCAAAGTCGGTTGAGGCATTTAGGTTGTTCTCCTTTTCGTGAATTGAGCGATTACAGCTTGCCCTTCTGTTGAATGAGCGCCGGGATAATGACTCCGGCAGCCCCGGTTGCCAGCGCTCGACCGAGGATCTTGTTGCCGGTGGTGGCGGTGACCGCCTTGCCGTTGACGTCGGTCGCGAGCAGATCGCCGGCAGTGACGCCGCCCGTACCGACGACGAGCTTGCTGACGCCGAGGATGCCGACTTCGCCGGCGACACCGGCCCCGTTGGGTTTGTCCTGGAGAATGCCTTCGGCTTCGCCGCCCGCCGACGGCAACGCGAGCTGCCCGCTCGAATTCACCGCGACGAAGCAGAACTGCGAAGCGCTCAGGTCCGCGCTCGCCGGCGCGCTGATGGTGTGAAGAGTTTGTTCGTAAGCCATGGTGGTGTGCTCCTTCGGTTGGGTTGGTTACCGCGCCAGGCGGACGCCCGCCGCCTCCAGCGTGGCGATCAGGCCCTTGGCGTTGTGCTGCGCGCGGAACGCCGCATACGCCTCGGGGTGTTCTTCGAGCATCTGCGCGTAGGCGCGCTCCTTGGTCACCCGCGTGGCAGTACCGGAGACGTACAGGCCGTTGGTCACCTGGCCACGGTTCTGCCGCGCCAAAGAGACTGCCTGAGCCTCTAATTCCTGCACGCCGCCGGAACCGGCGTTCGGATTCACGTGCGAACTGATCATGCGTTTCTCGCTTTCCGCGACGCGGGAACTGGTCAGAGCCTCGCTGACCTCCGCGACGCTCATGTATTCGCCGCGCGGGTTCTTCAGCATCAGGAACTCGGCGGCCTTTTCCGGGCAACCGGCCATCTTGCAGAGCGCCGCGATGGCCTGAATGTCGGTTTCGGCCCGCATACCCTTCAACGGTTCGCCGGAGATGGGCAGGACGGTGGCGGCGGCCTTTTTGGATTTCGCTTCTTCCTTGTCATCGTCCTCGTCGTCATCCGCGGGAGGCTTCTTGCCCTCGCGCTCCTTCGCGTCGTCTTTCTTCGACTTTTTGTCGTCAGCCTTTTCGTCGCATTCCCTTTTCGCGGCGAGGGCCTGGGGATCTTCTGTCATGTGTTCTCCTCGGGTTGAGATTGCGGCCCGCGTTCGCGAACCGGTTTGCGTTTGTAGTTGGGTCAGCGCGTCCTCGAGCGTGCCGACCTGGTCAGCCAGTAGCGGCAACGCGTTTTCGGCCCACAGCAAACCCGCCTGCGTCCCTACAATCGCCTTGGTGCTCGCCTTGCGATTCCGCGCTACCGTTTCGACAAAGATCGCGTACTCGCGATCCACCTCCGCCTGGATGTCGCCCCTGGCGCTCTCGCCCAGCGGTTCGTGCGGGTTGCCGTCGACCTTCTTGTCGCCGGCGAAAATGAACGTGTACTTTGCGCCGATTTCCTTGTCGAACTCCGACTGATCCACGTGCAGCGCGTATACGCCGATCGATCCGACGGCGCCGGTCCGCGTCACGAACACCTTGCTGGCCGAACTCGCGATCGCATAGGCGGCCGACAGGGCGATGTCATTCGCGGCGGCATACACCGGCTTCACACCGCGGATCGAGTAGATGTAGTCGGCAAGTTCGAAACAGCCGGTCGTCTCGCCGCCCGGTGAATCGATATCCAGCAGAATGGCGCGCACGCTGGCATCGTCCACCGCCCGCGCCACCTGGCGTTGAATCTGTTCGTAGGAACTGGCGCCGCTCCACGCGGACAGGAACGATTCCTTCTTGAGCAGAGTCCCTTGCACGGGGACCACGGCCACGCCATCCAGCACGGCGTAGTCCCGTTCGTCACCGGCGTCCGAGTAGCGCGCCATCAGAGTGGCAGTTGCATCCATCGGCACGCGTCGTGCGAGCACGGCGTCGGGGTCTATCCCCAGACGCGGCCCGAGTGCCTTGATGATCACTTCCAACTTGGGCGGGTGAATCATCAGCGGGCAGTTCACGAACCGTGATGCGACGTGAGTCAGCGTCACTGAACTTCCACCTTTCCGCTTGCGGCGTCTTTCTCCACTTCTTCCTCCGTCATCCCGGCGTTCCGTCCCGTGAGGATCTTCCGGCCGTCGGAGTCATACGAGAGGCCAAGCCGATCCGCCCGGTCGTTGTCAGCCTTCTGCTCGGCATCGATCACCGTCGCGTCGTACCCTTGCGCCGCACACTCGATTGAGCGAGTCGACAGGCCATCCCGGATGGCACGCTCGGCAGCCTTCATGTCCTTCTCCGGATCGACCCACGGCCAGCCCGGCGTTACCCACTGCGCCTCTTCAAACGGCGCGGGATCGTTGTCGTAGGCGTTCAGCAACTCGACCCCGAACACCATCGCGAGCATTGCCTCCCGCAGCCAGCGGCGATAGATCGGATGGCAGACCTGATAGATGAAGACCGAATACTGGAACTGCTCGCACTTGCGGCGAAACTCCAGCAGGCCCGCGCGGATCGACGAGTAGTTGATCCCGGAGAGGTCCCCACTGATCTGGTATTCCGCCAGACCGGCGCCGCTCGCGAACGCCTGCAGACACGCCCGCACGAACGCCTTGTAATCTCCGCTGTCCTTGACCTCCGCGAACTGCACCTCTTCGCCGAAGCCCAGCACCGGGAAGGTGCCCGGCTCCAGCTTGGAGATTTGTGTGCCCGGGTCGGCCTGGCTCTGCCCGGTCGAAGTCTGATCCGGGGCCATCACCGGGTTGTCCGGACTCACCTGCTTGATGAAGCCGGTGATCATCGCCGAGATCTTCTTGCGGACGATCTCGGCATCCGTGTACTGCTCCAACTCGTAGAGCTTGGCCAGCACCGTGGTGAGCCAGGGCTGGCCGCGGAACTGACCGGCGCGGATCGGTTTGTACACGTGCAGGACGTCGCTCGCCGGCACGCGCTCCACCTGCAACGACTCGAGCGGGTAGAACATCGTCTCGCCCGGGTGCGCGCGCCAGAAGTGGTACGCGGCGCGGCGGCCGTCCGGCCGGAACTCGACTCCGCACCGCACGCGATTCGCCTCCGGCACATCCTGCGTCGGCTGGTTGCGCCACAGTGGTAGCTGTTCGGCCTCGATCAACTGCAACTGAATCGGGACGGAAAGCCCTTCCTTCGGCGATCGCGGCCGGAAGCGTACGAAGCATTCGCCGGCCTCCATCACCTCGCGGGCGATGATCATCTGCTGGCCATAGAAGTCCGTCTGCCCTGACGCCGGATTCCGCGGGTCGTATTCGACATCCGATTCCCGAATCCATCGCGCCCACTTTTGCCGGATCAATTCGCGAACCTGTTCGTCCAGGTGCTGCGGGATCAACCGAATGCCGCGTCCGATCGCGTTGGCCACATACGAATCCACAGCTCCGGCCGCCCACGCGCTGTTTCGGATCGCGTCGCGGTTCCGTGTCAGCAGCTCCAGCCCGTGCGAGAACAGGAGCGTGTTGAGACCGAGATAGCTCGGGTTCCAGCCGTACCCACGCCTTCCTTTGCCGGCGGCGTCGAACGGCGTGGTTCCCATGCTCCGCGTGCCACGCGGCACGCGCGGCACGGACGGTGGCTCGTGGCCAGCGGCGCGGGCCAGCGACATCAGCGTCTCGATAGGCACTTTGCTTTACTGACCCCATCCCGAATTCGTGTAGATGCGCACCTGGCGGATCTGCTGTGGCCCGTTCTGCTGGGCAATGTCGTTGAGGATCAAGTTCCGCAGCTTGATGTAGTCGTCGACCGTGTCGAACTCGAAATCGCGGTCCTGGAAGCGGATTCGCTTCGCGCCCTGTTTCCGCGCGGCATCGAGGGCGTCGAGGTCAGCCTGGCTGAACGGCATTTAGATCTCCACCTTGAACCGAACCTGGTTGCGCGGCTGCGTCACCGGCGTCCGCTGCGCCTGTGGCCTTGGTTCTTTCACGGGCGACGCCGCCACGCGCCGCTCCAACTCCGCCCAGTGCTTCTCCTGAAAACGATCAATTCCGATCCGACCCGCCGCGGCGCGGGCGTAGACGCGGCAATCGAGGGCTTCATTGCGCTCGCGCATCTTCTGCCACTCGTGCCGTCGGTAGCCCTTCACCAGCTTCGTGACGAGCTGCTCAGCAGTGATCTGCTTGAAGTACTCGTCGCTGTACTTCGGAAAGTGGCAGTAGCCAGCCGGGAAGGGGACGCCTTCTTCGAGATCCTCGTCGGTGGGGCGCTCCAGGCGCAGCCAGCGGTACAGTTCCTCCTTCGCCATGCCGGAGTTCACTGGCCACACGCGAATCCCGCGTTTGATCCTGGCGCCCAGCGGGCCCACATCCACGGGCGACGCCGCACCCAGTAGGGCCGGTGCGCGCGAGTCGCCTTTGATTACCAGCACGCGGCCGCCCTGTCGCCGGGCCCACTGGTAGACCTCCGTGGTGGCGAATCCCGAATCGACGGCGAGCTGCAAGATGGGCAACTCCAAACCAGATGCAGTCGTGAATGTTTCGTTCAGCAGGCCCGTGAGCTTCTCCCACACCGCCGGGCGTGAAGTGTCGCCTTCGAACACGCGGTAATCGACTGACCAGGATTCCTTCACACGGCCCCACGCGGCAATCTCCACCTCGATGCGGTCCTTTTGAATGTCCGCACCCGCCGTCAGGAACAAGCCACCAGTTGGCACAACGCCGATTCGATAACCCTCCCGCCGGTCATACAGCTTCTGCCACTCGGGAGCTTCGCCGAGCAGCGTCCACGTCTCGCCCTGGACCGTGTTGACGAAGACCTGAAGCAGTGCCGGATTCTTCTGTGCCTGCTCGAACTGCTTGGCCGCATCACCCCAGGAAAACCAGCCTACCGGCGAGTAGAGGCTCGACAGGTGGAAGCCCGCCGTGCGCCCGTCACCGGCGGCTGCGGCACGCCATTGCCCACGCGGAAGCATCCATTGCTTCTGGTGATTCTGAATCTCCTCCCGACAGTGCTCGCAAACGTAGACGGCCTTCTCTGGTTCGCCCTTCGGCCACCGGAGCTGCGCGAACTTCAGAACCTGAAACTCGCGGCAGTGCGGGCACGGAACCCAGTAGCGTCGCTGGTCGCTCTCCTCGAAGGCCGCCTCGACCCGGCTCATGCCGGTGATCTTCGGCGTGGAGCATAGAAACACCTTGCGGCGCGCAAACGTGCGCGTGCGGGCCATGGCCAGGTTGACCGGATCGCCTTCGCCCTCGACGTCGCCCGGGTAGGCGTCCACCTCGTCGAGAAAGAGGAAGCGCGCCGCCATCGAGCGCAGGCCGACCGCCGAGTTCGCGCCTGTCATCACCAGCACACCGCCAGGGAACTCCTTCGAGAGAATCGTGTTCCCGGAGTCTCGCGAACGCGGACTCTGCACCAGGTCGCGCAGCACGTCCGATTCCTCGATCAGCGGATCGACGCGCTGCTTCGAGTTGCGCTTGGCCATCTCGACTGTGGGCTGCACGGCCATCATCGGTCCCGGCGCTTGGTGCACGACGTAGCCGATCCAGTTGTTGCCGCACTCTGTGCCGCCGATCTGCGCGCCCTTCATGAACACTACGCGTTCGATGGGCGATGACGGCGAGAGGCAATCCATGATTTCGCGCAGGTATGGCGTGCGATCCGTGCGCCAAGGGCCCGGCTCTGCCGACGCCCGTTGCGACAACTTCCGGTACTTGTCCGCCCACTGCGAGATGGTGAGCAGAGGATCCGGCCGGACGCCCGCGGCGGCGGCGCCGAAGTAGATCTGTTCAGCGCTGGCCGAGCTCATCGGCGAACTCCTCCAGGATGTTTCGCATCTCCGCGAGCATGATGCCGTGAACCTTCGCCATGTTCAGGCCATCGATCAATGCGAGGTCCACTCCACCGGCTGCCAACGCCGCACGAATCTCGGCGAGCACCGCGCCCACCACGCGATCCGGAACGCCGAGCACGCGGTCGCGGATCATGCGCGAGAAGTTGTAAGCCGCCACGCGCATCTCGTCGGCGTTGATCAGCTTCTTGATGCGCTCTTCGTAGGTCAGCTTCGCCAGGCGCGCCTCGTAGGCCTCCCGTACGGCGCGTGACTGCGCAAAGCTGGGCCCGGCAACCAGCGGTTCGACAGAGGCGGCGGCGCGCGGCGCGGTTTCCGGCTTGTTCACCGGACTGCTGTTGCGATTCCAATCGCGGTCCGCCTGTTCGACGTCGATCTTGCCGTCCACGATCCGAATCCGGCCCTGTTTGACGGCTTTCTCCACAGCCGTGTGGCTCACGCCCCGATGCTTGGCGTAACCGCGGATGCTCACCAAGGGCACGGTCTTTTCCTCGAACTTTCCGCTTGCTTCTTCGCGCACCCGAAGTGATGAATGGGTTCGCGATGATCACCAAGGACGAACTGATCAAGTGGGCCACCAGCGAGGCTTGGAAGCTCGATCGCTTCGGCCATCTGAAGAAGGAGTTTGAGAACGGCACCAACCGAATCAAGCTCAGTCGGATTGCCGCCCGCCACGAAATCTCGACGCCGTTCGGATGGGCTCGCCTCCGGAGCGGCTATTACAAGGACCTAAGCATTACCGCCGACGGGAAACTCGCCGGCATGACTCGTTAACAAGGAGAAATCGAACCATGAGACTGTTTGCCATCGATACCGACAACAACATCACGGCCTTCCCTGCCGCCGAGCAGATCCCCGAAGGCCAAGAGCACTTTGCCAGCGAGAAGGAACTCGCCAAGCTCGCCACGACCTGGCCCGGCGACCGTCTGATCCAGGTATGGAATGGCTTCGCCGGCGTCACGCCCTTCGACGAACTCAAACCGGTCAAGAAATTCACGGACCGCAAGAGCGCCGTGGCCCGGATCTGGAAGGCCATCCAACGCCTGGACGCCGCCCCCGCGCCCCAGGCCGCCAACGTTGCGACGAAGACCAAGAAGTCGAGGAAGGCTACCAAGGTCGCGGACGGCGCGCCCACGGCGCGCGAGGGCAGCAAGAAGGCCACGGTCCTCGAACTGGTCCGCCGGCCCGGTGGCGCGACTCTCAAAGAGATCATGGCCGCCACTTCGTGGCAGGCTCACAGCGTACGCGGCTTCATCTCCGGCAGCCTCACCAAGAAGATGGGCCTCAAAATCGAGAGCATTAAACGCGAAGATGGCGAGCGCGCTTACGTCGCGCATTAGCAAACCAACCTCCAAACCCGCCTTCCGCCGCCGGCCAACACGGTCGGCGGTTTCTTCGTTCATCACGCAGATTCCGCTTGATCGTTTCCGGCTTCCGAGTGATGAATCGTCATGCAAGGAGATGAACACGATGGCACGCACCAAACAGAGCAGAACGAACGCAACACCAGGATTCGCAATCGAGATCAAGGACGACACCGAGCTTGGGCTCGCGATGCTGATCGCCGACCTGGGCGACGGCCACTACCAACCGATCGGCGTGGTGGTCAGCATCAACGAGGCCCGCGAGATCGCTGCCAGCGACATGCGCGGCCGCATGCGCGACTTGGAAGCCGGAGGGACACCAGCTTGCCCGGAAAGCTACGTGGTCTGGGCGCAGGGACTCGAAGGCGACTACCGCGAAGTGAAGCGCCTGATGCCGTAACCAATCCAGCAACGAACCCCTCCTGCCGCCGCCTAGCTCAATCGCCGGCGGCGGTTCTGTTCTTCATCTCCTCGGTAATGGCGGCAAGCCGCTCATGGACCAGTTCCTCCCGCAGTTTGCACTCACCAGCGCGGACGTACGTCCCGTTGATCCTGGCGATGATCCGATTCTCGAGTTCCGCCAGTTCCTTCCGGACTTCCGCCAGCAGTGCCCGGTTCTGCAAGCTGACATATGTGGCGATCAGACCGGAGACCAGTCCAGTTACCGGAATCAGAAACTGAAATAGATGATCGTTCACTTTCCCTCTGCAGAATGCGGAGTTCCGCTGACCAATCCGATAGCGCGAGACAAAGCCCCTGAACATCTGGGTGACCACCCCGGAGCAACGCTTCGATATCGGCGATCTCAGTGCGGCACCGCGCCATCTCGCGTTCCATGTCCGCTGTTACTTCGGCGTCACGACCGCAGGCGGCGGCTTCGGCGCACATTTGTGACCTGTCTTTGCGAGGCATCCGATCTGATGGCCCACTTTCTTCACACCGTGGACGGTCTTCTGTACTCCGATGACCACGAGCGCGACCGCCATCGAGGCCACTAGGATTCCTGGAGTTGGCATTGAGCCTCCTGTTCCGGCCGGCACGCGTCCGCGAAAGGGCGCCCGCTTTCGGCGTGCTGAGCCTGCTTGCCCGAGTATTCCTGCCACCGCCGGATGATCACATCGCAGTACTTCGGCTCCATCTCGATCAGCCGCGCCTGGCGGCCCGACCGCTCGCACGCGATCAGCGTCGAACCCGATCCGCCGAACGGATCGAACACTGTGTCCCGGCTCTTGCTGGAGTTGCGCAACGCGCGGTCCACCAACTCCACAGGCTTCATCGTGGGGTGCAGATCGTTGGCCACCGGCTTCTTGATGAACCAAACGTCGCCCTGGTCCCGCGCGCCGCACCAGAAGTGGTCCGTGCCTTCCTTCCACCCGTAGAGCATCGGTTCGTACTGCCGCTGGTAATCCGACCGCCCCATGGTGAACGTGTTCTTGGCCCAGATGACGAACGTGGACCAGTGGCCGCCCGCCTCGGTGAACGCCCGGTACAGCGTGTGCAACTCCGACGACGACATGCAGATGTAGATGGCGCCCTTGGTCACGGCGAGCATGTTGACGCAGGCGTCGCGCAGGAACTGATCGAAGCCTGCGCCGAGATCGTCATTGGCGATCTTCCGCTTCTTCCCGCGGAGCTTGTCCTTCATGGTCGCGCCGTAGTTCACGTTGTACGGAGGGTCGGTGAAGGTCACGTCGGCGAGGCCGCCGGCCAGGACCTTCTCGACAGCTTCCATATGGGTCGAGTCGCCGCAGAGCAACCGGTGCTCGCCCAGCACCCACACATCGCCGGGCATGGTGACGGCCGTCTCCGGCAACTCCGGCGCGGCATCCTCGTCGGTGTTCCCTTCAACGACCTGATCGGGATCGCGCAGCAGGTCTTCGATTTCCTCGTCCGTGAAGCCGACGATGTCGAGGTCGAAGCCGTCCTCTCGCAACGACTCCAACTCCACCTTCAACATCTCCTCGTCCCACCCGGCGTCGAGCGCCAGGCGGTTATCGGCCAGCACCAGCGCCCGGCGTTGCGTTTCGGTGAGGTGCCCGAGGACGACCACGGGCACCTCGGTCATTCGGAGCTTCCGCGCTGCAAGCAGGCGGGCGTGGCCGGCGATGATGACGCCGTCTGATCCGATCAGGATCGGGTTGACGAACCCAAACTCGGCGATCGACGCTGCAACCTGCGCAACCTGCTCGTCCGAGTGGGTGCGCGCATTGCGGGCGTAAGGGATCAGCCGCTCGACCGGCCACGTAACTACCTGCAGGTTCGTCATCGGGTTGGGCTACTGCTTGGCGAGATGAGCACCCAGAGCCGATGCCACGGCTTCCTGGTGCGGAACCGGAGTCTGGCCGGCGCTGAATGCGGTCTCGATGGCCTGCACGAGCGCCACGACCTCCTGCGTCAACTGAATGCCTGCAGGAGCGACCTTGAGAATGGTTTGGATGATTTGTAGGAAGTTCATCGTGATTGTCCTTTCTGATCCGCCGTGGAGAAGCCCCTTGGGGCGACACCGGAATCGGAGGATGTTCCGGACGCCGCCCCAGGCGAGGGCCTCCCGTATGGGAGCTTCAGGCGGCCTTGGCCTCCGTCTGGGAAGGGGTCGAGGCGCCCCCCGAGGAGGTGACCACAACCGGCACGAGCGCCGCGATGGTCTGCGAGATGGCGGTCGCCAGGGAACTGGCGATCACCGGCGTCAGCGAGGTGAACAGGTTCACGACATTCGCCGTGACACCCTCGGCGCTGACGGCCTCGCCCGCGCCCGCCGCCGCGACGGCGCCCTTGGTGGTTTCGCTGGCGGCAATGCCAGCGGGCGAAACGGTCTGCTGGCTCTCGGTGGTGCCGACCTGGCCGGCGAGCACGATGCCTGCGTTGACGGCGTGATCGATCGTGGCCGCGTTCTGCGCGCGGCGGCTGGCGGTCTGCGCCATGTCGAGCGAGATGGCTTCCCAGGCGCGAGCGCGCGCCAGGGTTTCACGCCGGTTGTCCAGCTCTTCGTCGAAGAGCAGCTTGATGTTCTCCGCGCCACCCATCAGGCTGGGCTGGTGGGTGACGCCCGGAGAGAGATTGGGATTGGTTTCTGCCATACGGGAAAGTCCTTTCGGTTGGTTTGAGGAAGTGAGGGTCATGCAGCCTGGACCGCCAGGCCGCTTTCGAACTGCTTACGAAGCTTTGCGGCTCCCGTAGAACGGCGCGGGACCGTGATGCTGAATCCGGCGCGCGTCGCGGAGGCGAGGGTTGTCGACCTGCTCGATGGGCACGCCGCGCGAGGCAGCGACCGCGCCCATCTGCTCGCCGCTCTCGGCGAGCACCGGTTCTTCGCCGGCGAGGTTGGCCATACGCCGGAGGATCACGTCGCAATACGCCGGGCTGATCTCAATGCCGTACCCGACGCGGCCCAGCACGTGGGCGGCGGCCATCGTGGTTCCACTGCCGAGAAACGGGTCAAAGACAATGTCGCCGGCATCGGAAAACGCCTTCACAAAGAACTCGACCAGAGTACGCGGGAAGGGAGCGGAGTGCGAGCCCTGGCTGCTCTCGGACTTCACTTCGACAACGTTGCTCGGCCGCGCGATGCCGGTGAATCTGCCATCCTCGTCCGCCGCGCCCGGCTGGCCCGCCGCTGATCCGCGCGCCCCGGTTCCCAGGAGGCCGCTTCCGGAGGTCGATTTCGGGTTGTTCGGCGAGTAGTCAAAGCAGTCTTCCGAGACATGGCCGACGGCCTGCGGCCGGAACTTGATCTCTGGCTGCCTGCAAAAGTGGAACACCGGCTCCCAGGCGTTCTTGAAGCGATTGCCCCATCCACCCGGCACGCCGTTATCGGTCTTGCGCCAGCAGAACTCATCGACGAATCGCCAGCCCCACTGCCGCCGGTGCGCGATGACCAGGTCCTTCACGTACAGATCACGCTCGCCATCGGCCGCATGTTCCTTGATGTTGAGGAAGTACGAGCCATCAGCGGCAAGAATCGCGGCAATATTGGCGGCGACGTCCCGAAACCAGTCGCTGTACTCCTCCGGTGGTACCGGTTTGAAGCCACTGGCGGGATCGTACTCGCGCTGTGTGGCGTAGGGTGGCGAGGTGATAACAACGTTCGCCTTCACGCCCTCGAACTTCCGCTCAATTGCGCGGAAGTCGCGGCAGTCACCGCACACCAGGCGATGCTTTCCAATCAGCCAGACGTCTCCGGTGCGCGTGACCGGCTCGACCGGCGCCTCGGGGATCTCTTCCTCCACTTCTGGCGTACCGGTGGGTGCCGGTTCCGTCTCTGCCAGCAGCGTTCGAAGCTCATCCTCGCTGAACCCGAGCGCCTCAAGGTCGAGATCGGCGTCCTTCAAGTCGGCCAACTCGCCCCGCAGCATCTCGTCGTCCCAGCCGGCCTGCTCGGCCAGCTTGTTATCGGCCAAAACGTAGGCCCGCCTCTGCGTTTCCGTGAGGTGATCCAACACGACCACCGGCACATGTTCCATCCGCAGCTTGCGCGCGGCGAGCAGGCGGCCGTGGCCGGCGATGATTCCAGCGTTGGTATCCACCAGGATCGGGTTGTTGAAACCAAAGGCCATGATGCTCGCCGCGATTTGCGCCACCTGTGCGTCCGAATGCGTACGCGCGTTGCGGGCATACGGGATCAGTTTCTCCACTGGCCAGAGTTCGATCCGGCTGGCCATCTGCGGCGCAAGATTCACTGGAACAGTGCTCCCTGCAACGGGTCCGGAGGCGCGGGCGGTCGACCCTGCAACTTTCGAGTGACCAAATGAATTCGACGCTTGCCGGTCTGTATCCGGATCTCGTCGCGCCAGATTCTGTACGGGTGGTGCTTGCGAGGCCCAAACGGGTAAGCCGCCAATAGGCCGGCGCGCACCTCACTTTCGGGCCGGCCAGCCGTCTGTTCAAGCACTCGCGCGATGATCGGTGCGGCGATCCGCCGCCAGTACGAAACGATCATAAACCGCACCCTGTCGAAGCGCCCTAGACTGGCAACCTCTGGCAACCACTTTTCCGGCCTGACGCTAGCGAAATCGCGCCACACTGCAACGCGCCGCCGCCGGCGCGCAGGAAGGACCCATCGGTCTCACAGCAGTCCGAGGCGTCCCCGGTCGCACCGCACTCGCGGCATCGAAACCGCTCTCCGGCATCGTGGTAGCCCGTCTGCGAACAGATGCCGAAGTCGAACGCCTCAATCGTTACTTGACTGCTGCCGCACTCCGGACACATTGGAGAGCTCCGTCTCGCTGCAAGACTTTCAATTTGCCGAATGCGCCGCGGACTCGGGCGAGATAGCGGCCGCCGATCTGTTTCTTTCTCTGCTTCACGTGACCAGGCAATCCATCACGACCTGAGCGAAGATGCCACGTGTCGTAAACGGCACGCCGTCCTCGTCGCGGCGATCCACGCGCCGCAGTTTCCAGCATCGACCATGCTCCAGATTCTCGATGAAGCTGTAACGGGTGCCGGGTCGCACGGACGATTGAATCGGGTTGGCCCCGTCCTCGCTCCGCAGCCAAATGGCTTTCAAGTGCCCCTTGCGGCCGTACGCCGGCTTCACGAAGCCGCCTTCAACGAGGCGTTTGGCCGCTTCGAGAGTCCTGAACCCAAGCGACGTACCGTCCGGCGCGTACAGGGGGATTTGTTGGTTCTTTGAAGACACGTGGAGTGTTGATGCAGGAGGGAAGGAGTTTTACGAGAGTCCCGTCTCTCTTGGTTCGATCTTATTCTGACCGAACAGCGATAACCGAACAAGGTCCTTGACGCAATTACGCAACCACAGCGTTATGAATCCTTTGCACGCAATTTGAGACATTCACACAGAGAACTGGCCTGAAAAAGTTTGAAACAAGTTCGCAGATTATGTTTGGAGAATCGGCAAGGTAGATCTGTCGGCCGTCCGTCAGAAGGAAAACCTGGCGTTGGCCGGCGATGTCTGCGACGGCATGATCCGCGAGGATCTGCCGCATCTCTGGTGCTAACCGGTGGAGTCGCTGAAAGGAGAGGCCGCGACGGCGCAATTCCGCGCACACCACGACGAAGACCGCTTGGTTGGCATCGTAGACTCTCACACGCCCGCACCGGGACGCGACTGCCACTTTCTTCTCCTCCCAGATCTGGAGCTGGCGCAGACTGACCTCAGCGAAACGGGCGACCTCAGCGGTTCTAAACGTGATGTTCCGAATCGGTATCACCACCCCTCCTTCGCCAACAGCGACTTGGCATCGTCCACGCTCACGACCACTCCCACCAGTGCGCCGGCCTGCCGCCACTCTTCGAGCCGCTTCAGTTGGAGCAGCGTTGGCTTCTCGCCTGGGCGCTTCACCTCGAGCTGAACGCTGCGCCCGCGAAGGCATGCATCGATATCCGGATCACCGGCAACACCCATCCCGCCGCCCCAGCGTTTCCGGGCGAGGCAACAAGGCAGCGAGTTCAGATAGGCCAGGATCGCCTTCACGATTGCGCGTTCGCTCGTCATGCCCGTCGCCTCTTCAGGGGTTGCCGATCCACTACCTCAGCCCCTTGCTTCAATCGCTCCTGCCGCTGTTCCGCGAAGATCCTGGCCACCTGACGGCGGCGCCACTCCTCGGGGCTGATCCACTCCAACCCTTCGTCATTGATCACTAACGGCATCGAATCCATGCGAAGCACTTTCATCGCCCAGCGAATCTCATCCAGATCCGCGCCGAGCGGATAGGCGACGGCAGGGTGACCCAATGGCAAGCGGATGCTGCGCATGCCCGGACGGTTCATCACGGCCTGCGCTTTCCGCACGTCCGTCAATTCCTGCTTGTGCTGCCGGACGAGATCCTTCAGGTCCGCGGGCGCGTCCTTGTCGATGCGCAATTTGCCCTCGGCGTCCAGCCAAACTGAGACGCTCGCTTCCATGAGCCGGTCGAGCACAGCTTCAATATCCACAGCCAACCTCTCCATGACGGATCAATGCCGGATGACGGGTTATGACGGGTTTTCGCATTTAGCTCTCAGGTGTGTGCGCGCGTGCGCGCGCCATGTGTGCAAAATGGGAGAATCCGTCATAATCCGTCATCCGTCATATGCAGTCACTGAATCTAAAGGGCTTAAGTGATAGGGCATGACGGGTTGTTCTCAAACCTCCTCACCGTCATCGTCACGATCAAAGCGTGTTTGCCTCGGCGTCGTTTGCGCCGCCTTCGGCGTATCGTAGTGGTCTTCGGTCCGAAGACCGACGCCGGAATAAAGGGCGCCCTTCATGGTTTTCGACTTTGCAAATCCCCGTTCGCTCATCAGAGACGCGAAGGTTTTGTGGCTGGCCGGTGTCTCCCCATGCTCCTCGGCCCAGGTTTTGTATTCGCGGTAAAGTGCCAGCGAAAGCACCCGCGCATTCGGCGCGCGCACACACTTCTCTTCCAGGAACATCGAGAACGTATCCTGTTCCGACTCGTACTCCCGCGTCGCGTTAATGACTTCCTCCGGCACGCCCAGCCCGTCACGCTGCCACTCCAAGCACCCTTCGATGGCCCAGTTCAAAATGCCCGGCAGTTCTGACTGGAACATCGCCATGACCTCGTGACGTTTCTTCTGCTGATCCTTGGGGATGGTGTAGTCGAAGGGCACGAGCTTCAGCCGCCGCCAGATGGCTGCGTCGCCGCGAATCGTGGGCTTATGATTCGTCGCGAACCAGATCTTGAACGTGGGCATGAACTCGAAGAACTCGCCGTGCAGGAAGCGCGCGGCCATCCGGTCGCCGCCCGTCATTTCCTTGATCAGGGATTCGGCGAGCCGCACGCCCCGATCGTTTTCGGCGGCCCAAACGAACCGCGCGCCGCGGAGACGGGCGATGTCATTCGGAATGCTGCCCTCCCGCTTCTTGAGGAACGTCTCTACCGGCGTTCGCCGGGCGTAGTTCCCCAGAAGCATTTCCATGACTTCGACCATGGTGGATTTGCCGTTGTCGCCACCGGGCCCGTAGAGAATGAACATCGCCTTGTCGCTGGTGATTCCAGTCAGGCTCGACCCCAGGGCGCGCTTCAGAAAATCGACCAGACTTTTCCGGCCGAGCATGATCATGTTCAGGAATTCCAGCCAGTTCGGGCATCGCGCCGAAGGGTCGTACACGACGGGGGCGAGCTTGGTGATCATGTCCTTCGGGTCATGGGATCGCAGCTGCCCGGTCCGCAGATCGAGCGTGCCGTTCTTGACCGCGCACAGCCACTGGTTGTTGTCGAAATCATCGGGATGGCGCGCCACGGTGCGATCCGATTTCGCCAGCGTGACCATCGCGTGAATCGAGCGGTGCGATTCCGACTTGATCAGGTGGCTGAGGAACGCTTTCCGCTCGTCTTCGTCCTTGATCTTCTTGGCGACCGCATACAAGCTGCGAATCAGATCGGTGGCGCGGGCAAAGACCTCGAGCCGCTCATCTTCGGCCCATCGCGCGGTGTCCCAGTGAAACCATCGGCCCCATGCCTCGCAATACAAAACAGTGCCGCGATAGCGGGCGACGAACCTTCGCGCATTTCCCAGGTCCGTGTACTTTTCAATCTTCGTTGCCGCGGCCTCGGTGGGCTGCGGTTGTTCCGGTGGCGGAGGATCATCGCCGGACGCGGGCGGGGGTTCGGGTGCGGGTGCGGCTTCAAACCCCTCGATCCTGCCAATCGCGATGGGCGAATTCACGTTGCCGCGAAACAGGCACTCCGCGCAAAAGCGGCCGCCATTGAGGTTCGACTGCACGTAGGCGCACGTCACCGGCGCCACCTTGTCGCTGGACGCCTGCTTCAGTTTTCGCTGCGTTTCTCGCCGGGAGTATTTCGGATAGGCCTGGCTCAGTTCATGCGCCCACCGCTCTGCATCCTCGCACCTGGCGACCACCGTCAACATCCGGTACCACTCGGGCTCGGCAAGGGCGGCAGCGTCGGTGCGGCAATGACGCATCCAGACGCAGCCGTCGAGGATCGGAGGCAGTTTGGCCGCGGGCAGATCCAACGGGGGCTGCGTCACACGCTCGCCATCCCCCGGATCCTCAATGCCACCGAGAAGGTCTTCGAAGTCAGCGAGGTTGTAGGCATGATCGGCGTACTCGGCGGTGACCATCCGGATGTCGCCATCGACTTTGTGGTTGAACGTGCCGGGCACCCGGAGCACACGGCACAGGTCCGCGGTCGAGTCCATCGTCCAGCCCCGCACATTGGCGCGCAGCCTAAGGTTCAACTGGAATCGCGTTGAGAGCGACTTCAACTGCTTCCGTTCGTCTTCGCTCTCAATCTGGTAGGGCTCACGGAAAAGCCAGTAGGGCTGGAGTCCGAACCCGCTGTGCACAACTAGGCTCGGCTCCAGGACTGCGGTATCGATGAGACTCCGAGCATCCTGCTCGGTTGGCGGCAATGCTTCGGCCTTGTGCGCGGCACCCGCGATATCGACGTCGGCCCAAAGGCCCGGAAGCACGGAAACGCCCGCCTCCGCTCCGCGACTGCTGTTGGCGGGCCTTTCGTGCTGGAGGCCGACGGCGGCGTACACGTCGAAGGTGGAGGCCCTCGCGGCGCAGTATTCGACCGCCTGATCGAGCGCGCCCTCCTCGCCCAAGTTGAACGCCCGGGTCGCTTTATCCTGGCGCGTCCACAGGATGAGCCAGCCCGTAGGCTCGGGACCGTGGACGCGCTCGAGGAACTGCCGGATTGCATGCCGGTCAGCCTCCATCCCGCTACACCACCTCACCCTCAACCGTCTCGACGACGTCTTTGGCCACCTTCACCGGCGGCGCGGCCTTCAGAAACGGGTCGATCATGGCAGCGTAGTCCTTCGCCCGCTGCGTTTGCTCGGGGGTAAGGCGGCCGCCGGAGGTGAGCGCGGCCTTCGCGTAGACGATGCCCTGACCGTTCTTGGTTTTCTCCAGACCGATCTTGGTGATGACGCTGTAGCACGGCACTCCCTTTGATGCGAGGCGCAGGAAATACTGCCGCGCGGGCTTGAGCGAACTGGGCGGCAGGTTCACGATCTCCGGAAGGAGGTTGTCCTCGCGGATGAGGAACAACTGCCGGATCAGCTTGCATGCCTGGCCTTCGCCCTTCGGATCGCTACCGAACTCCGCGAATGCGCACTTGTGGCAGTTCCCGCCAGGCTCACCAATTCCGGTGCGCGCGTCGAGCGAGTAGCAGTCCGGGGGCATGTTGCCGTCGGACTCTTCCATCGGCACGCTCCAATAGGCCCGGGTATCGCGCCAGGCGATGATGATCCCGGACAGTTCCTTCACCATCTCCTCGCCGTCGAGCCCCTGGATGGTCCAGGCGGTGCCGCCGCCCGCGGGGATCTTGATGCGTTCGAGGTCACCGGCGGTGAGGCCGTTGTCCCCGACGTTGGCGTTCATAGCTTCGCGGATTTCAGCAATCTCCGTTTTGAAAATCACGAAAGGGCTGATCGCGGTTTCCTTTTCCTTTTTCACGACTTCTTTTGCCATCGTTAGCTTCTCCTGGTTCTGAGTTTGAAAACTTCGCTGACTTCGAGTACCGAAGCCAGTGCCGGCGACAACTGCCGGCTCTCCCGGTCGAGTTCCCGCACGTATGCGCTGAGGGAATTGGTGTTGAACGTTTCCTCGACGTAGTCGCCGAGGCGGCACCGCTTCAGGGCTTTGCAGACGGCGTTCTTATCGCCATCCTTTGCTTTCGCCCAGAGCTTACGTTCCACGTAGACGGTGCGCCCATCGATGGCGACCCTTTCCATGCCGCTCTGCTCAAACTGCGGCAGCAGCCGGCCTTCGAGTTCCGCGGCCTCGGCCTTGATGGTGTCGACCTCGGCTTCGAGTTGGTGCCGCCGCTCTTCGAGGGCGACAAAGCGTTTTAGTTCATCTGTGTTCAAGTGAGTCTCCTGATTCGGGTAGTTTGATTGCGTAATCCTTCACGACCGCGCCTTGATCGAGCGCGCCTCTCGCGTGCATGTCCCACCAGAAAAGCCCCTTGTGCTTCCCGAACAGCCCAGAGGAATTCCGGTAATCCTTGAAATGGCCGCGGCAAAGGTGGAGTGCCTGGCTGAGGCCGTGGTTTTCGATTCGCCCCAGCTTGCGCAGAACCTGTTTCATCGGTTCGATGCTGAGCGTCTTGAACCGGACGAGGGGCTGTCCGTGCCGCCGGCGGTGGGCCTTGCTGAGCTTGGCGGGAGGAAGGTTTTCTTCGGTAGTGACGTTCCGGCAGTGCAGGAACGACGTTGCCAGGAATGCGGGGAATGCGAGGCTTCCCATCGATCCGATTGCAACGAGGCGTTCTTCGGGGATTAGATCGTACTGCTCATCCTCGATTCCCCAAATGCGGCAGCGCAGCCTACTGGTCGCCTGACCGTCTTCTCCCACAACAAGAAGCAGGAGCGTGCATGGACCACGAACTTCACGGTCGTCCTTGTGCCCTGCGAAGACCGTGATGAACAAGACCCACTTCGCGGGAACGTCGCTACGATGCTCCTGGAGGACTTCGCCCCAATTCGCGAACAAATCGCCGAAGCGCCCGGTGTCCACGCTCTGCACGAGAATGCCGACCTGATTGATGGCGCGCGGCAGTGCCCGCTCGGCCTCGGTGAACATGACGTCGTACATCGAGGGTTCGAGCGTGTATTCATAAAACGCCGAGGGGAACGGCGGCGCCAGTTGCGGGAACTGTTCCGGACCGTCCATGCGCCCATCTCTGCAGGTGTGGTGCTGGAAGTAGTACTGGGCAACGTTGTCGATGGCGAGCACGGTCACCGAGTGGAGGTCCTGGCGGATCAAAGCATCGCGGGCCTGCAATCGAGCGGCGCTTTCGAACAAGGTGGCCGGCAGATCAAACGATTCGGTCTTCCACCTCTTGGCGGCCAACAGCCGATCGATGAACCGAGGCATTTACTGGCCGCCTTTCATCTGCTGGAGAACGCTGTTGACGACATCGGAGCGCTGCGCCAGCGCGGCCATGACCTTCTCGTCGACGGTGCCCGCGGCGAGCAGGTGAATGTATTCCACGGGCCGTGTCTGGCCAGGGCGGTGAATGCGCGCCAGGCTCTGTTCGTAGGAGCCCAGCGAAAAGCCGAGCGAATAGTAAATCGAGTAGCGCGCCCGGGTGAGATCGACGCCGACGCCGCCGGAATCAATCTGGACAGCCAGCACCGGCGCCTCTCCGGCTTGCCAGCGTTTCAGATCGTCGATCCGGCCGGACAACTCGAGCGATCGCCGGCCCGCTTCATCCGCAACGCGGTTCACTGCGTCGAGGTCCCGGTGGAACCGGCAGAAGACCACCACCGGCTCGTCGGGCGCGATGTCTTCGAGCACGTCGCGCAGGAGGTTCATCTTGGCGGAATCGATCTGGATCTCTTGCCCGTCGTCCGTGCGAACGTAACCGCCCGTGATCTGTTGGAGCCGGAGCAGCTTTACCAGGGCGTTCGCGGCGGTGACCTCACCGGACTGAACTTCGGCAATGAGATCCCGCTCGAGCGACCGATAGACCTTGCGCGCCTCGCTGCCGAGGTGGCAGTTGTAGGTGATGTGCACTTCCGGCGGCAGATCGAGGACGTCCTTGCCGCAGGCGAACGTGACGGAGTAGAACTTCCGGTTCAGCTCGTCGAGGTTGTTGTAGCCCACGACCTGGTGATTCTGGTAGCCGCCCATCACGGCGAAGTGCTGCCGGAAGCGGTTGAACGACCAGCCGAAAACCGTGGCATCGATGAAGCGGAAGTAGCCGTACACGTCGAGCGGCGAATGGGGCATCGGCGTGCCGCTGAGGCCCAACCGGAACCGTGCGAACTTCCCCAGGCGCGCAAGGTATCGGCTGGCCTTACCACCGGGAGCCTTGCAGCGGTGGATCTCGTCGGCCACCACCAAGTCCCATTTCTGTTTGATGGCCCATTCCGCGAACGGTGTGCGCCAGGCGGAATCGTAGTTGATAACGACCACCACCGGCACGCCCCGCGCCTTGGCCAGTTTGATCTGGCGTTCCGCCTCATCCCGCTTCGCGCGGACATTCGAGTTGGAATCATCGAGCGGCACGACCATGAACGGGGCGTTCGAGTGCATCTCGAACTGCGGACGCCACACCTGCACCACGCGGAGGGGGCAGACGATTAGGATCAGTTGAAAGCCTTCCTCAGTGCAGAGGTACACCGTCATGGCCGATTTGCCGGTGCCCATGATGGCCGCGATCATGGCGCCGCGTTTGCCGCGCCGGTACAGTTGCCGGACGAAAGCGACGGCCTCCGCCTGATGCCGCCAGGGGAGAGTCCGCAGCACCGAGACTGTCGGAGGCGGGTTCATGCCGATTGCATCTCCCGCGCCAGGGCCGCCGCTTCCGCAACCGTTAGCTCCGTCTTCTCTCCGACGACCGCCACCACGCGCTGCCGCAGCATGGCAATGTGGCGGCGCCTACGCTGATCTGCGGCGATCTGGACATCCAGCATGCGCAGGTTGGAATCCAGGTCCGCGACCGTCGCGTGCATCACGGGCACCCACTCGCAGTCGCCATTCAGAGGATTCAAGATGTCGACGGGCACGGCGATCAAGTTGGGCATCTCGAATTCCGGGAGGTCCAGGCCGAGTTGCAGGCGCGCCTCAGCCTCGGTGACTTCGGCCGCAGTTTTCATCACGCGACGGGTAAGGTCGAAGAGCTTCTCCCGCGCCAGCTGCCGGCCGAGGTCGGCGAACAAGTCGCCGTTCTGTTCGATCACGGTATCGACGATGTCGCGGTTCCAGAAACGCCGCCCCGCGGCGCAAAACGCCGCCACGGTCTCCCGAATCGCCTCGGTCAGTTCGGAACGTCTACTTGTTCTCATTGCGTTCGATCTCCTGGTTGATTGCTTCGAGGAAGGCCGCCGCCTTTCGACAGTGCCCTGCAAAATCCATGTCGGGGGTGTCCAAACTCCGAATGCCGGCAGCGATTTCCAACGCGGAGTGCTGGCAGCCGGATATGGCTCGCGCCGCATCCGCAATGGCCATGGCTGCGTAGTTGCGCTCCACGACGGGCCGCTGCGACTCAGGCGTGGGCAGTTGGTAATTCAGGTTGCGGTCCAAAATGGCCATGCCGCTTTCCAATGCCTGTTTTCGGGCGGTGGTTGGGGTGGGAAGATCCTGGCGGCGCAACTTGCGGACGGCGGCCTTCTTCTCGCCCTCCGGCATCTGCGCGATTTCGCGTTGCCGCTCTGATGGCTGCTCGGCGATCACCGCGGCGGCGTTGACTGACAGGTCGCCGGTGTCCATCTGGGCGACCACCTCAGCCACAGCCCGCTCGACGACCTTCTTGGCCTGCTCGTAGGTGGTCCGGTTGCCGAAGCCGGCCTTCTGTGCGGCGAGATCGTCTGATCGTCGGCCCTTTAATTCGGCAACATTTTGCCGATTATCCCTTCCGCGCCGCTCGCCGAGCTGCGCCTCGAGGGCCTTGCCGATCTCGACGCGTTCGGACGGGGTGAAGTCCTTCCTGATCTCGTTCTCCGCGTACTCGCCATCGAGGATGGTGGAAACCTGGAGAACGGTGACCGGGATCATGGTCCAGCGCAGGATGTCGCGCATCGCCCGCAGTCGCCGTTCACCGCAGATGAGGCGACCATCTTCCGTGATCACTGGCGGGTGCAGCAGCCCGACGGTGGCGATGCTGGCGGCGAGTACCTCGAGCTCGCCCATGTCACGCCGGTGGCGGCCAACTACCCGGATGCTGTCGCCAGGGACTTCTCGAAGATCGAGATTGGAAGTCATCGACTCACCCGCTCCTTGGTCTCGTTCGGGTGAGGACGAACCTCGGCGGCGGCCCACTCTGCCAGGACGTGGAAGAGGCCTGTCACATTGGCCGCGATCTGACGGGCGTCTTCGACCGACAGCGGTCGATCCGTCTGCTCTTGCCAGAAGCGCCGGGTTTGTTCGAGGAACTGTTCTTTGGGCTCGCTCATCCGAAAAGTGGAGATCCTGTCGGAGGGCGCATTCACGCCATCCGGCTTCGACCCTCCACCTCGGCGTCGCGCCGATGGTGAGCGATCTATGGTGTTGACAGATCGAGGCCCCCGTTGGCGGGGGTCCTCACGCTACTTTACGCGGACCGTTTCAGTTCATCCTCGGGGATGAGGTACTTGTGGTTTTTGCCCGCTCTTACGAGGAGCTCGCGTTTCCCGCTGTTGCCGATCTTGCAACTGATCGCCAGATCAAAATGCCCGTGAGATACGCCCTCGCGAACTTCGGTTTCAATCTTCGCGATGGCCTTCGCCAGCACGTTGGTCTCAGAGGTCGGCGGCTTTTGCATCAGCATCTCCTATGAATTGTGAATCAGTGCCTTTAAATCCTTAATGGCCGAAACGAACTGCAAGGGTTTCACTTCGGCCTTGTTGCCGAAGAATTCCATCAGATCGGTCTGTCGGCTCGGCCGATCCTCAAACACAAAGAAAGCCCGCCGTCCTTCACGACGCAGACCCTGCAGGTCATATCCAATGCAGCGCAGGAAGCACGCGAGGTAGAAGTCGCCAGTTTCGTACCGGGAAGGGTACGAATGTTTGGTAGCGCGACTGTCCAGAGTCATGTCCATACTAAACGCCTTTGCCGAACAACTACGCCACGCCCTCCATGGAGAACAGCGATGCATCATCCCGCTGCACCAGCTTCAGTTCCTCGAGGCGAATCTGCATCGCCTTCGCAGACACCCGGAAGATCGGCGCAATCTCGCCGGCGACGAATTCGATGGCCATCGAGGCGAGAAGTTCATCGGGCTCCACGAAACCCATCGCACGCAGATTCTCGCGCGCGTTCCTGTTGAAGATGTACGGAGTCAGGCTGCCGCGATGCTTTTCCCATGCCGCGTACACCATGTTCTTGGGCATCAAAAGGTATGCCGAGAAGTAGTCCGCCTGCCGTTCCATCGGGTCTTTGGACTGACTAGTCCGGCAGATCACTGTTGCCTTCGACGTAGTATCCGGGAACAACGATCCCTGATCCGGGTTATCCAGGAAGTAGTGGCGGTGTTGAACCCAGTGGCCAATCTCGTGCCCGACGGTGTAACGGAATCGTCCTTCCTTGTTGGGATGTTCGGTCGGCTCGATGCTTTCGTCGATGGCCACCAGTTTCTCGGGCGCCCACAGCGCACCCAGGATATCGGGATGCCCCAGGCGGGCTTCCAGGTTGTCGATCTCCAGCGTCAACTTGAGGTGTTTTTCCAGGATCTCCTCGACAGGGATCGGAGGAACGACAACATCACCATAGCGGCCGCCGTACTCAGCGAGCAGCTTTTGAGCGTTCCATTCAATGTGCTGCTTGGGTAAGTACTTGACTTTGATTGGCATCCAAATCTCTCATCTGCATCATCGTTATTCGCATTCTCCGGACACCGGGCGGGGAGCCGATCGCCGGATTACCCGTTTACTTCTCCGGCCCCTTCTTCCTCAGGCCCACTGCGCGCCGAGCCAGCTTCTCAATCTCGGCAGCCGGCAATCCGCTCGCCGCGCGCAGAAACGTAGCCATCGCCCGCGGGTGCTGCTGGATGATTCCTGGAAGATCAGAAGCGACCTTGCCGGCAAGTGCCAGCAACTCATCAGGATCCTCGCCGAGAATGTCGGCAATCCGGCGGACAGCTTCCTCGCCGGGGGGTGGAAACTCATCCCGCTCGACCTTCGACAGGTACGTCGGGCTAATCTGGGCGCGCTCGGCAAACTTCCGGAGGCTGATTTCCTGTGCCTCCCGGAGGGCTCGAATGTGGGCGCCGAATCTCTTCTGCTTGGGCTCGTTTGCCACTGTCACCTTTCCAAGACTGTTTAGTAGTTAGTATACACCTCCCGTTTTCCGTGTCAATCCCCGATTCTCAACCGCGAAGGAGTCGCAGAGAGCGCTCCGTGTAAAGGTCGCGGAACTCATCCTCTTCCAGGTTCAGGATCCTGCCAAGATCCGCGGCCGAGTATCCAAGCTCATTCGCATGGGCATCGATCATCATCTTCAGGAGCGTCGGCTTTTCCACAGGGATATCCAGTTCCTCGGGCTCCCTCATCCGGTACCCGGCCTGGCTGAACTGAATAAAGAGGTACCTCATCTGCGCCTCGGTGATCGTCTTGAGACGGTACGCCCGCATTACCAACGCCTGCATGGAGACCTTCCAGTACTGCTTCAGCGAAGCGAGCTTCGGAATGTTCAACCGGTGAAGAGACGTCTTAATTTCGGCGCCAGGCATCAAAAACTCGCTGGCGAAGCGGTCAGCTTCCTCTTCGATGTTCGGGCCACCGCCGCCCTGGTGCAATATGATGTGTCCCAACTCGTGGGCGAGGTTGAAACGAAGCCTGTCTCCGGTTATCGCAGTGTTGGCATTGATGAAGAAGATCGGCGGGCAGGTGGACACCCATTCGCTGATGGCGTCAATTTTGCGTGTGCCGAAGTCGCACCGGACGACCACGCCTCCCGCGGATTCAATGGCTTCCGTCACGTTCCTCACCGGGCCGGGCGGCAGCTTCCAGTCCGCACGTACCAACTGGGCCACGTCCTCGACACTGCCACCGAAGTCAGCCACGTCATATGCGTGGAAAGAAAAACTCGCCTCTATAGCTGCAGATCGCAGCAGTCGCTCAATATGGAAGCGCCGAATGTTCATGTCCGCATGGAGCTTGCGAAGAACGCTCTGCGGGAGGCTCTGCCTCTTGCGGTGATAAAACACGCTGGAGCCAAAGCCGTGAACCCGGTCATCCTGATAGAAAAATGCACGGGGATACCGCAACGTGCGAGCCAGTTTTTCGATCATCTCCTCCGACGGATTCTGGAGCCCTGCCTCAATTTTCGAAACGGTGCCCTGCTGCACGTTCATCGCACGCGCGAGTGCGGCTTGGGTCATCCCCCGCGACTCGCGGGCGAGAATCACCATCTCGGCGTTGATTTCCTCCCTCATAGCGCCAGATCACTTTGAGTTTCGGTGCGGCGAATCCGAACGCGAGGCCGCCGCGCCTCGCCATCGCTGCCAGAAGCAGTTTGTGGAAGCCGGATCACGGACTGCTCCGCCGGTTCGATCTCGATGTTCCACTCCACCCGCCTCCCGCTCATGCACGAAATCGACACGTCTCTGATGTCTGTCTGAAAGCGATTAAGCCGGTAGCCACAGTAAACGCGTGTTGCTGTTGGGATCTCCGGCAACGACATCTGCTGGTTGTACATCCTGGCGTGGGCGGTTTGGTAGTTCCGCGGCCGACGGGCATCGTCGAACTTCTTGAATCGGACCAGGATCTGCTCATCGAGGCGCATGAGAACCAGCCCCTTGCTCTCCACCTCAACGAACTCCACACCCGGAACGGCGGCAAACTCGCGGCGGGCCGTATCGAGCATCCAGTCGTAAATCAGGTTGGCCCGGGTTCTTCGCGACAGCCGTGGGTCCGGGCGCTGTTTCCAGCGTTCCCACGGCTCTTCGCAAACGCGCCAAAACCGTTCCTTGTGTGCTTCAATGAGGGAGAGGGCCGCCTCACGCGAAAGTTTGCGCATATTCACCTCGATCACAAGCAGTGATCTACCTTGAGGATAGCGCCCTTTTTAGCGAATTACAACACAAAATATTCCTAGATCTATTCCTGACTAGGTTCCGCGAGGGCCGTGGCGAGTTTAACTTCAATACAGCCAATTAGTTCCGAGGAATCGCCAGATTCACGCGATCATTGACACCGTCACGCCCGGCCAGTCCGCGTATGGAAACTCGCTCGGCTCCCCGACAACATCCAGCGCCGCCAGCAGTTCCTCGAAACTTCCCACCGTGCGCGGCCCGAATCGCGTCGCCACGACGAACTCCGCGGCCGCCCCAGGACGCTGGACCATCCACGCGATTCCCCGGCCATCGGTGCCTCCGCCGGTGCTCTCCAAGTTGAAGGCTCCGAACGCTGCACCGCCAGGCGAGAACAACTGGAAGTTGTCGGAGGAGAACTCGAAGACGCCGGGATCGGTCGTGACTCGCACCGGCGTGCTGCCCGGCAGCCCAATCCCGTAGGAGCCCGGATCGAGTGGCCGGAAGTCCACCTCGGGCGGCCGCGCACGCGCAATCTGAATAGCGCGATCCAGGTCCCGCATGGTCAACGCCGGCTCAGGAAGCGTAGGCAGATCCAGCGATCCCTCAACCGTCGCGTCGATGTCGAAGCCACGCTCGTCCGCGTCTCTGACCTGCTGCTCCAGTTCCGCAAGGAATCTGTGCCGAGCGGCCTCTCGCGCGTCCCGATCCAGCAGCGCCAGTTCTTCGAAACCGCGCGGCAGCCGCGACAGTATTGGTTGCAGTCGCCCCACGATTCCCTGGAAGAGATTGATGCGGCTTCCAACCGTGAAGAACACGTCCTGCTCGACCGTGTCCTTATATGCGAAGCTCAGCACCCGTATCACTGGACGCTGCTGGCCGAGCCGGTCAATGCGCCCGATCCGCTGCTCCACTTTCATCGGATTCCAGGGCAGGTCGTAGTTCACCAGCACACCCGCGAATTGCAGGTTCAAACCCTCGCCGGCGGCATCGGTGCACACTAGCAGGCGCACCTGGCCATCGCGCAGACGCCGCTTGATCTCTTCCTTGGAACACGGCACCCAGTGGCCACTGGCGTCGCGCCACGCACCGCCAGCCCCGGAGTAGCAAGCCACAGGCATTCCCGCCATCTGGTCTGCCAGGTAATCGCGGAGGTACTCCATCGTGTCCGTGTATTGCGTAAACACGATCATCGAATCGAAGCCGTCCGCGAGGCACGCCTCCAACTCCACCTTGAGGCGACGAGCCTTGCTGTCGGTGCCCAATTGGGCAATCCGCCGAAGCAGGTCGTGGATTCGCTCCCGCTCGTTGATCGCTTCATTCTCTGGTGCTTCGGCCACCAGTTTCGCCACTTCGTCACCGGACATCACTTCGTCCGAAGTTTCATCCTGCGACGCGTCTTCGTCCGTAATTCCACCCGTGCGCATCAGCCGCCCATTCAGCGTCCGCTTCAAGGCCTCGAAGCTCGATGCCAGCCGACGGCGGTAGACGGTCATCACAAAGCCCACCGCGGAACGCTTTTCCGGAGAGGCGGCCCGGTAAGCATCGCCGATGAAATCCTCCACTGCGGTGTACAGCGCGCTCTCTGCCGGCGTCATCTCGACGACGACTTCGCGCGGATCGCGCTTCGGGACCGGAAGCTGATACCGGCGAAGCAGTTCGCGCGTATTCCTGACCATGCGGTGCCGCAACGGGCTTGCCGCCTGCAGCAATCGAGTGGCGGCGCGACGGGTATCTGCGTCCAGGGTCTTGCGCGGAATGTTACTTTCATCCCGCAGCGCCCGGAGCACCTTTTTGCGTTTCAAGGCAGACACATCCGGCAGAATCTGGGCCGCTTCCGAGTCGCCCATCTGACCGAAACTCGCTTCGGTGGAGCGGAAGAGCGATGCGAGGTACTCCAAATCGTCCGGACCGGGATTACCAGCCGCGCGCTGGAAATATCGGAGAAACACGCCGTCGTCCCGGCGCCAATCATCCGGCAGCCCCAACAGGTCCATCAGGTCCCACAACTCCACCGGATGCACCTGCATCGGCGTTGCCGTCAGCAAGAGCAGCGAGCCGCATTTCGGCGCCACCTTCCGCATCACCCCGAGCAGCGCGTTGGGACCCTTTTCCTGCGTACTGCCTGCACCGCGCCGGCGTGCATGGTGTGCTTCGTCCAGCACGACGAGATCCCAATCAGGCGCATCGATCAGTTCTCGCTGCCGGTCTGCCCGCCGTATCAAGAAACTGGATACCAGAACAACCGGCTCGGCCTGCCAATCATCGCGTCCAACTGGCCTCTCGATATCGCCGTGCGCACCATGAACCTGCTTCCACACCAGCGCCGATCCATCGTAGATGGGGACGTTCAGATTAAACTTCTCGTACAGCTCGTTCTGCCACTGAATCTGGACGCTCTTGGGAGTCAGGATCAGGACCCGCTTCGCCAGACCGCAGAGAATCGCCTGCCGGAGGATCAGGCCCGCCGAGATCGTCTTGCCAAGTCCTACTTCGTCCGCGATCAATACCCGGCTCGGCCACTCGTTCAAGAACCGAGTATAGGTGCGGACCTGGTGCTGCCAGGGCGTAACGGCGCTCGTCATCTCACCCACGCGAAGTCCGTGCGCAAGCCGCGGCGCTTCATGGATGAAAGTCCAAACGACTCGGCGGAACTCATCGGCCAGCAGTTTGCGCGCTTCCGGTTCCTGGACAGCCCGGCGCGCGGGCGGCGTTACGAAACGGTCGTCGCTAGGCAGAAACTCTAGGAGCTTCCTTTTCGCCGCCTCCGGAAAGTCGAACACCTTCACCGACCGCGCGCGTCCCTCCCAAAGCCGGGCGAACGCATCTACCTCATCTTCCAGGTGAGCCGACTCGCGGCCGCCGAACCAACCGCAATGAACGTGGAAGCTCTCGCGGTTGTTGATCCAGCCGCCAGCCGTCTCGTTGATCGATCCGGAAAAACTCAGCCGGTTGCCTTCGGCATCGGTCAGAATGCCGACCTTCTCGTGGTATAGCCCGGGTGCGTGGGCAGGCCGCCCGTCAGGATCGACGGGCACAGCCACCTTCACATCCAGATGCCCCTGCGCCACCATCCAAGCGAGCATTTCCAGACCCCGGCCTGCTTCCTCGTCCGGCGGCGTCAAGTCGGCGGCAAGAAGATGCGTCTCGAGGCGGGCGCGCCAGTCGTATCCCTCGCCGATCGCATCCTGTTCGGGTTGTTGGAGAGTGCAGCCGACGATCAGCCGCATGCGGCCGTCGTTGGTGATGAGCGCCGCGATCCCCCGCGCGGCGAGCGCCAACGCATCGGCGGAAAAGTAGCCCGTCATGCGGTCGTACTGAACGGCGCAAGCGAGGGCCGGGTTGTAGAACAACTCGATCAGATCGCCATCTTCGTGGCGATAGCTGGTGCACCACTCGCGCTCAGTCAGCAGACTCATCTTCGTCCTCGGCCGTTGCCGGTAACTCGAGCGGGATCTGCTCCGGAATCCTCGGCGCCGGCACAGTCTCGGCGAATGCCAGTTTGCGGAGGCGTTCTAGCGCTTCGAAGTCACTCGCCGCGCCAGCAAGGTTCGCGTCAGGTTTCTTCTTTCCTGAAGGAATTCCCGGAGGCAACACATTTAGAAGTGCCTCGATCGCCGTCAACAATGTCGGGTCACCGATCAAGTGAGCATTTTCGATAAGGCTCCGCGCAGCACCGGTATTCTGTTCGCGGCCTGTCTTTGCCGCCGCGTGTAGTGTGTCGAGCATGCACTCCTCGCTGGCGTGCCCGAGGGTGCCGTTGCGGTGGCGAGTGATGCTGTCCCATAGGATCACGTCATCGCCTTTCACTTCGCAGACCCGCTTCTTCACGTCCTGGTCGAAATCCAAGCCAACAACGCGGGCCAACTTGAGCGCTTCGTCCGCGGGAAATCTCGGCGCGCGGAACGCGTCCCAGGCGAGAACGTACCATTCGGTCAAGGCATCTAGGTGATGCTGGCGTTTGACGGTCGCTAGCTGCTCCATGCGCCATTGCTTCACTTCTCGCCGAGCTGCTTCGAGCGCATCCTCCGGGCGGACCGCATAAGGATCAAATTCGTCGAACAGATCCTTCTGCTTTGTTTTCGGCTGTGGGCGCGCTGTGCCGCGATTGAGGGGCCAAGCCTCGGTGAACACTTGAAGTGCCGGCCCGAAGCAGGCGAGATACAAATCGATTCCGCCGATCCCGGCTTCTTGGAACTCCTTCACTTTCCGTCGGACAGCCAGCCGGACTGTCGGTTCCACCTCCTCCCAGTAATGCGGTTCAGCATCTGTAGGAGTTGGCTTACGAACACGACACACAAGAAAGATGGTGGATCGTGCCGCCGATTTCTCGCGGATGTGCAGGCTGCCTTCCGCTTCCGTATTCACCGGCCAGGAAGCGGTGATCACAAAGCCACCGTCGATTAAGCCCTTCGCCAGTGCATCCCACGCATCTGATTCCTTGTGCGTGAACATGACGGTCATGATTCCGTCTGGCTTCAAGACTCGACGCTGTTCCAAGAAGATCGCGGCCATCCGTGTTTGATAGTCCCGCTTGGCAAGGTTTTTCGCGCCACCCTTCTTTCCCTTGAATCTCGCCAGATTGGCAACGGCCTCCCGGTCCTTGTCGGTCAGCGGGTCGGCGAACAGACTCGGGAAAACGAGACCAGCCGTCCGCTTGAGCCACACATAAAAGAAGTCCGCCAACTCGGCGTACATGACGTTCTGATAGTACGGAGGGTCCATGACGACGCAATCGACGGAGGCTGACGGGAGATCGAGCGCGTCACCTGACTGGCAGGTGAAACGAACTACAGGTTTCGGGCGGGGGGCGGCAAACTCCAGCTTGCCATCGTTTGAATGGCCTAGAAGCTCGACCAGTTCATCGAGAGCATTGCCGGTCTCTTCGATCGCCCAGTCATAACCAAGGCCGGCAACCGTGGGAGCCATCTCGGCATAGCTCCACTTGAAAGAAAAGTCATGACGATCGAAGACACCTGCAACCACTTCGCGATTCGCGTGCCAACGAACCTGAATCGCATTGTAGTTGAGCATCTTGCCCAGGGCGACCGCGATATATGTGATCGCAGCGCGATCAAGATCAGTCGTAACAAGCTCTTCGAAGATTTCGTGAAAAACCTCGACGCTCACGCAGTGCCCGAAAAGTTGACGCGGATTGAATAGATCTCGCCAGAGCGGGGCGCCGTATTGACGTGGTCGATCATCGTTGGTATCGGGCGGAAATTCTTCATCGGGCACTATGTTACGCGCCTGCCAGAGCGGCATTCTCTCTCGGAGTTTTCTCTCTACGTCCTTCGCCACATCGTCGTCTGGTCCCGGAGCCCGAAAGTAGCGCGGCCTTTCGATCTTCGGCTTACCGTTTTTTGTGTAACCTTTAATTCGCTCCTCTTTGTAAACGACGCAATAGAGCTGATGGCCCATCTGTCCGTCCTGAGCCTGGGGTTTGATTTCGTCTTCGCCATCTATGGTGCGACGACAGTCCGGAAAAGGGCAGATTCCGTCGCCGTCCTTCACAGTGCCGGGTGAATGATCGGATTCGCGCTCAACGATCTCGAAGCGAATGCGCCCCGCTTCCGGCACCAGTCTCACTCCGTGTCCTCGTGCAGAAAGCTTCCAGTTCGGTGACAGAGGGACGATTCCTCCGCAATAGGGGCAGGTGACAGTTCTCGCCCAGAGGTAGCCATCGCAGATCCGCTTGTCCGACTCAGGAGGATAGAGATCGGCTATCCTGCTGCGCACGCGGTTAATGAACTCCGCCCCGAGTGTGCGAAACCTCTCCACGAGCGGAGGCCCGAACTGAAGCGGTAGTTCAACCGTCGCCTTCAAGATAAGAGCTGCAACCGCGTTCGAGTCATTGCCGATCGCCGCGCAACCAAGCCGAACTGCCTCGAAAGGTATGCTTCCACCGCCTGCAGTTGGGTCCAACACTGTCGCGGACATGGGAAGCTCCGAGACCTCGGGCAGATGCTGAAATGCGCGAGAGTATCCGTATGCGTCGGCTCCGAGGCGGACACCTTGGGCAGTTGCTTTCGCGATTCGCGTCTTGGCCGCAACCGGATCGCCATGAATACCCAGGTCGCGCAGGAACTTCCCCCGATCGGCATCAGCGCCAAGTAAGCTTCCGAGAATCGCAGCACGGCTCGCTACCAGAGGTCTGCGAGCAAACCAGACGTGCAGACGGTTAGGCGCTGGAAAAGGCGTCATCGGGGTCCGCTCGCGGAGACTCTCAATGCCGATTTGCGCGATCGGCAGCCAGTCCTCTATAAGTCGGCGTTTGCTCATGGCGTAGTCAGCAATATCCTCAAAGACGCGAGCACCCGACGCGGGTACTCCCGGTGCATCACCATGCCGAGCCAGTAACCGGCTTCCTCGCGCGACATTTTCTCCACTCCCTCGGCCACCTGGCGGATGCGGTCCAGGTTCTTCATCGGCGCCAGCACGCGGAACAGCAGTCCCAACGTGAGAGCCACTTCTTCATCGAGCGGCCACCGCTTCGTCTTCCCCGGCTTCAGCGAGCCGAGCACGATCTTCTCTCGCGCCAATCGCTTCAACAGTCGGTTCTCAGCAACCCGCAGACCAGGTCCTTGGATGGTGGCAACGTGTTCCGGCGCTTTCAGTCGCGGAGTGGCGGGCGAGGGTGCTTGCCAAATCTCCAAGCGCCACACGCTCGTCGATTCGACGATCATGCGCAGTTCATACTGGGGCGTCATGTTAGACCTTTCCGGCGACCGCCTCCACGAAGGCTTCGCCGCCCCCATACTGCGTCAACTTCTTCGTAAACGCGTCGGCGGCCCCGTCCTTGAGAGAGAGGGGCTGCTTGAACGCCAGGCGGTAGCTGGCCTCGAATTGGGTCTCGCCGGCGGCCCGGATCTGCGGATCGAGAAACGATTTCACGGCATTCGCCTTGTCGACGCGCCCAGTGAAATTCACCTCAAACTGCTCGATTCCGTCGGCTTCAATCCCCACCTCGAAGTGGCACGTGACATCCGCGTCCTGCAGCGTTGCCATGGCCTGATGCACTTTCCACGTGGCGCCGGCCTCGAACAGACGAACGGTAAGACTCGCGATGCTGCCCACCTTGGCTTTGCGCGCCTTGTCCCACAGGTCGGCAAGCGCCTGGGCAAGCGGCCCCTGCGCGGAGAGTTCCGGCGGCGGTGGCTCGGCGGGCTTGAATCCCGGCAAGATCGGCGGCTGGATCTCACCGGATTTCTCGCGGATCGTTACCACGGAAATGGTCTGCTGTTTCTGACCGCGGGAATCCGTAACTTCGATCGTATAGGTGATCGACTGTTCCGGCCGCACACGAAGTTGCTGGGTCGTCTGATCCGTTGACGCGGCCGAAAGCCGGGGCTCATTGGACGTGTACGTGTACGGCGGAACACCGCCTTTGACACTCACCAATAACTCGGACGAGCCACCCCGCTCAATTGTGGTCGGATTGGCCTGGAAGCGAACTTCGAGCGGTTCTGCGCGCGGCCACAGGTTCTTCGCCTTCGCGTCATCAATGGTGTGGACAAAGTGGTTATCGCTGATGTGGATTACCGGTCGCGGGTCACCCGGGCCCCACACCTGGGCTCCCTCGCGATAGATAAACAGCCCCTGGTCGATTCCGTTCCGGATGCATTCCAGCAGCGGGGTGTCGTGCAGCAGGATGGAAAGTTTTGGCGCGCGCCGGTACTCGGTCCGCATCTGCGCCGTGGTCATCTCACCCTTCACACGCAATCCGGTCTGGTCGCGTACGAAAGGTGGTGAGTCGGGAATGTCGCGAGCCTCGAGTAGCTTCTTTTGCTCATGCAGCACCCGTTCAACCTGGTGTTGTCCGTTGCCGGGGGAATCACCGGCGCCGGAGAGTTCGATGATCGTGTGCCCGAGGTCGAGTTGGGCCCCGGTCATCCTGGAACTGGACGGATAAAACAGATGGCGGTAGCACTGGAGGATCGCCATGGCCACGTCGAGCTTCAGCTTCTCGTACTCTGCTTTGACCTTGCCCTGCTGATAGTCGGCGAGTTCACGTTGATGTTCGGGTTTCTGAAGCTGGCCGAGTGCGAGGCGACGCCGCACCAGGTCGCGCATATTCGGAATAGTGCGCTCATCGGCCGCCACGAAGACCAGATTATTCTTCAATTCGCGGATCTTGCGGTCAGTGCCCTTGTACTCGAAGATTTCGGCGATATCGGGCGGCGGCTGGCGCAGGTCGGACGGCACGGCTGTGGATTCGTAGCTCATGACCACCAGCAGCGGCCGCCCGTCGCCTATCTCGTCGGGCACTTCGTACGGACCCGCCGGCGACAGGATCGCGTTGAATTCTCCTCGGGGCAAACTGAACAGACCGCGGATGCGCTCGCCGAGCTCGGCGCGCACGTCGGCGACATCGATGTCCTTCATCATCCGCCGGATGATCATGGTGAGGTTCGGTTCCACCATGAAGCGCAGCGGCGCGCCGGGACGGTCGTCCAGGTAGATCGAATCAGTCACAAACTGCATGCGCGCCTGCTCGACGAAGGACGGCTCCAGCGCGGGCGAACAGGCGGACAGCTTCAACTGCTCTGCCGTGATGCCTTTGGCTGAGTCTCCGTAAGCGAGGGTGTGCCAGAAGATGGTGCGGGCCACGTATGCCGTTACCGGCGGCAGACCCGGGTATTTCTGCGCGTCGATGCGCTGCGCCAATGCGGGCTCGTCGCCGGCTACCGCCGCGACATCGGACTTCACGGCAGGCGCGTACTGGCCTTGCCCGAGTTTGACGTTGATCTCGGTGCGGATCGCCTCAAACGCCGGGTCCAGGTGGTGGGCGTGGATGGACGATGCATCCGCCGGCTGAATCCTCCAGAGGTGGTGAACCGCGCGGGCCAATAGCCGCAACATGCCGCGCGTGCGCTGGAATGTGCTGAGCGAGGCAGTCTTCTCGGTCAGCATCTCAAGCAGCTTTGGATGGAGAGGGTAGCTGCGCGCGAACTGGTCCCTGAGTTCCGGGTCGGCGGCATCGGCGGGCAACGCGTCGCGATTGGAATTCCAGACCTGGGTGTAAGCCGCAATGACCGTCTGCGCTGCGTCAAGATCAACCTTCTCGAAGAGGCGCGCCCGCAACACATTCGGTGTCTCGTCCTCCTCGGTGGGATTCAGCGGTGTCGTGCTTCGGACTGCTACGCTCTCCGCTTCTGACATCGCCGCGGCCGCGCGTTCGTTCTCCTCTTTGTACGCATCGCCCGCCTTGTCATCCTTCCCCACCGCGAGGGTATAGACCAGCGCGACTTGGGGTGTGGCCGCCACCGCTTTGAACAGATCGTGTATGAAAGCCGCAAACTGCTTCGATGCATCCGGAAACGCGCGCTCCACTTTCCGCAGGTAGACTGAGATTTCGTCGAGCAGGATCAGCGTGGGCTGGCCACCGAATAGCTCGCGAATGGTGTCCGCTCCCGGCGCGATGTGCCTTTCGTCGCTGACGCGAATGCGTTCGTAACCGTCGCGGCCAGCCAGGCGGTAGGCCATTTCGCCCCAGAGCGAACGTGCGAGGAGTCCTGGCTCCAGAGTGAGTCCATTGGCGGGGTCGGCATTTTCGCCGTCCAGCGCAGCGATGCGGACCGGGCCGCTTGGCAGGATGGCGGGATCGACGAATTTCTCGGGATCAGGAACGCCCTTCATCCCACGGATCGTGTGGACCAGAGCAATCAGCGAGTGGGTCTTACCACCGCCGTATTGCGTCCCTAGGCGGATGATGGAAGAGACCTCGCCGCCGCGGCCGGAAAGGCGCAGGGAGATCGCTTTCAGCAATTCCTTCATGCCGCGGGTCGGGTAGCTCTTGGCGAAGAACGCGGCGGGATCGAGGTAGTCGGCGGGGGCCGTCCCGTTCACCACACGCGAGAGGTCCGCCATGAATTCGTCGTCGCGGATGGTGCCCGCGAGCACATCGGCGCGCGGACGGCAGGTATCGAAGATCGTCGGCAGACTCATAAGTGACCTGGAATACTCAAGTGTATGCTGCTGAAGGGTTTCGCACAACACAGGCGAGCCAGATCGCTCCCGACTAAAAGTCTTGCTGCCGCATGCGGCAGCCGCCACGAACCTTGCCTGGATTCAATTCCGTTCAGAGTGTATAGTAAGTACTGGACAGTCACCATAGACGGATTCTACGACCATGCCGACACGACCATCAAGCCAGGTTGCCCAGAGTTCCGCGGTGCTTTACGCCCGCGTCTCCTCGAAGGACCAGGAGCGAGAAGGATTCTCGATTCCGGCCCAGATCCAACTGCTGCGTGGGTACGCCACGAACCGAGACCTGACCGTCCTGAAGGAGTTCGTCGACGTGGAAACCGCCAAGCAGGCTGGCCGCACTGGCTTCGGCGAGATGCTCACGTTCCTCCGGAAGGAGAAGACCTGCCGCATCCTGCTCGTCGAGAAGACGGACCGCCTCTACCGCAACCTCAAGGACTGGGTGACGCTCGATGAACTGGATCTCGAAATCCATCTCGTGAAGGAGAACATCGTTATTTCCCGGGACTCGCGCTCCTCGGAGAAGTTCATGCACGGCATCAAGGTGCTGATGGCCAAGAACTACATCGACAACCTGTCTGAGGAAACGAAGAAGGGGATGTTGGAGAAGGCCCGCCAGGGGATCTGGCCGTCGTTCGCGCCGCTCGGCTACCTCAACGTGATGGGCCAGGACGGCAAGCGGACGATTGCTCCCAACCCCGCACTGGCGCCGATCATCCGGTGCATATTTGAGCGGTACGCGACAGGCCAGCACTCTTTGAAGGAGATCGCCAAGCTCGCGCGCCAGGACGGCATGCAATACCCCAAGAGCAAGCTGCCCGTCCCAACCTCCACCATCCACAAGATTCTCCGCAATCGGATCTACTGCGGCGATTTTGACTTCGACGGGACGACGTACGCCGGCAAGTACGAGCCAATCATCTCTCGTGAACTCTGGGCGCAGGCACAGGATGTTATCGATGGGCGCAACCGGACGAAGCCCAGCCCCGTTCGCCGCGACTTTGCCTTCAGCAACCTGATCAAGTGTGGGCACTGCGGCTGCGCCATGGTGGGCGAGTTGAAGAAGCGGCAATACGTCTACTATCACTGCACTGGCTACAAGGGAAAGTGCCCGGAGCCCTACACGCGGGAGGAGATTCTGGAGGCACGTTTCGGCGAGCTGCTGCGAGGCCTCACCTTCCCCAAGGAGGTCCTGGACTGGATCGTAACGGCGCTGCGTGAGAGCCACGTCGACGAGAAGGCGTTCCACGATGAGGCTATCGCGCGCCTCCAGGCCGAATACCGCCGACTCCAGAACCGCATCGACGCGATGTACCTGGACAAGCTTGATGGCCGGATCGACACTGCCTTCTTTGACAGCAAGTCGGCCGAGTGGCGCGCCGAGCAAGACCGCCTCCTGCGCGACGTCGCGACGCACCAGGCCGCCAACCAGACCTACATTGAGGAAGGCGTCCAGTTGTTGCAGTTGGCCCACCGTGCGCACGACCTGTTCGAAAGGCAGGAACCGGCGCAAAAACGGCGACTCCTTAATTTCTTACTCTCGAACTGCGTTTGGAAGGCCGGTGTGCTCACCGCAGAATACCGCCAACCGTTTGACATGTTGGCACTTGCGCGCGAGGCCGCAGGAGAGGATGAAGTGGTGAGTGGGACGAAAAACAGCCAATTTGTGAAATGGCTCCCCGGCATGGATTCGAACCACGATTCACGGCTCCAAAGGCCGCTGTCCTACCATTAGACGACCGGGGAACAGGCGGGCGACTGCGAGTCAGCTTTCAGTTTACCTTTGGCGCCGGGGGCCTGCAACGGCCGGCAGCCTTTTTGCCTTCTCTGCCCACTGTGCCCCGTGATCGCATACAATAGCTCCTGGAAGGCTACCGGGGCGGGTGTCCCGCACGGTCTTCAAAGCCGCTGGGCGGCTGTACAGTCGCTGGTCAGTTCGACTCTGACAGCCTTCCGCCACTCTCCGGATCCGCCGGTGTCATTCTTTCCCGAACTTTTTGCGGAACAGCGAGACGGTCGGATCTCCCGGATGGGTGGGCAACTCCACGGGGGATTCCCACTCCTCCGGCACCTCTTCGAGACGAACCGGACGGCCACCCTGGTCGAGGATCGATCTCCAGCCAGCCAGAAACACGTTCGTCTTATGCAGGATCTGTTCGAAGCTCTGGGGCATCTCGCCGTACAGCGCCATGTACTGATAGACCCACACCGGGGGCGCCCAGATCTCCGTGCGGTTGAAGGGATAGCCCGTGCCCGTCTGGATCAGGAAGTCCTTGCCGCCATATTCTTCCGGCGTGTGGATCTGGATCGTCCCCCAGGATCCCGCAAGCTGGTGCAGGGTGCCGAAGAACGGCCGCCCTTGCGGGTCGCGGTGCTCGAAGGTGAGCACTCCCGGCGGGCTATACCAGTTGCGGGCCTGGTAGGCAACGGAAACAACCGGACTGCCCGATTCGGCGACCGCGCGGCAGACCAGGTAGACGCCGTGCACGCCATGGGAGGGGTAGTCGTCGAAGGAATTGGTGGCGTTGTAGCACAGAATTTTCTTGCCGCCCGCCCAGGCTTTCGCATGCGTGATCGGATCGTTGAATTCGTGGCTGGAAGGCACCAGGATCTTCGCCCCGTGCTTCTGCGCCATCTCCACCATGCGGCGCGCCTTGGCCATGGAATTGGCAAAGGGTCGGTTGATCAGGTTCGGCAACCCCGCTTCCAGGTAGGGTTGATGCAGGATGTGATTCCAGGGGTGGTTGTAATAGCCGCCGGAGATGATCCCGTCCACTTTGCCCAGCATGTCATCGAAGTTGCGCACGGCCGTGCATCCGAAAGTCCTGGCAAACTGCGCGGACTTGTCCGGATCGATCTCCCAGCAGTGCGTGATGCGCATGCCCGTAAGCGGCGCATCCTTCTGGTTGTCTCGCGGGTTCATCAGCGGCGCCCACAACTCGTTCAGGTGAGAGTAGGTAACCACGTTCAGGCAGCCTACCCGGAAAACATCCGAGGGACTGCGGCGCTTCCCACCTTGCGCGGCCAGCGCCGATGCTTCGGAAGCCAGCGCGGCTCCCAGGAATTTTCGACGGTCGAGTTTCATCGGAGTCTCCGCTACCAATTGGCGTGCTTGTATCGCTGCGGCCAGTCCACGCCTTGCCAGGTCATCATTTTGATCGGGCGCACAAACAGCAGCCAGCGCGGCTCCACCATCGTCGGTTCCAGGTAGTCCGGACCGTGTTCGCCCAGGTAGCGCAGCGACATGCGCCGCGCAACCTCCACCCAGCGGCCGCCCACGTTAGGCTCCTCGAGCACCGCCGCCTCTCCCTTCACCAACACCCGCTTATTGTGCACGGTGGAGTCGTCAATGCACAGAAACACCTTGGGATTGCGCTGAATATTCCGCGCCCAGACCGAACGCTCCCGGGGCACGATATAGAAGCCGCCGTCGCTGTATTCAAACCAGCACGGCACCACGTAGGGCCAGCCGTCTTCATCAATGCAGCCGATACGGCAAAACGGATTCCCTGATAAGAATTCAGCCGTCTCCGCCTCGTCCATGCGGCCAATCTTGCCGCGCCACTCTCTGCTCTCCGTCACGAATCTGGTATATCACAAGTTCCGCGATGATTCCCGCCGCTCCTGTATGATGCATAAATACCTTTCGCTATGCGAACCGCAATTCTGTTGTTGTCTTTCGCGACGCTGGCCGGCGCGGCTCCGCAGGGGCCGCACCCGTCCGCCGCCGAGACCGGGAAAAGGCTATTTCAGAGGTCCTGTTCGGGATGCCACGGCGAAAACGCCAAAGGCGGGCGCGGCCCGGATCTGACCACCGGCCGCTGGCACTGGGGCTCTTCCGATGAAGACATCGTGCGCAACATCCGCAGCGGAATCCCCGGCACGCAGATGGCCGCCTTTCCCATGCCCCAGGGAGATGCCCACGCCATCGTAACCTGGCTGCGAACGTTGAGCGGCCCGCCCGACGAACCCATCACCGGCGATGCGCAATCCGGCCGCAACCTGTTTTTTGGCGCCGCCGGCTGCAGCCGTTGCCACATGTTCGGCGGCCGCGGCGGACGCCTCGGCCCGGACCTCACCGCTGTACGCGATGAGAAAAAAGTCAGCCAGATTAAGGAAGCCATCCAGCAGCCGGACAAAACCATCCACGAGAACTTTGACACCGTGGAGGTCACCTTCCCCGGCGGCCGCACCCTCCGCGGCGTGCTCAAAAACGAAGACACGTTTTCGGTACAGATGATGGACCAGCAGGAAAAGCTCCACTTCCTGCTGAAGAAGGACCTCGAGTCCGTCCGGCTGACGCACCAATCACTGATGCCCGCCGCCAGGCTGACTCCCAGCGAGTTGAACGACCTCGTGGCTTTCCTCAAGACCGCGCCCGCCACCAGTGCCGGGCCTGCGGCGTGGCATCCCAGCTCCGACCTGAACGTGACCTACGCCCGCCTGCGCGACGCCGCGAGCGAACCGCAGAACTGGCTTACCTACTGGGGCGACCTGCGCGGCACGCATTACAGCCGGCTGCGCTCCATCACGCCCGCCAACGCGCCCTCCTTGCGCGGCTCCTGGGCCTACCAGTTTGGCGGCACTGGCGTGGAGGTGACGCCCCTGGTGGTGGACGGCCTGATGTTCGTCACCGGCCCGCTGGATAACGCTGCCGCGCTCGACGCCCGCACGGGCCGCCCGGTGTGGCGCTACACCCGCCGGTTGCCCTCCGGAGTACACAACCAGTGCACCGTGATGACCAATCGCGGATTCGCCATCCTGGGCGATCGCCTCTATCTGGGCACGCTGGACGCGCACCTGGTGGCGCTCGACGCCAAGACCGGCAACGTGATCTGGGATGTCCCGGTCGAAGACTACCAGCGCGGCTTTTCCATCACGCACGCCCCGCTGGCCATTGACGGCAAGATCGTCGTGGGCATCACCTCCGGCGAGTGCGCTCTCACCGGCTTCGTGGACGCCTACGATGCTGCCGACGGCAAGCGCCTGTGGCGGACTTACTCGATCGCCCAGCCCGGCGATCCCAACCGCCAGTCCTGGTCCGGCAACTCCGCCGACGTCGGCGGCGCGCCCACCTGGATGACCGGCACGTACGATCCCGATACCAACACGATCTTCTGGCCCACGGGCAATCCCGGTCCGGACTACGACGGCTCCACGCGGCAAGGTGACAACCTCTATTCGTGCAGCGTGCTGGCCCTTGATCCCGAGACCGGCCGCATGAAGTGGTACTTCCAGTTCACGCCGCACGACACCCACGATTGGGATGCCACCGAAACGCCCGTGCTGGTAGATGCCGCCTTCCGCGGCAAGCAGCGCAAGCTGCTCATTCAGGCCAACCGTAATTCCTTCTTCTACGTGCTCGACCGGGAGAATGGCGAGTTCCTGCTTGGCAAGCCGTTCGCCAAGCAAACCTGGGCCAAGGGCCTGGACGACAAGGGCCGGCCCATGGTGATCCCGAACACCGACCCGACCCCCGCGGGCAACTACGTCTGCCCCGACGCCAGCGGCGGCACTAACTGGGCCTCGCCTTCCTACGATCCCTCTACGGGTCTGTTTTTCGTGGCCGTGCGCGAAGCCTGCGCGGTGTACACCAGCGAGACCTTGCCGGCGCGCCCCGGCCAGCCCTATGTGGGCGGTGGCCAGCAGGAGGACCCCAACGTCGGCGCACCTGGCTCGATTCGCGCGCTCGATCCCATCACCGGAAGCGTGCGATGGAATTTCCCGCTGCAAACGGGTTCTCACGCGGCCGGCGTCCTCGCTACCGCAGGCGGCGTGGTCTTCGGCGCCTCGCGCGACGGATACCTGGTGGCGCTCGACGCCCGCACCGGCAAACTACTCTGGCGTTACCAGACCGGGGCCGAGATCCACGCCTCGCCCATGTCCTACGCGTTGGATGGCAAGCAATACGTCGCTATCGCGACCGACTCGGCCCTGTTTACTTTTACGCTGCCGTAGCCTCGCGGATGCGCTCCACGATCTCTGCGCCGATGGCCAGGGACGCGGTCGCGGCCGGGCTGGGCGCATTCAGCACGTGCAGCGCCCGCCGTCCGTCCACGAACTGAAAGTCCTGCACCAGGTCACCCGCCGGCGCGATGGCCTGCGCCCGCACACCCGCGCCGCCGGTATCCAGGTCCTCCTCGCGGATCTCGGGTACCAGCTTCCGCAATGATTCGCAAAACAGCCGGCGGCTGAACGAACGCCGCAGTTCACCCCAGCACATGCCGGGATACCGTCCCAAAAAGCGCCAGAAGCCCGGATAGCTGAAGGTGTCCACCAGATCCGCCAGGCTGATATCCCGCTTGCGATAGCCTTCCCGGGCAAACGCCAGCACCGCGTTCGGACCGGCCTCCACGCCGCCGTGAATCAGCCGCGTGAAGTGCACGCCCAGGAACGGGAACTTCGGGTCGGGCACCGGGTAAATCAGGTTGCGCACCAGGAACTGCCGCTCCGCCCGGATCTTGTAATACTCCCCGCGAAAGGGAATGATGCGCAGGGCGCGCTTTTCACCCGCCATCCGGCTGACGCGGTCGCAGTGCAGGCCGGCGCAATTCACCAGAAACCCGGTCTGGAAATCCCCCGCCGTGGTCTCCACCACCCAGCCGTCCACCGTGGACCGCAAGGCCCGCACGCGCGCGCCCGTCATCACCCGCCCTCCGCCCCGCTCAATCTCCCGGACCAGCGCCGCGCACACCTGCGGGTAATCCACGATGCCTTCCTGTGGCACTCGCAGAGCGGCGATTCCACCCACGTGCGGCTCGATCTCCCGCATTTCCTCGCGGCCGAGCCATTTCAGCCCTTCCAGGCCGTTCTGCTGCCCGCGCTCGTGGAGAGCCCGCAGCCGCGGGACCTCCCCCTCGTTCGCCGCCACCACCAGCTTGCCGCAAATTTCGTGCGCGATGCCGCGCTCCTGACAGAACGCCACCATCTGCCGGATGCCCGTCACCGCCAGCCGCGCCCTCACGGACCCTGGCTTGTAGTACAGGCCGCAATGCAATACGCCGCTGTTGTTCCCGGTCTGATGCCGGCCCACCGCAGCCTCTTTTTCGAAGATAGTCACCCGGCTACCCGGCAGCTTTTCTCCCAGGCGGTAGGCCGTGGCCAGCCCCACGATTCCTCCGCCGATGATCCCGATGTTCATTTGATCGTCACGTCCTGCCAGCCCGGCAGCGAAACATTCGTGCGGTAATTTGATTCGTTATAATCCGGGTTGCGCACCGGCGCGTAAATCCGCGCTCCACGAAACGGCCGGTCCTGCGTGTAGATCCACACACGCTCCTGATCCCAGAGTACAATTTCGTCGCGCGCATCTCCGGTCAGGTTGAGCACGTTCGCCGCAAGGTCCGGATGCCCATCGTGCGGGAACATCACCACGCGCCGCAAGTGCCCGTCGATCATACCGCCTTCCTCCGTGTTTCCGGAGAGCAGTACGAACTCCTGTCCGTCGCCGCGCCAGTTCACCGGCAGCATGACGCTCCCCGTGTGGATAGGCTCCTCCTGAGCCAGGATGTTCCCGTCCCAATCGAACAGCGTGACAATGCCCGGGTTCTTCCAGAAGTTGACGGACATGTATTGCAGCCCTGCCACGTCGGTCCGGAACTTACCCACGCAGGGGCTCTGGTTGTGCCCCACGCGCACGTGTTTCAGCAGGTGGCCGCCGCGGTCGAACATGAGAAAGCCTTCGTCGCTGCCGCTCGCGTAGACACGCGGCTCAGCCTTGGGATCCCCGCTCAGATTACCCATCATCACGCCGTCGGCGTGGTCGCGGACTTCGCGGTCGTGGCTCCAAAGCTGGCGCCCGGTGTGGTCCCAGAGCGCGTAGCCCATGGCCAGCAGATCGTAGCCACCGCTCTCGAACGGATAGGGATAGTGCCCCGTCTGTCCGCTCCCTTCCCAAAGCTGTTCCAGCTTGTTGTTGAAGATCCAGAAGTGCGTGTAGCGGTCCTTGACCAGGATCTCGTGCCGCCGTCGATCTCCGCTCAGATTGAGGAACGCGATGGAATCGCCGCTCACCAGTTCGTAAGGATGCTCCGCGACTGGCGGCGCCTTCGGCATCCAGGTCCATTGTTTGAGGCGTCCCGTCCGGCCGTCCAAAACCTCGAGCTTGAAATCGCGGACGAGCACCACTTCGTTGCGCCCGTCGCCGTCGATATCGTGAATCTGGAAGGGCGTGTCGTTGGTCAGCAGGCCGTTGCGCGAGTCCGGCCGCCCGGATTGCCACAACACGGCGCCGTCCAACCGCACCGCGGTCAGGCAACTGATTTGGTCGAATCCGTCCCCGTTCACCCGTGGGATGTTCTGCGCGATCAGCATATCAGCAATGCCGTCGCCGTCCAGGTCGCCGAAGCGCACGTTGCGTCCTGCACCGAAACCAGGCGTGCGAAACCGCCTCCACATCACCGGCCTGGGATTGTCCGCGCGCAGGCGCGCGAGTTCCTCTTCACGCCGCCGGATGCGGCCGGCGATGAGTTGCCGAGTCCGCTCGAAAGTCTCCACGCGGAAGTCCTGGAAGCGCGCCGGCGCCACCGCCGTCACACCCGCCTTCCCCTGGGGCAACTCGGAGTCCGAGGCCTCGATCACCAGCTTGCCATCCACATACGCCCGTATTCGCGGGCCTTCGTTTTCCACCTTAAGCGCGTAGTAGCGCCGGGTGTCGTACGAAAACGGCGCCTCGGCCAGATTCTTCCAAGCCGGAACGCGCAACCCAGTTTCGATCGGCAGATGCAAACGCAACGCCGCCGTGTTCCCGCCCGTCAAAGCGAACAAGTAATAATGCCGGTTCGTGTGATAACGGAAGACCACGCCCGCCAGGTCGTCCAGGGCCAGGGGCCTGACCCTCACCTGCACGGAGTAGTCGCCCCATTCCGGATCCCCCGTGATCAAAATCGGATTGGCGAACTGCCGTGCGCTCCTGGTGAGTTGCTGCTCCAGGTAGGGCTTGCCGTCCTCGTCCGACACCACCCATGCATCCAGGTGCGCGATGGCGTTGGCCCATGGCCCCAGCGGCACACCGCGATGCGCCAGATAGTGATATTCCTGAATGGCGGGATTCAGCGTTCCCACCGGCGTGGAGAGCCAGCCCGGAGGATAATACGAAAAGTCGTCATGAAACAGCTCGGCCGCGTTCGTCGCCCCGCACAACAGAATCAGGCTGGGGAGAATCCGCCACATGATACCGGATCATAGCAGAATGCTCCGGCGCGTCATTCTCCTCGCGGCCGTCTGCACAGCGCTCCGCGGCGCCGACGACTGGGAGCGGCAGGCCCGCGTGCTGCGGCCGGCCGATTGCCGCGGCCAGGAAGGCGCCATGCTCGACGAGATCCAGGAGCGCGCCCGGCGAACTCTCGACGCGATCCGCCATGCCCGCACCGCCGCCGAAGCCGGCCAGTCGCGGCCTATCTTGCGGCAGAAGCTGGAGGCCTCGCTGGGCATCCGCCGCTTGCAGTGGCCGCCGGACTTGCAGGCGCAAGTAGTGGACGTGATCCATCGCCGCGGCTATCGCATCGAGAAGATCGTCTGGCAGGCCCTTCCCGGAGTCCTCGTGCCGGCGCATCTCTATTTGCCGGAGATTCTCACCGAGCCCGCCCCTGCGGTGCTGTTCTATGTCGGCCACTGGTGGCCGGATGCCAAGTCCCGTCCGGATTTCCAGGCCTTCTGCATCAACATGGCGCGCTTCGGCTTCGTGGTGCTGATCTGGGATCCGTTCGGCCAGGGCGAGCGCGGCATCTCTGCGCGCGACCACCGCCGCATCGAGTCGCTGCCGGTAGGCGTGTCCCAGCAGGGCATCGCCGAATACGAAACACGCTGCGCCCTCGAATACCTGCTCTCGCGCAAGGAAGTGGATCCCCAGCGCATCGGCATGACGGGCGCCTCCGGCGGCGGCTATAACACGTGGATCACAGCCGCCCTCGACGACCGCATCAAGGTGGCCGTTCCCGTGGTGGGCACCAGCGACTTCTACGAACAGATCAGCGTCACACGCCCGCTCGACTGGTACCACGCGGCCGAGCACTGCCACTTCGTTGCCGGTCTCATCCGCTACGCCAATAACCACGAATTCGTCTCCATGGTGGCGCCTCGTCCTCTGCTGATCATTGCTGCCTCCGAAGACCAGAGCTTCCCCATCGGCGGCGTGCGCCGGGTGGCCGAATACGCCCGTAGTCTATACGGCGCCTTTGGGGCCGCCGGCAACACCGGCTTTTTCGAGGACGCAACCGCGGGGCACGGCTACCAACAGAAGAAGCGCGAAGCGGCTTACGGGTGGTTTCTGAAGTGGCTCATGCATCGCTTTGATGGTGGCCCCTATCTGGAGCCGCCCACCGAACCCGCTCCCTTCGACGATCCGGAACTGCGTTGCTTTCCGCCCAATCAGAACCCACCCGCGGGCCCGGGCATTGTCTCCGCCATGCGGCGCTTGGCGGACCACACCGCGACGCCCGCGGCCGTCCCCGTTCCAGGCGTCACGCATCGGCCCGTCCGGCTCAAAGATGAGCGCCTTCAGCGCATCGAGATCCCCGCGGATAAGTTCGCCATTCCGGCCTTCCTGCTCCGGCCGGCCGGGAGACAGCGCGGCGTCGTGCTCGCCGTGGATGACCGGGGCAAGGAGGCCACGCTTTCCGATCCCGCCATCCGCGAAGCGCTGGCGCGCGGCTGGGCGGTGCTCGGCATCGATCCGCGTGGCATCGGAGAACTTGCTACCAGTAAGGCGTCCTGGGTCGCCGCGGTCAGCCTGCTGTTGGACGATTACTTCGTCCAGCGCCAGGCCGCCGACCTCCTCAGCGCCGCCGGCGCCCTACGTGCGCAGCCGCTGGCCCTAGTCGCGCGCGGCGACAATGCCGCCCTCGCGGCATCCTGGGCCCTCCCCGGCCTGCCTAATCTGAAATGGTATGTGTTGCGCGACGGCTTCCTCAGCTACCGCCAGTTCATCGACCGGCCGGAATCGTTGGAAGCTTCGTTCCGCCTGCGGCCCGACACGGAAAACCGTTTGACCGCTTTCGACCGCGAGATTCCTTTTTTCTACGTCCCCTTCGATGGTTTGCGGCGCGCAGACCTGCCCGCGCTGTTGGCGCGGGCCAGGAGCAAGGGCCTGATCGTCAATCCCATCGATGGAGACTGGAAGATCACGCCGGAGGCCGCGGCTCGCAAGCTACTGCCGGCGGCGGTCCGAATTGTCTCGGCGCCGGATCCAGCCTCGGCCGAGCAGGCGTTTGTGCGCTCTCTGAACTGAAAGAGGACCCCGCCGTCTACTGCACCACCGGCTCTTCAACGCGCATCTGCGCCAGCGTGCCGCTCATGCGCATCTCCCGGGCGCCGTTGGAGAGTTGGATCAGCAGCCGGCCGTCATCCCCGGTCTCGCCCCGTCCCGTGTAGAGCCCGCCGGCGGTCGTCACCTGCAATTCGGGAAACGCCAGGTTCGCCGCGCCCTTGGCCCACGCCAGGGTGAAGGACCCGGAGACCGAGGCCATCGGCGGGAGCTCCCGCAGATCCAGCGCGCGCGCCTCAAAGCTCCCCTTGGCTTGCAGATTCGTCAGCAGGCCCTCGCCCAGGCCGCGTGTAGCGGCCGTCAATTCGGCGTCCACTTTTCCGGACTTCCAGGACAGACCCTTCAGTCGCAGGTCCAATTGGTACGCCGGCTGCATGCCGCGCAGATTGACAGCCAGTTTGCCGGCCACCGCGCCGCCCTCTACGCTCGCCTGGAGGCCGTTCAGTTCTACCTTGGCCAGATCCCATATCAGGCGCGCGCGCAGGTTTTCGATAGTCGTGCCGGCCAGCGCCAGCGACCCGATCTGCACCGTGCCTTCCATGCGCCGGTCCGTGAGCCACTCCGGCAAGGGCCCCCGCCCGATGCCCACCCGGCCGAGGGCGCGCGCCAGCAGACTGCGGCTACGGTACAGCGTGGGATTCAGCAGCCGCTCGAGTTGGATCGCGTCCGCCGTGGGAATAACCAGGTGCAGGCGATGTGGCCGCGCCGCCCGCGGTTCGTAATGATAATCGCCGCGTACGGTCACGCCGCCGACCTCCGCCTGCAGGTGATCCAGGGTCACGCGCGCCCGGTCGATCTGCGCGCTGACCGATTTCACTTCGAGCGGCGAGGCCACGCCCGCTAGCGGGATCTGCGCCCCGCCCAACTGAATGCGTCCGGACCAGCCCGCCTGCGCCGCCGCCTCCACCGGTTCCAGGCAGCCCACGATGCCCGGCTCGCACCGGGCCTCCGGCTTATATACGTAGCGCAACTGCCCACTCCATACGCCCGATCCGATCTGCTCGAGCCAGGGCACGCGTGCCAGAGCCGCCTGAGCGCGCAACGCGCCCACGTGCATCGCCCCGCTGGAGATTCCCAGCGAAAATTCATTCGTCGCGAAGGTGAAATCGGCCTCCACCTGTACCTGATCGCTGCAATCTCCCTGCGGGCACGGGAGGGCGTCCGCGCCGCCCGGCGCCGGTACGCGCGCGATCGTCGGTGATAGACGCACGTGCCCGCCGGCAAACAACATGGCCGCTTCCTCAAAGCGAATGCCTGGTGAATCCGGCATGGCCACGATGGTGTTGTGGAAAGACAGGGCCCCCTGCACGCCGCCCTGCCCCTCATAACCGATGGCTCCGTCTACTATGCCGGACATCTTCAGACCCACCGGCACCGGCACGCCCATATGGCGCGCCAGTTCCAGTACCGCGCCGGTCGGGAACTGATTCCAGTTCACTGCCACGCCCCAGTGCGGTTGAAACAGGTAGTCGGAAAGCCGGAAGCGGACCGACAGCGGCAGCGCCCCACGCCCAGCGGCGCTCGAAACCAGCTCCATTTTCTGCCGCGTGAGATCCAACTGGCCCTGCAGGTTCAGCGGCAGCCGGTCGCCGCCGGCCGGCATCAGGTCCCACCGGTGCACATCTTCGATCGATACCCGGCCGGCGATGCGGATGTGGTCCCAGGGACCAGCCAGGTGCATGCGGGAAGAAATAGCTCCGTGAATTCCGGCGTGCTGCCCGTGCACCAGGGCGATGATCTCGCTGATATTGCCTTTCGCCAGCTCCAGGTCCAGATCCAGCCGGTCCGGCTGCCCTTCCCTTCCCTGGTACCAATGCCCTTCAGCCGCGATGCGCCCGAAACCTCCCGCCGGGCGGTCCGTGCGTGCCGGCGCCCCCGAAAACCGCAGCGTCCAGCCCCTGTCCCAGCGCCAGGGCGGTGCCACGTCCAGGTCCGTATCGGTCAAATAGAAGATCGACTTGGTGAGCCCGAACTTGAAGTTGATCCGGCTGGAGCGCACGTGAATCTCCGGGAACGTGGCCATCAGCGAGCGGTTCAGCAGCGGCTCGAAGTTCCAATGTCCCGGATCGGAGGCAGCGCCGCTCTTCACCAGGTTGATGCTGGCGTCGTCCAGGCGGATGGAGGCGAACTCCAGGCGCCCGCGCAGCAGGGGCAGCAGCCGTGGCACGGCTTCGAGCGAGGAGACATAGGCGAACGGCTCGGGGCCCACCGACGCATCCTCGTAGATCACCACCTCGTCGATGCTAAACCCCGGCCCGGTGAACAGGTCGAAGTGCGCCGCGCCGATGTCCACTCGCCGCCCCAGCCCGCGCTCGAGCCCGCGCTGGATGGCCCCGCCAAAGCGGTTGGCGCTCAGATAGGGCGCGATCACGCCGGCCGCCAGCACGCTCAGCAGCGCTACTCCGCCCCATTGCAGGATCTTTCGGGTGCGTCCCGTCACGGCTCTGCTGTCCCCTTCAGCCTCAGGTAGGCGGCGGGATCATCCACGTCATCCAGGATACCGGCATCGCCCACCTCGACGTACTCGATTTCGGAGGCGTGCGCCCGCACCACGTCGCGCGCCGCCTCCTCGGCCGAAAGAGCTAGAAACTCCGGAATCAACTGGCGTGAAAAGAAGACCGGGTGCCCCCGCCGGCCCTGAAATCGTGGCACGCGGAGCAGGGGCATCGCCCCACGGGACGGACGCAGCAACGCCGCCAAAGTTTCCGGCTGCACATTGGGGTGGTCCACTAGCGTGAACAGCACCCCCGCCGCCTCACTGGGCACAGCGCGCAAGCCGCACTGCATGGACGTAATCTGCCCCAACCGGTAGTCCGGGTTCACCACGAACGTTGCCGGGCGCCGGACGCCGGCGCGGATCTCCTCCCCCCGTGCTCCGAGCACCGCGATCACGGGGGAACATTGCGCGTCGAACAATCCGATCAGGTGATCCAGAAACGTCTCCCCCCGCCACTCCAGCAGCGCCTTCGGATATCCCATGCGGCGCGATTCTCCGGCCGCGAGGATCAACCCCGCTACGCTCACTGGAGCAGTTTTGCCCGCAGCGATTCGTCGGCGAAGATCGACTTGGACAGTGCCCGCCAGTTCGATTCCGCGTTCCGGCGCACCGCGATCATCTCCGCCACCACGGAAATCGCGATCTCTTCCGGTGAGATGGCCCCAATCTCCAGGCCCATGGGCGAGAACACGCGCTCGAACGCCTCCCGCGGAATCCCTTCCTTCTCCAGTTCTTTGATGACGTTGATTACTTTGCGCTTGCTGCCGATCATGGCCACGTACCGGGCCGGCGTGGTGACCGCCCAGCGCAGCACCCGCATATCGTCCCGGTGCCCCCGCGTCACGATCACCAGGTAGCTGGTTTCGTTGACATTCAGCTTGCCGAAGACGTCTTCGTACTCCCCCGCAAAGATCTCCCCCGCCTCCGGGAACCGCTCCCGGTTGGCGAAGGTGTCCCGGTTATCGATGATGGTAGTGGAAAAGCCGGCCAGCGTGGCTACCTTGGAAAGGCTTTTCGAGATGTGCCCCGCGCCGAAAATGAACGCCGTCGGGACCGGCAGGATGGGTTCCACAAAAACATCCAGTTGACCGCCGCAGATCAGACCGTTGTCGTATGCGGCATCCTGGCCCAGGTTGAAGCTCAAGTGTTTGGGCTGCTCGGTCTCGAGGACCTCCCGGGCGGCGTTCCAAACCTCGGCTTCCACACAGCCGCCGCCGATCGTCCCAACCATGGACCCGTCCTCGCGCACCAGCAACTTGGCGCTCTCGTAACTCGGAATCGACCCCCGCACTTGCACGATGGTCGCGATGACGCACTTCTGGCCTAACCTCCGAAGGCGCACCAATTCCTCGTAAACGTCCATCGCTCCGTATTTTACCAGAAGGTGCGGCTTACTTCTTCGATTCTGCCGCCTGCTCCCGGCCGGTGACAATCTCCAGCTTGGGAATCGCCGCCTTTAACCTCTTCACGCCGGCATCGGTCGCCTTCGTCTGCCAGACGTAGAGGTGCTTGAGATTTGTCAGACCCTTTAGTTCCTCCAACCCGGCATCGGTCACCGCGGTCCCATACAGGTTCAAATACTCCAGGCTCTTCAGATCCTTGAGATTTGCGAGGCCTTTGTCGGTGATCTTGGTCCCCTCCAGGTGCAGTTCGGTGAGCTTGGTCAGGCCCTTGAGATAGACCAGTCCGGCGTCCGTCACGGCCGTCCTGCCCAGGTCCAGGTGTGCCAGGTTGCTCAACTCCGCAAGCGGTGCCAGGTCCTGATCTTTGATCGCGGCGCCTTGCAATCCGAAGTTGACTTCTTCCCGGTCGTCGTTCTGTGCAATCTTCATCACCAGGCCGCCAGCCTTTTCAATGCTGGCGATGGCTTTGGCATCGGAGTTGGCGGCGCTCTGCTGCAAATTGGCAAAGCTGAACATAGTTCGCGCTCAGAAGATGATCTTGGCCGCCAGTTGCAGGTTCCGGCGGTCGTAGCTCGAACCCGTGCAACCCCGGCATGCAGTCACGTAGTTTTGCGCACCCACGTCGGCACTCGCTCCCACCACGTAAAGGTTAGCGTGGTTGAACAGGTTGAACGTTTCCGCGCGTAACTGCAGGCTCATGCGCTCTGTGATTTTCGTGGTCTTGTACAAACCGACATCCACGTTCCAGAATCCGGGAGCGCGAAAGGCGTCCCGCCCGCTCACGTCGCTGGGGAACGGCGGAACGTCCGAGATGCCGTACACGGGATTGATGTAGTGATCAATCTGTGCATCCGTGAACGTGATGTATTGGTACGTGTTGGGCGCGCCTACCGCCACCATGTTGGATTCGCTGCGCGGCACTTTTCCGATGAATGCCGCGCGCGGCGCAAAGTTCAGCCCGTTGGTGCTGTCGAAGATGCTGAACGGTTCGCCTGTGCGCGCCGTCAGAATTGGCGCCATGCTCCATCCCCCCAGCAGCCAGTGCGCCAGCCCCGAGCCTTTTCCCGCCGGCACCGACCAGATGGCGCTCACCGTGAGCCGCTGCCGCACGTCGAATTCGGCGTCCCCCCGGTCCAAGTTGGGATTGAAGGGATCCATCAGTCCTAGAATAAAATCTCCGTTGTTCACCGTAATGTTGGAGTTCCCGTAGATGTTCTGCACGCCGGTTTCGAAGAAAGTCGAGCTCAGATTGTCGATGGCGTGTGACCAGGTATAGTTCCCCACCAGGTCCAGGCCGGTGTTGGCCACGTTGCGCACTTGCAGTTTCATGTTCAGGCCGTTGTAATCTGAGAATCCCTGGTTGCCTCGATACCCGATGCGCCCGTACTGCGTGGTGCGGATCTTGTTGGTGCAGTCGTCCGGCCCAGTGCATGGATCGCCCAGGACGGCGTTGCCCCAGCCCACGTTGTTCGGATACGAGATGCTGTACAAATTCACACCCTTCGATCCTGCGTATTCCAGCGCCGCCACCACGGACTTGCCAAACTCGTGTTCCAGAGACACGTTCCACATGTGTGCATACGCCGTGCGGATGTCCGGATTTACAATGCGGAGAGACACGGGCGGCAGCGCCTTGCTCCCGCTGTTGCCCGCCAGCGGTCCTAAATTATCCGGAGAAATGGAACCTGCCACGTTCAGCACCGCGTAGCCCGGCGGGTTCTGGATCACGTTGAAGGTCACGTTCCCGAAGTTGCGCTCGTAGCCGATGCCCCAGCCCCCCCGCAGGCTCGTCTTGCCGTCCCCGAACACGTCCCAGGCCAGTCCCAGCCGCGGGCCGAAGTTGCGGTAATCCGGCTCCCATAGGCCCCCCACCGGACTCTGCGGCGCCGACTGAATCTGCCCGGTGCGGATGTACTGCGCCAGGTTCGTGTTGGCCAGATCTACCTGCGGTGTGTAGTAGTTGGCGTCCAGGCTTGCGTTTTTGTTGTGCTGCACGCCGAAGTATTCCCAGCGCAAGCCCATGTTCAGGGTGAGCCGGGGAGTGATCTTCCAGGCGTCCTGCACGTAAAACGCAAACTCGTTGTACCGGTTGCTGCGGCTGAAATTGGGCGACTGCAGCGGCAGATTCAGCGTGCAGTCGGGTGTGGGATGCGCGCTGTCGGCGCAGGGAAACTTTCCCTGCGGATCGACGGCCACCTGGATCAGGGAATACTGTCCCGCCAGGAACTGGTCCAGCGCCCCGCCCAGAGAACTGCCCGTCGTCAGGCTGTCCACTGCCGTCTGGTAGGCGCCGTAGGTCCGGTTGTCTCGTTGATAGTCGTACGTTCCCCCGAAGCGCAGGTTATGCTTGCCGAAGTTGTAACTCAGGTCTTCGTAGATTTGCACGTAGTTCTGCGGCCCGCCGAAGGCTCCGCCGTTGCCCGGTGTGAACGGATAGTAGCCAGGGAATCCGACGTCGTTGCCAAACAGCGTCACGGCGCCGTTGGGGTTGGCGTACATGGTGGGCGCGATGCCCCGCGAGCCCAGCGGCTGTACATTGTACAGGCGGTTGAACACTACCTTCGACTGGGAAATGAACCGCGGTGAGAAGGTGTGGATCACCGAAAATAGGCCGTTGTTGTTGAACTGTGTTTGTCCTGTATCGAAGCCTGTGTACGGGCTGAATCCCAGCGTGCCTACGAAGTCTTTCTCGCTGTATAGCGCGTATCGGCCGTACATCTGGGTTTTGTCGGAAAGGTTGTAGTCGAAGCGTGACACGTTCATGTACGTGTCCTGCGGCAGTCCCCCGCCGGCCTCGTTGGGCACGTTGTAGACCACTTCCTGGAACAGCGGCATGTTCGGGTTAAGCCCCAGGCACCCGCCGGCCGAACCGGCGCACGGGTCCCCTCCCCCTTGCGCCATGATCTGATTCCGGCTCAAGGTCTGGGCTACGGTCGCGCCCGCACGAACCTGGCCGTATGCGTTGAAGAACGCCTGAGTTCCCGGCGCCGCCGCGGCGATCAGGTTGGGCGTCGGAATCCACGTGAAGTTGGTGGCGTTGCTGCGCACCCGGACCCACTCTGTGCTGTTAAAGAAAAACAACTTGTTCTTCACAATCGGCCCGCCCACCGAATAGCCGAACTGGTTCCGGTCAAACACCGACTTGGGCTGCCCCCTGGCGTCATTGTCGAAACTGTTCGACGAAAAGCGAGACACCCGGTTGAATTCATAGGCCGTGCCGTGGAACTCGTTGCTTCCGGACTTGGTCACCACGTTGACGATGCCGCCCGAGGCCCGGCCGAACTCCGCCGTGAAGTTCGCCGTGAGCACGGAGAACTCCTGCACCGAATCCAGCGGCACCTGTTGCCCGACGTTGCCATCAAACTCGTCATTGTTGCTGGCGCCGTCCAGCAACACATTCGTCGAAGCTTCCCGCAGGCCGTTGATGGCCACGCCCACGCCGCGCGTGCCGATGCCCGCATCCGAGACGTTCCCCGCCAGAGCGGCGAACTGGTAGGGATTGCGTGTCAGGTTCGGCAGTTCGCGCAGTTGTTCCTGGTTAATCACGGCGCCCAAGGTCTGCGTGGTGGTCTCCACCTGCACCCCGCCTTCGGTGACTTCCACCGTCGTTTCCGCCTTGCCGACCTCCAGGTGAAAGTCCAAGCCCACCCGGCCACCCACCGTGACCGTCACACGCTGCTGTAGCGTAGTGAAGCCAGGAGCGCTCGCGCTCACATCGTAGTCCCCCGGGAGCAGGTTGGTGAAGGTGTAAGCGCCGGAGTCGCCCGTCGTGACACTGCGCACGACTCCCGTGCCGACGCCTTTGGCCGTCACGGCGGCGTTCGGAATCACCGCGCCGGTCGGATCCAGCGCGGTTCCGGTGATTTGTCCCGTCTCCGTCTGCGCATAAGCCGCAGCCAGAAACAGAAATACGGCTCCAACTAAGTAAATCGCGCGTTTGTTATTCACGGCAGACCCCCTGCATGAGCGAGATATGTTAAATCTTGAGCGTCACTTATGCGGCGTGCAAGCCTGGTTTTCCTCGTAATGGTGCCGTTCCACACAGAATTTCGGCCAGCGCGTTCGCAATAGCACAGTCCCGTCGCGCGCAAGTGTGATACGCGGTACAGCATCGCCGCCGCACGCCCGTTTCCCCACCACTGTTATAATTTTGCGAAGATGCCTGACCTGCGACATTCCGTCTGCGCGCTGGACTGCCCGGATGCCTGCTCGCTGCTGGTCACTGTGGAAAACGGAAGGGCCGTGCGCTTGCGCGGCAATCCGGACCATCCCATCACCCGCGGGTTTCTTTGCGGGAAAGTGGCCCGTTACCTGGAACGTGAATATTCCCCGAGCCGTCTGCTCTACCCGCAGCGGCGCGCCGGCGAGAAAGGCGCCGGCCGGTTCGTGCGCATCTCGTGGGAGGAAGCGCTGGAAGAAGTGGCCGGCCGCCTCGCAGCCATCGCCGCCGAGTTCGGTTCCGAAGCCATCCTGCCCTATAGCTACGCCGGCACCATGGGACTGCTGAATGGCTCAGGCATGGACCGCCGCTTCTTCTACCGTCTGGGCGCCTCGCGCCTGGACCGCACCATTTGCTCGGCTGCCGGCGGCGCCGCCCTCACCGAGACACTGGGGTTCCGCTACGCCACCGAGCCTGAGCAGTTCCGTCACTCCAGGCTCATCCTTGCCTGGGGCGCGAACATTCTCGCCACGAATGTGCACCTGTGGCCCTTTATCGTGGAGGCCCGCCGCCACGGAGCGCGCTTCTACACGATAGACCCCCACCGCAATCGCACCGGCTTGGCCGCCGACAAACACTACTTTATCCACCCCGGCAGCGACGCGGCCCTCGCCTTCGGCCTGATGCACGTAATCGTGGCCGAGAACCTTTATGACGCGGACTACGTGGAGCGCTACACCAACGGATTCGCGCAGCTTCGCGACAGGGTTCGCGAGTACCCGCCAGAGCGCGTCGAAGCCCTCACCGGCATCCCCCGGGAGGAGATCGTGCAACTGGCCCGCGAGTACGCCACCGTGCGGCCCGCGGTCATCCGCCTGAACTACGGCCTACAGCGGAGCGAGCGTGGCGGCATGGCGGTGCGCGCCATCGCCCTGCTTCCGGCTCTCACAGGTTCCTGGAAGGAAGTCGGCGGCGGCTTGCAGCTTTCCACGACTCAGGCCTTCCAGTTCAACCGCGCCGGATTGGAGCGGGCCGACTTGCAGTTGCGCTCGCCGCTGGGCCGGGCCGCCCGCCTCGTCAATATGACGCGCCTGGGCCATGCCCTGACGGACTTGGACCAACCCCCGGTAAAGGCCCTGGTCGTTTACAATTCCAACCCCGCGGCGATCGCTCCCAACCAGAACGCCGTGCGGCGCGGCCTCGCGCGCCCGGACTTGTTTACCGTCGTGCTGGAGCAGTTCCAGACCGATACCGCCGACTACGCCGATATCCTGCTTCCCGTCACCACCTTCCTGGAGCATACCGACCTCTACCTGGGCTACGGGCATCACTACGTCCAAATGGCGCGTCCGGCGCTGCCTCCTCCGGGCGAAGCCAGGTCCAACGTGGAGATCTTCCGCCTGCTGGCCGCCCGCATGGGGTTCGACGATCCATGCTTTGCTGACACCGAAGATGATATGATGCGGACCCTGCTCGGCTCCGGCCATCCGTTCCTGGAGGGCATCACGGTGGAGCGTCTGGACCGCGAACACAGCGTGCGGCTGAACGTGGGCCACAACGGCGGCCCCTTCCTGCCATTCGCTCAGGGTGGCTTCGGCACGCCTTCCGGCAAATGCGAGTTCGACGCCGACACGCTCGACTACACGCCGCCCGCTGAGTCCCGGCTGGGCGACGCCTCCCTGTGCTCCCGCTATCCTTTGGAACTCATCTCGCCCAAAAACGACGACAGCATGAATTCGACCTTCGGCAACCGCGCTTCCACTGACCTGCAAACTTCGGAATTACACCTGTGCGCCGAAGATGCCGCCCCGCGGTCGATCGCCTCGGGCGACCACGTGCGTGTCTTCAATGATCGCGGCTCCTGCCTGCTCGTCGCCCGGGTGGGTCAGAGCGTGCCGCCTGGAGTCGTTTGCGCACCCGCGGTGCGATGGGCCAAGCAATCCCCGGATCGCCAGAATGTGAACTTCCTGACTTCCGAGCGGCTCACCGACGTGGGTGGCGGCCCAACCTTCTACAGTTGTCTGGTGCAGGTGGAAAAGTGCGGAGACTGATGCGATTCCCCGTTTTGGCGGCCTCTGTGGCCGTGCTTGTGCTCTGCGGTGCGGCTTGCAAGCGCCGTGACCGCGTTCGCCTCGAGCAGACCGACGAACAGGCTCCACAACTAGCCAGCGTCGTGCATGTGGCGGATCCTCGCAATGCATCGCAGCTCGTCAGCGGCTTCTACGATATCGAGCAGAACTCCTGGCGCTGGACCGCTGGCAAGTTTGCCGTTCTGCTGCGCCCGCCCCGCACCGCTGCCCGCAAAGGCGCCGTTCTGGAACTCAAGTTTTCGGTCCCGGAGGCGGTCCTCTCGACGCTGAAAACCATTTCCCTATCGGCCACGGTCAACGGCGCGCCTCTGACCCCCGAAACGTACACACAGCCCGGGCAGTTTACCTACTCTCGCGATCTTTCCCCCAGCCTGCTCGCAGGGGATTCCGTGAAAGTGGATTTTGCCCTGGATAAAACCTTGCCGCCCCGCGGCGCCGACCAGAGGGAACTGGGCGTCATCGTTTCCTCGGTCGGACTTACCCCCAAATGAACCGCGCCAAAAGCGCTGCCTGGTGGATCACCCCTTCCCTGCTCTGCCTGGTGGTCTACTGGCCCGGCATGAAAGCCTGGTTCCGGGCTGACGACTTCGCCTGGCTGGGCCTCGGCCTGGACGTCCATACGCTCCACGACCTGCTCCGCGCTCTGTTCGCGCCTCTGGCCCAGGGCACCATCCGGCCCTGGAGCGAACGCGTCTTCTTCATGGGCCTCTACGCCCTGTTCGGCCTGGATTCGCTTCCTTTCCGCATCTGCGTTTTCGCCACCCAATTCGCGAATCTGGCGTTGGTCGCGTCCATAGCGCGGCGTCTCACCGGTTCCTCCGCCGCCGGGTGGTGGGCGGCCGTCTTCTGGCTCGTAAACAGCTCCCAGGGCCAGGTGATGAGCTGGAACTCGGCCTACAACCAGGTGCTCTGTGGTCTATTCATGCTTTCGGCCTTCCACTGCCTCCTGCGCTACTGTGAGACCGGCAGGCGCGGCTACTGGATAGCCCAGTGGGTCTTCTTCTTGCTGGGCTTCGGCGCTTTGGAATTGAACATCGTGTACCCGGTGCTGGCAGCCCTCTACGCGGTCTTGTTCGCACGCCGCCACTTCCGCCGCGTTCTGCCTCTGTTCATCCCGTCCCTGCTGTTCGCCGGACTGCATAGGATCGTCGCGCCGGTGCCCGCCGCCGGTGTCTATGCGCCGCATCTGGATTTCTCCATCCTGCGCACTCTGGGGACCTATTGGGCGTGGACCGTGGGTCCCACCTGGGGGGAAACGCCGCTGGAGGTGCCCGCCTGGTTCATTCCTGCGTCGATAGTTCTTCTCACGGCCGCCATCCTGACCGTGGTCATCGCGAGCATCTTGCGCCGCCAATGGCTGCCGCTCTTTTTCCTCGCCTGGTTTGTGATCGTGATTTCGCCGCTTCTGCCTTTCCGCGATCACATCACCGAATACTATCCGTTCCTGCCAGCCATCGGGCTCGCCATGCTGGGAGGCTGGGCCTTCGCCGCCGCCTGGCGCCGGCCGGTCGCCTGGGAGGCTGTCGCGGTGCTGGTCGGTGCCGTCTATGTCGCCGCTAACCTGCCTTCCGCCCGCACGGCCTGCGAATGGACCTGGGAGCGCAGCCTGCTCGCCCGCAAAGTCGTCCTCGGGGTCCTGCGCGCCCACGAGTTGCACCCGGATAAGATCATCCTGCTCGATGACGTGGATGGCGAGGTCTTCTGGAATGCCATCCTCGACCACCCCTTTCGCTTGATCGGCCTCCGCGGCGTCTATCTCACCCCAGGCACCGAGCAGCGGGTCGGCAACCACCCCGAGTGGGGCGATCCCATGGAATTTGTCCTGCCGCCGGAGGCCACGGAGCACGCCCTGGAGCAGGATCGAGTGGTGGTGTACTCCGTGGCCGGCCCGCGCCTGCGGAATATCACCGCGCGCTACCCGGGCATCTTCCGCGCCCATTACACGCCCTCCGTGCCCCGTCGCGTGGATGCCGCCAACCCGTTGCTGGCTTACCTCCTGGGGCCCACCTGGTATGAAATCGATCAAAACCACCGGTGGATGCCCCGCCAAGCCACCGTGCGTCTCGGCGCCCCCTCCGCTCCCGGCCAGGAGCTCTACCTCACGGGCGTTTGCCCGGATGACCAGTTACGCAATGGACCCCTGCCGCTACAGATCAGGGTCGATGGAATCCCCCTCCCTCCTGTCCGCATCAACCCGGGCAGCAACTACTTCGAGTTTTCCCTCCAGCTGCCAGCGTCTTTGGTAGGCAGACCCAGTGTGGAGGTTTCGATCGAAGTCGGCCGCACCTTTCGCCCGCCCGCCGACGGACGAGAACTGGGCCTGACCTTTGGCACTTTCGAGGTCCGCTAGCGCACGAACCGGTAGACTTCGAAGGTCGGCCGGCCGTTCCGGTCTGAGATCACTGCCAGAACCTCGGGCCGGAAGCCGAACCCTGCGGCCATGGAGCGAAGTTTGGCACGCGAACCGGTGAAAAACTCCATCCCTTCCGTGTGGCCTACGAAAATGCTCTCCGGGTCGGAAACCCGCCGCCGTACCTCCGCGGCATTGTCGAAATCGTTGCCCACGCGCAGGGCCAGCCGGCCCCGGCTTAGCAGCCGCAAGTCGTCCAGAATCCCCCAGTCCACCGAATACACCTCCCGCGCAGGGGGGTGCTTCTTCAGGTAGTCCGAAAGCGGGTAGATGGCATCCGTCCAATTGAGGGCACCGCCGTAGCGGAAAGCGTCGACGTAATACTGGTTGAGTGTCAGGATGTTGGCACTCGTCAGAATCGCAAGCAGGCCCGCCAAAAGTGCTTTCCCCGACCGCAGCCACCGAGAGGCTGCGGAGAAGACAATGGCAATGAAGCAGATCGGAAACGGCCACAAAAGGATGGCATGGTGCACTCCGCCACCGGCACCCTTGGTCAAGGCCATTTGCAGCCATACGACCGCCAGGAAGATCAGGGCGAACGCCAGCACTCGCACCGGGCTGCGTGCTTTCCCCCTCTCCCGCCAGACAACCACAGGAAACAGGCCGAGAGCCAGCCAAGCCGCTGCCGGCATCAGCGTCTCCTGCTGGCGGCCAGCGGCTTCGCTAATACGTAAGGACATTTCTTGCAATAAGTTACCCGGCGGATTCGGATTCGGGCCCACTCCCGGGCTGAGCCAGCCGAACAGCGCCGATCCATCGAGCGTCGAGTGCAGTAGCGTAGCCTTCCCCTTCAAGTCCGAAGCGTCGTACGCGGTATTGGATCGGAAGGTGGCCAGCGGTTGGTCCACGTTGTAAACAATCAGCGGCAGCGCGCCGAGACAGAATGCTGGCACCGCGACGGCTATTCGGCGCCAAGTCACCAGCCGAAAGAGTTCCCTGGGAAAAACCAGCAGGGCGGAAATCCCCAAGCCGCCCAGGGACCAGATGAATATGGCCTTATCCCACAGCCCCAACCCCCACAGAACAAAGCCCCCGGCCAGAGAGCCTAACCCGCCTATTTCGTGGTGCCTGAGCAGGAAGGCCAGACTCCCCAAAAGGCACAGGTGCTGGAGCGCCACCGGCCCCCAATCCAGACAGTTCGTGAGCAGATAGGTGACATCGGTGGCCAATAGGGCGCATCCCAATACCGCCGCCCGTAGTCCTGCCACCCGCCGCAGAATGGCGAAAAAGAGGTACAGGGTGGCGGCACCTGCCAGGACCATCGGCATCCGGATCGAGGCCGCCGACGGCCGCCAGACGCGGAAGATCAGCACGTAGATCCAGGCCTTCAGAGCCCCAACATAGCTCATAATCATCAACGAGATACGGCGGTTGCGGAAGGCCATCTCATAGACTGCTCCGGTGGGGTCGTACACACCGTTGCCGAAGAGCGCCTCGTCGTTCTGGATCCCTAGCAGGGGAATAAAAAGCGCGCTGGCCGCCGTATAAAAGAGGCAGGCCGCAAAAGCGAAAATCCGCTCTGGTCTGGTTTTCCCCGCCAAGTGAAGATCGTAACATCTTTGGCAGCTGGATTGCTCAGGTTTGGTCTCGTGCAAGTCGGGAGGCAAAGACGCGGATGTATCTTAGCGAACGAGGCTAAGATTTATATGAAACTTTTGCCCTCATATCTCGTCTATAGTTTGTGCGGCCAACGAAACGCATCGCGAAGAAACCAAAGCCGTGAAAAAGGCGTTGATAGATAAGGAGAGCAGACCCATGAACAGGACCGAACTCAACAAGTACAAGGCCATGCTGGAAGCCCGGCGGGCAGAGCTGGCCGGTGGCTCGCGGAGCCGCGACGAAATCCGCATCGAGAAGACTCCGGACGCCTTGGACGAAGTGCAACTGGCCGGAGAACGGGAACTTGCCATTCGCAACCTGGACCGTGAAGCAAATCTCCTGCGCAATGTCCGGGCGGCCCTGGCACGGATTGAAGACGGGTCTTATGGCGTCTGTTTGCACTGCGAAGAGGAGATCAAACCCAAGCGCCTGGAAGCCGTGCCGTGGACTGCGTACTGCATCCGTTGCCAGGAAGCCGCCGACCGGCACGAGTTCGAGTCTGCCGAGACCTTGGATGCAATTCTGGCCGACGCGGCGTAGACACAGCTGGTCTCAAAGGGCGCGAGGTGACTCGCGCCCTTCGTGTATTTATTCAACAGTTGGGTGCGGCAAATCACCCAGAGTGCGTTATTCGGACCAATTCCTCTGAAACCTCCATGGAATTTTTGCAGCGTGCCCCGGGCACCCCGCTGGTGCTAGGGATTTTCCCAGGCGCCTTCAATCCTCCCACACGGGCTCACCTGACACTGGCACGAACAGTGCTCGCCAAGGCAGACGAGATTCTTTTCGTGCTGCCGCGTGTTTTCCCCCACAAGGCCTACGAAGGGGCTGATTTCACCCAGCGGGTCCGCATGCTGGAGGCCGCGTGCATTGGCGAGCCTCGCTTCTCGATCGGCGCCAGCGATCAGGGATTACTTATCGACATCGCCCGGGAATGCCGCCAGCACTACGGCCCGGCCACGCGGCTGGCGTTTCTATGCGGGCGGGACGCCGCCGAGCGCATTGTGCACTGGGACTACGGCACGCCCGGCGCCTTCGCCGGGATGCTGCGGGAATTCGAACTCTGGGTCGCCTCCCGGGGTGGCCCATACGAGCCCCCCGGGGATCTGCAGCACGGTATCCGGGCGCTGCCCGCCCCGGACGGCTGTGAAGAAATCTCCGCCAGCGAAGTGCGCCGCCGGATTTGCGACGGCCGGCCCTGGGAGCACCTGGTACCCGAAGCCGTCGTACCGCTGGCGAGGGAGATTTACGGCCGCTTGCCGGCCGCGTAATCCTCGTACATGCGGGCGATATCGGTGGACTGGTAGTCGCCCGGGTGGATGATGACCCGGTAGCGGAACCGCAGGGGCTGCCCGGGCTGGATGGTCAGCTCTCCGTTTTTCGATTTGTCCCGCTCAAAATCGCTCACGCCGAACGGGTTGGCGGCAAACAGGCCATAGCCCCGGGAGTGCCAGTAGGTAGGGTGCCGGGGGTTCGCGGGGTTATCCAGAATGGCGATCCCCAGCTTTTCGCCCGCCACCGTGCCATAATAATCCACCCATTCCGAGCGGCTGCCCCAGACCTGCTTTTCGGTCTGCTTTCCCTGCGCATTCACCATGCGGCCGGTGCGCTTGGGCTCCGGAATCTTCTTGGGCTGGTCCTCCTCCAGTTCCGGCGCCAGCCGGATGGCAAAGGTGCCTTCCTTAGTGTCGCCGAAGGTCACCGTGGTGTCCGGATGCAGGGTGATGTCCACGTCGAAGATCCGCATGTTCGGGACGTCATAAAAAGTCATGCGCCGCTGTTCGCTGAGCAGGGTCTGGCCGCCGGCCACCCAGTCGAAAGTGGCTTCGACGTAACCGGATTTCTTGCCGCTGCTGATCTTGTCGATCGACTGCAGCACCACCTTGCCCTTGCCTTTTCCCGCCCCCTTCTGTTCCGGCTCGTTGCCCCAGAAATCATAGCCATTCACCGCCCCGTGGGTGAACCACAGGCCGCGGTGGTGGGGGTGGTCATGGCTTTCCCCCGGAATGTTCTGCATGGGATAGCCCCGGGTGACCACTTTGCCATCGGCCGAGCGCAGCGGGTGCAGATACGGTTTCTGGGTATCCGGACCGACGAAGAACTCGGTAAACGGCTTGCCGTCGATATCAATGGAGATACTTTCCTTATCGTGCGGTGTGATTTTAACCTGAGCGCAAAGAGGCAGGCTCAAAGCGAGTGCGCAGAAAAGCGATTTCATATGCAAGAGTAGATCATACCCGGCCACTTCCGGCAATTGCGGGCAACTGGGTCACTGGATCGATTGGATGAGTTTTCGGATCGGCGGCACCACGCTCAGCAGCACTTCTGCCTGGGGGGCCGCGGCGCGATCCAGCACGCCCAGCTTTTCCTGGCGCCAGGCGGTGGAAGGCGCGCGGCCGGACTGGCGGTATTCGAGAGCTTCTAGGCCTGCAACAGCCACCGCGGCCAGGTTCGCCGAAACCGGGGCTGCCTCCGCCAGCAGGGCGGAGTTCCGCAGAAGGGGCTGCAAGCGTGCGTCATTGTCGCGCCAGAGCATCAGCCAGCGCCGCACATCGGCCTCGCTGGCCGGCAACCGCTCCACCAGTTCGGAGAACTCGCGGGCGCGGTCGCTCGCCGGCTGCGCGGTGTCCACCAGGCGGTTCAGCGGCGTCTGCTGCGTGTACTTGCGGGCCTGTCCGCGGCCGTAATTCTTGATGGGCTCGACCACTTCCGCCAGCACCCGCACCGGCTCAACGGGACCTTCGCCGGCCAAACGCTCGAGGGCCTGCTCGTACTGCCACTGGTGGTCCACTCCCGCCCAATCCAGCTCGCGGCTCACGGCCGCCAGCCGCCGGTACATATCCGCCACGTCTCGAACCTCCTGCGGCGACCACAGGCGTTCGGCGATCGCGGCCATGCGCGGCCAGATGCGCGCGTCCACACTTCGCTCGGTGGCGTACTCCATCCACATGCAGGCTTCCCCGCCGAGGATCCGGCCTTTCTGCTCCGCAGTCAGTTCACTCGCCGCCCCACCCAAGGGGTCCACCAGGTAGTGATCGGCGGCGGAATGCATGAGGTCCAGGTAGTAGCCGTTGGAGAGAATCGCGCGAAAGCCCTGTCTGGCCGCCTGGGCGAGCCCCTGAGGGCCGCGCCAGGACTGCACCACGATGTCCTTTGGCAGATCCGGGTGCAGGATCTCGTCCCAGCCGATCATCTTCTTGCCGTGCTTCCGGACCAGGGCTTGTACGCGCCGCGTGAAATAGGCCTGCAAGTCCTCGTTGCTGCGCATTCCGTGCTGCCGTTTGAATTCCGCGATGCGCGGCGCGCTGTCCCAGAGCTTGCCGTTCACCTCGTCCCCGCCGATGTGAAAGTACTCGTCAGGAAAGAGCGCGGCCATTTCGCCGATAAAGCCGTCCAGGAAACGATAAACCTCCTCGCGGGTGGGATCCATGCAGGGGTCGAAGATGCCCCAGGAGCGCTCAATTTCATGCGGGCCGGGGCCGGCCGCGAGCTCCGGATAGCCGGGGAACCAAGCCGAGGTGTGGCCCGGCATATCGAACTCGGGGACCACCCGGATGCCGCGCTCGCGCGCGTACGCCAGCAGCTCGCGCACCTGCTGCTGCGTGAAGTAATGGCCGTCGGAGCCCATTTGCTGCAGCTTGGGGAACTTCCGGCTTTCGATGCGGAAGCCCTGGTCATCGGAAAGGTGCCAGTGAAAGACGTTCAGTTTGACGGCGGCCATGCCGTCGAGGTGCCGCTTGAGCACCTCCAAAGGAATCCAGTGGCGGGCCACATCGATCATCAATCCACGCCAGGCAAAGCGGGGGCTGTCTACGATCTCCACAGTGGGGACGCCAAAGCCCTGCGCATCGAGTTCGACGAGCTGGGCGAAAGTGGCAAGGCCCCGCAGCACGCCCAGCGGGGTAGGCGCGGTCAGCTGGGTCTGGCCGGCAGTCACCCTGAGGCGGTAGGACTCGTCTTCTCGCAGGTTCTGCACGGTGTCGCTCGCGCGGCCGCAATGGATCAGCAGCGCGGCGGGCGTCCCGCCGCCGGGCGCCTCCAGCGGTATGGGTATGCCGGTCTGGCGCACGAGTTGCCGCACCAGGCGAGCGGTGGCGTCCTTCAGGCGCGCTTCCTGATACCCCTCAAAACCGACACGGAAAGAGGCATCGATGGCCAAGCGCCCCTGGCCGGGCGTCATCTTCGCCGGAACGGGCATCAGATTGTGGGCCTCGGCGGGCCATCCGGCTGCCAGCATACTCGCGAAAAAAAGCCATTTGGACATGAGTATCCGTCTCTTCCACTATACTGGAGAACATCATGCGCACTGTACGAAGGACGGCAGTTCTGTTCGCGTTGTGTCTGGCGTGCCTGGCCGCGGCCTCGGCCCAAGGCTTCTACCTGAAGAATGGAGATCGCGTGGTCTTTTACGGCGACAGCATCACGGACCAGCGCCTTTACACGACGTTCACGGAAACCTACGTCGTCACTCGCTTCCCGCGGCTGCCGGTGAGCTTCATCCATTCCGGATGGGGCGGCGACCGCGTCACCGGAGGCGGAGGCGGCCCCGCGGACCTGCGGCTGGAGCGCGACGTGTTCGCCCACCAGCCCACCGTGATGACCATCATGCTGGGGATGAACGACGGGCGCTACCGGGCCTTCGATCCGCAAATCTTCCAAATTTTTGCCGACGGTTACCGGCACATCATCGACAGCGTGAAGCAGCACGTGCCAGGCATCCGCATCACGGTCATTCAGCCATCCCCATATGATGACGTGACCCGCCCGCCCACCTTCGAAGGCGGCTACAACGCGGTGCTGGTGCGCTACGGGGAGTTTCTCAAAGAACTGGCGGAAAAGGAAAAGCTCACGGTGGCGGACTTGAACACTCCGGTGGTGGCGGCGCTGGAGAAAGCCAAGACCGCCAATGCGGACCTGGCGCAGCGCATCGTGCCGGACCGCGTGCATCCCGGAGCCGGCGGGCACCTGCTCATGGCCGAAGCGTTGCTGAAGGCCTGGAACGCCCCCGCCCTGGTGGCCGCGGTGGAGATCGACGCCGAGGGCAAGCACGTGGCGCGCCAGGAAAACACCCAGGTCAGCGGCCTGGAGACCTCCGGGGGGCTGGCCTGGAATCAGCAGGACGAAGCCCTGCCCATGCCCATCGACGCCAAGGACGCCACCCTGATGCTGGCGGTGCGCTCCTCGGATTTCGTCGAGGCACTCGACCAGGAACCGCTGAAGGTCACGGGTTTGACGGCCGCGCGCTATTCCCTGCGCATCGACGGCGACACGGTAGGCAGCTTCAGCAGAGAGCAACTGGCCGAAGGCATCAACCTGGCCGAGCTGCCCACCCCCATGGCCCGGCAGGCGGCGGACGTGCACCTGCTCACGCTCCAGCACAACCACATCCACTACGCCCGCTGGCGCATGATCCAGGTGCCCTTCGACAAGGAAGAGTTCGCACACAAGCGGGCCGCCATGGACGCAATGGACACGCTGGAAACCGAAGTGATCCAGAAGCAGCGCGCCACCGCACAGCCCAAGAGCCGCCGCTTCGAACTCACGCCGGAGTAGCGGTGCGGCGGGCGATTACACCGCCATCGTACAGTGCGCGCAGCGCTTGGCTTCGATGGGGATCTCGCTCAGACACTCCGGGCATTTCCGGGTAGCAGGCGGCGCAGCGGCTTCGGGCTTTTTCAGCCGCTCGGTGAGGGCCCGCATGGGCACGACCACCGCGAAGTAGATGGCCGCCGCCACCAGCAGAAACGCCACCACGGCGTTGATGAAATCCCCGTACAGAAATTTGCTGTTGTTGATCGTGATGGTCAGTGCGGAAAAATCGGGCTTCCCCGCAACCGCGGCGATTAAGGGCGTCAGCAGATCTTTAACGAACGCGGTGACCACCGCGCCGAACGCGCCGCCCATCACGACGGCCACGGCCAGATCTACGACGTTGCCTCTCAGCAGGAACTCTTTGAACCCTTTCAACATGTGCACGGCTCCTAGGTGAAGTCGATCTACCGTTCCCCAGGATAAACCGATTCGCGGCCGGTGGCGGTCAGGGATTTCCTTGTCCCAACTTCCCCGCGATTCGCATGGCCATCTCCAAGGCCTGCTCGTAGTTGAGGCGGGGATCCACCTCGGAGCGGTAGGTGCGCTTCAGATCCGCATCGGTGAGGTTGCGGGCGCCGCCGAGGCATTCGGTCACGTCTTCGCCGGTGAGTTCAAAATGTACGCCTCCCAGCAGGCTGCCGCAGCCGGCGTGCAGATCGATGGCTTGCTCCAGTTCGCTGAGGATGTCGGAGAAATGCCGGGTCTTGATCCCATCCGCGGTGAGGCGCGTGTTGCCGTGCATGGGATCGCAGCACCACAGCACGGTACGCCCTGTGGAGCGCATCGCCTGGATCAGCGGCGGCAGGCAGGCGGCAATGCGGGCATGGCCAAAACGGTGGATGAGCGTGAGCCGTCCGGGTTCGCCATCCGGGTCCAGGATTTCGGCCAATTGGACGATCTGCTCGGGTGTCATGCCCGGGCCGATCTTGACACCGATGGGGTTGGCGATGCCGCGAAAGTATTCCACGTGGGCGCCTTCCACACCGGCGGTGCGCATGCCGAGCCAGGGGAAGTGCGTCGAGGCGTTGTACCATCCGGCGCCGCCCGGGAGCAGACGGGTCTGGGCCTGCTCGTACACCAGGTGCAAGCCCTCGTGGCTGGTGAAGAAGTCCACGCGCTCCATCTCGCCCGCGTGCACCCCCAGCACGTTCTCCATGAAGCGTAGCGCCTCCCGCACCTGTTCCACGATGGCGCGGTAAGAAGCGGCCATGGCGGACTGCTCCACGAACCCCAGGGACCAGTACTCCGGATGGTGCAGGTCCGCGAAGCCGCCCTTGACCAGGGCGCGAATGAAGTTGAGCGTCAGCGCGGAGCGCTCATAGCCCCGCAGCAGCAGATCGGGGTCCGGAGCGCGCGCCCCGGGCGTAAAAGCCGGGCGGTTCACCAGGTCGCCCCGATAGGTGGGCAGCGTCAGGCCGTCGCGCGTTTCCAGATCTTCCGAGCGCGGCTTGGCATATTGCCCGGCGAAGCGGCCCACGCGGATGACCGGTTTTCTGGCGCCATGCACCAGCACCAGGCTCATCTGCAGCAGGATCTTGAGCTTGCTGGTAACCGCCTCTGCGCTGCAGTCCTCGAAGCGTTCCGCGCAATCGCCACCTTGCAACAGAAATCGCTTCCCCAAGGCCGCTTCGGCCAGTTGTGCTTTCAGAGCCTCGATCTCCCAGGAAGTGACCAGCGGAGGCAGTGAGGCCAGTTGGGTGACGACTCGCGCCATATGCTCTTGTGAGGCGTAGAGCGGTTGCTGGGCCGCGGGCTTTGAACGCCACGATGCGGGGCTCCACTGCCGCATAAACTTCCGCAGCAGCTATTCCTTGATCTCGAAGATGGCCTCGACTTCCACGGCCACGCCGGTGGGCAGCGACGCGAAACCCAGCGCACTGCGTGCGTGGTACCCGTCGGTCTCCTTGCCAAATACTTCGTGGAACAGATCGGAGGCGCCGTTGATCACCAGGTGCTGCTCGATGAATGCGGGCGCGGAGTTGACGCACCCGAGCACCTTCACCACGCGCAAGCCGTCCAGCGTGCCGTGCGCGTTCCACACCGATTGCAGGATCTTCGCCGCGCAGTCGCGGGCCGCCTGGTAGCCCTGCTCGGTGGACAGACCGTCGCCCAGCTTGCCTTTCAGCGTGCTCACGTGGCCCGAAGACAGAAGCTGCTTCCCTATCCGGGCGCACAAATTCAGGTATCCGGGAGTCTGCTTTTCAAACTTGATGCCGAGACTTTCGGCTTTCTGTTGAGGAGTCATTCAGAGGTTTATCTTACACGAGCCGCGAGCGCCCGCGGCTCTCAGAATTTCGGATACCAGCGCAGCCCCGCGTAAACGCCCGACAGCGTCGCCTTGTAGTACTGGTCAGCCTGAATGGAGGTCTTAAAGTGGAAGGCTTTGGCCCCCACCAGGGCTTCCACTCTTCCCATCCGGTAACCAGCCGAACCCTCGGTGTCCCAGATGGTGGCATGGCTGGGCACCATAAACCCCGAGGCGCGCGCCTCCAATCGGAAATTGCGGGAGACCGAATATTCGATGCCCATGCCGAGCGTGGGATAGATGAACCACTTGCTCCCTGCCGCCGTGTTGGAAATGACGTTGCCGGACGAATCCGTGAGGAGAGGCTTGAGGGGCGCGTCGATGCTGGATTGCATACCCGTGTACTGCACCTCCCACAAGGTCTTCACCCGGAGCCTGGACCCGCTCAGCGGGAACGGGAACGAGAGGTAATCGAAGGAGATTTTGAAATTCTGGATGTTGTACCGCGTGACCAGGTAATCCCCCTGGCTGAAATCCGTGCCAAATAGCGTCAAAGGGCCGGTGGCGGTCGTATCTCCGCGCCCCAGGGTTCGGAAATAGGAGAATCGCAGAGTGTTTTCGCGGCCGGCGGGGATGCTGACTTCGGCCGCTGGGCTGTACTTGCTGTTGCCTGGAAAATCAAAGTTCGCCGGGTTGGGCGCGAAGCTGGCATGCCCGCCTCGCAAATCGGGCGGCGCGGAGGTCAGCCAGTAGTACACACCGACAGAAAACACTCCGTCACCCGTGCTGCGCTCCTCCTGTTGGGGCGCTGGCTGGGGTTGTGGAGGTTGCGGCGCTTGCTGCGCGTACGCCAGCCACATTTGCGCCACCCCCAACCCTCCCAGACTGAGCAGGACACTCCGCACTTTTCGCATTACCCTCCGATTCCTTTTGTCTGTGATCACGGCCCAGGGGGCGCGCCCCGGCCTCTGCAAACCACACGCACTTCTCCTGATCCGGAGCACGCATCTCTAGCAATGACGGCCAGGACCGATCCGAGGTTTCGGTGAGACGCACCTCTTGCGCTCATGCTATCAAATTCCGCGGCGATCACGGCACTGCGCGAGCGCCGTCACACCTCCAAGCCCATGGAGCGCATCAGCTCGATCGCATTGCTCTTGGTGACCACGCCTGGGCGCATGCGATAGTCGAAGGACATGCGGCCATCCTGCAAGGTGTCCTCGAAGTGCACGTTGGCGGCGCGGGGGGTCAGGGCCTCCGCAATTTCGGCCAGAGCCAGGTCGTGCGTGGTGATCAGGCCGATGGCGCCGCGCGCGAGCAACCCCCGGACCACGGCCTCCGCGCCGATGCGCCGGTCGCGCGAATTGGTGCCTTGCAGGAACTCGTCCAGCAGAAACACCACGGGCAGCGGACCCGCGGCCAACTCCACGATGCGCCGCAGGTGCGTGAGTTCGGCGTAGAAGCGCGAACTACCGCCTTGCAGCGAGTCCAGCACGCGGATGTAGCCGGCGCGCCCGCACCGACGCGCCAGCCTGCGCCAGGACGACGTTGACTCCCACGGTGCGCAGCAGTGTGCTCTTGCCGGACATGTTCGATCCGCTCACCACCAGCACGCGGCACTCGCCGCCCAGGCGCACGTCGTTGCGCACCACGCGCGATTCGGGCAGCAGGGGGTGGCCGAGGCCTTCGCCCTCCAGGCAGGGAGATTCGGCGGCGAATTCGGCAAACGGGTCACCGGGGTGCTCATAGCTGTATTCCGCCAGCGACGAGAGCGCTTCGATCTCCCCCAGGGCCGCGATCCACGCGCCAATGCCGGGCCCCCAGCGCCCGCGCCAGGCCTCGACGGCGAAGGCCATCTGCAGGCTCCAGAGAATCATCGGATCCGCCACGCGCACGAACAGGTTGTCGCGCGAATCCAGCAGCTCGATCCAGCGGTTCAGGCGGGCAACGCGGCGAGAGAGCGGCCAGCCGCCGGTAGCCAGCCCGGCGCGCAGTTCCACCAAGCGCGGGGATTGGAATTGCTCCTTTTCGATTCGGGCCAACACAGCGGCCAGCAGAGCCAGGTCGTGCGCAGGCCGCTCGACGGCGTGAACCACCCGAGCCAGCCGCTTCCGCAGGCGGTACATCAAGGCGAGTTGCGCGGCCAGCAGGATCACGAACGGGTCGCGCCATCCCCAGACGGCCCAGGCCCCGGCGCTGAGCGTGGTCAGGCACGCGAGCGTGAGCAGCGCCATCCGCGCGCGGCGCCCGCCGAGCAACGGCGGCGCCGCTCCCCAGGCAGCCAGTTCCTCCGGATTGACGCCGGAGCCGGCCTCTTCGCCCAGCACGGCGAGATCCTCCCGCAGGTTCAGCTTGGACCGCAGTTCCGCGATGGCCGCCTGCCGGGCCCGGGCTACCTCCGGACGGGCCGGCTTTTGAAGCCATTGCGCCAGGGTGGCCTCCCCGGCGCGCGTCCTTGCGGTGCACAGCAACTCGAACAGCGAGCCCCGGCCGAACAGGTCCAGGTCTTCAGCGTAGGGATGCGCGGGTTTCAGGTACCGCTCGCCGGTTTCGGCAGTGCCGATCCAGTTGCCTTCCAGCCGGGCGAGCAGCTTTTCGTAATAGGAGACTGCACGCGCCGTCTGGCTGCGTTCCCGCAGCACGTGGTCATGCAGGACCACGAGCACGGCGAACAGGCCCGCGGGCACCGCCAGCCACAGGCGCGAGGCCGCCCCGGCGGCGAAGACAAGCCACGCCAGTGCGGCGGCGGCCACGAATGTCAACAGCCGCAGGTTGCCCAGGGACCGGTGGCGGCGTTCCAAGGCGGCGGCTTCCGCGCGCCGCATCTCCAGGCGCCGCATGTATTCCGCCCGCGGCGTGGCAGGTGCAGGTTCGCTCAAAGGATTATTGTAGGTCCGGCGCGCAAGCCGCCGGGCCAGCACTCTGAGGAATCGTGCTATAGTGTGCGCATGCCGAGCGGATACGTACCCATCTTCATCTTCTTGGCCGTGGCGATTCTGTTCCCGGTGGCGACCATCATTGTGGCCAAGCTGATTCGGCCGTCGGCTCCCTTCCTCACCAAGCTGGAAGCCTACGAGTGCGGCATCAAGGCGGCTTCCGATTCCCGCGGGCGCTATACCGTCAGGTTCTACATCATCGCCATTCTGTTCGTGATCTTCGACGTGGAAACCATCTTCCTGATTCCCTGGGCGGTGCGTTATCACGCCTTTGGCTGGTTCGGTGTGGTGGAAGTGGTGGTGTTCCTGGCGATCCTCTTCGTGGGATATATTTGGGCCTACAAGAAGGGCGCCCTCCAGTGGGTCTGAAGGCTGACTGCTGATCGCTGAGAGTATGGTTATTCCTTAGGCTCGCGGATCTCGCGGAACTGGTCTGCGTTCAGGTCTTCCACGCGCTGCCGGGCGCCGGACGGCCATTCGACCTCGATCACTTGCACCTTGGTTTCGCGTCCGAGGCCGAAATGCACCAGCCGGTCGCTCGAGCAGGCGTAGCCGACCGCCGTGGTGACCCGATTCCACTGCTCGCCTGCTGCCGTCACCAGGTGCAGACGGGTCCCGATGCCGTCGCGGTTGCTGCGCGTGCCCACCAGACGCAATTCCAGCCAGTGTCCCGCCCCGGGGGTCACATTCCGGAGTACGATGGGCGCTTCATTGAGCCGCGTCACGACCACGTCCATGCGGCCATCGCGGTTGAAATCGCCAAAGGCCGCGCCGCGGTGCAGCGCCTCGCCGGGAAGTAACTGGGGCTCGAAGGTGCCGTCGCCGCGATTCAGGAACACTGCGTTCGGCTGCCTGGACTTGCGATTGGAGGTCATCTCCGCGTTATCCATCACGTTGCCGTTGGCCGAGAACAGATCCTTGAAACCATCGTTGTTGAAATCGAACATCCCGTTGCCCCAGCCGCTCCAGGGCAGGCTGCCGGTGGCCATGCGGCTGGTCGCGGTCACGTCCACGAAGCGACCCCCGACGTTGCGGAACAGCGGGAAGGTCTCGTTGGTCAGCGCGGTCAGATACAGATCCTCGCGGCCGTCGTTGTCGTAGTCTCGCAAATCGGCGCCCATCGCGGAGATCGGCTGGCCATCGACGTTATATGCCACGCCGGCGGCCAGGGCGACTTCGCGGAACCGCCCGCCTCCCTCGTTGTGAAACAGGAAATTCGGCACCAAGTCGTTGCCGACGAACACGTCCAGCCGCCCGTCGCCGTCGTAGTCCCCAAAGGCCATGCCCATCCCCTTTCCCGGATGCGCGGCGATGCCGGATTCCACCGAGACGTCGCGAAACCGGCCGTCGCCCTCGTTGCGGTAAAGCGCGTTCGGCAGGGGCTGGTAAAGGTTGGGATTGCAGTACGTCCGGAATCCCTGCTGCGGCGCGCCGCAGTAAAGTTCGCGGGCCGGATCCCACACCACGTAGCGCACCACGAACAGGTCCAGGCGGCCGTCGTTATCATAATCGAACCAGCCCGCCCCCACCGTCCAGCCGCTGTCGCCGGCCAGGCCCGCGCGCCCGGTGACATCCTCGAAGGTGCCGTCGCCGCGATTGTGGTACAGCGTGTTGCCGCGCACGCCGGTCACAAACAGGTCCACATAGCCATCGTTGTCGTAGTCGGCGGCTGCCACACCCATCGAATAACCTGTGCCCGCAACACCAGCTTGCGCGGTGACATCGCGGAATGTGCCGTCGTGGTTGTTGCGAAACAGGCGGTTGAAGTACGAGGCATCGGTCTTCCGCAGGGAGGGGATGGGCGCGCCATTGGCCACGAAGATATCCGGCCAGCCGTCGTTATCGTAATCCAGCACCGCCACGCCCGCGATCATGGTCTCGACCAGGTGCTTTTCTCCGGTGGCGCCGTTGCGCACGATCATGTCCAACTGAGTGGATTCGAAGCGCACCGGCGTCACCGCGCCTGCGGCGCGCGCAGCCGGCGCATTGGCCAACTCGCGGGTGACCCGCTCGATCTCCTCGGTGGCGCCGGCGCGCCGCAATATCGCCAGGCTCTCCGCGCCGCGCCCCTGCTTGAAGAGGAACAGCCCGTAATCGGTCAGGATCTGCTTGTCCCCGGACGAGATGGCCTCCCGGTAGTATTTCTCGGCTGCGGCAGCGTCCCCTACCGCTTCCATGTCGAGCGCCAGGCCCCCCAGCGGACGCGCCCGGTCCGAAGTGTTGGCCAGGGCCGTCTCGTAGGCCTTGCGGGAGTCCTGGTAACGGTTCAGGTAATAGTAGGCGCGGCCCAGGTAGTAACAGGCGTTCTCTTCCCGTGGGTCCAGCGCGCAGGCGTGCCGGAACGGCTCTTCGGCCTTGCGGTACTGCTCCTGCGCGGCGTACACCATGCCCAGGAGTTTCCAGCACATGGCGCTGCGCGGGCGTTCCCGCACGGCCTCCAGAAAAGCCTGCTCGGCGGCCGCGAAATCGCGATTGCGGAAGGCCGCCAGCCCCCGCTCCACCGGCGTCGTGCCGGCGGGCGCCGCCAAAGAGAGCCACACCAGAAGCGCGATCCACACCGCCACATTTGCAGCTTGCCATAGCCCACGGGGGAAAGCTACTTGCCGGAGTCCGCACCACGGGCCGCGGCAAAGAAGATACAGTATAGGAGAAAGGCAGTTCGGATGAGCAGCACCAGAAGGCATTTCCTCCAGGCCGGCACGGCCGCAGGCCTCGCCACATCGGCCCTCGCCGCGCAGGAGAAAAAGATCTCTGCCAACGACCGTATCCGTGTGGCCACCATCGGATTGGGAGGCATGGGCACCGAAGATACACATTCCTCCCTGGCCGTGCCAGGAGTGGAATTGGCGGCGGTGGCCGACGTCTACCAGGGCCGGCTGATCCGCGCCCGGGAAGTCTTCGGCAGCCAGGTCTTTACCACGCGCGATTACCGCGAGGTGCTGGCGCGGCCGGATATCGATGCGGTCATCATCGCCACACCGGACCACTGGCATTCGAAGATCTCCATCGATGCCATGCACGCCGGTAAAGACGTGTACTGCGAAAAGCCCATGGTGCAGCGCCTCGAGGATGGCATGGCGGTCGTGGAGGCGCAGCGAAAAACCGGGCGCATCATGCAGGTAGGCAGCCAGAGGGTCAGCTCCATCGTCTACCAGAAAGCTCAGGAACTGCTCCAGGCCGGGGCAATCGGTGAACTCAACATGGTGGAGGCGTGGTGGGACCGTAATTCCGCCATCGGCGCCTGGCAGTATTCGATTCCGCCGGACGCCACCCCGGAAAACATCGACTGGGACCGCTTTCTGGGCCGCGCCCCCAAAGTGCCCTTCGAGCCGGTCCGCCTGTTCCGCTGGCGAAACTACCGCGACTACGGCACCGGCGTGGCCGGCGACCTGTTCGTGCACCTGTTCTCCGGGATGCACTTCGTGACCGGCGCCATCGGGCCCACGCGCGTGTTCGCCACCGGCGGGCTGCGCTTCTGGAAGGACGGCCGGGACGTGCCCGACGTGCTGCTGGGCCTCTACGACTACCCCCGGACCGAGCGGCATCCGGCCTTCAACCTGGCGTTGCGTGTCAACTTTGTGGACGGGGCCGGGGAAAGTTCCGGGTTCCGTTTCGTGGGTTCGGAAGGCATCCTCACCATCGGCAACGGGGTCACCGTCTCCAAAACGCCGCGCGCGACCGAGCCGGGCTACACCATCGAGACTTTTCCCAAAGCCGTGCAGGAACAGTTCCTGGCCGAGTACCGCAAGAAGTATCCGCCCCAGCCTGCCAATGCGGACGCCATTCGCCCCCAGTCGGAGGAGAAATACCTGCCGCCGCGTGGTTACAGCGATCACCGGGATCATCACCGCCGCTTCATCGAAGCCGTTCGCAGCCGCAAGCCCGTGGTCGAAGATCCGGTCTTCGGCTTCCGCGCGGCGGGTCCGGCGCTGCTCTCCAACGCCAGCTACTTCGAGCAGCGCGTCTGCACGTGGGATCCGGAACGTATGACCCGGAATTCCTAGCAGGATGCGCATGCGGATCCGCACCAGCGGCGGGGGCGCCCTCGCCTGCCCGGTGATCCTCTGGATGGCGGCCGCCGGGGTTGCCTGGGGCGGCGGGCGTCCCCCGGAAATCCAGTCTCTGGCGGATCAGGCGAGATCGGTGCCCCCGGAATTTGCCGCCGAAGCCCTGTTGCGGCTGGCTGCTTCTGACAAGGTGACCGACCGCCAATGGAAGCACGAACTGCTGGAAGAAGCCTTCCGGCAGGGCGGGCTGTCCCAGCAGCCCTGGAAACGCGTGGCCGTCAATCCGCGCCGCGACCCCTCCGCCGCCTTCCAGAGCAAGGCGTTCGCCCAGAATCTGGACGCAGATTCCCTCCAGTGCCGCGCGGTGAAGGCCCTACTGCCACTCGACAAAAAGAAGGCGCGCGAGCTATTCGCGGAGATCCCTGCTCCGCAGTTCGACCCTCTGACCTGCTCCGACACCTTGGTTTACGACGTTTCGCTCTACTACGAGACCTTGGCCGAGGTGGCCAACACGGCCTTTACGCCGAAAGAAATCGCCGACGATGAGCCCTTCAAGCTGGTGGAGCGCTCGCTCCGGATCTTCTCGCCCGTCCAGGTGGGGCCGGTCGCAAACCTGCTGGCTGTGCTGGTTCTGAAGCCGGATCAACGCGACACCTTGCTGGCCACCTTCAGCGGCGCGCTCGCGCAGGTCAGCGGCGATCCGCGCTCCTTCGCCGCCGTTGCAGCCCGCACATACGCGCTCGGGGCCCGGATCGGCAAATTGGCGGCCGCCGTCCGCGCGCAGCAGTCCGGCACGTATTCCCTGATCGAGTCCTACCGCGCCTTCCTGGTGCGAAACCTGAGCGGCGCCCGCTGTCAGGAGGAGGAACAGGCCGCGGCTTTCTTCGGGCTGCAGCCGGCCCAGCCGCCGCCCCAGGATGCCGTGGGCTTCTTCAATGATTCTCTGCGCCAGGAGGCCTTTCCGCCGGGTGCCGAGATTAAAGCCATAGCGCCGGAAGAGATCCAGCCGGCCAAGGTCGAAGAGCAGCCCGCCCCGACCAACATGTGCCAGGATTCCGGCTGCCGGCAATTGGTATCGCTCTATCGCGCGATGGTCTTCGATTCCAACAACACGCCGTATCGGCCCGAGGCCAGGGAGACCAGCGAATGGCGCGGCAGGCTGCGGGATTACTTGGCGGCCTTGGCGGACTGGAAAGAAGAAGGCGGCCCCGGCGCCTATTTCCGCCAGAAATGTGCCCTCTATAGCGACCTGTTCAACCTGCTGCCCAAGGGGCCCGAGCGCGACGAGGTGATGCGTTCGCTGGTGGCCTTCCTCAATCGCAATTCCTACCAGCGGGAACACCGCGCCGAGTGGTTTCTGCCGGTCAACACCCTGATCGGGCGGATCTTCGCCGATCCTTACGGCCTGGCCCAGGCGATGAAAGAATTGCGCAACGCCGAGGACAGGGTGATCGCGCTTTTCGCGAACCTGGAACAGGCGGCACCCCGGTCTCCCGCTGCCATTCTCTCCCTGCTGTAGCCCGCGCCAGCCTTACAAGACGTCCGCGAAGCCCCGCTTCATATGGCGGAAGAACAGCCCCCCGGCGCAGAACGTGATCACCGCAAACGCGGCCGCCACGGCTACATCGTGCCAGCCCGGCAGGCGGTGGGAGAGCAGCAGCAGGCGGTAAGCCCGTACAATGTAGGCCAGGGGATTACCCGCAATCAGGAAACGTAGCGGAGGCGGAATCTGGCTCTCCGTGATGAAAATCGGCGTCAACCAGAACCAGAAGGTCAGAATAACCGAGAGCACTTGCGCCGTATCCCGCAGGTAGACCTGCAGCGCCGCCGTGATCCAGCCGATTCCTATGGAGAGCAGGCCGAGCAGGATCATGAAGACGGGCAGCAGAATTAGCCAGAGGCTGATCTGCCGCAACCGGATGCCCGCTGCGGCGACCACCAGCGCCAAAGCCAGCAGGTGGCTGAGGAGCGAGGAAAGGAAAATGGAGACTGGAACAATCTCCGCGGGAAAGACCGTCTTGGTGATCAGGCTGGCCTGCTCCAGCAGGCTAGATGCGGAACGCTGCACGGTTTCGCTGAACAGCAGCCAGGGCAGCATGCCGGCGAACAGGTACATGGGATAATCTTGGGTGACTTCTCCGGGGGACAGCTTGGCGCGCAGGCAGACGCTGAACACGAAGGTCCAGCTCACCAGCAGCACCAGCGGATGGATCACCGCCCACACCCAGCCCATTACGGAGCCGACAAAGCGCTGCTCGAAATCCCGCCGCACCAGTTGGAACAGCAGACTGCGGCGCTCGACGAGATTGCGGACGAACAGACTTCCTGGAATACGCCGGGGCACGTGAAATACCTAAACTAGCATTGGTTTCAATCATTTGCAATTGAATCGGTAGGACTTGACACACTTGTGATCAAACTGATACAGTCACATTTCGCCAATCGAATAGCCCCAACCGGAGAGGAGAATACGGAGCATTTGTCTTCGATCCGGGTGGAGAAGACTATGCAGAAGCAAGATTACTTTATCGTGGTGTTGGCTCACTCGCTCCACGGCAAATTGCGTCGCATTCAAATCCCTCAAACATTCGTCTACGGTGTTCTTCTCCTGGCGGTGCTCGGCTGCTTCTCGATTTTCGGTTTTGTTTCCAGCTATGCGCGAATGGCCTGGAAAGTGGCCAACTACAATTCGCTGAGGAAAGAGGCGGACGCCCTGCGGGTCCGCTACGAAAAGCTGCAAAAGGTGATGAACCAGACCAACGAACAAATGGCCAGCCTGCAGCTTTTCGCCAACGAAGTGTCGGTGGCTTACGGGATCAAGCAAAAGTTGGAAGGTCCTCCGGGCATCTCCGCCGAGGGGCGCCTGGTGCCCACGTTCAATGAATCGGTGGAAGAGTACAACTACCTGCGCAGTTTGTCGTTGCCGGCCTACCAACATAACTACGCCCGTCGCTTCCACACCAACGTGCAGCCCAGCCTCTGGCCGGTGGAAGGCCGGCTTCTGGGACCCTACGGGCAGCGCACGGATCCATTTTCTGGTGAAGGCGCCTACCACACCGGTGTGGATATTTCCGCGCCCACGGGCACGGTAGTGCGTGCGACTGCGGACGGCATTGTCGCGCACGCCGACCGCCTCGGCGGGTACGGCCGGCTGGTGGTGATCGACCACGGCAACGGCATTCAGACCTACTACGCGCACCTTTCGCGCTACTTCGTCGTGCCGGGGCAGGAGATCCGACGAGGGGAACCGGTGGGCGCCGTCGGCAGTTCCGGACGCGTCACCGCTCCGCACCTGCATTATGAAGTTCGAATTGGAGGCGCACCGGTCAACCCTTACCGCTATCTGGCCAAGGCCGGCATTGTCCAGATGACAAAAAGGGACTTTCCGTTTTAAACTAGTCCGCGAACGAGCGCGCAGGCATTCTATCCGCGCTGACGAGATCACCACTGAGAACTCAGGAGGAGGGGGCTGGGTATGAAACACGCATGGCCGCGTCTGGGCGCGGTTGCAGCAGGGGTTCTCTTGCTCACATCAGCTTACCATCGCACCAATTCCGCTTCGGTCATGTCCGAAGCGGCAAACCGTTTTCTGGCGTCGCTCACTCCGGAGCAGCGGGCCAAAGCTACCTTTCAGTTTGCCGACGATGAGCGGCTCAACTGGCACTTCATTCCGCGCGTGCGCAAGGGGCTGCCGATCCGCGAGATGACGCCGCCGCAAAAGCACCTGGCCGAGGCCCTGCTGAGCGCGGGCTTGAGCCAGCAGGGTTACATCAAGGCCGTCACCATCATGAGCCTGGAAGACATCCTGAAGGTGATGGAGCAGGGCAAGGGGCCGGAACGTGATCCGGACAAGTATTATTTCTCGATATTCGGAACTCCGTCGCCCGACGGAACCTGGGGCTACCGCGTGGAGGGTCACCACATCTCGCAGAACTACACTGTGGTGAACGGCAAGCTGGCAGGTTCGCCGAGCTTCTTTGGCGCCAACCCAGCCGAGGTCAAGGAGGGGCCCCGCAAGGGCCTGCGCACGCTGGCGGCGGAAGAAGACCTGGGCCGCAGCCTGATCAAGTCCCTGGAACCGGAGCAGCAGAAGGTGGCGATCGTCGATCCCACCGCCTACAAAGAAATTCTCACTGCGGCCAGCCGCAAGGCGGCGCTGGAGGGGCAGCCCAGCGGCATCGCGGCCTCCAAGCTGAAGCCCAGGCAATTCGAGTTGTTGATGGCCCTGCTCGAGGAATACGCGCGCAATATGCCGCCGCAGATCGAAGACGCGCGCGAAGAACAGATTCACAAGGCCGGCAAGAACATCTACTTCGCCTGGGCGGGCGGCGTAGAACCAGGCCAGCCGCATTATTACCGGGTGCAGTCTCCAAGCTTCCTGATCGAGTACGACGACACGCAGAACAACGCCAATCACATTCACTCCGTCTGGCGCGACTATAACGGCGATTTCGGTCTGGACCTGCTCAAGATGCATTACCAGGCCAGCCACTCGGGCCAGTAAGTCGCCTCCGGACGGCCAGGGCCGCCGCAAAGCCGCGCGGCCCGTCCTGGTTTCCCGTTCTGCTACCATCGAGGCATGAGGGCTCCTGCGCGCGGCCGGACGCGCCGATCCTTCCTGCTCTCCGGCCTGTCGGCCTCCTGGCTGTCTGCGCAGAGGGAGAAGCTACCGGTAGTTCCAACGGAACGCACGCGCTATTCGGACCCCACCACGGAGTTCGAAGTTGAGCGTCTCACCGACCCTGCGCACGCCTGCAACCTGCCCGCTTACTACGGCCGCGTTATTTCCCGCCGCAATTCGTTTCTGTTGTATTGGAGCGACCGCACCGGTTCGCGGCAGGCGTTTCACATGGATGCGAAATCCGGCGAATCGCGGCAGTTGACGGAGGCCGAGGCACTCGACGGTTCGTCCCTGAGCCTGCTTCCGGACGAGCGCGGGTTCTGCTATTTCGACGGGCCTTCGCTGCACGTGCAGAACCTGACCCACCCTCGCCAACGGCAGATTTATCAGGTTCCGGAGGGCTGGGAGCGCTCCCCGGGAAGCAGCATCACCAGTGATGGCCTGTACGCCCTGTTCGCCGAAGGGCGGCAGGGCCGTTCCCGGCTCCGCGCCATCAGCCTGCGCAACGGCGCCGCCCGAACCGTGCTGGAAGTGGACGGGGCCATCGAACATCCTTTGGAGAGGCCGCGTCGAGCCCAGGTCCTCTACCGCCAGGGGGAACAGGCGTTGTGGGTGGTCAACCAGGATGGCCGGCAAAACCGGAAGCTACACACGCCCGATGGGCGTATCGGACCCGCCAACTGGTCTCCCGACGGCCGTTCCCTCCTTTACCTGCTGTTTCCGGCCGATCCCTCCCAATTGCACGCCATCCGGGAAGCCTTCCCCGACCAGAACACGGACCGGATGGTCTCCAAGACGAGCCAGTTCGCGCACTTCGGATTCAACAGCAACACTTCGGTTTTTGTAGGAGCCAGCCAGAACCGCGCCTCGCCTACGATTCTCCTGCTGGTGCGCGTCGCCCGCCGCGAACTCACGCTCTGCGAGCACCGAGCCAGCAATCCGGCCATGGTGGCTCCGCGTTTCTCGCCGGATAGCCAGAAGATCTACTTCCAGAGCGATAGGGATGGAAGGCCGGCCATTTATCGCGTGCCGGTGGAGAAATTGGTGGAGCGGACGGACCCGGAGACGAGTTGATCTCCGCCACGGCTCTTACTGCACCAGGCGCGTGGCTGCGTTCAGGTCGATCTCCCCGCCGCTCAGAGCGTGGGGGGCCGGGCGACAGCCACGGCGCGATTGCCCGCGGGCCTGCCCTAACAGGGCCTCGGGGTCTGCCGCGTCGTCCGGAAAGATTGCCACACCGACTTCGATGCTTGGCTGAGGATCTGCACAAACCTTCCGCGCCGCCGCTAGCGCCGCCTCCCGCAAGTCGGCCAAGCGCTTTTGTGCCGCCTGCCGCGACAATCCGGGCAGCACCAGACCGACACTGGTTTCCTCCAGGCGTCCCGCGTAATCATAGTCCCGGCAGTGGTGCCGCAAAGCCTGCAAAGTAGCCTGCATCACCCGTTCGTCGACCAGGTGACCCAGGCGCTCTCGGATCGCGCGTATACCCTCCACCTCCAGGACCACGACAGCCAGAGGCACCCGGGTGCGGCGGCAGCGCATTACCTCCCGCTCCAGGTGCAGCGAGAGCAGTCTGCGGGGATTCAGGCTGCTTTCGCCTGGCACGCCATCCTTGGCACCCAGGCGCATGGCTTGATCCACGATGTGCCCCAGGGCCCATCCCAGCGCCACCAGCACCCGCAGATGTTCCCGGGTGAAGTGATCCGCCTCGCGGTGATATAGCCCTACGCTGCCCATCACCCCGGCCGGTCCGATCAGCGGCGCGGCGAGGGCCGACAGCAGCGCGCTCGGCGGCCAGGATCCCTCCAGGTGGTGCCACTCCACCGCAGGGTCACCGTTGAGCACTGCCTTGCGCTTTTCCACGACCCATCCGGAGATCCCGCGACCCATCGGGATGCGCAGGGAGGAGAACATGCGGCACTCTTCCCCTTCCACGAATTCGGGTACCAGCGTCTCCTCCCGGCAAACGAAGATCGCCAAGGTGTCGTGCGGAATCAGGCGCCGCAGGAGGGCTCCGGCGAGCCAAAGAATTTCGTCCCGGGTCATTGAGTCACCCAGTTCACCGGTGAGTTCCAGCAAGCTCTGGAATTCCTGACGGGCAGTTTCCAGGTGTGCATTCGGTTGTGCATCGCCACCGGCGCCGTTCTCCGGCTCCGCTGTCTCCACTTGCTCGTATCCGGCTGCAGGCGCCCCCCCCGCTTCGCACTTGGGGAACGCCGGGACTTTAGCCGCTGGCATCAAGCGGGTCAGGTTCTCCAGTTCCAGGCACCGGCGTCGCAATACCTCCACCACTTTCGGGTCGAAGCTTTTGCCGGATTCGGACACCACGTATTCCAGAGCCAGATCCAGAGGCAGGGCACGCCGGTATGGACGCGGCGAGGTCAGCGCGTCCAGGCAGTCCACAGCCGCCAGAATGCGCGCCCCGATAGGGATCTCAGTTCCTTTCAGGCCCGCCGGGTAGCCGGTGCCGTCCCACTTCTCATGGTGTGCGCGCACGATCGGCACCACCGGATAGGGGAAGCCCACCCGTTCCAGGATCTCGGCCCCCACCGCAGGATGGATCTTCAGCCGCTCGAACTCCGCAAGCGTCAGGCGCGCCGGCTTGGAGAGAATCTGTTCCGGCACGGCCATCTTGCCGATATCATGCAGCAACGCGGCAATTTCGAGGGCACGCTGCTCCGCTTCACTCAGTCCTATCTCCCGCCCAACCTCGGTGGCATATACCAGGACTCTCTGAAGGTGCGCGTGAGTGGTGTTATCTTTCGCCTCAATCGCCAGAGCCAGCGCTTCGATGGTGCGCCAATGCATCTGAGCCATGTCCGTGGCGTGTTTCTTCTCCTCCTCCAGGCGGTGCAGATAGAGATGATACGAGCGGTAGACGAGGTATGCCGCCGGTACCGTCAAGACGGCCATCTGCCAGCCCAGATAGGCGTTTGCGGCGTGAAACAGCGCGGCCAGGGCGGCGCCCACCAAATGTTCCGGTGCCGTCCAAAGGTATCCCTGCCGCCAGACTTCTCCCACTCTGCGGTTCTCGGTGAGGGCGATCATTAGCGACACCGAGAGGGTATTCACCAGGAAATATGCGGCTGTGGAGAAAAACAACAAAACTGGCAGGGTGTGATCCAGGCGCGACACCCAGGCGGAATGGAACACGGCCCATGCGCTGGCGGCCGCCAGAGTGACGCTCGAAAGATGGAACACCACTCTCAGCACCGCCGGCCTTCCGCTGTCCTCCCACAGAAACTGGGCGGCCATGCCGGCGCACGCCAGGGCCAGCGTCTCCGCCAGTGGCAACTCGATGACTCCGATCAGCACAAACAGGAAATTCATCGAAAGGGTGCCGGTCACACCCGGTACGCGGACCTTTAGTTGGGAGGCCGCCACCGCACCTGCCAGATAGAAGGCCCCCCGCAGGGCGTCTCCGGGCTGCCAGCCCCACACCGCCCCGGCCAGCACGAAGGCTCCCACGAGGGCGGTCATGGCGATGTAGGTCTTCGCCACCGTCGAAAGAGGCCGCATGCTCAAATATTCGGCGGATATTTGGCGAAAGTTTATGGCAGCTTGCGTTTCCCAGGGCGTGGCGGCCAGAGGATGGCCAGGCGCGGGGCAAAAGCGAGAATGGAATTCAGGGGGGGCGGAAGTGCAAGCCTCCGCCCTCCCCGCTGAATCACGGAAGGTTAGTTGCGCGCCACCTGGTCTTTTGGCGTCGCCAGGTACCCGACGATTTCGTTTTTCTTGACCTGGTTTACCACAATCTCATAGGGCTGCTTGGCTTTGGCGACGTAGAACTGCACCGGTTCATTGATGTTCTTGTCCTTTTTCTCCGTCAACTTGTCGTCAGCCATGACCTCGATGGTGTACTTGTTGCGCTTGGTATCGGTCTTCTTCAGCAGGATGGTGATATCGCCGACGCGTTGCGGCTGCTTGGTCTTCCCCAGGTCGAACTCGAAATAGTTCCGCTCGCCCAGCCGCTTCAACGCAGCCAGTTCCCGGGAGTTGGTTGCGATATAGCCGCTCTGCACGCCCAGGTCGCCGGTCACCCTCTTCAGATCCGCGATGGTCTTGTCCAACTCGGACTTGGTGGAAGCTACCTGCGACTTCACGTTTGTGACATCCCCGCTCACGTCCGCAATTTTCGCGTTCGCGCTGCTGGTGGCTTGCTTCACTTCCGTCAGTTCACTGGACACCTTCTGCTGCTGGGCAGCCTGCTGAGCCGCCAGTTGCTTGGCCAGTTGTTCCGCCCTGGCCACCGCTTCCACTTTCGCCTGACCTGCGGCCATGCTGGCCTGGTGCCGTGCCTCCGCCAGTTCGCTCTTCAAGGTTTCAAGGTGCCGGCGGTTGGATTCCGAGGTCACCACAGAGGTGTCCCGCAGGCTGCTGATCTGGGTCTGCGTGGCCTCCTGGAACTTGGCCAGGTCGGACTTCAAACCGGTTACTTGCACGTAGAGGTAGATGTTGGCCGCGACGAGGGCGACCAGCGCTCCCGTCACTACCGCGCTTTTCACACCCGAGCCGCTCGGCTGGGCGGGGTACATGGGGCTTGGACTCACAAACGTACTCCTGCTCCCCACATCTGGGGAGAGTCTGGATTTCTAATTATTATAGATTGTCCGCGGCAAGCTTGCGTTTCGTCTAGTCGAGTACAAAGCTGTCGCCAGGGGCGGGTACCACCGTCTCCACCCCGTACTGCCCGCGGATCAAGCCCGCCAGGGCTTGCGACTGCAGCGGCTCTCCGTGCACCAGGAAGATCTTCTTCAAATGTGTCGCCAGGGGCTTCAGCCAAGCCAGCAGTTCACCCTGGTCGGCGTGGGCACTCAACTCATCCAGGCTCGAAATCTCGGCCCGCACCGTCACCGGTTCTCCGAAAATCCTCACTTCCCTCCACTTTTCCACAAGCTTCCGCCCCAAGGTATGCTCCGCCTGGAACCCCGTGATCAGGACCGTATTGCGGGGATCCTCCACATTGTTCCGCAAGTGGTGCAGGATGCGGCCGGTCTCGCACATTCCGGAGGCCGAAATCACGACGAAGGGTCCCCTCAAGTCATTCAGTTTCTTGGACTCCCCGGCATCGCGGACGTATTGCAGACGGTTGAAACCAAAAGGATCTTCGCCCTCCAGCAGATAGCGGCGGGTCTCGGCGTCGAAACATTCCACATGCTTACGAAATACCTCCGTGACGTTGATGGCCAAGGGGCTATCCACGAAGATGGGCACGTCGGGAACCCGTCCATCCCCCGTGAGTTGGTGCAGCAGGAGGACCAGTTGCTGCGTGCGCCCCACGGCGAAAGCTGGCACGATGATCCGGCCACCGCGCCCGCTGGTGCGCCGGATCACATCGGCCAGCTTGTTTTCCACATGGGTGTTGCTCTTATGGAACTTCCCCCCGTAGGTGCTCTCCAAGATCAGGTAATCGGCGGGCGGCATGGGGTCCGGATCGCGGATGATGGGGGTATGGGGACGCCCCAAGTCTCCGCTGAACCCCAGGCGAATGCGCTTCCCATTCCGGTGATAGTGCAGCATCACGGTGGAAGAGCCCAGAATGTGCCCTGCGTCGTAACATTCGTAACTTAGATGCTCATCGAGATGCTTGGGCGTGTAATAGGGGACCGCCTCGAACAGGGGCAGCGTGCGCTCGGCATCCTCGATGGTGTAGAGCGGCTCTATCGGGCCGTTCGCGGCTTCCCCGCCCCCCTTGCGGTTGTTGTGGCGATTGCGCCGCTTGTTCAGGAACTCCGCGTCCTTCTCCTGGATGTAGGCCGTGTCCCGCAGCATGGCGTCGCACAGGTCCACGGTGGCAGGCGTGCTATAGATGGGACCCTGAAAGCCATTTCTTACCAGCGTGGGCAGGTTTCCGGAGTGATCGATGTGCGCGTGCGAGAGAACCACCGCGCGGATGCTTTCCCCGCCATAGGGCAGGTGCCGGTTCTTCCAGTCCGATTCCTTGCGCTGGCCCTGGCTCAGTCCGCAGTCGAGCAGGTATTGGTTGCCGTCTACCTCGAGGTGGTGCATGGAGCCGGTGACGGTGGATGCGGCCCCCCAAAAAGTGAGCTTCATGTCCTGATCCCGTTATCGGGAGACCGCCAACCCGCGAACTCGCCCCCCGCACACCGTCATGTTACCGCAGATCTCCGGCGCAGCATCCTCCGGGTCTTCTCACAAAAGACAAACGGGTAAGAAGACTAGCTTGTGGCGTCATTTTTCTTGACAGCCTCCGGAATCTCTGTTAATTTCGATGAAAATTCGTTGCCGGGCTTGCTCAGCCGGGGAGGTGAGTCCTGTGTTTCAAAACAGCATCAGGCGACTTGCCGCGTTGGTCGCATTTCTGATCCTTGCATGTCTGCCGCTGGTGGCGCAGACCGGCCTCGGGGTCGTCCGGGGAACCGTGCAGGACGCCACTCAGGCAGTCATTCCCAACGCCAAGGTCACGCTCACGAATACCGCCACCGGCGTCAGCCGCGACAGCCAGTCGAACAACGCGGGCATCTACTACTTCGGTGCGGTCCCCATTGGTCCCTATCGTCTGGTGGTGGAATCGCAGGGCTTTAAGAAGTGGGAAGGGACCCTGACGGTGGAGGCTGGCCAGATCGTGGCCGTGGATCCCACTCTGGAGGTGGGCAGCCTGGAGGCCTCCGTGGAGGTGACCGGCGCTGCGCCGGTGGTGACCACGCAAGGGGCTCAGATCAGCGACGTCAAAGACGCCCAGCGGATCCACCAGTTGCCCCTGAACGGGCGCTTCATCTCCAACCTGTTTCTGCTCACCCCCGGCGTCGAAGACACCTCTTCTGGCGGCCAGGGCCAACAGGGCGGCAATCCGCGCGTCAACGGCATGAAGGTCGGCTCCACTGAGATGCTGCTGGATGGCATCTCCTACGTGGACCGCTACGGCGGGGGCATCTCGCGCGTGCAGCCAGGTCTCGACACGGTGCAGGAGTTCCGCATCGAGACTGCCGGATCGAGCGCGCAGTATTCCCGGCCCGCCACCGTCGAACTGGTCACCCGCAGCGGTACTAACGAGTTTCACGGCGCCCTGTTCGAGACGCTCCGCAACAATGGCGGGGGGTTGCGCGCGCGGCAGCGGCAGGACCTCGGTGCGGCCGCCAAACTGATCCGCAATGAGTACGGCGGTTGGGCCGGCGGACCCCTGATCAAGAACAAGACCTTCTGGTTCGGAGACTGGGAAGGCTTCAAACAGCGGGAAAACAATTTTGCCATCACCGGCGTGCCCACGCCGGCCATGTGGGGCGGCGATCTCAGCAACGCGATCGATAACAACGGCAACAAGATCACCATGTATGACCCGCTCACCACCCGGGCGGACGGCACGCGCGTGCCCTTTGTCGGCAACATCATCCCTTCGTCCCGGATCAGCCAGTTTTCCAAGACCATGCAAGGCGTCTCGCCCCTGCCGCTGGGCCCCGACGCCAACGGGAATCCCTGGATCGAGAACAACTTTCAGACTTACTATCCCAAGAACACAGACGCGAACACCCTGACCTTGCGCGGCGACCAGGTCTTTTCCGAGAAAGACAGCCTGTCTGGCCGTTTCACGCGCTCTATCCTGGACTACAAGCTCTTCGGTGGCCGTTACGGCTACCCGATCCCCGGCAGCACCGACGCTGGCGGCACGGGGTTGCAGAGCACCGCTGTCTACTCCACCTACGTGCGCTGGAACCACGTGTTCCGGCCCACCCTGCTGAATGAATTGCAGGTCTCCGGCCACCGGTCGCGGGCCCATGTGGGCACGCTGGCCGACGGTACCGCCTGGGCCAACAAGCTGGGGCTTCCCAATCCGTTCGGAGCCACCGGCTGGCCTACCATCTGCATCAGCGAATCGGCCTTCATGTATTACGGCTGCTGGGATGCGGACAACCCCCAGGACCAGAACCTGACCGCCTACCAGGTGGAGGACAACATTACATGGGTCAAGGGGAAGCACACCATCAAGGCCGGTTTCAAGGGCCGCCAGGAATATAACAACGTCCGTGAACTCCAGCAGACGCAGGGTTCGCACTCCCTGTACGGCGACTGGACCCAGCAGTTCGATCCCTCCGCGGGCGGCCCCGTCAATTTCACGGGCTCCGGCTTCGGGGGCATGCTGCTCGGACTGCCCACTTACCTGTCCAACCAGTTCAACCGCGGTTATTTCTATTTCCAGCAGAAAGAGTTGGGCGCGTACGTGCAGGACACCTGGAAGGTCACTCCGCGACTGACCGTGGACCTGGGGATGCGGTGGGACGCCTGGACGCCCTATCACGAGAAGTACGATCGCCTGGTGAACATCGACCTCAATAATTACCTGGGGAAGATGCAGGTGATTACCCCACACAACACCCAGATGGAGCAAATCCCCGGCATTCCCACGAGCGTGCTGGATGCCTGGAAGGCCCGCGGCCTGAGTTGGGTGACGGCGGATTCGGCCGGGTTTCCCGGCGCCCTGGTACCGCCCAACTGGCACGATTTCAGCCCGCGCATCGGAGTGGCCTACCGGCTAACCGAGAAGTGGGTGGTGCGCGCAGGCTACGGCGCGTACTACTGGCCCATGCCCCTCTCGCAGATCCTTTCCAGTTCGCGCACCAATCCGCCTCTCAACCTGCGTTTCGTCAATTCCATCGCCGATAAGAACGGCACCGTGGACTTCTACGCGCTCTCCCACGCGCCTTCGCCCAGCGACTACATCGGCCAGGCCACCGTGAGCGCCTCCAGCATCCCGCCCACCAGCCAGGCCATGATGGCCTTCGACGTCAATCACTGGTCGGACGACAAAATGCAGCAGTGGACTTTCAGCATCGAGCGCGAAGTGATGCGCAACACCGCGGTGCGGCTTAGCTATACCGGCAACCACGGCAGCAATCTGGAACAGCGCTGGCGCTGGAACGATCCCATCTCGGAGTGGAATTACCAGACGCAGACGGGTCTGGCCGCCAACTCGAGCGCCGCCGGCCAGGACGCACGGCGCGCCAATCCCAACTGGACCAGCGGCTGCTGCCAGGCGCCCATCGAGCACAACGGATACTCCAACGCCCACTCCGCGCAGGTGCAGATCGAACGGCGTCTCGCCGATGGCCTGGGATTCCAAGCGTTCTACGTCTTCACCCGCGCCATGACCACCAACGACACGGGCGGTTTCTCTTACGGACCCAGCAGCATCAACTCCAACGGAGCGACCGGGTTCGCCGTGCCCCAGAGCAACGACGTGATGGGGAACCCCAACATGACCCCTGATCAGCTCTTGCGCCTCGGTTACACCAACTCCAGCGAGATTCCGGCCCACCGTATTCGCTGGAACGGCATCTATGAATTGCCCTTCGGCCGCGGCAAAAAGTACGCCAGCAGTGTCTCCCGCCTCGCCAACCTGGCCGTGGGCGGCTGGCAGTTGGCCTTCATCGGCACGTGGCAGAGCGGCAACTGGTATTACGTGAACGCCAACGACTACATGTTTGGCAACCCCACGCTCTCCAGCGATCAGCGGCTCACGATGAACATCTTCGGGAAGACTCAGATGTTGTACTTCCGCGGAGATTTTAACCCCACCTTCGCCACCAACGTGGACCAGTCGAAGTTGCAGCAATTGGTGCCGGTGGATCGCACGCAGCGTGTCTTGCATCCGGTGGGCTCCACGTTCAATAATAAGCTGCCGTTCACTCTCGCGAATGGGACCACGCGGGACACCACCATCTTCGACAACGTCAGTTGGAACGCGCGGAATTTCTTCCCGGGAGTCGGCATGTGGAACGAAGACCTCTCGGTGTTCAAGTATTTCGACGTCACCGAGCGAGTGAAGGTCCGTTTCACCTCGGACTTCTTCAACTTCTTCAACCACCCGGTGGATCCGCAACCCAACACCACTACGGGGCTGGTAGATCTGAGCCAGCAGGTGAATGCGCCGCGTATCATTCAATTCTCCCTGCGCCTGGAGTGGTAGCCGCGGAGCAGCGACGGTGACGGAACCGTCTATGCGAAAATAGGCCCTTGCGGCGTTCGGCGTGGATTCTCGGGGCTCTTCTGTGCCTGAGCTGCGGCAAGGGTCCGCAGCCCAGGTCCGAACCGGCAGAACTGCCCTTCCGCCCCTATCGCTTCGACGACCATCTCTCCGCCGCCTCCGTCTCCGCCCCGGCGTTACCGTCGGCGGCCCGCGTCGCTGAACCCGTCGTCTGGCACAACTTTTTTTCCGAATCCGACCTGACCTGGGTGCTGCTGCGCGGCCGCATGGGCTTCCGCAAGGGCGACATGATGCTCAAGGGCGAGAACAACACCCCGGTGATTGTCTCCCCCAAAGAGCCGGCCATCTCCTGGGGCTTTTATGAAGCCGTCCAGATCCGCATGCTGGCCGAAGGCGGCAGCGAGATCAAGATCCGCATCGGTGACCAGGAGTTCCGCCAGCCGCTCGGACCGCCCGGACGCTACAACATCTATCGCTTCGAGGTGAATATCGAGGCTCCCGCCGGCAGCCGCCCGCTGATGATCATGCCCACCGACAGTCTCAATGACGTGGTGGCCATCAGCTCCATCGAACTGATCCCGCGCCGGACTTCGTTTCCGCAGGCAGCCGGACACCAGATGGTGGGCAAGAACGAGGAATACCGCTCCACGCTCTACGTGCATTCCCCCTCGCAGGTGACTTACCAGGTCACGGTCCCCAAAGACGCGCGCCTGCATTTCGGCCTGGGGATTGCTGAAAGGAACAGCCCGGTCACCTTTCGCGTGCTGGCCGGCGGTTCCACGGAACTGTACTCTTCCACCGTTACCGACGCGAGCGCCTGGCAGGACGCGGACGTGGATCTCTCTCCCTACGCCGGGCGCAGCCTCAGCCTGACCTTCGCCACGGCCTCGGACAAGGCCGGCGCGGTGGGGTTGTGGGCCAATCCCCTGCTCACCACCAGGGCCCCCAAGCGCCGCCCCAACGTGCTCGTCTACATGATCGACACGCTGCGAGCCGATCACACCAGTCTCTACGGCTACGCGCGCGACACCACGCCCTTTCTGCGCAAGCTGGGCGTCGAGGGCCTGGTGTTCGAGGATTGCACCGCGCAGGCCACCTGGACGAAGCCCTCCACCGCCTCCCTGATGACGTCGCTGTACTCCTACGCGCACGGCTTGGTGCATGACTACGACGTGATCCCCAAAGGATCCGCCACCCTGGCCGAACAGTTGCGGCGCGCCGGGTACGTGACCGCCAGCCTGGTGGGTAATCCCTTCGTGGGCCGGCTTTCCGGCTTGCAGCGCGGCTTCGACTACCTCTCGGAGTGGGCCGTGATCGAAAGGCACCGTACCGACGCCGAAGACCGGGCCACCGACTCGGCCGCCCTCAACCGCGCCCTGTTCCCCTGGCTGGAGCAGCACCGCGACGAGCCTTTCTTCCTCTACGCGCACACCACCGATCCGCATGCGCCCTATCGTCCGCCCGCCGGGTTCGAGGAGAAGTTCGCCAATCCCGCAGAAACCGATGAGTTCAACCGCAACTATGCCAAGCTGCGGGACCAAGCCCAGTACGGCGGCGGCACGGTGATCACTCGAGCCGCCTGCGCCCGCAGCGGCGTCAACCCGGACCGCTTCATCCGCCAAGCCATGGACCGCTACGATGGCGAGATCCTGCATAACGACGCCAGCCTGGAGCAGTTGGCCGGCAAGCTCCGCCAGCTTGGCATCCTCGACAACACCTTAATCGTGGTCGTTTCTGATCACGGCGAGGAGTTCTGGGACCACGGATGGACGGCCCACGGCCATTCGCTCTACCAGGAGCTCACCCACACCGTTCTGCTCCTGTGGAATCCGGCCCTCATCCGCCAGCCCCGGAGGATCTCCGAGCCGGTACAGTTGATCGACGTGATGCCTACCGTGCTGGATCTGCTAGGCCTGCCCATCCCGAATGTGGCCGAGGGTCAGAGCCTGGCGCCCCTGGCCCAGGGCCGGCCCTTTACGCGCCGCGGTCCCGTGGTCTCTTCCCGCTACCCGAACCCGAATGCCAAGCCCAACGGATTTGTGCCCGAAAACCGCACCGGCACCGTGGCCCTGCTGGATGCCTCCTGGAAGCTGATCTACCGCGATAAAGCCCGGGAGACGGGCCTCAACCGCGTGGAACTCTACGACCGCCACGCCGACCGCACCGACGCGCGGAACATCGTCGCGGCCAACCCGCAGCAGGTCGATCACATGATGAGCGAGATCCAGAAATGGCTGGACGCCCAGAAGCAGATCAAGACTCTCCTGGGCAGCGGCGCCAAAGCCACAATCGACCCGCAGACCCTGGAAAAACTGCGTAGCCTGGGTTATATCGGTGGTAGCATCCAGCCCTGAAGATTGCGCCTACTTCTCCGGCTTCGCTTCGCCCGCGATGGCAGGATAGATCACGCCCGCGATCGCGGCACCCACAATCGGGGCCAGCCAGAACAGCCAGAGTTGCTCCACCGCCCAGCCGCCGACGAACACCGCCGGACCCGTGCTCCGCGCCGGATTCACGGAGAGGTTTGTCACCGGAATCCCGATCAGGTGAATCAGCGTCAACCCCAGCCCGATGGGGATAGGCGCAAAACCCTGCGGCACGCGCCGGTCCGTCGAGCCCAGAATGATGATGAGGAACATGAAGGTCAGCACGACCTCGGCCACCAGGCAGGCTACCATCGAGTAGCCGCCGGGGGAGTGCGCGCCGTATCCGTTGGAGGCGAATCCGCCCGCCAGATCGAACCCTGCCTTCCCGCTGGCAATCACATACAGTACGGCCGCGGCGGCGATTCCGCCGGCTACCTGCGCGATCACATAGGCCAACAACTCTGAAGCGGGAAACCGCTTGCCTACCACCAGCCCGACGGAAACCGCCGGATTCAGGTGGCATCCGGAGATGTGTCCGATGGCATACGCCATCGTGAGTAGGGTCAAGCCGAACGCCAGGGCGACCCCCAAAAAGCCGATCCCGAGATTCGGAAAAGCGGCCGAGAGAACGGCCGCACCGCAGCCTCCGAAGACCAGCCAGAAGGTGCCGAGAAACTCCGCAATCGCTCTTTTGCTCAACGGCATAAACGCCTCCTTATCGGCTCGCGCGTCGCCACGCTGGGTTGCACGGCAACGGTCATCCAGATATGATAATCCTGTCTGGAAGCGTGAAGGTAGCCGGAGCCGGGCAACGGTTGCCAGCCGCGTCTGAAAGCGGCGATTTCAGCGAGGAGGTTCATCCCATGCGCATCCATTCACTGGCACGGAGTGCGGCTCTGCTGATGGCGGTGAGCGGCATTCCCCTTGTCGGACAACAGAACACTGGTTATCTGAAGACGAATGTCGATCCCGGGCGGGCGGGAGTCTTCATCGACGGCAAGTTCGTTGGACCTGCCGCAAATTTCCGTGTCGGCCGGAAATACGCCGTATCTGCCGGAGAGCACGAAGTGAGGCTCGTGGAGCCTCGTTACGAAGAGATCGTCACCAAGGTGACCGTTCAACCCGGCAAGACCACGCACCTCAAGGAGACGATGAAAGCGCTGCCCCCGGCCAAGCCTCCGTTCGGGCGCTTGCGCACCATCTCTTCCGACAAGTTCGCGGCGGTTTATGTCAACGGCAAATTCATGGGTCATGCGGACGAGTTCAGCAACTCGTCGCAGGGCCTCCTGCTGAACCCCGGCGAGTATGCAGTAAAGGTGGTGCCAGTTGCCGGCGGGGACGGGATTGAAGAGAAAGTCAAAATTGAAGCGGACAAGATAGCCACTATCCGCTTGCCAAAGTAACAGCCTTGCGGGTGTGGCGTTGCGACGCCCAGGGAGGTGATGCATGAGACATGGTATCGCGCTGCTTGCGTTGATCGTGGCGGTGCTTTTCTGTTCGTGTGCCAGGAAAGAGAGCGCGGCCCCGCAACCGGCCGCGGGGCCGCCAGCGGAGCAATCTTCCGGAGCGCCGCATGCGGTGGTCTATCTGAACGACGGGAGCAAGGTTCCGGGCACCGTCGTCGCTAGTTCGCAGACGGACATGGTAGTAGCCGGCGACGACGGCATCGAAAGAAAAATCCCCTTGACTCAGGTCAAGTCGGTGGCATACGGCGAAGCGCCCAAACCGGAGGCGGCCCGTCAGGCCGCGCGGGAACCCGCGCCCGGGAAGAAGACTGCCAGGCAACAGCCCGCCGCAGTTCCCGAGTCCCCGAAGGCAGCGCCGGAAGCCGCCCCACCCCCGCCGGTGGCGGCCCCGCCCAAAACCTACGAGTTGCCTGCGGGCAGCGAGGTATCTATCCGGACCAACGAGGCGATCGATTCGGGAACCGCCAAGGAAGGCCAGACTTTCGACGCCCAGGTCACCCGCGATGCCAAAGATGCCAATGGTGAAGTCGTCATCCCGCGCGGCTCGGACGCCCGCATCGTCATCAAGTCCGCATCCAAGGGTGGCCGCTTCCACGGTGCTTCCGACCTCGTGCTCGACTTGCAATCGATAGTCATCGCTGGCACGCCGTATACCATCGAGTCCGCTGTCATCAGCCAAAAAGGAAAGTCCGGGCTGGGCGCCAACAAACGCACGGCCGAGTTCACTGGCGGTGGGGCGGCGTTGGGCGCCATCATCGGGGCCATCGCCGGCGGCGGAAAAGGAGCAGCCATCGGAGCCGGCGCCGGAGCGGGCGCGGGAGCCTTGACCCAGATCCTCACCAAGGGAGGCTCCATCAAGGTCCCGCCCGAAACCGTACTTACCTTCCGTCTGGACCAACCGCTAAAGGTCACCAGCGCGGCGCCATAGACAGGACACGACTCAGGAATTCGAAATTCCCAGCCATACCTGAAGGCTCGAAATCACGCACCTGGTAAACGGTTCGTCGCCAGCTTCCGCATTAACTGCAGAGAGATCAACACAAGGAAGGTCATCGCCGTCAAGCTGGGTTCCGGCACCGACTGATAATCATACCGGACGCTGAGGGTCATGTCCCCACTGTACCAGCCAGTGCTGAATTGGTAGGTCTCCGGGTTCTGGGTAGTAACGCTCAGCCGCGGTTCGAAGAAAGCCACCAACCGGGGGTCCGCAGCGAAAACAGGATCAGAACTGGTTGCCGAAAAAGCAGCCGTTCCATCGAGGCAGAACCACTGCTCCCCACACGAGCTGGACAAAAACGAACGGGCGTCGTCAACAATCCTCGCGGCTGGTACGGTGGGCTGTTCCGGAAAGATCGCTACGAAAACTCCTACCTGCCACCCCAACGAGTATGGGTAAAGGTTCGGTACCCAGGTATTCTCCCCGGTCGAGGGATCGTACACCCAGTCTCCACAATCGCCCCACGGGTCGCAACGATATCCAATCCCTCCGGTGCCGTCAAGCGTCAGGTTGACGGTTGCGCTGTGGAACTTTCCCAGGCTACTATCGAAACCCGCGATCGGCAGGACCTGAGGTTCATAGTAACCGTCCGTGCCAACGTTGAAATAGGAATTGTAGATGCTTGTGACGCTTCCGGCACTCGCGCCTGCGGGCAGAATAACCCATAGCACGATCAGTGGAATGACTCGTGCCGAGGGATGCCGGAGGCATTCGAAAAACAGGTACCGCATGTTCGTTCGCCTCCGAACAGACAGGTTGGCGGCTTCTGGACAACCGCGGTGAGCCTGCCTCGCATGTAGTGTAGATCTGACCCCGGGGCGCGTCAATGGATCCAGGCCGTGTCAAGGAGGCGAAGTAGGGCAGGTGGTGGACGGCATGGGATTCGAACCCACGACCCCGGCGTTGCGAACGCCGTGCTCTCCCAACTGAGCTAGCCGCCCACATTCCGAACGTCAGCAATTACAATATAGCATGATGGACGGGATCAACATAGAACAACAAGTCCAAAAGATGCAGCGGGATTGGGACGCACGCGCCCGGGAGAATGCCCGGCACTACGTCAACACCGCCCGCCAGGACTGGACTGACGAGGAGTTTTTTCAGTCCGGAGAGCGCACGGTTGCTGAAGAAATCCTCACCGACATGACCAACATCTGCCAGGGCAAGGAGCCCAAGGAAATGTCGGTCCTGGAAATCGGCTGTGGCGCCGGGCGTGTGACCCGCGCCCTCGCGCGCCTCTTCGGCCAGGTCCACGCCGTGGATATCAGCGGAGAAATGGTGCGCCAGGCGCGCGTGGCACTGCGGGATTTCCCTAACGCCCGCGTGTACCAGAATAACGGGATGGACCTTTCCGTCCTGGGCGATGTGCGCGTGGATTTCGCCTTTTCCTCGATCGTGTTCCAGCACATCCCCAGCCGCGAAGTGATCTGGAACTACGTGCGCGAGGTAGGCCGCCTGCTGCGCCCCGGCGGGCTGTTCAAGTTTCAGGTGCAGGGTGACGCCAGTCTGTCCACCTCGCCCGACGACACGTGGCTGGGCGTGCCCTTTTCCGACGAGCAGGCGGTAGAAATGGCCCACGCCTGCGGCTTTGAGCCGCGCTATCGGCATGGCGCTGGCTCGCAGTATTTCTGGCTTTGGTTCTTCCGGAATTCAGACGGCCAGTGAAGGCCGCCGCGCAGCGGCGTGCGCCTCTATCCGGCGTCGCTCCGCGCCATCTGGCCGCGGCGCCGGGCCCAATAGTTCCGCATGCGCTCGGATACCTCCCGGCGTTCTTCCTGGCTCATGGATTTCCGGCCTCTGCTTCTCTCGAACCGGAAATCTTTGAGCGATCCTCCGGTGCGCTCCAACTCCTCCAAGTTGGCGATCACATGATCCAGCCTCGACTTTTCCGCATGTAGTATCCGAATCGCCTTGTACAGGTCCATGGGTGCTCCGTGGCGCACTGCCCCCTTTTGCCTGATAGTATCACTATTTTGGCGCCGGATTTCCAGTAAGAAACCGGGATTATCGTAAGAAAAAGGGCCAGCGAAGTACTAGATGGTACCCGTATCGCGTGGTGACCACATATAAAGCCGCCGCCAGCACCAGCGCCGCTACCGCGACGATCGTCAGGGCCTTGCGCCAGGGGAACTTTCGCCCCTCCCGGCTCAGCACCAGCAAGTAGCTGGCGAAAATGCCGACAAAAAACAGCAGGCACATCGGCGTGGCGAACAGCATGAGGTTGAACACATCCGGCGTGGGCGTGACAATCGCGGCCACGATGAAGATGATCAGAATCGCGTACCGGCTGTGATTCAACAGGAAACGGGGACTCACCACCCGCAGGAGGGTGAGGAAGAAAATCAGCACCGGCAGTTCGAAAACCAGTCCCACTCCGACAGTCACGTTGACAAACAGGTCGAAGTACTCGGAAATGGAAACCATCGGCGTGACGTAGTTGCCTCGTCCGATGCTCAGCAGAAACGTGAGGCCATAGCGGAACGCCACAAAATAGGCGAATAGGCCGCCCAGGACGAACAGGCCGGCCGAGCAAAGCACAAACGGCGCGGCCCAGCGCCGCTCCCGCCGGTACAGCCCTGGTGCAATGAAAGCCCAAACCTGGTAGAGAATCCAGGGCGAAGCCAGGAAAATCGAGCACAGAATCGGCAGCTTCACCCAGATGATGTTGAACGACTCCATGGGCGTGATCTGGGTGAGGTTCGGCGGGTTGATGCCCAGCGTAGTGAGCGCCTGCACGGCCGGCTGGCTGACGAACCGCCACAGTTCGTTGCAGAAGGTCAGGCTGAGCACAAAAGCCACGCCGATGCCGATCAGGGCCCTGATGATGCGCGCGCGTAGCTCCTCCAGGTGCTCCAGAAAGGACATCCGGAGCATGCCATCCTCTTCGTCTCCTCCCGAATCTGACGGCGGCGGCGGTGGCGGTGCGGATCCCCCGCCCCCGCTCTTCGGCCGCGGTATGGGCGGCTGGGCTGGCTCCAGAGCGGTCACGCTGGTGCTGCTGCCTGGAGAGCTCTCGTAGGGATAGCCCGCATAGCCGTGCGAATTGTCGACCGGGGGCGGATAGCCTTCCGGCGTTTCCACGGTTTCCGCGGCGCCGGAGGAATTCTCCCCGGCGCGGGAATTGTCTGCCGCGTTCGGGGACGCATCGCCCCCTTGGGGAACGTCAGTCCCCTTCAGATCGTCCGGTGAAGCCATTCAGAAAAAGACTTGCGCTTTACGCTTTGTGCTCAGCCGGAGCGGAAACCTCTACCGGCGCGGAAGGCGCGGCCGCCGCGGCGGAAGATTCCCCCGCGGAAGGTACGGCCGGGCCGCCGGCGGCGGCGTGGGTTTCCGAGCCGTGGGCAATGGTGCCCTCCGGCGCGGCTGCAGCAGACTCAGCGCCCTGAGGTGCGGATGCGCTGGGGGTGGTTACATTGGCTGCGGTGGAATCAGTCGACCCGTTGGTGTCCGTCGCGCCGTAGGCGTCGCCGTACGTGCCCGAATCATACGACGAATAGTCGTAATTGTACGAGTCGTATTGATAGTGTTGCGTCACTTCCTTCAGTGATTCGTTCTCCCGCTCCAGGCTCTTCATTTCTCGATCGAACGTAGCTTTCAGTTCGCTCGATGCACGGCGGAACTCGGTCAGGGCCTTGCCCAGGGTCCTCCCCAATTCCGGCAGCTTCTTCGGGCCGAAAATGACAAGGGCGAGGACAAAGATGAAGACCGTTTCCTGCCAACCCAGCGGACCCATCTTCTTTGCGATCCTCCAATTCAGGAATTCGACCTTATCATATCATGAGCAAGAATTTACCGATAGGGCCTCGCAACGCCGGCCGGCCTTACTCTTCTTCCACCACGCAGATATCCGGCAGGTTGCGGTAGCGTTCGGCATCGTCCAGCCCGTAGCCCACCACGAACTGGTCCGGAATCTGGAAGCCTACGTAGGAAACGTGCACCGGGCGCCGGCGGCGCTGGGGCTTGTCCAGCAGCGCGGCGATGTGCACGGAGCGCGGGCGGCGCTGCTTGAGCAGGTGCATCAGGTAGTTGAGCGTCACCCCGCTGTCCACGATATCTTCCACAATCAGCACGTCCGACCCCTCCACGGTGGCGTCCAGGTCCTTGGTCACCTTCACTTCTCCGGACGTGCTCTTCCCCATGCCATAGCTCGAAATACCCATGAAGTCGAGCCGCACGTCGCGCTTCAGCGCCCGCGCCAGGTCGGACAGAAAAAAACAGGCGCCCTTCAGGATGCATACCAGGAGGAGGGTGCCTTCCGGATAATCCGCGTCGATCTGCGCCGCCAGTTCGCGGATGCGCGTTTGAATCTGCTCGGCGGTAAGCAGTACGCGCAACTTCGGCGCCATGTGGGTGGGTTCCGTCATCCGACGCGGCCGCTCGTTATCCGCCGTGCGCCAAGCGGGCGCTCATCGGCCCAATATGAATGTGCGCTCCCGTCGCCTTTCCCGGCACCGCCTGGCGGAAGGCGAAATAGGGGATGCGCTGGTCGGCGAGGTATTGGCGCAGCCACACGCCTTCGGGTTGGTCCGGATGCACAGCCACGTCCACCCGGTCGCGGTGATCGAAGCCCAGAGCGCGGTGCACCGCCGTCTCGCCCATAGCGCTCACCGGCAGCGGCTTGGCGAAGCGGCTCTCGAAAGCCGTCTCCACGCGCAGAAGGTCCGCCCGAGTAAACACGCCGCTGCCGTCGTAGCGCTCCGCCACCTGGGTAGCCTGCTGCGGCGCCTCCTCTAGGTGCTTCTGGAGTTCCTCCTCCGCCTTGGCCATCTCGGTCAGTTCGTGCGCCAGGCGCGCGCGTGAGATGGCCAGGTCGTTCTCCTTGCGCGCCCGGTCCAATTCATCCAGGTAGGTTCCCAGGCTGAGTTGCGAAACCACCCCGTCTTTTACCAGTTCTTCGGCTTTCTCTAGGGCCTTTTGGCGTCGTGCCAGGCGGCGGCCGGTGGCCGCCACCATGTCCTCGGCCTGCTGATCCGTCATCAGATCGGCCCCGTAAAGAGTGCGTCGCAGCAAGGCTGCGTCCTGCGCGTCCGCCAGGACCTCCTGGGCGCGTTCCAGGTCGGCGCGCGGCGCGGCGCCCGCCTCCACCAGGGCGCGCAGCCGCTCGATGCCCGCCTGGGCGCGCACTACATCCGGATCGTACGGGGCCTGCGCCAATGCCGCCCCCGCGCACACCAGCCACCAGGCCGCGCAAATACGCATGAACTTTCATTGTAGTACGATACGGAGAAGGAGTATCGTCTGCCGAACGCCTCGAAGAGACTAGGTTCCCGCCACGAAACACAAGGCTCCGCGGACAGATGGCTCGTGGCTGTGCGGGCGGCCGAATCCAAGAAAGCCACCGATATCCGCATCCTGGACCTGACCGGGATCACCTCCTTCACGGACTATTTCGTGATCTGCACCGGCGCCAATGCCCGCCAGATTCAGGCGATCAGCGATGAGATCGGCCTGCAGATGAAGAAGCACGGCGAACTGCCCATCAGCGTGGAAGGCTATCAGCAGGCCGAGTGGGTTTTGGCGGACTACGGGGATCTCCTGGTGCACATCTTCTCGCCGAAATCCCGCGAGTATTATGACTTGGAGCGGCTCTGGCGCAACGCCAAAGCGGTAGAAATTCCCGGCGAGTGAAGATCCACCTTTATTACATCGGCAAACCCCGCGACTCGCACGCCAACGCCCTGGCCGAGGATTTCGTCCTTCGCGCCTCCCGCTTCTGCCCAACCGAGATGCGGGAGGTCCGCCCGGACCGCGCCGATCTGCTCGGCCGGCACCCCTCAGCGCGCAAGATCTTTCTGGACCCGGCCGGCCGCCAGATGGATTCGCCAGCCTTCACCAGCTTGCTGGCCCGCGCTGAGATGGAAGGCCGAGACCTGCTCTTCCTGATAGGTGGCGCTGACGGTCTGCCCGCCGCCTGGAAGCCCTGCGCGGACCTGTTGCTCTCGCTGTCCGCCATGACCTGGCCGCACGAACTCGCGCGCGTCCTGCTGGCGGAACAGATCTACCGCGGTTTCGCGGCCTTGCGGGGTCATCCCTACCCGCGTTAACGTAGTCCATTGGCCATGTCGTGGTTCAAGCGCGAGAAAGCAGGGCCGGAGATCCCCGAAAAACCTCCTGAGGGGGGGCGGCGGGTCCGCACCGAGGGCCTGTGGCTGAAATGCGAAGGCTGCCGCCAGATCATCTGGAAGAAGGACCTGGAGGCTAACTGGAATGTCTGCCCGAAGTGTGGCCGCCACATGCGCATGGACGCCTTCCAGCGCCTCAAACTCCTCCTCGACGGGCCCTGGGAAGAGTTTGACGCCGATCTGCACTCCTCCAACCCCCTGGATTTCGTGGATTCCAAGCCCTACAGCGAGCGCCTGGAAGCCATGCGGCAGTCCACCAACCTATTCGACGCGCTGATCTCCGCCGGCGGCACGCTGGCAGGCCGCCCGGTGCTCATCTGCGCCATGGACATACGGTTCATCGGCGGGAGTATGGGTTGTGTGGTCGGCGAAAAGATCACCCGCGCTATCGAGCGCGCCATCGCTCAGAAAGCCCCTTTGATCATCGTCTCGGCCTCCGGCGGCGCACGTATGCAGGAAGGCGCTGTCAGCCTGATGCAGTTGGCCAAAATTTCCGCCGCCCTGATGCGCCTCGACGAGTGCCGCGTCCCCTATATCAGCGTGCTCACCGACCCCACCACCGGCGGCGTCACGGCCAGCTTCGCCATGCTGGGCGATTTGAATATCGCCGAACCCGGAGCACTCATCGGCTTCGCCGGGCCGCGGGTCATCGAGCAAACCATCCGCCAGAAACTGCCGGAAGGGTTCCAACGCGCCGAGTTCCTGGAAAAGCACGGCATGTTGGACGCCGTGGTGCCGCGCAGCGAACTGAAGACTTATATCGCCCAGGCCCTGCGCTTCCTGGCCGGCTGATCCGGCTCCGGCCGGCGTGCGAGATGAACTATCCCGATTCCGTTCAGTTTCTCTACGCTCTCGGTAACGAAAACAAAACCGCCAAGTTCGGTTTGGAGCGCATCTCGGCGGTGCTCGAGGCCCTGGGCGCGCCGCATCGCGCCGGCCGATTCGTGCACGTGGCCGGCACCAACGGCAAAGGCTCCACTTGCGCCATGATCGAGTCCGGTCTGCGCGCCGCCGGTGTGCGCCCAGGACTGTTCACTTCCCCGCACCTGCTCGAGCCAACCGAGCGCATCCGCATCCAGGGTCGCCCCATCAGCCCCCGGGACTTCGTGTCCGCCTTTAATCGCGTGCATGACGCGGCCGAAGCCCTGCTGCGGGAAGGTCGCATCGACCTGCATACTACCTACTTTGAGACCGTCACCGCCATGGCTTTCCTGGTTTTTGCCGGGCAGGAGATCGAAATCACGGTGCTGGAAGTCGGCCTGGGAGGCAGGTTGGATGCCACCAACGTGGTGCACCCCGCACTGGCCGTCGTCACTCCGGTGGACTTCGATCACGAGGCCTGGCTGGGCAAGAGCCTGTCCTCCATCGCCTTCGAAAAGGCCGGCATCCTGAAGCCCGGCGCGCCCGCGGTGTTCGCCGCGCAGCGTCCGGAAGCCGCGCGCGTGCTCGAGGCGCGCGCCTTGGAACTGGGCGTCGAGGTCACGTATACCTCGGAGTGGCAAGTCAGCGGCCTGGAGCTTCATCCCCGCGGCAGCCGCTTCCATGCTTCGCGGAACGGCGTCACGGTGGCAGTCGACTGCCCCCTGGCCGGCGAGCACCAGGTGCAGAACGCGCTCACCGCCGTAGCTGCCTTGGCACGCCTGGGTATGCCCGCCTCGGCCATCGAACAGGGCATCGCGCAAGCCTCCTGGCCTGGCCGCCTGGAGCGCGTCTCAGACGACCCGGAGATTCTCCTGGATGGCGCCCACAACCCTGCCGGCGCCCGCGCCCTGGCTGCCTATCTCGATCGCTTCTATGCCGGCCGGCCGGTCTGGATGATTTACGGCGCCATGCGCGACAAAGCCGTTGCGGAAATGATCGGTATTCTGTTCCCCCGCGCCAGTCACGTGATCGCCACCGCTCCCGGGCAGGCTCGCGCCGTGCTTCCCGAAACCATTCGGGAACTCTCTGGACACCCCTCGATCGAGGTGGCCCCGTGCCTGGCCGACGCACTGATCCGTCTGCACAGCCTACCGCCCGGCGCAGCGGTGTTCATCACCGGATCGCTGTTCCTGGTCAGCGAAGCCAAGGCCGCCCTTACCCGGAAAGCCGCCATCCCGGTGTTATAATCCGCCTTCGGCTCAGCTATGTCGCTGTTGCGATCCCTCCTCCTCACGAACCCACTGATTGTCCTTTGCACCGTGGTGATGGGCACCATCTCGATGGCCGCCTCGCTGTTCGACCGGACCGGCCACGCGCAGCATCGCGTGGCGCGTGTTTGGTCGCGCCTGCTGCTGCGCATCAGCGGCGTGCGTGTGCGCCTGGCCGGGCTCGAAAAGATCGACCCGCGGGCGCACTATGTCCTGGTCGCCAACCACCAGAGCCTCATGGACATCCCCCTGATCATGGGCAACCTGCCGGTGCAGTTCCGTTTTTTCGCCAAGGAGGGCCTCTTTCACATTCCGTTCCTCGGCTGGCACCTGCGGCGCGCCGGCCACCTGCCGGTTGTGCGAGAGAATCCTCGCAAGGCGCTGCGGGTGGTGCACGACGCCGCGCGAATGATCCGCGAGCGCTCTCTCTCCGTGCTGCTGTTCCCGGAAGGCGGCCGCGCGCCGGTCGGCATGCGCGAGTTCAAGGAAGGCGCCGCGCACCTTGCCATCAAGGCCGGCGCGCCGCTGCTGCCTCTGGCAGTGGTAGGAACGCGCGCCCTGCTCCCCATGGGCTCGGTGCGTTTTCGCCCTGGCGTTGTGGAACTGCACGTCGGCGACGCCATCCCGACCAGCGGCCTGACTCTCCAGGACCGCGGTACGATCACCCGCCTACTGGAGCAGAAAGTCGCCGAAATGGCCGGCGAGGCCGTCTCCGCGCAGCAGTCGTAAGCACGGCTGGATGGCCGGCCTCGCTCGCATTACAATGAGTGGTGCCAAGGAGGATCAGGATGCAACGCAGAATGTTCGTAGGCGGTGTTTTCGCCGGCCTCCCCGCTTCGGCTGCTTTCGCCCGTCCCGCCAAGCCCCGCGCCGGGGACATCCCCATGCGCGTTTTCGGCAAAACCGGCGTCAGGATCACCATCATCGGCCAAGCCGGCGGCCGCTTTCCGCTGCTGCCCGACAAGGACGAAGCGCGCCAGATCGTGCAGCGCGCCTATGACCTGGGCATCACCTACTTCGACTGCGCCCACGGCTATTGGAACGGCCAGTCCGAGGAGGTTTTCGGCGACGTCCTCAAAGACCGGCGTAAGGACGTATTCCTCGCCACCAAGTCCAGCAAGCGCACCCGGCAGGAAGCCGAAGACGAACTGCACGAGTCCCTGGGTCGCCTGAAGACCGACCACGTGGACCTCTGGCAGATGCACGCCCTCAACGAAAAAGAAGAAGTCGCGCGCATCTTCGGCCCGGGCGGCGCGGTGGAAGCCTTCGAGGCCGCCAAGAAGGCCGGCAAGTGCCGTTTCATCGGCTTTACCGGCCACCACGACCCCTACGTCCACCAGGAGATGCTCAAGGCCTACGATAAATACGACACCATCTTCATGCCGCTGCACGCCGCCGACCCCGCCTACCTGAGCTTCGAGAAACTGGTCCTCCCCACCGCCGTGGAGCGCGGCCTGGGTATCCAGGGCATGAAACCGTTTGCCAACGCCAAGCTGCTCTCCGAGCTCAGCGCGCGCGACTGTCTGAGCTACGTGCTGAGCCTGCCCATTCACTGCGTCTCGGTGGGCTGCACCACCATCGGACAGCTCGAGGACGACGTCCGCATCGCCCAATCCTTCCGCCCGCTTTCGGCGGATCAGATGGCCTCGCTGCGCGACCGGGCCGCCCGGATGAAAGGCCCGATCACCGAAGACTGGAAGCGTAACATCCAGAATGCGGCCCTGCCGGCCACCCATCAGGACGTCTGATGGGCTCCCAGGTGTGCGGAAATCACCGCTCCGTTACCCTCGCGGCTCAGACGGATTCCAGCGCTGCCTGCAGCATGGCGCGGGCATAGCCCACGTTGTACACTTCGCCGGTGTAACCGCCGCCACCGGGATAGCCCCGAATCGGGCCCCGCTCGCGGTCGTAATCCAGGGCGCGCGGATGCTCGGGGTAAATCGTGCCGTTGTACTTCTGGCGCACCAGCTCCTTCATCACCCCGAACATGTCCACCATGCCCTCGTCGATGAACACCTCGGTGTAGTTCTCATAGGGCTTCTCCACGCGCACGTTGCGGAAATGCACGTGGTTGATGCGCTTGCGGCTCGCAAAATAGCGGGCCACCTCCACCGGATTCTCGCCCATCTCCCGCGTCACGCCGCAGTCAAAGGTGATCCCGTTGGAGGGACTATTCACGATCTCAATCAAGCGCTTCCATCCGGCCACTGTCCCCATGATCTGCTGCGAGCCGCGGCTGAGCGGCGCGGGCGGATCGTTGGGGTGCAGCGCCAGGCGAACGCCGGCCTCCTCGGCCACCGGAATCACGGCTTTCAGGAAGTAAGTGATGTTTTTCCACATCTCGTCCAGGGTGTGTGCGCCCTCCTGCGGCAGCGGCGGCAGCCCCTTCATGCGCTCATAGTCGAAGCCTGTCAGCCCGGCGCCGCCGCGCCCGGTCTTTTCGTAGTAGCCTTCCATGGCGCGGTGCGCATACCAGTTGTACTCCACCACCGCTAGGCCCGCTTTGCCGGCCGCGCGGATGGACTGCCGCACCTTGTCAATCTCCTCGTCGCGCCCCGGCCGCGCATAGATGGCGTTGTTGAAGCCATAGATCATCATGTTGTACAGGGTCAAGCCGCCGGCTTTCAGACGTTCCATGCGGGCGCGCAGTTCGTCTTCCTTCCAAGGAATCGGCGGCCCGCCCGAAATGATGTAATTCACGCCGATCTGCGTGAGGCGCCGGATGCCCGCGTCATCCCGCGCACCCGACAGCAGGCAGAGCTTGGGCGTATCCGGCCCCTCTACGATCGGCCACGTCCGTGACGCCGCGGCCATCCCCGCGGACGGCGCGAAAGCCGTGGCTCCTACCGCCTGCATCATGCTTCTTCGCGAAAGTTTGGCTTTCATCGTTCCAGTAACCCCTGCTTTGAGAATTCCCTCCGGCTCACCTGCTTGTTGGGGTGCTTCCGCCTATAACTCTACACCAGCCGGAGGCGGGTGGCCGTCTCCTTGTTTTGCCAGCAGGACGGCATGGCTGCGCCGCAATAAAGGGCGCTCGGAAACCCGCAGCCCGGCCTGCGCGGCGGCCCGCAACTGCGTTTCGAATTCCGGCGTTTTAACGTGCCCAGCGGGTTCCACCAGCAGAACCGAGCCGCCTGGCTTCAGCGCCTCAGCAATTTCGGCGAAAAACCGGCTTTGATCCGGCACTTCGTGCACCACGGCGAACACCAGCGCGAAATCCACATCACCCGCCAGATCCGCCACGCCCATTCCGGCAGGTTGCGCCAGGCGGGTCTGCACCCGAACGAGGAGACCGGCCTTCCTCAGCCGGCGTCTCAGTCCGTCCAGCATCTTCGGCTGGATATCCACCGCCACCACGCGGCCGGAGGTTCCCACCCGCCGGGCCAGTTCCAGCGTGAAGAATCCCATTCCCGGCCCAGGCTCGAGTACGGTCATGCCTTCCCGGACGTAAGGCCCCAGAATCTTCGAAGGATCCTGCGCTCTTCGGCGCAGAGGGTTAGCCAACAGATAACCAAGCCACCAAGGACACACACGGTGAGCCATCACATTTACTCTACACTCCCGCACGGATCGGCTTTGTCGTTGAATATTGCGACAGCGCCAGACGAATTTAAGATATTCAGTACGTTTAATCTTGAATATACCGGTGGAGAGGTGTAGATTCGGGCTAAGATCTCGGCCGCGAGGTCCCGCGCAGGACTGGAACGGGCAAGTCTGCCGTTTCCTGAGAACAAGTCGGAAAGGATCAGCCACAGCAATGACTTTACATCGATTCCCTCTGCTAGTCGCGCTTCTGGCGTTGGTAACCGCCGGCATTGTCGCCGCGCAGGTTCCACCCCAACCTGTCTGCTCGCTCTATACAGGCCCGCTACCCCAGGTACGTGCCGAAAGCTTGGCGGACCTTGTGGGTGACATTTTCATCAACTGCATGCAGCCCGGCTCTGAGCCGCTTTCAGCGCAGTTGGATCTTCAGGTGACATTAAACACAAAAGTGACCAACAACCGGAATTTCGGCCAAGGCAGTGACGTCACCGACGCGCAGCTTTACGTTTTCCAAACAGTGTGCTGCCAGCCGCCTAATCCCGGGGTGCCTGCTTATGGAAGGCTGATCAGCGACACCACTCTGGAGTGGCACCCGCTGGTCGTGATTCCTCCCGGCACTTCCGGCTCCGCCATGCTGCAGATCAGCAACATCCGGGCAAAGGGCTTTGGCGTCTCCGCGGTTCAACCGAACCCGGGCATGATCACGGCCTCGGTCTCGCTGACCGGCCCGTGGCCAGCTCCCATAGTGCCGGTGCCGAACACCCTCACGATTGCCTTCGTCCTGTCCGGGCTGGGAGTAAGTTTGCAGCCTTCTACCGGGGCGGTTAACGTTCGTCTTCAGGAGATGTTTCCCACGGCTTTCAAACCGCTGGGGTATCCGCTGAGCGCCCCGGGCTATATAGTGATCCAGGAAGACGGCTTACTCACGCCCGGATCGGGTGTGAACAATGGCGGCGCCACGCAGGGTACCCGCTTCATTCTCCGCTTCGCGGATGTGCCCGGCGGTGTGCACCTCCTGGTGCCGCACATGGTGCAGACGTCCGGCGGGTTAGACATCCGGCGCGTCTTCAACGCGGATTCCAGCGGCGCGGGCGGCTGTTACTACCTGGGATGCATGACGCCGCCGCCGGGCGGAACCATGGGCGAGGTGGATCTCTCCAAAACCGGGGGCTTTGCCGTGTACGAAGTGGTCAACAGCTTCCCCTACGGCATCGACCAGGCCGACATTTCGCTTGTGGCCTGCCGCGGCAAGGTGGATGAAAGCGGCTGCCACACAATTCTCAGCCCACCCGCCCTCCGCGATATGACCGTGCGGACCTCCTTTGCCCCGGTCAGCACCATCGACACTTCCACCCCCGGCGCCCCGGCGCCTCGTTTTGTGGAAGTCGGCATCCCGCTCATCGCTGGCAAGTAACGGCTATGGGACCGGCTGCGATCAAGCAGCCGGTCCCGTGACTCGAGCTTCTGGAGGCGAATGCATGAACCGCAGCAAGAGAAGGGACCTTTTCATGGTCATTGTGATCGCGTCGGGTTTCGCGATCCCTGCAAGGCTTCCGGCGCAGGCGCTGAAGCCGCAGACCGTGCAGGCTTTTGATTGTTACATCCAATCCGCCGAAACGCGCATGAACGGGCGGCAGCAGTTTCTGCTGGCCGATGCCGACACCGCCCTGAACGAGCAACTGGTCCGCGGCCAGCGCATCCAGACGGCCCCGGCAAGCGGCCCCAGCCCGCATCGCGTGGAAGGCGGCCTGATCCACGATTGGATCGGTAGCGTCTTCATCCCTGGCACCACGCTGGAGCGCGTCATCCGCATGCTCCAGGACTACGATCACCGCGCGCAGTATTTCCCCGAGGTCATCTCGGCTTCCAAGCTGCTGTGCCGCACCGGCGAACACTACCGCTTTACCATGCGCATGAAGGAGCCCGCGGTGATCGATGTAGACAGCGACGTGGTCTACGAGCGCGTGGATGCGCGCCGCTGGCGCTGCCGCTCGTACTCTACCGAGATCCGTCCCGTCGGCAAGGACCAACGCTACGTGCTGCGGCTGTACTCCTACTGGCGCTTTGCGGAAGCGCCCCAGGGAGTGTACGTCGAGGGAGAAAGCATCACCCTGAGCGGCGAGTTCAGCTCGCTGGCGCGCACCTTCGGGTCAATGATCGGAATCAGCCCGGAAAAATCCCTGAAGCGCACGCTGGAGTCCATGCGGGAGTCCGTGCGCAAACCGGGACAGGAGTTTGCCCTTCCGCCCGCCGGGCTGCCTGCCTGCGGCGAAGCGTTCCGGCCGGGCGGCTGCGCCAGTATGACGAAAGCCGGCTCCTCCTCCGCGACACCCTAGTCCTTACCCCACGCCGATGCGGTGGACTTTCATCAGGTTGGTCGTGCCGGGGCGCCCCACAGGCTGCCCCGCGACGAAGATCACGGTCTCTCCGGCCGCGAGATGCCCCCGTTCCACCAGTAGGCGGTCCATCTGCCCGAGCATCTCGTCGGTCGACGCCACTTCCGGGGCGAGCACCGGCATCACTCCGTAATTCACCGCCAGGCGCCGCGCCGTAGTTTCGCCCGGGGTGACTGCGTAGATGGGCACCGGCGGGCGGTAGCGCGAGACCAGGCGCGCGCTGGAACCGCTGGTCGTGAACACCACGATGGCTCCCGCCTTGGCCTCCCGCGCCGCGTGATAGGCAGCATCGGCTAGAATCTCGGCCGTGCTTGGGTTGGAATGCACCTGCGGCTCCTGGTATCCGCGCGAGCGGATGGAGTGATCTGTTTCGGCCGCTATCCGGGCCATGAACTTGACCGCCTCCGCAGGAAACCGCCCGATGGACGTCTCCGCCGAAAGCATCACCGCGTCGGTGCCGTCGTAGATGGCGTTCGCCACATCGCTGACTTCGGCCCGCGTCGGCGTGGGATTGGCGATCATGGACTCGAGCATCTGCGTGGCAGTAATCACGAACCTGCCCTTGCGGCGCGCCCGCCGGATGATGGATTTTTGGATGGGCGGCACCTTCTCGAGCGCCATCTCCACGCCCAGGTCCCCGCGCGCCACCATCACTCCGTCCGCCTCGTCCAGAATCGCCTCGATGTTGTCCCAGGCCTCCGGCTTTTCGATCTTGGCCACGATGGCCGCAGGCGCGCCGCCCATTTGCTGCCGCAGCAGGCGCACATCCTCGGCCGAGCGCACGAAGGACAGCGCCACCAAGTCCACGCCCGCCTCCATGCCGAAGCGCAAGTCCTCCAGGTCCTTTGCGGTCAGCGAGGGAGAACTCACGCGCACGCCGGGCAGGTTGATGCCTTTGTGGTCGGAGACCGCGCCGCCCTCGATCACCTGGGTGCGCACCGCCGTGCCGTCGGTTGCGAGCACGCGCAACTCCACCGCGCCGTCGGCCAGCAGCACGCGGGCACCGGGCTGCACGTCCCGTGCGAATTGCGCGTAGCCGGTCGAGGCGCAGCGGCAGTCGCCCACCACCGGCTCCACGGTGATCACGAACTCCGCCCCGCTCTCCAGCATGCAGCCGCCGCCCGCGAATTTCCCCAGGCGGATCTTCGGCCCTTGCAGGTCCAGCAGAATGGCCGTGAACTTCCCTGCCTCCGCGGCCGCCGCCCGCACTAGCCGGATACTTTCCGCGTGGCGCTCGTGGTCGCCGTGGGACAGGTTCAGGCGGAAGACATCCACTCCCGCCGCCAGCATGTGCCGCAAGGCGGCTTGACTGCCGCACGAAGGACCCACCGTCGCGACAATTTTGGTGTTGGCCATAAACCGGGTTATCCTTCCATTTTGTCATCATGCCCCTCTACCAGGTAGTGCTCTTGTCGATTGTGCAGGGCCTCACGGAATTTTTGCCGGTCAGCAGCACGGCGCATCTCTATCTCACCTCCTGGCTGCTGGGCTGGCAGACCGAAAGCCTGACTTTCGACATTGCCTTGCACTTGGGCACTCTGCTGGCTGTGCTGGCCTACTTTTACCGCGACTGGGTGCAACTGGTAGCCCAGGGGTTCGGCCTGCGCGCCGGCAGCGACGACGATCTGCGGCGTAATCCTTATCTGCTCTGGCTGCTGGCGCTGGGATCCGTTCCCGTTGCGGTCTTCGGGCTGCTCTTCAACAAGCAGGCGGAATCCACCTGGCGCAACCCGTTTGTCATGGGGACCATGCTCGTGGCCGTGGGCGTGGTGATGGGGATCGCGGACCGCGTCGGGCGGCGGGCGCGCTCGCTGGGTAACGTGCACACCGGCGACGCCGTCACCATCGGGCTGGCGCAGGCCCTGGCCATCGTGCCCGGCACTTCGCGCAGCGGCGTCACCATCACCGCCGCGCTGTTTCGCGACGTGGATCGCGCCGCCGCCGCCCGCTTCTCCTTCCTGCTCTCCACCCCCGCCATCGCCGGCGCGGCCGCCAAGGCCTTTTACGATCTGCATAAAGCGGGTGGCATTCCGCCCGGCATGCAGGCGGCGTTTCTCGTGGGCGTCCTGCTCAGCACCGTCAGCGGCTGGCTGGTGATCGCTTGGTTCCTGCGCTATCTCCAGCAACGCAGCCTCACCTTCTTCGTGTACTATCGTGTGATTTTTGGCATAATAGTGCTTGCTCTGGCTTTCATCCGCCGGCCAGCGTGATGAAGCTCTTATCTCCGACCCGACACCAAAGATTCAATGAACTGGCGGGCTTTCTCTTCCTGGCTCTGGGACTCCTGCTGCTGCTCAGCCTGACGTCCTATCACGCCCAGGATCCCTCCTGGGACACGGCTGCCGAAGGCGCTCCTCCGCACAACCTGATCGGCTATCCTGGCGCCTACCTGGCCGATTTCTTTCTGCAGACCTTCGGGTTGGCAGCCTTCGTCTTCCCACTGCTCACCTTCCTGCTGGCCTGGAAATGGATCCGCTCGGAAGAGGTGGACGCGCCGTTCTTCAAAATGCTGGGCAGCGTGTTGTTGCTGTTGAGCCTCTCCACGGCCGTCTCCTACTTCCGGTCTTGGAGGCTGTTCGGCGGCATGATCCCGCCGGGCGGCGTGCTGGGCATCGTGCTGCTGCACGCGCTCCTGGCCTCGCTGAATGTGGCGGGCAGCATCGTGCTGACAATCACCTCGCTGGTGGTTTCGCTCTACCTGGTCTCGACATTTAGCGTTTCCAAGCTGGCGGAATGGTTTTCCGGCCCCATCGCCGTCTACCGCGGCCTGGTGCTGGCCTGGAGGAGTTGGCTTGCCCGGCGCCGCCGCAAGGCCGAAGAGAAGGCCCGGGTGCGGGCCGAAAAAGCGGCCGCCAAGGCCGCCCGGGCACGAGCGGCCGCCGAGCAGCGCGCTACACGGACGGCGCGGTTCCGTCCCGGTACGGTGGCCGAGCCGACGCCCCCGATCGTGCCTCAGCCCCGGCCGGAACCCGAGCCCGAGGCGGTGCTCGAGGAAATCCCCATCTGCCCCCTGGAGTCCGTTCCGGCGCCGGCGGCTCCTGCCCCGCCCCTGCCGGTGGCAGCCCCCGTCCCCGCTGCCGCGGCCAAGTCGCCCACCCTCTTCCGGCTACCCTCTACGGAGCTTCTCAACGAGCCCGCGGGCAGGAATCCCTACGACGAGCAGGAACTGAAGGAGACCGCCGCCCGCATCAAGGCCAAGTTCGAAGAATTCAACGTGCTGGGGTCGGTGGTGCAGATTAACCCCGGCCCGGTGGTCACCACTTTCGAGTTCAAGCCCGAGGCGGGCATCAAGTACAGCCGCATCGTGAACCTCACCGAGGACCTCTGTCTGGGTTTGCAGGCGGAATCCATCCTGATCGAGCGCATCCCGGGCAAACCTACGGTCGGCATCGAGGTTCCGAATACCCGCCGGGAACTCATCAGCCTGCGGCAGATCCTGGAATCCGACGAGTTCCAGGGAGCGGCGTCGCGCCTGACCCTGTCTATGGGCAAGGACATCAACGGCAGGATCAAGGTGGCGCCCCTGGAGTCCATGCCGCACCTTCTGATCGCAGGTTCGACCGGCTCGGGCAAGAGCGTCATGATCAATTCCATGGTCATGTCCATCCTCTATAAGTCCACGCCGGACGAAGTGCGCATGATCATGGTGGATCCCAAGCGCGTCGAGCTGGGCATCTACGAAGGCGTCCCCCACCTGCTGACTCCGGTCATCACCGACCCCAAGAAGGCCACTAACGCGCTGCGTAACGCGGTCCTTGAAATGGAACGCCGCCTGCGCCTGCTGGCCGAGTACGGCGTGCGCAACATCGACCAGTTCAACAAGAAGATCCGCAAGCTCCAGGAAGAGCCGCGCAGCCTGTTCGAGGAAGGCGAGGAGCCCACCACGGAGGAACTCCGTCCCCTGCCCTACATCATGATCCTCATCGACGAACTGGCCGACCTCATGATGCTCGAGGGGCGCAACGTGGAGGAATCCGTCACTCGCCTGGCGCAGATGGCGCGCGCCGTCGGCATGCACCTGGTGCTGGCCACGCAGCGTCCCAGCGTGGACGTGATCACCGGGCTGATCAAGGCCAACTTCCCCGCGCGCATCAGTTTCCGCGTGGCCACGCGCGTCGATTCGCGCACCATCCTGGACGTCATGGGCGCCGAGCACCTGCTGGGTAAGGGGGACATGCTCTTCCTGCCGCCCGGCTCTTCGCGGCTGACGCGCGTGCACGGCGCATTCGTCTCCGAGAACGAGATCAACCGCGTGGTCGAGTTCTGGAAGGGCCAGGCCGCGCCGGAGTACGATCAGTCCTTCCTGGTGGCGCCGCCGTCGGAAGGCGACGAAGCCGAACCCGAAGAAGTGGGTCCGGACGACCAGGACCCCATGTACGAGGACGCTGTACGCATCGTGCTGGAGATGGGCAAGGCCTCCACCTCCACGCTCCAGCGCCGGCTGCGTCTGGGCTACGGGCGCGCGGCCCGCATCCTGGATATGATGCAGCGCGACGGCATCATCGGCCCCCCCGACGGCAGCAAACCGCGCGAAGTTCTCAAGCGCCCCGACTGGCTCCGCGAAATCGAAGTCCGCTGAAAACGACCGCTAGTGCGTTAAATCGTAAACGAAATAATTCATGGCGATCCGATACGCCAGCGAAGCCCACTTTTCCGGATAGCGGGGATTATCCGAATGCTCCCAGGCGTCGCCCAGGTCCATGTTGTGGCAGATGGCTACCATGATGCGCCCGCGGTCGTCGTAGATGGCGCGCCAGTGCGGCACCACGCCGCCGTGCTCGTAGGTCCTCCCGCTCCAGAAATATTGCGCGCCGGGCACCTGAAAGCGCTCGTCCAGGTCGTAGAGCGTGTGAAAGATCGGGTCGCTGTTTTCGATCTCTACGATAGGCCGTTCGGGAAACACCTTCTTCATGCTGTTGACGAAGATGTCCCATTCCTCCACGCCGTGGAAGTCGTCCACCATCAGGAATCCGCCGCGCAGCAGGTACTCCCGTAATTGCCGGGCTTCCTGGTCCGGCAGCAGCCAGTGTCCCACCTCGACGGCATAGAGCATCGGCCAGTTGTAGATGTCGTCGGTGCCGTCCAGGTCTACCACCGGCTCGACGGAGCGGGTGTCGATGCGCGTCAGGCGGCGCACTCCTTCGAGCAGGTGCCGGTCCGAGCGTGGATAGTCCATGGTCCAATAGCCGGGAAACAGGCCGCCGCCGCGGTAACGCGGCTGGTAGGTGGGGTAGCCCGTGATGTCCGGATAGCGCAGCCGGGCGCGGGTCCAGTCGGTCTTCTGGTTCCAGTCGGAAGGCACCGGAAAATCGCCGTATTCGATGGCGGGGTATTCGCGAAAGGATCTCTGCGCGCGCACCACACCCCAGGCCGAGAGCCCCAGTAAACCCCATGCGAACGCGGTTCGGACACGCATAAGCCGCCACCGAAGTCGGCTCCAGGATAGCATGTCCGCAAGCCGCTGCTATCCTCTATGCTGGAGGCAGATGCGGGTCTTTCTGCTCTCCTTGTTCGCGGCGGGGAGCGTCCTGGCGCAGTTTCAGGATCTCGCCACCCCCGACGACGGTTCCGCTCTTTACTTTTCCTCGGCTCTTCGCCTCGCCGGCTCCGACCAGTACCTGCACGCCAAGCTTTTTCTCATGGACCCCGCCGGCATTCATCTCTATGCGCAGCAGGCACCCGGCGACAGTATCGGTCGCACCACGGCGAACTTCTATCAACTCGTCGCTCCCGATGTCAGCGCGGACGGCAAAGTGCTGGCCTATACCGCCACCCGCCCGTGTTACGGCGGCAGCGGCTGCCTGTCGGTGGAAACCCGCCAGGGCCATATCACCGGCCTGCCCGGCCAACCGGAACAAGTCTTCGCTGGCTTCGTGCGCATCAGCCGGAACGGCCGATTCGCCATCGCCTTCGGTTCGACCGCCTTATTCCCCACGCCGACCACGCGGTTCATCGACCTTCAGTCCGGCCAGGTGACGGCGCTGCCTGCGGCTTACAACCTCGGCGGCAGCGGGCGGAGGCGCATCACGCTGGATGGCGCCGTCGTGGTCTCCTCCGGAAGTCAACTGGCGCTCTGGCGAACCTCCGGGGCGCAGACATTGACGAATTCCCAAACCCCTTCCGAGCCCATGATCAACGATGACGGCACGCTGGTGATCTACCAGACCACCGGTGCGGCGCCCAAGCTGATCGTCTACGACGTGACGTCCGGACGCGAAACCACCCTGGCGACTAAGTCCGGAACCGATGCCGGAACATTCGGCGCCAGCCTGACCGGCGACGGCTCCCTGATTCTGTTTCTCAGCCAGGGACAGGCGTACCTGGTGCGCAGCGACGGCAGCGGACTCCGGCAAATCAGTCACGAACCCGCCGGTATCGTCGAGGCGCTGCTCACGGGCAACGGCCAGTTTATTTACGCCGTCACCGGGGAGGGGCGCATGCTGCGCATCGACGCTGGTTCGGGCACGGTCCTCGAACTGGTCGGGCGCACGCCCAACATCTCCGGCGTGAGCGCGGGCGTCGCACCGGGTGCGCTGCTCGAAATCTCCGGCGCCGGGCTGTCCGATGCGACCTCCTCCGGCGGCGCCCCTCTGCCCACCACCTTGGCCGGCGTCCAAGTCAAGCTCGGCGGCGTCCCTATGCCGCTGGCGTTGGTCTCCCCCACGCGTATCCTCTGGCAGATCCCCTGGTACTGGCCGCCGGGCGATGCGCCGTTCCAGTTGCTCTCCGGCGCCTCTCCGTTTAGCGGCGCGCCCGATACGCTGCACGTGAGCCCCCGCGATCCGCAGTTCTACCAGACCGCCGATCCCGCGGCAGGCACGATCGTCGTCGCCGTGCACCAGAACTGGGACGCGCTGGTGAGCTCGCAGAATCCGGCACAAGCCGGCGAGGTCATCCACCTGTATCTGCGCGGCCTGGGCGCCGTGGATCCGCCCGTGCCCGAGGGCACGCTCGCGCCGGCGGATCCGCCCGCCCGCGTGGTCACTCCACCGGTGTGCCAGGCCTGGGATGGAGGGCCCAACGGCGTGCAGATCCTCTACGCCGGCTTGGCTCCCGGCATGATCGGCATCGATCAAATGGAGATGGTGGTGCCCGGCGGCCTGCGCCTCACGCCGGTCACCCTGAATTGCGGCTACGGGACTGACTCCGCGGAAGGGGCCCTGGGCTCGCTGCCCGTGGTCGTGGGAACGCGCTGATAGAATAGCGGCTGCATGCCCGCCAACGGCCCCTATCTGATCGCCCTGACCCTCGCTTCGATTCTGCTTCTCCTGGTGCTGATCCTGGCCGTGAAGCTGCACGCCTTCCTGGCCCTGATTCTTTCCAGCATGGCCCTGGGGCTGGGTGCCGGCATGCAGCCCCAGGCAGTGCTCAAGTCCATCCAGTTCGGCTTCGGGGACGCGCTGGGCTTCATCGCCGTGGTGGTGGCGCTGGGCTCCATGATCGGGCAATATCTGGAGCATTCCGGAGGAGGGCGTGCGCTGGCCGACTGGCTGCTCGAGAAATTCGGCCGCGATCATGCCGCCTGGGCGGTGCTGGCGGCGTCGTTTCTGGTGGGCTTGCCCATCTTCTTCGAGGTGGGCTTCATCATCCTGGTGCCGCTGGTGTGGAGCCTGGCGCGCGAGTCCAAGCGGTCCCTGCTGCTCTATGGCTTGCCCATGACCTGTGCCCTCACGGTCACCCACGCCCTTGTGCCGCCCCATCCGGCGCCCGCAGGCGCGGCGCAATTGCTGGGGGCGGATCTGGGCCGCACGATCCTCTACGGCGCCGCGGTCGCCTTGCCGATGGTCATCGTGGGGGGCATCTTGTTCGGCGGCTGGATCTCCAAACGCATGTTCATCCCGGTTCCCAAAATGGGTCTCGCCGAGCCTGCCGCGCGTGCGGACCACCGCCCCGCGCCGCCCGTGTCTCTGGTGATCCTGATTCTCACCTTGCCGGTGCTGTTCATCTTCGCCGCCACTTTGGCCGGCATCTGGAAATTGCCGGGCAGAAGCGTGCTGGGCTTCTTCGGACATCCTTTCACCGCGCTCACCGTGACGGCCCTGGGGGCCATGTTCTTCCTGGGTCTGACCCGCGGCCTCGATCTCAGCCAGGTTTCCCGCATGGCCACCGAGTCGCTTGCTCCGATCGGCAGCCTGCTGGTGATCATGGGCGGTGGCGGCGCCTTTAAGCAGGTGATCGTGGATTCGGGGGTAGGCCCATATGCGGGCCGTCTGCTGGCTACCTCCAGCGTCTCTCCTCTGGTGGTGGCCTACCTGATCGCCGCCGCCATGCGCATCGCTCAGGGTTCGGCCACGGTGGCCATCATCACCGCCGCCGGCATCGTAGCCCCGCTGATGAAAGCGCTGCCCGGCTATAGCCCGGAGTTCATCGTGCTGGCCGTCTGCTGCGGAGGCACGGTGCTTTCACACGTCAACGACGCGGGCTTCTGGCTGGTAAACCAATACTTCGGCATGACCGTTCCACAGACGCTCCAGACCTGGAGCGCCATGAAGATGCTGGTTTCCTTCGTGGGCATCGCCATCGTATTGGCCGCTCACTCCCTCATACGATAAGCTAGCAAAGTGGAGCAGAGACTATACGACATAGACCCGGGTCCGGAAATCCCGGAGATTGTGCGCACCATCGTGGAGATCCCGAAAAACTCCGCCAACAAGTACGAATATGACGGAAAGCTGGGGGTTTTTCGCATGGACCGGGCGCTCTACTCACCCATGCATTATCCCGGAGACTACGGCTTCATTCCGGGAACGCTGGCCGAGGATGGGGATCCGCTGGATATTCTGGTGATGGTGGCCGAGCCCAGCTTCACAGGCTGCCTGATGATGGCCCGCCCTGTCGGGCTGCTCGAGATGATCGATGGCGACGAACCGGACCAGAAGATTCTGGCCGTGCCTACGCGCAACCCGCGCTTCGACCAGATTCATACCATCGACCAGGTCTTCCCCCACGCCCTGCGGGAGATCGAACACTTCTTTTCCATCTACAAAGAGCTCGAAGGCAAGAAGACCATCATGAAAGGCTGGAAAGGGCCGCGCGAGGCGCGCGTGACGATCCGCACCGCGCGCGAGCGTTACCTGAACGCGCACGCCGGGCAGCAGCCCGAGCCGGCTCAGGCTTAGGCCCGCCGGTACATCCCGGCGAATTGTTCCAGAGAAAGCTGTTCGGCGCGCAGGCCGGCCTCCGGCCACGCTTCCAGCGCTTCTCTTCCCACCATCTCCGCAAGGTTATTGCGGATGGTTTTTCGCTTCTGGCGGAAGCACCGCGAAACAAAGCGGAGAAAATCCTCCAGATCCCGGATCGCCAGTTCCTCCATGCGGCGGTGCGGCTCCAGGCGCACTACGGCGGAGTCCACTTTGGGAGGGGGGTGAAAAGCAGAGGGTTTGACCTCGAACAGGTACCGGCAGTCGGCCAGCAAGGCCGCCAGCACCGTCAGATAGCCGTATTGGCGGCTTCCGGGCGCCGCAGTCAGGCGCTGGGCCACCTCTTTCTGCACCAGGAACACGCCGCGCCGCACTGTGCCGCGCAGGCGCAGCACCCTTTCGATCAATGGAGTGGCCGCATAATAGGGCAGATTTCCCGTAATCACCGCCGGTCCCCACTGCCCGAGATCGGTTTCGAGCGCGTCCCTACGGAGGATCTCGAGCCGCGGCTCGCCGGCGAACTTCACCCGCAGATGCTCCGCCAGCGCGGGATCCAGTTCGATGGCCACCAAGCGCCCGACCCGTGGGAGCAGGCGCCCGGTGAGTGCGCCGCGGCCCGGCCCGATTTCAATCACCAGGGGTTCCGTTTCGGGGCACGCCGCCGCGGCAATGCGCTCCAGAATTGCGCCCTTGACAAGAAAATGCTGCCCCAGTTTTTGCCGCGCCACGAAGCGCTCGGAGGGCGGGTTCTCCGCCCGCGTCAGCCGCGCACCACGATGTGGCTGCGGAGGAAGGAAACCAGGATCTTGCTGGAAGTGGGCTGTCCGAACCAGGTTGCCGGAGTGAAGGTGGAGAACAGCACCATGTTGGCGATGTCGGCTTCCAGTTGCCGCGAATCTTGGCCGGCCGGGATCGAATAGTCGGCGATTTGCCCCTTCTCGTCGATCGTCAACTCGACGACCGTCTCCTCGGTGGTGATGCCGAACGGCGAAATCTGGTCCACGGAAGGCTGGGTGTAGAGCCCGATCGGCACGTCGTTCCTTACGTTGTGCTGGAACCCGAGGGTGGGTACCAGCACGGCAAACAGGAACAGCGCGGAAAGCAGGCCGCCGGCCACCGGCAGCGCCACCGGCCGCATCAGATTGTCCACGGTCAGCCGCGCCCGGTCTTTCCAGTAGTTCCACAACGCAGCCAGGCTGATGTGCGCCAGGCGCCGCGCCCGTTCGTGGGAGGCCATCACCCGCAGCCGGCCGTTCAGAATTGGCGGCGGCATCGCTTGCGGCAGCCGCCGGAGTTCGCTGCGCAGGCGGGAAGTCTGCTCGGCGCGCAAATGGCATACCTGGCAGTTCTCCAGGTGCACACGCACGCTTTCGCGCTCTTCCTCGCCCAGCGACTGGTCGATGAAAGCCGAAATGGATTTTTGCACCGTTTCGCAGCTCATAACCATTACTCAGCCGTTTTCGCTATTAACCGCAAGGCCGGTTGCGACCGCAACCTGCCCGCCAAAGCTTCCCGCAAAGCTTCCCGCCCGCGCAGGATTCTGGATTTGACCGTGCCGAGAGAAAGCTGCAACACCTCCGCGATCTCTTCATAGCTCAAGTCCATGATGTCCCGCAGGACCACCACCTCGCGGAAGGCCGGGTTGATCCGTTCCAGGGCCGCCTCGATTAGCATGTGCTTTTCCTGGTCGAACACAAAATCGAAAGGCGACTGGCCGCCATCCGGGATCACCTCCGCCATGCTCCGGCTATCCTCTTGCTCTTCCTCCAAACCCACTTCCCGGTGCCGGTGCCGAAAGAACCACCGCCGCTGGTTGTGCGCTTCATTAATGGCGATGCGGTAAATCCAGGTCTTCAGACTGCTTTGGCCGCGAAACTGGCCCACATTCCGAAAGACCTTCAGGAACACTTCCTGCACCACGTCGCAAGCGTCCGATTGGTCATTCAACAAGCGCAGCGCCAGGTTATATACCGGCTGCTGAAACCGGCACAACAGGGTCTCATAGGCGTCTTCTGAGCCGTCGCGTAACGCGGCTACTAATTCCAGGTCCTCCCAGTCCGCGCCGGGTTCCGGACCCCGATTCGAGTTTAAGTCCAAGATGGAAGCGGCCATGAGAGACCCTTTTTTCTCAACCAGACTTAAAACTACCAGGAAACCATCGGTCCTGTAAAGTTAGACTCCACCCTTGGAGGGAAAGTTCCCCACTTGCCAAGTGTCTGTATTTTCAACAGGTTGTGGATTTCGATCAGTCCTTGACGCCGAACGCGTACAGGGTGCCGTCGTAGTTCGACACATACACCCGGCCGCCGGCCACCGCCAGCCCGCTGAAATGCGTGAAGCTGGGCATGGTATCGCCGCTGGAGAACAGCTCTTTGCCGGTCTGGGCATCGAAGGCGTAGAGCGTGGCGTGCCCGGTTGGATGGGTGGCCCGCTGCTCGGAGGTCAGCAGGTGGCCTTCAGTATCCAGTTGCCGCACGTTCTCGCCGCTGGAAACGGCCAGCACGACGCCGTTCACCACCACGGGCGGCTCAGGCACGTTCATGTCACGCGAGACCCAGGCTGGCGCAAGCTGAGGCTTCCCGTCCTTCTCTTCCACCCGGAAGCCCAGAATGCTGCCGTTGGGTGCTTCGCCGTTGCGGATGGCGAACTTGGGAGCCTCTGAATGCAGCGGTCCCCAAGCGGGGGCGTATAGCCAGCGGGCGCCCTGGCCGTCCTGCCATGTGGCGAAAGCGCCCCACACTCCCCGCCCCGCGAAATCCACGTCCTCGTTCAGATACAGGGGGCTGCGAAACAGTGGCTCGCGGTGCGAACTGCCGCCCAAGGACTTGGCGTCCAGCAGGTAGATGACGCCTTCCTTCCCGGCCGCCGCCACCAGTTCCCACTGCCGGAAAGGAAAGACCGCCGGAGTGGTGTTTCCCATGTCCAGGTCCTTCTTGGTGATCCACTCCCGGTTGGCCGGCGTGTAGTAATCCAGCAACCGGAGATCCTTGGCCGAAAGCGCCAGGACCGAATCGGGGAACTTGTGTTGCGCGGCGTCATACGGCCCGTCGCCGGTCTCGACGAACACCACGCCTTCCGGCGAGACGGCCGCGCCGGCCCGGCCCCAGATTCCGCCGCCTGCGGGCGCGGATTGGAAGAAACGCACGGGCCGCTCTGGATCCCGCAGGTCCATCGCATAGACCCCGGACTTGGCGCCGTTGCAGCCCTGCGAGATGGTGGTGTAGAGCACGCCATCCAGCAGGTTGAGGCTCCAGTTCTTGGAAAACGGCGGCACGAACTGCTTGGGCGGCTGCCGGTCCTCGCCATTGATCACATTGAGCGAATGCAGCTTGCCGTCGCTCGAGATCACGTGCACGGTCTTCTCGCCCAGACCGCGCCCTCCCTTTTCGATCACCGGTGTATCGTTGAGCGCGTTCGGACATAGCCAGTGGGGCTTCTGCCGGGACTGGCCCTCGATCTCGAATTTCTTCTGCCACAGCACCTTGCCGCGGTCCACGTCAATGGCAAACAGGGTGTCGGAGGCGCCCGCCTCGATCACCACGTCCTTGACGCCGTGCGGCGTGTAGACCTGTTCGACCACAATCGGGGGCATCAGCGAGTTCAGCTCTTTGGGCGCGTTATCCAGCTTGAGCTTCCACTCCAGCGCCAGGGATTTGGCGGTGTCCCGGTTCAGACGGGTTTCTTTTTGCGCCCAGCCGCTGCGCTGCGGGTCGCCGCCAAAAGTCAGCCAGTCGGCTCCCGGCAAAAGAACGGCGCCAATCATGGCGGCGCCCGAGAGAGCAATCACGAATCTTGAACGCATGCTGATTGTTTGTCGACCTACAAAAGTACTACAGCAGAACCAGTTCGCGCTGCGCTTCCCCGGTGACGCGCGCTTCCTGCTCGCCTACGAAGACGTTCACCTCGCTGCGCACGCCGAACTCCGCCAGGTAGACGCCCGGCTCCACCGAAAAACCGGTCCACGGAATCACCGGGCGGTCGTCGTGAGTCTCCAGGTTGTCCATGTTGGCCCCGTTGCCGTGCACTTCCTGGCCGATCGAGTGTCCCGTGCGATGCACGAAAAACTCGCCGAAGCCGCGGCTCTGAATGTACCCCCGCGCCGCGTCGTCCACCTCGAACCCGTGCAGCCGCCGGCCCTCCGCCGCCGCTCTCCGGATGCGGTCAACCGCCGCGTCGCGGGCCCCGCGCACCACCTCGAAGACCCGCCGCATTTCCTCCGGCGGCGTGTCGCCGCAGTAACCCGTCCAGGTGATGTCGTAGTAGATCGAGCCCGGCTGGTCCAGTTTGGCCCACATGTCCAGGAGCACGAAATCTCCTCCGCGGATGGGCGCCGCCAGCTCGGCGAACGGCTCGTAGTGCGGGTTGGAAGCGTTGGCGTTTACTCCCACGATGGGTCCGTGATCCGTGAACAGCCCCGCCCGGGCGAATCCCTCAAGCACGAATTGCTTGACTTCAAATTCCGAAAGCGGCTGGCAGTTCCGCGTGCGCTCGCGGATGAGATCGAAGGCGGCGGCGCGAACCCGGTCCACCCGCCGCCCCGCCTCCAGGTGGGACTCCAGGCCCGCCAGGGTCCAGCGCGCCTCGAAGTATTGGATCAGTTCGGCCGACCCTGCCACCTCCACGCCCAGGCTGCGCACGAGTTCCACCGTGCCCGCGTCCACCATGGCCACGTAGGGCACGGCGCACTGCGGGGAGTACTGCATGGCCACGCGCCGGCAGCCCCGCAAAATCCTGCGCAGCCCTTCGGTCTGCTCGCTCCAGCTCGCATAGCGGATCTTTTCGCCCGGCAGCGCGTCCAGCATGCCGGCCTCGATGCGATGCACCAGCCCCTGTGGTTCGCCGCTGGCCGGAATCGCGTAATACCAGCGGCGCGTCACCGCCCGCCCGGGCGCGAATCCCAGGACCCGGTAGGCCAGCGGATCGCGCTGGTGGTGGTCGAAAAACAACCAGCCGTCCAGCCCCTGCCGCCGCAGCTCGGCTTGAATCTCCGCAATGTTCATGCAAAAGGCTCCCACTTCTCCTTGGGGGGCGGCGCCGTCGCCAGACTCACCCCCACCAGGGCCATCAGAGAAACCACCAGTGCCGGATACACCGCGTCCAGCCACTGGATCTCCAGCACATTCCATACGATCGTGATCACCGTCCCCAGCACGATCGAGCTGATGGCCCCCGCCGTGTTCGCCCGCTTCCAGAAAAACACCGCCATCACCGCGGGCGTGACCGCCGCCCCGTAGACCGTGTACGCGTACAGAGCCGCGCGCAAAATGGATTCGAAATACGCCCCTTGCAGCAGCGCGAACAGGCCCAGCACCACCACCAGCACGCGCGACACCAGCAAGGTCTGGCGCTCATCCGCCTGCGGCCGCAGAAAGCGCCGGTAGACGTCATGGATCAGGTTGGTGGCCGGCGAGAACAGGAAATTGTTGGCCGTGGAAATTACCTTGCCGAAGATGCCGCCCAGCAGGATGGCGCCGGGAATCTGCGGCAGCCCCAACCGCGCCGTCAGGGGAATGATCTCCCGCGGGCGCTCCGCGTGCAGAAACGAGCTGCCCAGCACCGCGATGGTGATGATGGCCGTTTCCAGAATCACAGTCCCCACGATCCAGCCGAACACGGCCAGCCGGGCGTCCCTCTCCGAGCGCGCCGAAAAGAATTTCTGGTACATCCCCTGGTTGCCGATGAGCAGCAGCATGGTGGGCAGCAGGAACCCCAGGTCCTTATCCCAGCTCAGCGGGCCGAACAGCGTGAAGTGGTCCGTGGGCAGCGCCTGCCGCGCCGCCTCCCAGCCCCCCACCCGCGCGAGCAAAATCGGCACAGCCAGCAGGGCGATGACCGTCACCAGCGAACCGATGATCACGTCCAGGTACGCTACCGACGCCATACCCGCGAGCGCCGTGAAAGTGATCACGAAGGCGGCGATGACGTACATCCCGGCCGTGGTGGGGAGCGACGGGAAGATCAAATGCAGAATGTCGCCCCCCGCCTTGAACTGGTAGCTCGTGATCATGGTGTAAGAGATCACGATGGCCACCGTGGCCATCACGCGCGCCGTGGTGTTGTAGCGCGTTTCCAGCAGGTCCGGAACGGTGAACTGCGCGAAGCGCCGCGCCCGCCCGGCGATGGCCGCGATCACGACGAGTCCGCACCACCCCCCCGCCGGCTGCCACAACGCCGCAAAGCCGTTGCGGTAGGCGTTCTCGCCGCCGGCGAAAAGGCTGCCCGCGCCGATCCACGAGGAGAGCAGCGTGAAGACCAGCACCGGCCAGGCCAGCGAGCGCCCCGCCACCAGAAAGTCCGCCGGGCTGCGCACGCTCCGCGATTGAAAGAAGGCGGTGCCCAGCAGGACCGCCACCATCAGCGACAACACGGCCACGTAGATCATGCCGTCAGCTTGTCCTCGAGCGCCTGCTGCGCCATTCCTTCGATCTCGATCACTTTCGTGCGGTTCGTCAAGCCTAGCACAATCCGAACGCGAGACTGCGGCACCCCGGCCGTCTCCGCGAAGAACCGGATGCAGGCTTCGTTGGCTTTGCCCTCCGCCGGCGGCGCCGCCAGGTCCAGCTTGTAGGCCTCTCCGAGCCTGCCCGTGATACGCGTCCGTTTGGCCCGTGGATGCACCTTCACCGTGACGCGCGCCATTCCACCTTGGCCCTCAGGTTGGCCACTCCTGCCGCGTGCCGCGTATCGATGACCTCGAAGACCACCACGTCATCCAGCCAGTCGTGGCTCGATCCATCGGGGTCCTGCGTCGCCACCGTCAGGGTGTATTGCTGGGGCGTCAGCCAGCATTCGAACCCGAAGTCCACCTCCAGTTCGTCGCCCGCCGCGAAGTCCCCCAGGGCGGCCTGCTCGATGCGCGTGTTGGTGCCGTACACCTCCATGCCGATGCGCGTCCGGATCAGGATCCCCACCATGGGATCGGACCTCGGTTGGTAGAAGCGCGTCCGCACCCGCACACAGATCCAATCGCCGCTGCGCACGGCCTCGGCCGGCAGGTCGCGGCGGTCCAGGATCTGCACGCTCAGAATCTCGCTCGCGCCGTCGCCATGCCGGTGGCTGGCTTTCAGCCGGTCCTCGCGCTGCCGCTGGCTCTGCTGCTTCTCCAGCACCAGGCCGATGTAGCGGTTGATTACGTCGTTGGGCGTCCCTTCAGCCGCCATGTGCCCGTTGAGCAGCAGGATTGCGCGGTCGGAAAGCTGCTTCACCAGCCCCAGATCGTGGGAGACGAACAGCACCGTGATCTTGCGCTCTCGCAGTTCCTCGAACTTGCGCACGCAGCGGTTGGCGAACACGGCGTCGCCCACGGCCAGGGCTTCGTCCACGATCAGGATCTCCGGGTCCACGTGAATGGCTGTCGAAAAGGCCAGCCGCACGTACATGCCGCTGGAGTACTCCTTCACCGGACGTTCGATAAACTCTCCGATCTCTGCGAACGCCTCGATGGAGGGCATCGCGCGGTCGATCTCCGCGCGGCTCAGCCCCATGATCTCGCCGTTGAGATACACGTTCTCGCGGCCCGTGAAATCCGGATTGAAGCCCGCCCCCAGTTCCAGCAGCGCTGCGATGCGCCCGCGCGTCACCACCCGGCCCGTGGTGGGTTGCAGGATGCCGCAGACGATTTGCAGCAGCGTGCTCTTGCCGCAGCCGTTGGGACCAACCAACCCCAGCGTCTGGCCCTTCTCCAGGCCGAAGCTGATGTCCTGGAGCGCCCAGAAATCGGTGTGCCACTGCCGCCGGCCCAGCGGGAACAGCTCCCGCAGCCGGTCCGATGGACGCCGGTACAAAGGGTACAGCTTGGAAACGTTTTGAACGAGGACCAACCCCTCATTCTGCCATAGCCATCCGGCGCCACCGCGCTGCACTTACCGAGGCGCGGCCGTGATGGAGCGGCTCTTCGCGTTACTCGAAGCTTTTCAGCCGCGCGATCGCCGCCCCGTCCAGCCGCCGCACGACCTCCGTCACCAGTTCCACCGTCCGATCGAAGTCCTGGCGGCTGATCACCCCGTTGTGGTTGTGCAGATAGCGGACGGGCACCGTGAGGTTGATGCTCGGAATTCCCGCATAGGAGCGCTGCATCTCCGCGCCATCTTCCGAGGCGCCGGATAGCACTTCGTATTGCACCGGGATGCCTTTCTCCTTGGCCACTCCGGCGATGAAGTCGCGCAGCTTCAGGTTCGGCAGCATGCTGTTGTCGTGCAGAAAGATGCCCGGCCCCTTGCCCAGGCGCTCCTGGGCCTGGTCGGCCGAGATTCCCGGATAGTCCCCGGCGATGCCCGATTCGATGCTCAGGCCGATATCCGGCTTCACCAGATAAGCGCTGGTGTGCGCGCCCCGCAGCCCGATTTCTTCCTGCACGGTTGAAACCGCGTAGACCATGGCCGGCGGGGGCGACTGCCGCAGTCGCCGCATCACCTCTACGAGCACGGCCAGCCCCGCCCGGTCGTCCCAGGCCTTGCCCACATAGAGCGCGCCGCCGTTCATCACCGCGAACCGGCTCTCCGGCGCGACCGGATCGCCCGGTCGGATCCCCAGCCGCTCCTCGGCGTCGTTCCGGTCCGCCGCGCCCACATCCAGAAAGATGTTCTGGCGCGGCACCGCGCGTGTGCGCTCCTCCGGCGACATCACGTGCGGCGTCTTCAACCCACTGACCCCCAGCACGTCCCCCTTGCGCGTGTGAATCAGAAAGCGCTGGTCGATGAGCCCCTGGTCCAGCCACCCGCCCAGCGTCTCGATCTTTACGAAGCCCTGCTCGGTGACGTACTTGACCATCAACCCGACTTCGTCCAGGTGCGCGTCCAGCATCACCCGCGGGGCGCCCGCGTTCTTTCCCAGCACCGCCACCAGGGAGCCCAATCCGTCCGTCTCCATGCGGTCGGCCAGCGGGGTCAGTTCCCGCCGCATGATGGCGCGCACCGGGCCTTCGTAGCCCGGCGGCCCGAACGCATTACTGAGTTCCTCCAGCAGGCCGCGCGCCCGATCCGGTTGCGCGGCCATCGTCTGCGCCCACCCCAACAGCGCCAGCACCGCGATTGCCCGCATCGCCACCTCCGCGAAGAATCGTACCATCAGCCGGCCCGCGGTGGCAGACCAATTGCTCCGCCGTCACCCAGGAGGTCCCCGATGCCCTTGATTCAAATTGTGATCGTGCTGATCGTGGTCGGTATGGCTCTGTGGGTGATCAATAATTACATACCCATGGTGGCGAGCATCAAAACCATCCTCAACGTAGTTGTCGTGATCGCCGTGTGTATCTGGGTACTGAAGGCCGTGGGTCTTTGGGGCATGGTGGTGAACTATCGGGTGCCGCGATAGGGCGTCCGTCTCGCCGGTGCTCGAACGGCCCGCCGGGCCGGCCGCCGCTTCGCCCGAAACTGGCTTCGTCACGCCGCCCGATATCGCCGCACGGCGTCCTCGTCCAGTTCCACGCCCAGTCCCGGCGCGTCCGAAACGATCGCATAGCTGTCGTGGATATTGATGGGCTTCACGATCAGATCGTCCACGCGCTGGTGGCTCAGAATGTCGCTGGGCAGCGTGCAGTTGGCCGCCGCCGCGCAGGAGTGCAGCATGGCGGCGTCCAGGATGCCCAGTTCGTGCCCCGAGCCGTGCCACACCGGCCGGCCCGCCGCCGCGGCCAGGTAGCAGTTCTCCACGAAGCTCAACATGCTGGGCGCCGGGCCCGTATTGAAAATCCCGCAGGCGTCCATGCGGACCGCCTGGATCATGGCCTTGGGATCGCCCGTGTGCAGCGCCAGCGGCGTCTTCAACTGCCGCCGCAGTTCCACGAAGCCCGCCAGGTTGCGCTTGGCCACCGGGTCTTCGATCACCAGCATGTTGCCCACCGCGTCCAGCCCTTTGCCCACGGGCAGAAATTCGGCGGCGCTCCGGAAGCGGCCTTCCGTATCCACGGTCACCTTCAGATCCGGCGAAACCGAGGCGATCGCCTCCACGGCCTTCACCACCGGATCGCCCGGAAAAGCCTTCATCTTCACGCCCTTGAAGTGTCCCGCCACGGCGCGCTGCGCCACCCGCTTGATGTCCACGGGGTTTTTCCGCGCGCACCAGTAGTTCACCAGCACCTTGCGCTGAGCCAGCCCTCCCAGCAGCCGGTAGATCGGCCAGGCCATGGCTTTGCCCACGGCATCGTAGAGGGCCGTTTCGAAGCCGTAGTAGCCCGTCCGGTCCGGCAGTTCGAGGCTGCTCAGGTTCAGGTCCAGAATGTTCTTGCCCGTGAGATAGGCCACGCTCTTGCGCAGGTTCTCTTCTTTCACCCCGCGCGGCGTCTCTCCGATCCCCACGATCCCCGAGTCCGTGTGCAGCTTCACCACGAACTTGGGCGTCTTGGGAAACTCCGTCAAATCGTCGCCGCCCAGTTCGGGGCTGCTGGTGATGTCGTCCTGCATCGGCACCACCACTTTGAACAGCTCGATCCTGGTGATTTGCAGCCGCTCGCTGCGTCCGGCCGCGCTGGCCGGAAGCGCTGCCAGTCCCGCAGGGGCCGCCAGCGCCGCCACCAGGCGGCGGCGTGATATCCGTTCTGTTGTCATCCCTTTCTCCTCTTCGTGCTCCCTTTCACTTCCGCGCCGTCGCGGTGATCTCGATCCGCGAGGGCCCAATCAGTTTGGCCACCCCCACGGTCGTCCGCGTGGGCCGCGGCTCCTGGAAGTAGGTCTTGTAGACCGCGTTCATGCGCTCGAACAGGCTCATGTCCGTCAGGTACACCTGCACGGACACGACATCCTCGTATCCCATCCCGCCCGCCTTCAGAATCGTGCCGATCTTGTCCAGCGCCTGGCGCACCTCGGCCTCGAATTCGCGCGGCACCTTGCCGGTCTTTGGATCCTCGCCGCTGAAACCGGCGATGTACAGCGTCCCGTCGATCAGAATTCCTGGTGTAAACGGATACCCCTGCGTATAGCCTTCCGGTTGAATGATCTTCCGCTCGGCCGCCGCCGGAACAACCGCCCACGCGGCCGCCAGCAGAGCCATCCACGCGAATCTGCGCACCTTGATCCTCCTCGCAAAGCGAAATGCGGTACTCAAATGCTACGGAGGCCGGGCGGCGAATGTCAATGCGCCGCCGCTGCGGCTCGCGTTACCCCGCCAGCGCCTGCTTCAGGTCGCCGATCAGGTCCTCCACATGTTCCAGCCCCACCGACATCCGCAGCAGGTTGGGCGGCGTGCGTGTCTGCGGCCCCTCGATGGACGCCCGGTGCTCGATGAAACTGTGCGGACCGCCCAGGCTGGTGGCCCGCGTGAACACGCGCACCCGCGCGGCCGCAGCCACGGCGGCCTGTCTCCCCCCGCGCACCTGGAAGGAAAGCATGCCGCCCCCGGCGGACATCTGGCGCGCCGCCACGGCATATCCCGGATGGTCGGCGAGCCCCGGATAGTGTACCGCCTCCACCGCCGGGTGCGCGCGCAGGAACTCCGCGATGCGCCGCGCATTTTCCGCTTGTGCCCGCACGCGCCACGGCAGCGTGGCCACGCCGCGCAGCGTCAGCCAGCAATCGAAGGGCGAAGGCGCCGCGCCCCCGAAACGCTGCGAATTGCGCGCCCGCTCGAACAGGTAATTGTCGTACTTGTTGATCAACACGCCGCCTGTGAGGTCGCTGTGCCCGCCGATGTACTTGGTGGTGGAGTGCGTGACCATGTCGATCCCCCGTTCCAGCGGCCGCTGCAAAACCGGCGTGGCGAAGGTGCCGTCGCACACGCTGATGGCGTTGCCGCTCCGCGCAATGCGCGCGATGGCCTCCAGGTCGGTGATCTTCATCAGTGGATTGGAGGGCGTCTCCACCCAGATGAGGCGCGTGTTCTTGCGCACGGCCGCGCGCACCGCCGCGAGGTCGGTCATGTCTACGTAGTCCGTCTCCAGGCCCCACTTGCCGAACACTTCGCCGATCACCTTGCGCAGTCCGTAATACACATCGTCCGGAGCGAGGATGTGGTCGCCCGGTTCCAGCCCCTGGAGCACCGCCGTGGCCACCGCCAGCCCGGACGAGAAAACCAGCGCCTCCTTGCCGCCTTCGAGCGCCGCCAGGCACTCCTCCAGCGCCGCGCGATTCGGGTTCCCCTCCCGTGCATAGCTGAACCCCAGCGGATACTCCCCGTCCGCGGCCCGTTCGAACGTGGTGGAAAGGTGGATGGGAGGGGTGACCGCCCCGGTGGCCGGGTCTGCGCGGCGGCCGGCATGCACCGCCAGTGTTTCGATCTTCATAGCGCTATAATGGCACGGCGGTGGAAACCCTCATACGCACGCGCCAGGATAGCGGCGGCAGCGTGGAACTTGCCGTGGGGGATGTGCTGGAAATCCACCTCGCGGAGACCCCCACCACCGGCTACCTCTGGAAAGTCCACGAGATCGACCCGCCCGCGCTGACCTTCCACGGCTCCCGCTTCGTCTCCGGCGGCCCGGCCCCGGGCCGCGGCGGAACCCGCATCCTGACCTTCGAAGGAGTCGCCCCCGGCCGCGCCGTTCTGCGTCTCAAACACTACCGCCAGTGGGCCGGAGACAGCTCCATCATCGACCGCTTCGAACTGACCGTTTCGGTCCGCTAGCCGCGCGAGGGCTCGGTTTGGGCATGCCGTCGTGGTGCACGTTCATAGCTCTATCCTCGCCGACGAGGATCGATCGCCATCAGTACCGCTCCTTTTCAGAGTCCGACACGGCGACCAGAACGAAGCCGCTGGCGCGGCGGACGCTACGCGTGGTGCGTAGGGGAGGCAAAGGGCTTCGACGAGGAGTAGTGTACGGGTCACAAGGAGGTCCCTGTGACCCGATTACGCAAAGTCATGCTGGAGGAACTCCAGCGACGTAACTTCTCTCAGGCCACTATACGCGCCTACATCGGCGCTGTCGAGCGCTTCGCGCGTTACTTTCACAAGCCGCCCGATCAACTCGGTCCGGAACATATCCGAGAGTATCAGGCGCACCTTCTGCACGCCCGGAAACTGAAAGCAGAGACGGTCGTCACTCAAGTTGCAGCACTGCGGTTCTTCTTCATCCGAACACTGAAACGCCGGTTTCCGCCAGACTCCATACCGTACCCGAAATACCCGGCTCACCATCTTCCGAAAGTGCTCAGTCCCGAAGAAGTGGCGCAATTGATCAACGCCGCTCGTAATCTCCAGGCGCGCGCCATGCTCATGCTGCTCTATTCGACCGGCGTTCGCCGAAGCGAACTGGTACGGCTGCGCGTGGAGGACATCGATAGCAAACGCATGGTCGTTCACATCCGTCAGGGCAAGGGTGGCAAGGATCGCGATGTCCCGTTATGCCCAAGGTTGCTGGAAACACTACGCGAGTACTGGCGGTGGAAGAAACCCAAAACCTGGCTCTTTGTTCGCGGGACACCCACGCGGGGCGACCAACCTCTCACCGACAGGGCGGTCTGGTATGCCTGCGCCGAAGCCGCACGGCATGCCGGTTTCAAGAAGCCCGTTTCTCCCCACATGTTGCGGCACAGTTTTGCCACACACCTGTTGGAGAACGGCGCCGATCTGCCGACCATCCAGATCCTGATGGGCCATGCCGACCTGGAGGCCACCAGCATCTACTTGCACTTGTCGCGGCGACATCTGGAGAAGACCATCAATCCGCTGGAACACCTGTCGGTTTCTGAAGTCGGAGAGACCAACCGGTTCTATCACCGGCCGCGGCAAAAATGAGCCGGCCCGCCGTGGAGGTGGCCGACATCCTCCGCGCGCAGGGCAACCGCTTCCTGGACAGGTACGAAAAAGGTTTCGATTTTCAGCAACTCAAGGCTTTCCGGGCCATCCAGCGCTGCCGCACAGCGGCGTTGGGCGGTCATATCGATGCCTGTCCCCGGTGCGGATACCAAGCGGCCATCTCCTACAACTCTTGCCGTAACCGGCACTGCCCGAAGTGCCAAGCGCAGGCGCGCGATCATTGGGTGGCAGCACGGGAACGGGACCTGCTGAGCACGGACTACTTCCACGTCGTGTTCACTGTTCCCCACGAACTCAACGTGCTGGCGTTGGATAACCAGCGCCTGTTCTACGACCTGTTGTTCAACGCCAGCGCACAAACCATGCTGGAAGTGGCAGCCGACCCGAAACACCTGGGCGCCGAAATCGGTCTCATCAGCATTCTGCATACCTGGGGGCAGAACCTGCTGTTGCACCCCCATGTACACTGCGTGATTCCTGCTGGCGGGCTGTCGCCGGATCACGACCGCTGGGTGCGCCCACGGTATCCTTTCTTCCTGCCCGTGAAGATCCTGAGCCGGGTTTTTCGCGGCAAGTTCTGCGCTGGGTTGAAGCGCCTCTATCGACGCCAGAAACTCCGTTGCGCAGGGCCGGCAGCCACCTTGGCGGATGCCAGGCAGTTCCGCCAACTCCTCCGGAGATTGCACCGGCAAGATTGGGTGGTCTATGCGAAGCCGGCCTTTGGCGGCCCGGTGCAGGTCCTCCGTTACCTGGGCCGGTACACGCATCGGGTGGCCATTTCCAACCACAGGCTCCTGGCCTTTGACGGCGAGCACGTAACATTCCGGTGGAAGGATTATGCGCATGGCAGCAAGCAGCGCAAGATGACCCTCCTGGGAACGGAGTTTCTGCGCCGATTCTTCCTGCATGTACTACCCAAGGGCTTTGTCCGGATTCGGCACTTCGGCTATCTGGCAAACTCGCGGCGCGCTGCCACGTTGCCCTTATGCCGGCGGTTGTCGGCAATAAGCACATCCGAAGCACCCACACCGCCGAGCGCTGGCGAAGGCCCTACAACTTGGCATTGCCCGCGGTGCGGCGCGGCCATGGTGGTGGCAGACAGACTCACCGCCGCCGAAGCCTCGCGGTGCGGTTACTTCGATTCTTCATAAGACGGCGCCCATCGGCGCTCCAGCGATGTGCATGCAGCACGTCAACGGACACGTCTGTCCACGCGCCTCTAGCCGAGTCAATGGCGGTCTGGGTGGCGCAGTTCGAATGCAGCACGCGAACACCGCCATCCTGCCGGAAAGCCCGCCTTCCGCATCGCGGCAACGGTCGGCAGCATCAACCCCCGGCCTGTCGGTACCAAGGCGGCCCTCAATCTCCATAGCTGCCGCGTCCGCCGCAAACGCCAGCGGCTTCCTTCAAGTCTCCTTATCGAAAACGCCTCGGCTCGCGGCGCACGTCTTCGCCCCAAGCATTGTGCGCCGAGGCGTTTCCGATGAAGGCTAGCGACTATGCGGCCAAGTCGGAGGCAGTGGCTCGGTATCAAATGCCCGCTAGGCACCGCACGAGGCGGTCAAAGAACACACTCAGGAGGGCTCCCAGGATGGCCATCACGAGCCCCGTGCGCCACGCTACGCCCCACATACGCCGCGGCGTCCACTGATACCGGTTTTCAAACTCCTTGATATCCTGACTGATCCGGTGCCGTTCGATCTTCCTTTTTGATTCGCTCTTCGACCTTCTCGCGCTGGGTAGGATCCCGGTAGAAAAAAATGTCGCAAAGCAAGGCGTCGGGCCGTTCGTCGCTTGAGATGGCACCGAGGAGGGAATCTGGCGATTCAAACGCCCTAACGTCGAACTCGCTTCGGTGCCGTTCGGTGAATTCATCCCTGTTCTCCTGCCGATCGTCAACCAGCCAAACCTTCGGCTTTACTCGATTCGCCATGGCCTGATTCTAATGCGGGTAAATGCGGGTCATTTGGCCGCATCACGCCCGACCTGCCATTGTGCCTCGCGTCTAACCCGGTGGGTCGGGAATCGACAGCTTGCGGCAAATTCTTCTTGCCAGAAGATTCGCGACTTCAGAGTGACGGGGAACAGCCTCGGCGTGACCGGTCTGAGGGTTCTCCCATAATGTGTGTTCCTTGCCCTCGCGCCGCAGCACGCAACCGTGCCGGCGCAGATGCCGCAACAGCCGCTCGCGTTTCATCCAATGGTTACGAGTTCTTGGGCTGCGTCTGGCGGCAGTGAGCGCAAGGACTCCTCGCGCCTGTGTTCAAGAATGAGCGCAATCGCCTCACGCAAATTCGCGAGACATTCTTCTCGCGATTTGCCTTGACCGTTGGCCCCCGGCACCTCTGCGCAGTACGCGACGTACCATGGACCATCCCGTTCGACAATCGCAGTGAACTCGTTCCGCATGAGCGTATTTTACCGCCTCGGCAGTTCTGCGGCCGGACGAGCGTCGCGACGACCATTTGGCCGTATCACGCTAGAGCCTTATCGGAAGTGGCCCGGCGCACGAGACCGCAGGCGAAGACGGCAAGGTCGGTCGGGCCACTTTCGATAAGGGCGTTAGAAGTGAGCCGCTGGCGCGGCGGGCTCGTGC
>Ga0070740_10000184_pt1 | contig 166779 bp, 160 predicted proteins | sample Coa_R2_FD_67286 | JGI IMG/M metagenome (GOLD analysis project Ga0070740, IMG submission 67286) | Surface soil microbial communities from Centralia Pennsylvania, which are recovering from an underground coalmine fire - Coalmine... | ecosystem: Environmental > Terrestrial > Soil > Unclassified ... | reverse complement strand
TTTCTCGGCCCGGGCCGCGCTTTTCGTGAGGCGTGAGCCTCTCCGTCAGCGAGCTCCTCGCGCCGGCACGTAGTTGCCGGAGGCGGTGCCCCGTGCCGTCCCGGTGGCGAAGTTACGAGCCTCGCCAGCAGGCGCCGGTTTCGCGCCGCATGCAAGCACGTCTGCAGACATGCCCCTCGTGGCGCGGGACAATGGAGAATATAGTCCTATCCCGAAAACTGTCAAGCGCCCTGTTTTCCGAGTGGTGTCTCATTTTCTGTCATCACCGGGCCGCAGCGTCCCGTGAGCGAAGCGAACGGCCGACGCTGCGAGACAATCAAGTCGGCTGTTGCCGACTTGAGCTTTAAAATACGCAACTCGGGCAGGCCCGAGTTGCGGTGATCCATGATGAATTTCGGTGCACGCGAGACGTCGAGACGCCGCGCTTCGCACGGCTCCTCAGGGCGAGGACTGGACTGTCATCCCGGGCGAGCGAAGCGAGGCCCGGGATCCAGATACACCGGCGTTTCTGGATCCCGGACAATCGCTTCGCGATTTCCGGGGTGACTTCGTCCTACTCTTCCTTGTACCCGTAGGCCGACACGTTCCCCCTTGCGCCATAATATTTGTACGGCAGGAATTTTCCGGACATGCCGATCTTCACGCGGTCGCCCTTCGGATCGGGCTGGCGCTCGATCATCATGTCGAAATCGATCGCCGACATGATGCCGTCGCCGAATTCCTCCTCGATCAGCGCCTTCCACGCCGGGCCGTTCACCATCACCAGCTCGTAGAAGCGGTAGATCAGCGGATCGGTCGGCGGCATCGGCGTGCCGGTGCCGCGCATCGGCACTTCGTTGATGAGCGCGGCTTCCGCTTTTGTGAGGCCGAACAATTCCTGCGCCTTTGCCGCTTGCGGCTTCGAAAGCTTCATCTGGCCGAGACAGGCCCCGACGATCAGCACTTCCGAATAGCCGCCGATCTTTTCGCAGATGTATTTCCAGGTCCAACCCTTCTCGCGCTTGATGTCGAGAATTTTCTCGGTGAGCTGTTCTCTTGTCATCGCACTCTCCCCATGGCTGCACGTCGCAAGCCTAATCGGCGTGCAATCGCCGTGCCATCGGGGGATGTGAAGGAGTGGAATGGTACAGCTGGGTGGAGTCGAACCACCGACCTCCTGTTCCACAGACAGGCGCTCTAACCAGCTGAGCTACAGCTGCACAACAAAATCGCGCGGAAGCTACGGGGAAACGGCCCCGTTTAGCAAGCCTTCGTATTATAACTCTTTCGAGCAGCAAAAAGCCCCCACCCGCTCGTTGCGCTCGCTTCCCTCCCTCCGCTTTGCGGGGGAGGGATTAAGGGCGGGGAAATAAAAAGAGCCCGGCCAAGGCCGGGCTCTTAAATCATGTAACTGCTTAATATTTACTGCAGCGTCTTCGAGACGCCGGCCTTGATCGGTTCCGAGGCTTCAGCGGCGATTTTCTGCGCCACCGCGGCGAGATCCTTCGCCTGCGCCGAGAGCGTCTCGAACTGCTTGCGGACATGGGCGGAGGAAAGCTCGACCGCGTCGGCGAGCGTCTTCGCGGCGAGCAGCTCGCGGGTGTAGTCGAACGCCGCGTTCACATTGGTGCGAAGCGCATCGAGCGCCTTCAGATTGAACTCCACCGCGCCCTTGCTGGCATTGGTGTAGCTGTCTTCAAGAACGCCGGTCGCCTGATCGGCGGCCGATTTGAACTGAGCGTAAGCGGCTTTCGCTTGCTGCACGCTCTTCTCGGTGAACTCGCGCACGACTTCCGGAACTTCGACGCCCGGCAAGTTAAATGAGGTCTCGGCCATTTCCTGCTCCTGTGCTTGCCGCACGATGCGGCGAGGGCTCAAAAGAAGAATATAGAGACCTTATTGTGCATTGCAACATAAATATTGCAATGCATCCTAAAGTTGAAGTCCTACGGCTTCGTCGCCTTGTCGAAAGCCGATTTCCCGGTTTCGGCAGCCGAGGTGCCCAGCGATTTCGCCTGCTCAGCAAGATTCTTCATCTGCGCCTGGGCGAACTCGGTTTGCAGCCGCACGACCTCCTGCACGTCCCTGGCGCTCACCAGTTTCTGAATGAAATCGAGGCTGGCATTGACGTTATCCTCGGCGAAGCCCATCGCCTTGCGGCCCAGCTCGCGGGTATTGGCCTGAACGCTCTCGGCGGATTTTTCCATGCTGCCGAGAGCCTTGCTGGCGGCATCCATATATCCCTCAAATGCCTTGCGCGCCTCGCTCACGCTCTTTTCGGCGAATGCCCGCATTTCGGCGGGGATCTCCATTCCAGTCGGATTGCTCGTCATTGGGAACCTCCCGTAGGTTAACCTTTCCACCCAATCCACCGATAGCATGAACCGCGAGCCGTGGCTTTTCCAGAGCCTAAGTCCTAAACCTTTCGAAAGGACGGGTTTTCGCGCAAATACGCGACCCGGGGACAGGATTTAACAATGCCCTCGCTGCCGCCAATCGCAGGATTGCTCGCTGACGCGCGGATTGCCGCCCTCGTCGCGGTGCCGCAGCCCGCGCTCCTGTTCGGCGCGGAGGGACAGTTACTGTTCGCGAACCCGGCGGGACTGAAACTGACGGGCACGGCCACGCTGCCGGAAGCGGCGCAACGCGAAGTTCAAGCGCTCGGCCCGGTCGCGGAAACCGCGATGCAATTGGCCGGGCACCTTCCTGCCGCCGGCGCGCCGCGCTTGCAGCGTCTGCGGCTTCCGAATTTCATGCAGCCGCAGACTTTCGCTTTCTCTCGTTTGGCGCTTGCGGACGGCGGCGAAGCAATTCTTGCCGCGGGGCTCGATGCCGCGCGCGAGAAGACCCCGTCTCTCCCCGAAGCGCTGGGTGCAATGCTGGACGAACACGACGCTTTTGCGCTCTTCAGCCTCGACGGCGATCTCATCGAAGCAAATCCGCTCGCGCAACTCGCGATCGGCGAAGCAGAAAGCCTGCAGGAACTGAACCCCGCGGCTTCGATCGCGCTCGATGCGCTTCGCACGGGAAAGCCGGAAGAGCTTTCCTTCGGCGCGCTGAAACTCGTGCTTCGCCGCATTGGCACGAAAGCCAATGCCGCGATCCTCGCCTTTTTCGCGGATGCAGAACAGCCGGAGATCGAAACACAGGCGCCCGAAGCCGAGCAAGCGGCAATCGATGAATCGAAACCGGCTCCCGCCCGCTTTGTCTGGCGCACCAACAAGGACGGGATCATCTCGAGCGTCTCGCCCGAGCTTGCGGCCGCCGTCGGCGTTGCGAGCGCGGATATCGCCGGGCTCGACTGGTCGGCGGCGGCCGCGAAGATCGGCATCCAAAATGCCGAACGCGCCACCGCCGCCATTGCCCGGCACGACACCTGGTCGGGCATCACCGTCTTGTGGCCGATCGCGGGCCGCGAACAGGCGCGGCCGGTGGATCTTGCGGCGCTCCCCGTTTTCGACCGCGAGCGGCGCTTTCAGGGCTATCGCGGCTTCGGGGTTTTCCGCGAGCCGGTGGCGCTGAAGCTGGCGCAGACAGAGCCCGGCACGGAAGCGCGGGAAGTCCCGGTTTTCGAGGAGCGGCCCGAAAATGTGGTGCCGCTCCGCGTTGTCCCCTCCTCCGCGCCCGTGCCGCGCGAATTGTCGGAAACCGAGCGGAACGCTTTTCGCGAAATCGCGCGCACGATCGGCGAGCAGATCAATGGAGTAAACGGGGCGATCCGCTTTCCGCGCGAGGGCGACTTATCCGGCACTGCCGAAGCCTCGGCGGGCGAACGCGCGCTTCTCGACAAAATGCCCGTGGGCATTGTCGTCCACCGCAACGAACGCGTGCTCTACGCGAACCGCACGGCCCTCGAATGGATCGGATTGCCGAATATCGAAGCGATGCAGGAAGAAGGCGGGCTCTACCGGCTGTTCGCGGGGGTGCCGTCGATCAGCGCGAGCGTGCCGGACGAGGAAAGCCGCACGCTTGCGATCGCGGGCAAGGATGGCGCGCCGATTCCGGTGGAAGCGAAGCTCGTCTCGTTGCCATGGCAGGGCGAAACGGCGCTCGCCTATATTCTCACGCGCGCGACCGGCGCGCCGAGCGAAACGAGCGCGCTCAAGCTTCGCGACGCGGAAGCGCTCAGCGAAGAATTGCGCGGCATTCTCGATACGGCGACCGACGGCATTCTCTTGATCGACCGCAACGGGCTGATCCTCAGCCTCAACCGCTCGGCGGAAGCCCTCTTCGGCTACGACTCCGAGGAGCTCGAAGGCCAGCCCTTCACGCGGCTGTTCGCGCCGGAGAGCCATCGCGCGGCGGTGGATTATCTCGAAGGCATCTCCGCCAACAATTTCGCGAGCCTCTTGAACGACGGCCGCGAAATGATCGGCCAGGTCAAGGGCGGCGGATTGATCCCGGTGTTCATGACGCTCGGCCGCGTCGGCGAAAGCATGCAGAAATTCTGCGCGGTGTTCCGCGACATCACGCAATGGAAACGGGCGGAAGAAGAATTGATCGAAGCGAAACGCAAAGCGGAGCAGTCGAGCAGCGCGAAATCGGATTTCCTCGCCAAGATCAGCCACGAGATCCGCACGCCGCTCAATGCGATCATCGGTTTTGCCGACGTCATGCGGGAGGAGCGCTTCGGCCCGATCGGCAACGATCGCTACCGCGAATATCTCAAGGACATTCAGACTTCCGGCGCGCATCTTGTCTCGTTGATTAACGACCTCCTCGATCTTTCGAAGATCGAGGCCGGCAAGGTAGATCTTTCGTTTTCCGGCGTCGATTTGAACGACATCGCGCGGCAATGCATGGCGATTATGCAGACGCAGGCGAACCGCGAACGCATCATCATCCGCACGTCGCTCTTCCCCGATCTGCCGCAGGTGGTCGCGGACGTGCGTTCGATCCGGCAGATCGTGCTCAATCTTCTCTCGAACTCGATCAAGTTCACGCCGCCGGGCGGGCAGGTGATCGTCTCGACCCAGCTTACGGAAAAAGGCGAAGTGCTCCTGCGGGTACGTGACACCGGCGTTGGCATGTCGGAAGCGGAAGTCGCGACCGCGATGGAACCGTTCCGCCAGCTTTCAACCTCGACGCCCGGAAGCGGGCTCGGCTTGCCGCTCACCAAGGCGCTCACCGAGGCAAACCGGGCTTCGTTCTCGGTGAAGAGCACTGTGAACGCGGGAACGCTCGTGGAAATCACCTTTCCCGCAAACCGGGTGCTTGCCGGTTGAGCCAGATCATAGCGGAACCTTCCCCCTTCGAAGAATTTAGTTGACGGCGTCCTTCTGGGATGGCAGAAAAATCGTGGCAGAACAATAACTTAGAGCAATTCTAATCTGCCGCGGGGAATTTGGCGTGATCGTCTGCTCTTGCAACGTTCTTTCCGAGGCCCAGGTCCGCGACAGCATCGCGGCCGATACCGGCCCGCGGAAAACCATCGAGGTCTATCGTTGCCTCGGCTGCAGCCCGCAGTGCGGCCGCTGCGCTCGTACGATCCGCGCGATCATGGACGATGCCCTTGGCCGCGCCTGCGAGAGCTGCCCCGCTGCCTGTCCCGCGATCAGCGAATAATTTCTGCTTACAACCGGCGCTCTAGTGAAACTGGCGTTTCGGTCCTCTCCAATTTAGAATGATTCTGGATTGTAGTTCAGAACCATTCAAATGAGAGAAGGCCATGAAAGGCGACCCGAAAGTTATCGAATATCTCAACAAGGGGCTGCGCTCGGAACTCACAGCGGTCAGCCAGTACTGGCTGCATTATCGCCTGCTCGATAACTGGGGCTTGAAGGATCTCGCCAAGAAATGGCGCGAGGAATCGATCGAGGAAATGCGCCACGCCGACCGCTTCGTGGAGCGCATCATCTTTCTCGACGGCTTTCCGAACATGCAGGTGCTCGATCCGCTCCACATCGGGCAGAGCGTGAAGGAAATTCTCGACGCGGACCTTGCCGCCGAAGTCGGCGCCCGCGCGCTCTATCAGGAAGCGGCGACCTATTGCCACTCAGTGAAGGATTACGTGAGCCGCGACCTGTTCGAGGATCTGATGGCCGACGAGGAAGGCCATATCGACTTCCTCGAGACGCAACTCGATCTCGTCAAGAAGCTCGGCGTCGAGCTCTACTCGCAGCATCACATCGGCGAGCTACACGAGGACGGGAAGGACTAAATCTTGTCATTCCGGAAGCCGAGCGTAGCGAGGCTGTCCGGAATCCAGTTCTGGATTCCGGGTTCGCGGGCTTTGCCCGCGCCCCGGAATGACGGCTGACTTCTTTCCCACGCTTAATCCAGCTCAAGCTTCATGCCTTCGTGCGTAGCGACGAAGCCGAGACGCTCGTAGAAACGGTGCGCGTCCGACCGCTTTTTGTCGGTCGTGAGTTGCACGATCGAACAGCCTTCCTTGCGGGCGAGATCGATCGCCGCTTCGATCATCTGCTGGCCGAAACCTCCGCCGCGATGACGGCTGGATACGCGCACGGCCTCGATCTGCGCCCGCCGCGCGCCCTTGCGGGAAAGACCGGCGATGAAGGTGAGCTGCAAGGTTCCGACGATCTCGCCGCCGCTTTCCGCGATCAGGATGAAATTGTTGGCGTCGTGCGCCATTGCGTCATAGGCCGCGTAGTAAGGCTGCAAGTCCTCCGTCTGCTCGCGTCCGCGGCCGAGCCCGTCATCGGCCAGCATTCGGACGATCGCCGGAACGTCCTCACGCGTCGCTTTACGCAGAATCATTTTCAACGCATCAACGCCGGAATGTTTTTATAAAGCTCCAGCGCCTCGGGATTGGCGAGAGCTTCGGTATTCTTCACCGGCCGGCCGTGGACGACATCGCGCACGGCGATCTCGGTGATCTTGCCGGAGCGCGTTCGCGGAATGTCCGCGATCGGAACGATGCGCGCGGGGACGTGGCGCGGGCTCGCGCCGGTGCGGATTTGCTTCTTGATGCGGTCCATCATCGCGTCGTCGAACTTAGCGCCTTCTCGCATCTTCACGAACAGAACGATGCGCACGTCGTTGTCCCACTCCTGGCCGATCGCGAGGCATTCGACGATTTCGGGAATTTGCTCCACTTGCGCATAAATCTCGGCGGTGCCGATCCGCACGCCGCCGGGGTTGAGCGTCGCGTCCGAGCGGCCGTGAATGATCATGCCGCCGTGCTCCGTCCATTCGGCGAAGTCGCCGTGGCACCACACGCCGGGGAATCGCTCGAAATAGGCGGAACGATATTTTTTCCCGTCCAGGTCGTTCCAGAACCGCACCGGCATCGACGGAAAAGCCTTGGTGCAAACCAGCTCGCCGCGCTCGCCTTTCACGGGCTTGCCGTCTTCCGACCAGACGTCGACGGCCATGCCGAGGCCCGGCGCCTGGATTTCGCCCTTCCACACCGGCGACGTCGGCTCCCCCAGCACGAAGCAGGCGCCTAAATCGGTGCCGCCCGAGATCGAGGCGAGATGCACGCCGCTTTTGATCGCTTCGTTGACGAAATCGAAGCTTTCCGGCGCGAGTGGCGAGCCCGTGGACGTAATCAGCCGCACGGAGGAAAGATCGTATTTATCCTTCGGAACGAGGCTCGATTTCTTCACCGCGTCGATATATTTCGCCGATGTGCCGAAGAGATTGATCCTCTCCTCCTCGACGTAGCGGAAGAGCACCCCTTCGTCGGGCGCGAAGGGGGAGCCGTCATAGAGACAAAGCGTGGCTTCGCTCGCGAGCGCCGAAACCAGCCAGTTCCACATCATCCAGCCGAGCGTGCTGAAATAGAAAACCCGCTCGCCCGGGCGGATGTCGCAATGCAGCCTGTGCTCTTTCAGATGCTGCAAGAGCATTCCGCCTGCGCCGTGCACGATGCATTTCGGAACGCCCGTGGTGCCGGAGGAGTACAGAATGTAGAGGGGGTGATCGAAGGGAAGCCGCTCGAAAGCGAGCGCCTTCGGCGAAAACGGCTTCAAAAATTCGTCCAGCGTGACGCCCCGCGGGATCGATCCCGCCGCGGCGGCGGCTTCATCGAGATAAGATACGACAACGACTTTCTCGACCGTCGGCAAATGGCCCGCGATCGCCTTCACTTTTTCCGCAATCTGAATGCGCTTGCCGTTGTACCAGTAGCCGTCGCAGGCAAAAAACAGCTTCGGCTCGATCTGGCCGAAGCGGTCAACCACGCCGCGCTCGCCGAAATCCGGCGAGCAGGAAGAAAAAATCGCGCCGATCGAAGAAACCGCAAGCAGAAGCGCGACCGATTCCGGCAGGTTCGGCAGCATCGCCGCGACGCGGTCGTCTTTCTTGACTCCAGCGGCTATGAGCGCCTGTTGCAGGCGCGACACGAGCTCGTCGAGCTCCGCGTAGGAAAAGCGGCGAAGCGCCTTGTCCTCGCCGCGAAACAGAATCGCGGTGCCGCTGTCGTGCCGGCGCAAGAGATTCTCGGCGTAGTTGAGTTTCGCGTCCGGGAAAAATTTCGCGCCCGGCATTTTGTCGCCGTCGGCGAGATGCCGGGCACCTTTCTCGCCGATCACCCCGCAGAAATCCCAGAGGAGATCCCAGAATGCCGCGCGGTTTTCGACCGACCAGGCATGCAAATCGCGATAATTTTTCAGCGCGACCGAATGCCGCTCGTTTGCGGCAGCGCGGAATGCGGTCATCTGCGAAGCCGCGACCCGCGCTTCCGACGGTTTCCACAACGGTTTTTCAGCCTTCACGACGCGTCTCTCTCCCTTAAATCGTTCTAATTCATAGCATTTGGCAAAATTTCTGCAGCGCCGGACCGCGACAAGTGCCTCCGCCTATGTTAATGATCAACTCCCATTTCAGACAAGAAACGAGCCGTGAACGTTATCCGAATCAAACGGATCACCGCTGCCGCGCTATTCGTGACGCTGGGGGTTTTTTGCGTCCTTGCCGCATTGCCCTACACCGTGCCACGGCACGAGATCCGGGAAGCGGTAGCGCGCGCACTTGCGGCCGCGACCGGCGTCACCCCGGACATCGGCGGGGCGCATTTATCGTTTTTTCCGCGCCCTGCTGCGCGTTTCGATGACATCCGCTTCGGCGACAGCGGCAAGGATGACCTTTCGGCAGGCTCGCTTCGGGCGACCATCAGACTTCTGCCACTGCTTTTCGGGCGGGCCGAAGTGGCGAATCTCATTTTTGAACGGGCCCACCTTCATTTTGAAGCCGGCCCTGATGGGGTGCGGCTTCTAGGCCTGCCGCTCCGCCCGCACTCCACCGCGGGCGAAATGACGAGTCCTCCGGAAATCCGGATTGCGGATAGCGCCGTCGATATTCGCTCGTCGGACGGGGAACGAACCGAAAGGTTGTCCGGGGTGAACGCGTCGCTCGCCTGGTCCGGCGCGAGCCTCTCCACGCACGCTTCGTTCCAATGGCGGGGCATGCCGAGCACCTTGAGCATTCAGATCGCTGACGCCGGCGCGCTCGGTGAAAATGCGAAAAGCGCCGTGCGCTTGCGGTTCGAGGCCGAAGCCCTGCGCGCCGCGTTTGACGGGGAATTCGCCTTCCGCAAGGGCCTGCAGGCCGACGGCGCACTGTCTTTGGAGTCGCGTTCGCTGCGCAATATGCTTGCCGCCTTCGGCATTGAAGTCCCGACGCGGGGCGGCTTCGGCGCCTTCGCGTTAAAATCGCGTGCGCAAATCACGCCAGCCGCGCTAACCGCGTCGAAGCTCTCGATCGAGCTGGACGGCAATCGTGCCGACGGCACGCTCTCGCTCGCGATCGACTCGAAACGGCCGGTGCTACAGGGAACGCTTGCTGCGGACACCGCCGACTTCACCTCCTATATGAACGGATTTTCGCTGGTCAGCGCCGACAAGCGCGACTGGAGCAAGGAGGCGCTCGACATCAAGCCGCTCTCGGGCTTCGACCTCGATCTTCGCCTCTCGGCGGGAAAAGTCATTTTCGGCAAAGCCGAGGCTTTCAAGGTCGCGCTCGCGGCTTCGGTGAAGGAAGGCCGCTTCACGCTTTCCGCCGGCGAAGGACAGATGTTCGGCGGGATTCTGAGCGGAACGGCGGCGATCGGCCCCGCGCCCGAGGGAACGAATGTACGCATCAACGCGAGCATCAAAAATTTCAACAGCGCGCAGGGTATCGGCGCATTGACCGGCAACCGGAATCTCGAAGGCACCGGGTCCTTCACGCTTGCGCTTTCCGGATCGGGGGCGAGCGTAAACGCGATCACACACGATCTGAAAGGCGATGCCGAGCTTTCGGTGCTCGACGGCGCGTTGCAAGGAGTCAACGTCGAAGGCGCGCTCCGCACGCTTGCCAAAAAGCCGCTCGCGGCGGTCTCCGACCTCCGCGGTGGGCGCACGCCGTTCGACCGCTTTATCGCGAAGCTCGCGATCAACGACGGCAACGCCGCCTTCGAACGGGCACAGATCGAAAGCGGCAGCGTCACTGTGACGCTGCACGGCCGCGCGTCGATCCCCGAGCGCGATCTCAACCTGCGCGGCGTTGCGAGCCTGGTGTCGCCGCCCGATGCGAACAATGTTTCGCTGCCATTCCTGGTGCGCGGAAGCTGGGATAGCCCGCGGGTTTCGCCGGACGGGCCCGCTATGCTGCGGCACTCCAGCCTGCCGGGCAAAATGCAGGCGGCGCTGCCCTAGCGCCCGCGGATCGGGTCGCTCGAGAGCCGAGCGTAAAGCAGGTGATCCTGCCATTTGCCGGCGATGCAGAGATATTTTCGCGCATAGCCCTCGCGTTGAAAGCCTGATTTTTCCAGCAAGCGCACGGAGGCCGTGTTTTCGGGGATGCAGGCGGCTTCAATGCGTTTCAGGCCGAGCGCTCCGTGGGAAAAGGGAATCATGGCGGCGACGGCCGCGCTCATATAGCCCTGCCCGGCATAACGCGCGCCCATCCAGTAGCCGAGATTTGCGGATTGCGCGACGCCGCGGCGGACATTGCTCAAGGTCGCGCCGCCCAGGAGGCGCTTGTCGCCGGTGCGGAAGATCAAAAACGGATAGCTGAGATCGTCGCGGATTTCGGCGGCGTAACGGCGGAGGCGGTTGCGAAAAGCGCTCCGCGTCAAATCGTCAGCGGGCCACTCCGGTTCCCAAGGCTCGAGGAAAGCGCGGCTGCGCTCCCTGAGGTCGGCCCACTCTTCGTAATCGCTCATCAGAGGCGCGCGCAGGTAAACACCCGCCCCTTCGATCAAAGGCTGCGGTTCGGACCAGGGAGCCGACCGAAAGAGCGCCATCGCACCTCAATCGAGTTAGGCCGCTTTCTGCGTGAGATTTTCCGCGATGCGCGCGGCGGATTCAATACCTGCTTTTGGGCCCAATCCCGCGAAAGTGGGCCGGCTCGACGAGAGCAGCGTACGGGCGGCCGCGCGCATATCCTCGACGGTTACCGCGTCAACCCGCCGCACAATTTCGTCGATGGGAACAATTCGGCCATAAAACAGAAGCTGGCGCGCGAGCTGGTCGGCGCGCGCGCCGGAGCTTTCAAGCGCCATCAGGAGGCCGACCTTCATCATCGCCTTCGCGCGGGCGATTTCGGCCTCGGTCGTTTTTTCCGCGGCCTCGAACAATTGCTCGCCGATCACGGTCATGAGCTCCGTGCAGTCGCGCGGATCGGTGCCGGCATAGACCGAGAACATGCCGGTGTCCGCATAGGCCGAGTGAAAGGCATAGACCGAATAACAAAGCCCGCGCTTCTCGCGCACTTCCTGGAAGAGGCGGGAGGACGAACCGCCGCCGAGAACATTCGCAAAAACCTGCACCGCGTAATAGTCCGGTGCGTGCAGCGAGCGTCCCTCGTAGCCGAGCACGATATGGGTCTGTTCCAGATCGCGTGCGTAGATTTCAGCGCCGCCGGCATAGCGCGCGGGCGCCGCCACCGGCGCGGAGGATGCGGGAATCGCCGCGAGCTGCTTCGCCATTTGATCTACGACTTGCCGATGCTCGATCGCGCCTGCGGCGCTCACCACCATCTGCGGCGCGCGATAGTGATGGTGCATGTAGTCGCGCAGGCTCGCGGGCGATTGCGATTTCACCGATTGCGGCGTGCCGAGAATGGGCCGGCCGATCGGCTGATCGGGAAAGGCACGCTTCTGGAACAGCTCGTAAATATAGTCTTCGGGCGTGTCGTTGGCCGCGCCGATTTCCTGCAGGATCACGCTCTTTTCGCGCGCGAGCTCCTCCTCGACGAACGTGGGCTCGGTCAGAATGTCGGCAAGAACATCGAGCGCAAGCGGTACGTCTTCGCCGAGCACGCGGGCGTAATAGCCGGTACTCTCGAGGCCGGTGGACGCGTTCAGGTCACCGCCGACATTCTCGATTTCTTCGGCGATCGCGAGCGCGCTTCTCCGCTTGGTGCCTTTGAACGCCATGTGTTCGAGTAGATGCGATATGCCGTTTTCGCGCAGCTCCTCGTAGCGCGTGCCGGCACCGACCCAGATCCCGAGCGAGGCCGTGCGAAGCTGCGGCATCGCTTCCGTAACGATAGTGAGGCCGCTGTCGAGCTTCGTGATTTGCGTGGCCGGACTCATGCGGAAGCTCCTTCACGAACGCGGGAATGCTCGGAGACGTAGCGGGCGACCGTCTTGAGATCGGCGGGCAGAACGTCAAAACGCTCCTTGCGTTTCGTAAGATCGGAAAGCCGCGGCGGAAGCGCGGGGCGAATGTCGCTCGCCTTTTCAACGGCATCGGGAAATTTTGCCGGGTGCGCGGTACCGAGCGAGACGTAAGGCGCTTTCACCTTGAGCTTGCGCGCGACCGCGATGCCAACCGCGCTATGCGGATCGAGCAGATACCCGCTCTCCTGATAAACCGCGCGGATAGTGGCGAGTGTTTCGGCTTCATCGGCGCGGCCGGCGTCGAAAATCTCGCGAATCGCGGCAAGCGGCTTTTCGGCAATCGAAAAGCCGCCGGACGGGAGCTCGTCCATGATCTTGCGGACCGCGCCCGCGTCGCGGCCATAGGCGTCGAACAGAAGCCGTTCGAAATTCGACGAGATTTGAATGTCCATGGCGGGCGATTCGGTTGCGATGACGGGACGCAGCTCGTAGCGTCCGGAAGTCAGCGTGCGCGCGAGAATGTCGTTTACATTGGTCGCGATCACGAGGCGTTCAACGGGCAACCCCATTTGCTTCGCGACATAGCCCGCGAAGATGTCGCCGAAATTTCCGGTCGGCACGACAAACGAAAGCTTTTTGTCGGGCGCCCCGAGGGAAACCGCCGCGGTGAAGTAATAGACGATCTGGGCGACGATGCGCGCGAAATTGATCGAGTTCACGCCGGAAAGCTTCAATCGATCGCGGAAAGCGTGGTCGTTGAAGAGGCCTTTCACGATCGCCTGGCAATCGTCGAAGGTGCCGTCGATCGCAAGCGCATGAATGTTGCTTTCGGTTGCGGTTGTCATCATCAACCGCTGCACGTCGGAAACGCGCCCCTGCGGAAACAGCATCACAAGGTCGGCGCGCTCGCGCCCCCGGAACGCCTCGACTGCGGCACCGCCGGTATCGCCCGAGGTCGCGCCGACGATAGTGACACGCTGATTGCGCACGGAAAGCGCATGATCCATGAGCCGCGCGAGCAACTGCATCGCCACATCCTTGAAGGCGAGCGTCGGCCCGTGGAAAAGCTCCAGCAGATACTCACCGGACTTCAGCTCGTGAAGCGGCGCGACCGCGGGCAAATCGAAGGTCGTGTAAGCCTCGCCGATCATGCGCTTCAAATCGGCGCCGGAAATGCTTCCGCCGACAAACGGCTTGATCACTTCGAACGCGGTCTCGGCGTAAGACTTTCCCTTGAAACCCTTGATTGCATCGCTTGAAAGCTGTGGCCAGGATTCGGGCACATAGAGGCCGCCGTCGCGGGCGAGCGCCGCGAGCAAAACGTCGATGAAGGAGGCGGAAGGCGCATCGCCGCGGGTTGAAATATATTTCATTGGTTTCCTGGCCGGGCCGGGAAACTAGGCGCGCCCGGCAGGCGATTCAAGCGCGCCGCTCAAGCGTTCTCGCGCTTCCATTCTTTCCATCCAAAGGCTGCGAAAACGGCGGCCAGCGCGAAAGCAAGCCCAAACCACGTGACGGCGTATTGCAGGTGGTTATTCAGGAACGAGACGCGGGTCTCGCCCGCTTGCGGCAGGCCGTTCGGGCCGCTCGTCTCGGCGTCGATGAAGAAGGGCGCGACGCGGGAAAGCCCATAGGCCTTCGCGATCGCCGCCGGATCGCGCTCCTGCCAGATGCCGCGCGCGGGATCGTCGGCGGGCGTAAACCAGTGGCGGCCCTCCGGTATGCGAAGAAGACCGGTGACGGTGACCTGCTCGCCCTCCGGTCCCGCCCTGGTGGGAAGGTCCATGCGATCCATCGGCACGAAGCCGCGGTTGACGATGACCATGGAGCCATTCGCAAGCTCGAGCGGCGTCATCACCCAATAGCCGGGACCCGAGAATTTTCCTTTCGCGTCGGAGAGCAGTGCGTAGGCGAACGACTCTCGGCCGTAGCGGTATTTGCCGGTGACTTTCACGCGGCGATATTCATCGGTTTCCGCATTGACCTTCGGCCAGTCCTTCTCGTCGCGGAGAGGCGCGGCTTCCGTGGCGCTGTGGCGGCTTTCCGCACGGGCGATCAGTTCTTCCTTCCACGCAAGCCGCTGCAATTGCCAGAAGCCGAGCCCGCACAAAATGGCAAAGGCAACGAGGGCGAAGACGCCGGGCCACAAGAGCCGCTGCCAGAGCGGCTTGCGGGCGGCTTTCGTCGCCCGGCTGCGAGCGGATTGCTTCGGACGATTCACCGCTGATCCCGGTCGAGCTTTCCCTGCGCCGCCTTATGATGAAATTGCAGCGCGACCAAGATCCCCTTCAGCGGCCGCAAGAGACCGAGCGTGGAGGCAAGCACCAGCGGAATCCACAATACCGCGTGCACCCAATAAGGCGGCCGGAAGACGAATTCGACGACGACGGCGAGGCCTACGACAAGGAAACCCGCGATCAAGATCACGAACACCGCAGGCCCGTCGCCCGGATCGGCGGAACGGTAGTCGAACCCGCAAACGCTGCAGCGCTTCGCAAGATCGAGAAAGCCGGAGAACAACTTCCCCTGCCCGCAACTCGGACAGCGGCCGCGTATGCCGGCAAGATAGGGAGAGACCGGCGGAAAATCCGTGTGCCGGGTAGATGGCTTTTTCAGCCGCCGTGCTCCACTGCGACGCCCGCTCCCCACACGTAGATGAAGGTGAAGAGGAACAGCCAGACGACGTCGACGAAGTGCCAGTACCAGGCGGCCGCCTCGAAGCCGAAGTGATGCGTGGGCGTGAAGTGGCCGCGCATCGCGCGAAGCAGGCAGACGATGAGGAAGATCGTGCCGATGATGACATGCGCGCCATGGAAGCCCGTCGCCATGAAGAAGGTCGAGCCGTAGATGCCGCCGGTGAAGGTAAACGGCGCATGCGCATATTCATAAGCCTGCACGCAGGTGAAGGCGATACCGAGCAGGATGGTGAGCGCGAGCCCCTGCACCAGGCCCTTGCGGTCGTTTTCGATCAGCGCGTGGTGCGCCCAGGTCACGGTCGTGCCGGAGGTGAGCAGGATCAGCGTATTCAAAAGCGGGAAATGCCACGGATCGAGCGTCGTGATGTTCTTCGGCGGCCAAACGCCGCCGATCGCTTCGACGCGGAGATATTCGTGCGCATCGCCCGGAAACAGCGCGACGTCGAAATAGGCCCAGAACCACGCGACGAAGAACATCACCTCGGAGGCGATGAACATGATCATGCCATAGCGGAGGTGGAGCTGAACGACGCGGGTGTGATCGCCCTTGTACTGCGCTTCGTTGATGACGTCGCGCCACCAGGCGAACATCACGTAAACGATGCCGAGCGCGCCAACCGGCATGATCCAGGGCGTGCCGCCGTGAAACCAGTAGACGGCGCCGAGCGTGAGGATGACGGCGGAAATGCCGGTGACGACCGGCCACGGCGACGGGTCGACGAGATGATAATCGTGCTGTTTTACGTGAACGTCGGCCATCGTTCTTCTCCGTAGTCCCCTCTTGCAACCGCTCTAACAGCACGGCTTTTGCCGTGCCGCAAGCGCGATTTAGCGCAGTTTGTTGCCCTCCACCGCCGAGACCGAATTCGCCGGCTTCCTGGCGGGGAAGAATGTGTAGGAAAGCGTGATCGTGTCGAGCGAACGGAATTGCGGGTCCTTGTCGATCGCGGGATCGACGAAGAAAACGACCGGCATGTCCATCTTCTCGCCCGGCCCGAGCTTCTGATTCGTGAAGCAGAAGCATTGCAGCTTGTTGAAATAGCCCGCCGCCTCAGGCGGAGAGACATTGTAGGAGGCGATCCCTTCGGTCTCTGTCCGGCTGAAAGACTTCGCGGTGTAATGGAAAAGCGTCGTCTGGCCGATATTGATGGTGACCGAGGACTGGTCGGGACCGAAGGTCCACGGCAGACCGCCCGCGACATTGCCGTCGAAGCGTACCGTGATCTTGCGGGAAATCGGCGCTGACGGTGCCTCCTCCGCGACGAGGGGCGTCCCGCCGAATCCGGTGGTGCGGCAGAACCAGTTGTAGAGCGGGACGGCCGCGTAGGCCGCGCCGACCATTGCGACGGCGAAAACCGCACAAGAGAGCGCTACCGCCTGATGCCGGTTCAGGAGATACGTGCGCGGAGCAAGCGGAGGAATGACTTTGCCGCTTGTCCGGGTTTTCGCTCCGGTTTTCTTCTTCGCTTTCTTCATAGCGGACGATTCAATACTCCCGGCCCGAGCTTCACGATCGTGACCAGGTAAAACAGGATCGCAAAGCCCGCGAGCACAAGGGCGAGCGCGATCGAACGCGTGCGGCGAATGCGCTGCTGCTCCTCAGTGAGCACGATTCCGCGCTTTTGCTTTGTCGATGCCATTACCAGCCCATCCCTTCGACGAGAAGAACGGCAAACAACAAGAAAAGATAAAGAACGGAGAACGCGAACAGGCGCCTTGCCGCCATTTCGGCGGCGGCCCCGCGTGTCTTCCGCCAAACGTCGAGCGCGAGCGCGAAGAAAATCGCGCCAAGAACGGCGGATACAGCGCCGTAGAAAATCCCCGCGAAGCCGAGAAGCGCCGGCAGGACGCCGACCGCCGCCATGATCGCGGCATAGATCACGATCTGCTTTCGCGTCTCCTGGTCGCCGGCGACATTCGGAAGCATCGGAACGCCCACACGCGCGTAGTCGTCCTTGCGCAAAAGCGCGAGCGCCCAGAAATGCGGCGGCGTCCAGAAGAAAATCATCAGGAAAAGGATTATGCTTTCAAGGCCGATCGAGCCCGTCGCGGCAGCCCAGCCGATCATCGGCGGAAACGCGCCAGCCGCGCCCCCGATCACGATATTCTGGGCGGTCCAGCGCTTCAGCCACATCGTGTAGATGACGGCGTAGAAGAAGATCGTAAACGCAAGAAGCCCCGCCGCCAGGAACCCGGCGAACAGGCCCAGCATCACGACCGAAGCGACCGAAAGTGTGAGACCCACCGCGAGCGCCTCCCCCGCCGGTACGCGGCCCGCCGGGATCGGACGAGCACAGGTGCGCCCCATGCGCGCGTCGATATCGGCGTCCCACCACATGTTGAGCGCGCCCGACGCACCGGCGCCGATAGCGATGCAGAGAAGCGCCGTGAAGCCGAGGAACGGATGCAGGTCGCCATGCGCGCGAAGTAATCCGACAAGCGCCGTGAACACGACGAGCGACATCACGCGCGGCTTTAGAAGCGCGAAATAATCCGCAACATCCGAAAAGCCCGGCAGCACTTCGGCCGAGCGTGAGGCGCCGGCCTGGTTCATCTTACTTGATCCGCGGCAGCGTCTCGAAGGTGTGGAACGGCGGCGGCGACGAGACCGTCCACTCGAGGGTGGTGGCGCCTACGCCCCACGGATTGTCCGCGGCTCTCCGCTTCCTCATGAAGGCTTCCGCGATCGTATAGAGGAACACGAACATGCCGACGGTAGAAATCGCGGCGCCGATGGACGAAACCATGTTCCAGCCCGCGAAGGCGTCGGGATAATCGACAATGCGGCGCGGCATGCCGGAGAGCCCGAGGAAGTGCTGCGGGAAGAAAACGAGGTTCACTCCGATGAAGGTGAGCCAGAAATGCAGCTTTCCGAGAAATTCGGAATAGCTGTAACCGGTCATCTTCGGGAACCAGTAGTACCAGGCGCAGAAGATGCCGAAGGTGGCGCCGAGCGACATCGTGTAGTGGAAGTGCGCGATCACATAATAGGTATCGTGCAGCGAGCGATCGACACCGGCGTTCGAAATCACGACCCCGGTGACGCCGCCGATGGTGAACAGGAAGATGAATCCGATCGCCCACAACATCGGCGTGCGGAATTCGATCGAACCGCCCCACATCGTGGCGATCCAGGAGAATACCTTGATGCCCGTCGGCACCGCGATCACCATGGTCGCAACCATGAAATAGGCCTGCGCCGGGAAGCTCATGCCGACCGTGTACATGTGGTGCGCCCAGACGACGAAGCCGATCGCGCCGATCGCGACCATGGCGTAGGCCATTCCGAGATAGCCGAAGACCGGCTTCTTCGAGAAGGTCGAGATCACCTGGCTGATCACGCCGAAGGCGGGCAGCACGAGGATGTACACCTCGGGATGACCGAAGAACCAGAACAGGTGCTGAAAGAGAAGCGGATCGCCGCCGCCCTGTGGATCGAAGAAAGTCGTTCCGAAGTTACGGTCGGTGAGCAGCATCGTGATCGCGCCCGCGAGAACGGGCAGCGCCAGAAGAAGCAGGAACGCGGTCACCAGAATCGACCACACGAATAGCGGCATCTTGTGCAGCGTCATGCCGGGCGCGCGCATGTTCAGAATCGTAGTGATGAAATTGATCGCGCCGAGAATGGACGAGGCGCCCGCCAAATGCAGCGCGAAGATCACGCAGTCCATCGCCGGCCCCGGTTGTCCGGCTTTTGACGACAGCGGCGGGTAGATCGTCCACCCGCCTGCGAACCCCGTGCCTTCCGCGTCGCCCGGAACGAACATCGAAACGACGAGGAGGATGAGCGCCGCAACCAGGAACCAGTACGAGACGTTGTTCATGCGCGGGAACGCCATGTCCGGCGCGCCGATCATCAGCGGCACGAACCAGTTGCCGAAACCGCCGATCAAGGCCGGCATGATCATGAAGAAGATCATGATGACGCCATGGGCCGTCGCGACGGCATTGAAGGCGTGGGCGCTGTGGAAGAACTGCACGCCCGGCTCGGCAAGCTCGGCGCGCATCGCGGCGGAAAACAACCCGCCGAGCACGCCCGCGAAGATCGCTTCGATCAGATACAGCGTGCCGATATCCTTGTGGTTGGTGGAAAAGAGCCACCGCCGAATTCCCGTCGGATTGTGATGTTCGGCATGAGCTGCTGCATTAGCCATGATCTTCTACCTCTGTCTCGAATTTATTGCCGCGCCGGTTCGGCGGCGGACGCTACGTTGTTGGGCGCGAGGCCCGGCACGGCCGAATACTTCTTCTTCGCCTGTTCAACCCAGTTCGCGAATTCTTGTTCGCTCACGACCCGGACGGCGATCGGCATATAGGCGTGATTCTTGCCGCAAAGCTGCGAGCACTGGCCGTAATACATGCCTTCATGCTCGGCCTTGAGCCAGGTCTCGTTCAGACGGCCGGGAACCGCATCGATCTTGATGCCGAAGGACGGCACAGACCACGAGTGGATGATCCCCTCGCCCGTCACCTGCACGCGGACAACCTTGTTCACCGGCACGACAAGCGGGTTATCGACGGCCAGCAAGCGCGGCTGGTCAGGCTTGCGCTCGTTATCCTGCAGCATGACGGAATCGTAGCTGAAGCCGCCATTGTCCGGGTAGGCATAGGTCCACGTCCATTGCGCGGTGCCGGTTGCCTTCACCGTGAGATCGCTCTTCGGGATGGTGAGCTGATCGTACAGGAGCCGGAAAGACGGAATGGCGATGCCGACCAGGATGAGCACCGGGATTACGGTCCAGACGATTTCGAGCGGCGTGTTGTGCGTGACCCTCGATGGCCTCGGATTGCGCTTCGCATTGAAGGCATACATGCAGTAGCCAAGCAGCACCGTGACCAGAAGCGTGATGAGGGTGATGATAATCAAAAGCCAGCCATGGAAGGTTTCGATGAACTCCATGATCGGCGTCGCGGGCGGCTGGAAATAGATCTCCCATGGCGAAGGCTGGCCTCGCTGTGCAGCGGCCGCCGGAAGGAGTCCCGCGAGCGTGAAAAAAGCGGTCAAAGCCGTCTGATGAATTCTGTTCAACATTGGTCGCATTTCCGGTTCTTCTCTTTCGCCTCCGAGACCGCGCCCGGCCGCAATGCAACATACTATTGGGGACTTCCCTCCGGAACTCAACGAATGGTCAGCGCAAGGCCGCGCAAAATCGTTGTTTTTCCGGATGCTCCCCAAGATCGCGGATGGGCCGCGAATGCCGCGGCTTCGCGACCATCAAACATAATTCCACGGCCCTTTCAACGCCATAAGGCGAAAGCTGCAGGGCAAAAATTCCGCTCAGAACAGGCGATTTTTCGGATAATTCACCGCTCGCGCGCGCCGTATTCTTGACATGGACAGGCGGCGTTGTACCTCGGGCTACTTCCCGTCATACGGAAAGGGCGAAAACGATTCGCAGCGGCCGAAAGGAATGACAGCCTGGCTCCGTTCATGATGCATTTTTCCCGATTGGCAATTCTCGTTTCGGTCCTCTTCCTGGCCTTCTCATTTCCTGCGCGCGCGCAAGGTGTCGTGAAATCCGTTCACGGTGACTGGCAAATTCGTTGCGATACGCCGCCCGGCGCGAAAAACGAGCAATGCGCACTCATTCAAAGCGTTACCGCCGACGACCGCCCCAATGTCGGGCTCACCATCATTATTCTGAAGACCGCCGACCAGAAAGGCCGCCTGATGCGAGTGCTGGCGCCGCTCGGCGTCTTGTTGCCGAAAGGGCTCGGGCTCAAGGTCGACGGCACGGATATCGGCCGGGTCGGTTTCGTGCGGTGTCTCCCGAACGGCTGCGTCGCCGACGTCGAGATGGACGAAAAACTCGCAGGCCAGCTCAAGGGCGGCAAGGACGCCGTCTTCATTATCTTCCAGACACCGGAAGAAGGAATCGGCATTCCGGTGAGCCTGAACGGCTTCGCGCAGGGCTACGATAAACTGCCGTAAGCCCACGCGGTTCGCCCGATAAATCAGCACGGAAAATTCCGATTCCGTGATAAAGCCGCGCAAGAAAATCAGTTAGGTCCGCCGAAATGCAGCATGGCGCCGAATACGGCCTTCTCCTCCCACTTCTTGTTTTGCTCTGTGCGACGGTCGCGGCAGCACCGCTTGCGCGCCGGTTCGGGCTTTCGGCGGTGGTGGGCTATCTCGCCGCCGGTGTTGTGATCGGCCCGTTCGGCTTCGGATTTTTTCGCGACCCCCAGACGATCCTGAGCATTGCCGAACTTGGCGTGGTGATGCTGCTCTTCCTGATCGGCCTCGAATTAAAACTGAGCCGGCTGAAGGCGATGCGGCGGGCGATCTTCATCGGCGGCGCATTGCAGTTATCGATCACGACACTCGTCCTGTGGCCGCTTGCGATCTACGCGCTCGGCCTCGGCTTCGCAGGCGCGCTCGTTGCGAGTATCGCGCTCGCGATGTCGGCGACCTCGATCGCGCTGCAAATCCTGGACGAGCGCGGCGACCTGCAGACGCCCTACGGTCAGCGCGCCTTCGCGATCCTTTTGTTCCAGGACATCACGGTGGTGCCGATACTCGCGCTGATCCCGCTGCTCTCGCCCTGGCAGGTGAACGACGGCGGCGGTTTCTGGGGCGGCGTCGAGAAGGCCGCGATGGTCACGGCCACGATCGCGATCGTTTTTCTCGCCGGGCGCTATCTGATTAATCCCTTTTTCCAGATCCTCGCCCGCGCCAATGCGCGCGAGGTGATGACGGCGGCGGCGCTTCTTGTCGTGATCGGTACGGGACTCGCCGTGCAGCAAGCGGGCATGTCGATGGGCCTCGGCGCGTTTCTCGCAGGCCTCGTGCTCGCCGAGTCGAGCTACCGGCACGAGCTGGAAGCCGATATCGAGCCGTTCCGCGGCCTGCTGCTTGCGATCTTTTTCATGGGCGTCGGCATGTCGATCGACGTCGCCGTCGTGCAAGACAACATGCTGATCCTGTTCGCCGGCGCTGTCATCGTGACATTGCTCAAGGCCGGCATCATTTGGCTGATCTCGCAGATTAAAAGAGAGCTACGCGCCGACGCGTGGCGTGTCGGCGCCGTGCTCACCCCCGCGGGCGAATTCGCGTTCGTGCTGATCCCGCTCGGGCTTTCGATCGTGGTGCTCACGACGAAACAGGCGAGCCTCGTGGTCGCGCTCGCCGGCCTCACGATGCTGATAGGTCCGCCTTTTGCGACGCTCGTGGAGTGGCTGCGATCGAGAAAACGCGACGGCGAAGAGCCGGAATACGAGATCGAGGGGCTCGAGCAAACGCGCGGCTCGGTGCTGATCATCGGCTTCGGCCGCTTCGGCCAGATCGTCTCGCAATGCCTGCTCGCGCAGGAAGTCGACGTGACCGTGATCGACAACGACGCCGAGATGGTGCAGGCGGTCGCGCGCTTCGGCTTCAAGATTTACTACGGCGACGGGGCGAGGCTCGACGTCTTGCGCGCGGCGCATGCCGATAAGGCGCGCCTGATCGCGGTCTGCACCGACGGCGCGGAGAATACCGAGCGTATCGTCGATGTCATTCAGGCGAACTTCCCGGGCACGAAGCTTTATGTCCGCTCGTTCGACCGCGCGAGCACGCTCGCGCTCTTGTCGAAGAACGTGGACTACGAGATTCGCGAAACCTTCGAATCCGCGATCGAATTCGGCCGTGCTACGCTCGCCGAGCTTGGCGCGAACGACGAAACGATCGACGACATCGTCGACGATGTCCGCACCCGCGACCGCGAACGGCTCGCGCTGCAGCAGGCCGGCGGCATCTATGCGGGCGTCGACAAGATGCACCGCATCAAGCCGAAGCCAGAGCCCTTCACCGGCAAGAAGCGCGAGTCGCAAGCGCTCAATCCGGAGGCGAAGGACGTGATTGAAAAAGAAGAGCGCGAGGAAAAGGCAAAAGCTCAGTCGTGAAGCGCGTCGCCCCCTTTCCAGGGCCGCAGATAAACCGAAAGCGCGATCGGCATCGTCGCGCAGCGCTTCTATGAAGAGCATCCGCCGCGCGCGGAATATGTGCTGACCGAAAAGGGCCGCGAGCTCCGCCCGGTGATCAAAGAGCTGCGCGAGTGGGGCGAGAAGCACGAAATAACCGGCCCGGCGGTGCGAGCTTGCTCGATTTCCTGTAGAGGCGTCAGTACGCCAGCAAATCGAAAATCGGATCGACCGATTTCTTCCAGGGGCCATTATAGAGCTTCAGCAGCGCTTCCGCCTGCGTCTCGTTTCGCTCGACGATTTCCTCGAGCGGATCGAGATAACGCGCCTCGTCCCGGTTCATGAAGTCGAGCTGCATGCGTTGCGTGAGCCCCGCGCGCGCGAGCTTCAACATATTGCGCGCGATGTCCTGCACGCGGCGGCCGCGGATCTTGGCGTTCAGGCCGAATCTCGCCGTGTCCGCGCGCAATTGTTCGCGCTCTTCCGCCGTCCAGTCCTTCACCTCGTCCCACGCTTCATCGAGCGCGGGCTGGCAATACAGAAGCCCCACCCAAAGGGCGGGAAGCGCGCAAATCATTTTCATCGGGCCGTTATCGGCGCCGCGCATTTCGAGATAGCGCTTGAGGCGCACCTCCGGGAAAGCGGTGCTTGCGTGATTGGCCCAGTCGGAGATCGTTGCGCGCTCGCCCGGAAGCTTCGGGTGCTTGCCGTCAAGCAAGTCGCGGAACGAACTTCCGGAAACATCGATGTAAGTCGAGCCGCGCTTCACAAAATACATCGGCACATCGAGCAGATAATCGACATAGCGTTCGAAGCCCATGCCGGGATCGAACGCGAAGGGCAGCGTGCCCGTGCGGTCCGGGTCGGTGTCGCTCCAGATATGCGCGCGGTAGGACAGATAGCCGTTCGGTTTGCCGTCCGTGAAGGGCGAGTTCGCGAACATCGCCGTTGCGATCGGCTGCCAGGCAATTCCGACGCGCAACTTTTTCACCATATCTGTTTCCGACGAGAAATCGAGATTCGCCTGCACCGTGCAGGTGCGGAACATCATGTCGAGACCGAGCTTGCCGACCTTCGGCATATAGGCGGCCATGATTTTGTAGCGGCCCTTCGGCATCGCCGGCGTCTCGGCACGCGTCCAGGCCGGGCTCATGCCGACCGCGGCGAAGCCAATGCCGAGCGGCTGAGAGACTTCGCGCAACTGCGCGAGATGCGCATGCAGCTCTCGCGAAGTCTGGTGCAGGTTTTCGAGCGGCGCGCCGGAGAGCTCGAATTGACCGCCGGGCTCGAGCGAGATCGCGCCGCCGCCGGTCACGTCCGCAAGCCCAATGATGGTCTCGCCTTCCATGATCGGCTCCCAGCCGAGAAGATCGCGCATGCCATAGAGGATCGTGCAAATCCCGCGCGTGCAGTCGTAAGGCACGGGCTTATGGTCGCGCAGCATGAAGGGGAGTTTTTCGTGCTCGGTGCCGACCCGGAATTCGGAGGGCCGCTTGCAGCCGGCTTCGAGCCACGCAACGAGTTCGTTGCGCGACTCGATGGGAGTCATGTCGATCTGATCACGAGCCATACAGCGGTCTGCCGGGGCAGGGTAAAGTTGCGGGACGATATACGAGGCCCCGCGCCCCGGCTACAACGGCCGCCGTCTAAAAATTCATTGCAGGGTTGCTTCCGCGAGCCATGTCTTGACAGCGCCAAAAGCCTTGTTGCGGCTGCCGGTGCGCTGTTCGGCCTCGCGGAAAACGGCGATCTGCATGTCGGCGCTGGTGCCGGTGGACAGAATTTTGCGGACGTTTTCGATTTCGTGCCCGCAGTTCAGCTCGCCAATGTCCTCTTCGATCAGCTTGATCACACGATCAAGCTCTTCCGAAATTGGCACCGCTCGCCCCTCCCCGCGGTCGACGAAGCTGCCGTGGATGCCGTAGCGCTGCGCGCGCCACTTGTTCTCGACTGCGATCGCGCGGTCGACCGAACAGATATTCTTGTTCAGCTCCGGATGATTGTAGAGATGCCGCGCAAGCGCGCGATAGAGCGCCGCGAGGCCGACGGCATCCTCCACGCGGGTGCAAACGTCGGGTGCGCGCAATTCCAGCGTGGGATTCGCATTCGACGGGCGGATCGTCCACCAGATATAACTCGAATCCTGGATGACGCGCGTTTCGATCAGCGCATTGATATACGCCTCATAGTCTTCGTTACTTTCGAACAGCTCGGGAATGCCGGTGCGCGGCAGCTCGTCGTAGGCGGCAAGCCGGTAGCCCATGAGGCCCGTCGCGCGCGAGCGCCAGAACGGCGACGAAGTCGAAAGCGCAATGAAGAGAGGAATGTACGGGATAATCCGGCGCATGACGTCGACCCGGCGATCGACGTCAGGAAGAGCCACGTGCACGTGCATGCCGCAAAGCAAATTGCGCTCGCCGAGCATCTGCAGGTCCTGCATCATGCCGTCGTAACGGATTTTCTGCGTGGGCTGGCCGCCCGACCAGCCGGCCGTCGGATGGGTGCTCGCGGCGAAATAGGAAAGGCCGTGATCCGCCGCCACCACGCCGATCGTCTGGCGCAGGTTTTTCAATTCGTCGTGGATTTCTTCCATCGTATAGGCGGGCTTGGTCGAGATCTCGAGTTGCGATTGCAGCATCTCGCGGTTCATCACCGAGCCGACCTTGCGCTTCAGGTCGGAAAGAAACGCGGGCGCGGCCTTCTTGCGCAAGGCCTTGGTGTCGCCGTCGACGATGAAATACTCCTCCTCCACCCCGAAGCTGTAATTCTTTTCGGTCATGGAAACCTCCCTGCACGCGCAAACGACGGCAAAAAGCGAATCAGTTGTGGCGGTTGGTCCCCCGATCTCCTGCGCCCATACGGACCAAAATGAGGCGTGAGCGCTTTTCAACGCGCAAGGAAAAATTTGGTTCCGGGGGAAATCGGGGACATCTCGCAGTTGCGATATCTGCCGGCTGCAGCCGGACGAATCCGCTCTAGCGCCAGTCCCCGCGCACCGCCTGTAAAATCGCGAGCGCCGCCACTGCCGCCGTATCGGCCCGCAAGATGCGGGGACCGAGCGAAAGCCGGACGACGCGGTCATGGGCGAGAAGCGCTTCGCGCTCTTTCGCGTGGAATCCGCCTTCCGGACCGACGATCAGCGTGACCGGCCCTTCGGGTGCCGCAGCCAACGCGCGCAATGGATCGGCCCTTTCCGCGTCCTCGTCGCAGAACACCACAACGCGCTCGGACGGAATCGCAGCCAGCCACTCGGGGAAGGACAGCACCTCCTCGATCTCCGGCACAGCAAGAATCCCGCACTGCTCCGCCGCCTCGATCACATTGGCGCGCATACGCTCCATATTTACGCGCGTCACCTGCGTGTGTTGCGTGGTGACCGGCGTGAGCCGGCCCGCGCCCATTTCCACGGCCTTTTGCACGATGAAGTCGAAGCGCGCCTGTTTCACCGGCGCGAAGGCGTAATGCAGCGGGCTTGCCGAAGGCTGCGGCCGCGTTTGCGCGAGAATCTCGAGCTTCACATCCCGTTTGGAAGGAAGCGCAAGGCGCGCCTCCCATTCGCCGTCGCGGCCGTTAAAGACAAGAATCTTCGCGCCCGCCTCCAGCCGGAGCACATGGCGAAGATAGTGAACGGCCGATTCGCCCGGAATCACTGTCGCGCCGGCCGCGAGATCGGCGGAAATATGGAGCCGCGGCGTTCGAAAGTCGTAACGCGCCATAAAGTTAATGTTCCCCGGAGGTTAACCGCCCCGATCTTGCCCTAAATAGCGTTGTCTGGTTACGTCTATAGCGCTTGCCGGAGCTTGACGATGCGTTCTTTCTGGGTGTCCACCGCCGCGGGAGTTTCGATGCTGGCTTTCGCCGCGTCCAATGTCGCGGCGCAGGGCTTCGGCACCTTTGGCGGCGGCGGCATCGACTGCCAGGGCACGGTGAATGGCCTGATGACGGAACGCGACAAGGCCGGCAAGGCGCTGCAAGCAGCGAACAAACGAAAAGCCGACGTCAAGACCGCCTGCGGCCTGTTGAAAAATTACGTCTCCATCGAAAACAAGCTCTTGAAATTCCTGACCAGCGCCAAGGTCCAGTGCGGCGTGCCCGATAATTTCCTCAAACAGCTTGGCGAGGCTCACGCCAAGTCATCGCAGATGAGCGCGAAGGTTTGCCAGGCGGCCGCGAACGGCGGAGGCCCCGTACGCGGGCCGAGCGCGGGCTTAAGCGAGGCCCTTGGCGTGAACACCGTCGGCGGCAACAGAGGCGACGAGAAGCCGAGCGCTGTGTTCGATACGTTGCACGGCAACGTGCTCGGACAATGAGCGAAGCCGGACGGACAAGCCTCCGTCCGGTCGCCGACTCGACCGGAAACTGGGTCGATCGCCGGGCGCCATCCTGGACACAGCCTTATCTCCGCCTCGCGCGTGCCGACCGGCCGATCGGATCCTGGCTCCTGCTTCTTCCCTGCTGGTGGTCGACGGCGCTGGCGGTGATCGCCGCGGGCGCGCCATGGCCGGATTTGAAGCTCCTGATCCTGTTCGCAATCGGCGCCGTCGCCATGCGCGGCGCGGGCTGCACCTGGAACGACATTCTGGATCGCGATCTTGACGCAAGCGTAGAGCGCACGCGCTCGCGGCCGATTCCGTCGGGACAGGTCACTGCGAAGAAGGCGTTTGTTTTCCTGGTGCTGCTTTCGCTGATCGGATTGGCGGTGCTGTTGCAGCTTAATCGATTCGCAATTTTTACCGGCATTGCCTCGCTTTTCGTTGTCGCACTCTATCCGCTCGCCAAGCGCGTCACGAATTTCCCGCAAGCCGTGCTTGGGCTCGCTTTTTCCTGGGGCGCGTTGATGGGGTGGGCGGCGGTGTTCGGGCGGCTCGATTCGCCCGCACTTCTTCTTTATGCCGGATCGTTTTTTTGGGTGATCGGCTATGACACGATCTACGCCCATCAAGACCGGGAGGATGATGCTTTGATTGGCGTCGGCTCTACGGCGCTCTTCTTCGGGGAGAACACGAAGCCTGCCCTTGCCGCCTTTTATACGATGACCATCGTTTTGATCGCGCTTGCCGGCTACTTCGCGGGCGGCGGAATCATCTTTGCGGCCGGCGTAGCCGCCTTCGCATTGCATCTTGCCTGGCAGGTAAAATCGCTCGACATCGACGATCCGGCGCTATGCCTGCGCATCTTCCGGTCAAACCGGGATGCGGGCCTGATTCTATTCGCGACGCTTGCGTGCGACGCTTTCGCGAAAGTCTATCTTATTCCGGCGCAATGATCTCGCGTTCTCCGCGATGAACCGCGGGCGCAATGCCCGGGCCGAAGCCGCGGCGACGCGCGAGGAAATAAGGCCGGCGCTTCCGGAGCGGCGTTTTCCTGCGGCGGCGCAGTGCGACTTCACCCGTCATCAGTGCACCGATCATCTCGACAGGGCTGCGCAACGTGCCGTCGACGTCCTCGATCAGGAGCGGAAGACCGAGCACGCGGCCCCAGGACTGCCATTCGGCGGCGGAGTCCTCGATGCCTTCGGCGCGATGCAACGCCACGGTGAGCGCCGGGTCCGGATGTTCGAGCGTGATCGCGACTTCGGAATCGTTCCCGTCCAGCACCCGCACCGCGACGCCGCGGAACACTTCCATCGGAATCCGGAAACGCATCCGCACGCCGTTCACCGAACGATGCAACAGAACCTGTTCGCGATCGATCTCGATTACGCGCGCGCGGCCGTCGGCAAGCTCGTCAGCCGCGGTGTAGCGAACAGGCAACCTGTGGGGGTCGAGCCGCAACGCGCGGCCCGACCCGGCCGAGGTGACCCCGCCGGCCTTGTTTTGACGCCTCAATTCTTCCCCCTGCGGGCTTTTTTTTGCCCGTGTTGCGAAGAAGAATGTCAGTGAATTTTCATAAACGGCTTAAAGGAGCTGGTTAATCTTTCGTGCCACGGCTGTTCTTCGAAGGATGCTTGCCGAAACGTTGCGGCGCTGAAATAAGCGGCACAAGCCGATATCTGTTAACTCTTGCCTACCCACCGACGAGTGCCTAGAAGCCACTCTATCGGCGAAGGGGACGCCGAACGATGAGCGAACCGTCAAAAAAACCTAAACAGCTCTTGCATCTTGTCATCGGTGGCGAACTCACCGAGATGGGCTCGACCGAATTCCGCGATCTCGACAAGGTCGATCTTGTCGGGGTCTATCCGAACTATGCGAGCGCTTACGCCGCATGGAAGGCGAAAGCGCAACAGACCGTCGACAACGCCCTGATGCGCTACTTCATCGTTCATTTGCACCGGCTGCTCGACCCGGAAACCGAACCCGCCCCGCGAAACGGCTGAGCGGCGTCACGATGTGGAGAGCTGTCCGCAAATCGAAGCTTGTCCGGCAAGCGCTCGGCCGCACCATGGCCGGCTATCTGTGGAGCGTGCACAAGACACTCAGGATTACGATCGAGCCGGAAAATATCTACGAGATCGCTGAGCCGGAGATGCCGGTCATTCTCACTTTCTGGCACGGCCAGCATTTTCTCGCGCCTTTCATCATGAAGCCGCATCACCGCGCGAAAGTTCTGATCTCGCGGCATGCGGATGCGGACGTGAACGCGATTGCGGCGGAAGCGCTTGGCGTCGAAACGATCCGCGGCTCCGGCTCGGTCAATCCGAAGGATTTCCACCGCAAGAACGGCGTCGGCGCCATGCGCGAGATGATTCAAGCCCTCGCCGACGGCATTAACGTCGCGCTCACGGCGGACGTGCCGAAAGTCTCGCGCGTCGCTGGTCTCGGGGTCGTGACGCTCGCGCGCTATTCGGGCCGGCCGATTTATCCGATCGCGATCGCCACGAACCGCCGCATCACGGCACCGAGCTGGGACAAGGCGAGCGTCGATCTTCCATTCGGCAAGGGCGGCGCGGTCGCAGGCGAGCCCATCCGCGTTCCCGCCGACGCCGGCGAGGAAGAGCTCGAAGCCGCGCGTAAGCTTGTAGAAGAGCGGTTGAATGCGGTGACCGCCCGCGCGGAAGAACTCGCGGGCCGCACGGCTATCCGCAGGAATGGCCAAGGTCATGATCATGGCTAAAGCGCGCACACCGCTCTCGCTTCGCCTTTACCGCGGCTCGACGCGGATCGCGGGGCCGCTCACCGGCTTCATGCTGAATCGCCGCCTGAAGCGCGGCAAGGAAGATCCCGAGCGGATCGGCGAGCGCCACGGAATAGCGAGCCTTCCCCGCCCCGACGGCCCGCTCGTCTGGGTACATGGGGCAAGCGTCGGCGAAATTCTCGCGGTGTTTCCGCTGCTCGGGCGAATCCGAAAACATGGGTTTTCGGTGCTCCTCACCTCCGGCACCGTCACTGCGGCGCAAATCGCCAGCAATAAGTTGCCCGAAGGCGTGCTGCACCAGTTCCTGCCGATCGATACGCCGAAGTTTATGAAGCGTTTTCTCGACCACTGGCAGCCGGACCTCGCGCTGCTCACCGAATCGGAACTTTGGCCGAACCTGATCCTGCAGACCTCGGACGCCGGCACGCCGCTCGTGCTGATCAACGGGCGGCTTTCGGAGCGCTCATTCGCGCGCTGGAAAAAGATGAAGCGAACGGCGTCCGCGCTGTTATCGCGAATCGACCTTCTTCTGGTGCAAGAGCCCGAGGACGCCCGGCGTTTCGCGAAACTCGGCGCGCAACGAATCGCAACCATCGGCAATCTCAAATTCGACGTGACGCCCCCCGAAGCCGAGCCGCGATCGCTGGCTGCGCTCGAGCGGTCCCTGCACCGGCGCACGGTGATTCTCGCCGCCAGCACCCATGGCGGCGAAGAAGAAGCAGTGATCGAGGCTCACCGCCGCCTGCGGCGCACGACGCCCGGACTTGTCACCATCATCGTGCCGCGGCACCCGCAACGCGGCAGCGCGGTGGCGGATGTCGCCCAACAGTACGGCCTGCCAGCGGTACTGCGTTCGCACGGATACTTGCCGGACCGCGGCACGGAAATTTATATCGCCGACACGATCGGCGAGATGGGCCTGTTCTATCGTCTCGCTCCGATCGTGTTCATGGGCGGCTCGCTGGTGAAGCATGGCGGCCAAAATCCGATCGAGCCCGCCAAAATCGGTAGCGCGATTTTGCACGGGCCCTATGTCTCGAACTTCACCGCGATCTATGGCGAGCTCAATCGCATGCGAGGCGCCGCGACCGTCACCGACGCGGAGTCGCTCGCGAACAGCCTGCAACGGTTGCTCGACGATCCCGCGCTCGTGGAGCGTATGAAAGAATCCGCGTATGCTACGGTCATGCGCATGGGCGGCGCATTGGAGCGGACCTTGAACGCCATTCAGCCCTATCTCGTGCAGTTGCGGCTTCGCTGATGCGGGCACCCGATTTCTGGTGGAAAGCGCCGGGACTCGCTTCCGCCGCGCTTGCGCCCTTGGGCGCGATCTACAGCGCAATCGCGGGAGCGCGATTGAAGCGCACGGGAGCGCGGGCCGCCGTGCCGGTGATTTGCATCGGCGATCCGACGCTGGGCGGCGCGGGCAAGACGCCGACGGCGATCGCGATTGCGAAATTGCTGCTTGAGGAAAACGAGAAACCGTTTTTCTTGACCCGCGGCTATGGCGGGCGCGAAGCGGGGCCGGTAGTCGTCGACTTCAATCGTCATGGCGCGGAAGATGTCGGCGACGAGCCGCTTTTGCTCGCCGCTGTCGCACCGGTTGTCGTTTCCGCCGACCGCGTTGCGGGCGCAAGCCGCGCGGCGCAATCCGGCGCAAGCGTCATCGTGATGGATGACGGATTTCAGAATCCGGCGCTCGCCAAGGACCTTTCCTTGCTGATAGTCGATGCGGCGAACGGGATCGGGAACGGTTCCGTATTTCCGGCAGGGCCGCTGCGGGCGCCGCTCGCCGCTCAGGTCGATCGCGCACACGGCATCGTGCTGGTCGGCGGCGGCGAGGCTGGCGAAAAAGTCGCGCGACAGGCGGCTGTGCAAGGGAAAGCCGTTTTGCGCGCACGGATCGCCCCCGATGCGGGCGTATCGGAGAAGATCAAAGGCGAAAACGTACTCGCCTATGCGGGCATCGGGCGGCCGACGAAGTTTTTCGCGACACTCGAAACAGCCGGCTGCCGTGTCGTCGAGCGCTGCGAATTTCCAGATCACCACGTTTTTTCGGAAAACGAGGCGCGCGAGTTGCTGGAAACCGCCCGCGCGCGAAAACTCACGCTCGTCACGACCGAGAAGGACCATGCGCGGATGCGAAAGAACCCCGCGCTCGAGGAAATCGCGGCGGCGAGCCGCGCTCTTCCCATCGAACTTCGGTTTGAAGATGAAGCCGCGCTGAAGCGGCTTTTAAAAATGGCGCTCTCGCGCCGCTAATCAGCTCTTCTTGAGATCGGCACCGAATCGCTGCATCACGGCTTCGGGACTCACATAGGCCTCCTGCCGCTCCACGCTCCAGTATTTCAGCTCATCGAGCGGAATCGCATCGCCCGTAACCGCGCAGCGCACATAGCTGCCCGGACGGACAATGCGGTAGTCGCCGTCAAGATAACGAAGCTGGGCCTCGCCGACGGCAAGGGGGATACGCTCGAAACGGTTCATGGAAACAGCAAGATAGTCATTCGCGGCGCGACTGACCAGAGCTAATCGAAAAGCCCGCCCTGTCCGTCCTTTTCGCCGCTTTTTTTCCCCGCTTTGGCAGGCTCTTTTGCCTTGCTGCGCGTCGGCGCTCGGGAATCCGCGACGGCGCCAATGCGGCCATCGGAAAATTCAATCTCGAGCCGGTCGCCGGTACTGATTGCCGCCGCGGCGCGAATCGGCGCGCCCGCGGCGTCACGCACCAGTGCAAAGCCGCGGTTCAAAACCTTGTGATAGCTGTAGGCCTCGACGAGCTGTGCGCAGGAACGCACGCGGTCGCGCAATCGTTCCAGCTTCGCGCGCAGGCTCGACGGCGTGAGGCGGCCGGCAGCGCGGGTGAAATCGACGCGATGTTGATGCGCATTCGCGCGCAGCGCACGCGGCAGGCGATCGCCAAGCGTATCCAGTCTCTGGCGAGGCATGGAAAGAATGGCGTCGAGCGACGGCACACCGCGCGCGAGCCCGCGCAATTCGCTTTTCAGCCGGTCGAAATAGCGCCGCAGGCAGCCGGAAAGCCGTGCCGCGTGGCTTGCCGTCGCCGCTATAAGCTCGGCGCGCACGGGGACAGCGAGCTCGGCCGCCGCGGTCGGCGTCGGCGCGCGGCGGTCGGAAACAAAGTCGATCAGCGTAAAATCCGTCTCGTGGCCGACGGCGGAAATCAGCGGGATTTCGCTCGCAGCGGCGGCGCGGGCGACGATTTCCTCGTTGAAGCCCCACAAATCCTCGAGCGAGCCGCCGCCGCGCGCGACAATCAATACGTCGGGACGAGGAACCGCGCCGCCCGCTTCCAGCGCATTGAAGCCCTCGATCGCCGCCGCCACTTCCGCCGCGCAAGTCTCGCCCTGCACGCGTACCGGCCAGACGAGAACCTGACGGGGAAAGCGGTCGGTCAGCCGATGCAGGATATCGCGAATCACCGCGCCGGTCGGCGACGTCACGACGCCTATCACGCGCGGCAGATACGGCAGCGGCTTCTTGCGCGCCTCATCGAACAGGCCTTCGGCCTTGAGCTTTTTCTTGCGCTCTTCGAGGAGCGCCATCAACGCGCCCGCGCCCGCAGGCTCGAGACTGTCGATTACGATCTGATAGGTGGATTTCCCCGGATAGGTCGTGACTTTGCCGGTGACGACGACTTCAAGGCCTTCTTCCGGCTTGAATTTGAGGCGCGAGAAATTCCCCTTCCAGATGATCGCATCGATCCGGGCACCCGCGTCCTTGAGGCAGAAATAGACGTGTCCGGAGGAATGCGGTCCCCGGTAATTCAGGATCTCGCCGCGAAGCCGCACATAGGAGAAATTTTCCTCGACCGTGCGCTTCAACTCCGCCGAAAGCTCAGAGACCGTGAGCTCGCGGAGGTTCGTGCGGATTTCCGTGGACGCGACCACGATGGTTTCGGTGACTCGCATAAGCCTATGCTACATCAGCGCCGCAAGGCGATACAGGCAGGGAACGCGGCATGAAAGTCCTTCTTCTCGGCTCCGGCGGGCGCGAACATGCGCTGGCATGGAAGCTCGCTTCGAGTCCGCTTCTGACCAAGCTTTATGCCGCGCCGGGCAATCCGGGCATCGCGGAAGAAGCCGATCTCGTCGATCTGAAAATAAGCGACAATGCGGCAGTGGAGACATTCTGCAAGGAGAAAAAGATCGATCTGGTCGTGGTCGGGCCGGAGGCGCCGCTCGTCGCGGGCCTCGTCGATCGCTTGAGCGGGGCGAAGATCAAGGCGTTCGGGCCAAGCGCGGCGGCGGCGAAACTCGAAGGATCGAAGTCGTTCACGAAGCAGCTTTGCGTCGAGAACAATATTCCGACGGCGGGCTATGCCGAGTTTCGCGACAAAGCGGCTGCGAAACAATATCTCGATCTGCATGGCGCGCCGATCGTGCTGAAAGCCGACGGCTTGCATGCGGGAAAGGGCGTCGTCGTCGCGATGACGAAAGAAGAAGCGATTGCCGCGCTCGATCAGGTGTTCGCGATGGGATCGAACGAGCCGGTTGTAATCGAGGAATTTCTGCAAGGCGAGGAGGCGAGCTATTTCTGCTTTGTCGACGGCGAAACGGTTTTGCCACTCACTTCCGCGCAGGATCACAAGCGCGTCTTTGACGGCGACAAGGGCCCGAACACCGGCGGCATGGGTGCCTATTCGCCCGCGCCCGTGTTCACGCCGGAAATCGAACAGCGGACGTTAGCGGAGATCGTGTGTCCGACTGCGCGCGCGCTTGCGAAAGCGGGAACGCCCTATCGCGGCGTTCTTTATGCCGGGCTGATGATCACGGAGGATGGACCGAAGCTCATCGAATACAATGTCCGCTTCGGCGATCCCGAATGCCAGGTGCTGATGCCGCGCCTGAAGGACGATCTGCTCACGCTGATGTTAGCCGCCTGCGACAGAACGCTCGATAAAATGAGCGTACGCTGGCGGGACGAAGTGGCGATCACGGTCGTGCTCGCGACCAGAGGCTATCCCGGCAGTTACAAATCCGGCTCGGAAATTCGCGGGCTCGATAGAGCGGCGCGGGCCGAGGACGTCACGATCTTTCACGCCGGCACCAAGCGCGAGGACGGCAAATTGCTCGCTGCGGGCGGGCGCGTTCTGAATGTGACGGCGCTGGGCAAGACCGTAAAGGAAGCGCAGACGCGCGCTTATCAGGCGGTCGACCTGATCGACTGGCCCGAGGGCTTCTGCCGCCGCGACATCGGCTGGCGGGCGGTTTAGTCTCTCCAGACAATTCCCATTCGTCATGGCCGGGCGAAAGGCGCATCTTCGCGCCTGAAGTCCCGGCCATCCACGTCTTGGCCGTCATGAAGAAAGGCGTGGATGCCCGGCATAAAGCCGGGCATGACGGTGATGAATACGGAGACGCCATGACCAAACTCGCTGACCTTTTCCCCCGCTACGATTCCAAATTCGTCGAAACCAGCGCCGGAAAGATTTTCGCGCGGATCGGCGGCTTGGGCGCGCCGCTTCTCCTTCTGCACGGATACCCGCAATCGACTGTGATGTGGCACCGGCTCGCGCCGCTGCTCGACAATAACTTTCAGCTCGTGATCGCCGATCTTCCCGGCTACGGCCAAAGCGACACGCCGGAATCGCGCGAAGGCCACGCGCCCTACGACAAGCGCTCGATGGCGAAGGCAATGGTCGAATTGATGGAAAAACTCGGTCACAAGAAGTTCGCGCTTGCGGGTCACGACCGCGGCGGGCGTGTGGCGTATCGGCTCGCGCTCGATCATCCCGAACGGCTTTCGAAGCTCTGCACGCTCGATATCGTGCCCACGCATCAGATGTGGCATGCGCTCACGCCCGTAAGCGCCATGAAAATCTTTCACTGGACATTTCTCGCCCAGCCTTACCCCCTTCCCGAAAAAATGATCGGGCACATGCCCGTCGAATATCTTGAATGGAAAATTTCCGCGTGGAACGGCGAGCACAATTTATCCGTCTTCGATCCGCGCGCGCTGGAGCACTACCGCGCCGCCTTCTCGCAGCCCGCGCGGCTGCATGCGAGCTGCGAGGACTATCGCGCGGGCGCGACGACGGATTTGAAGAACGACGAAGCGGATGCTGCGGCGGGCCGGAAAATCCAATGCCCGATGCTCGCGCTCTGGGGCGAGAGCGGCATTCCGTCGAAGGGCGCGAACCCGCTCGACGTTTGGCGGAAATGGGCGGTGAACGTCATAGGCGGCCCGATCAAAAGCGGGCATTTCCTCGCGGAAGAAAATCCGGAGGATACGGCGAAGGCGATGCTGGCGTTTTTCCGCTAGTCACCTGACGGAGACACAGCGAACAGCTATAGTTTCCCTCAACTATGGGGGGAACAATGGCAGAATTTACAAAAGCCGCGCAGATCACAGCCTTCAGTTCAGGAGGCAGAACATTTTGTGCATTATGTTTTTGGTTATGGGGAATTATAGGGCTGTTTCTCAATACCGGCTCGTACCTCGCCCTAAGCGGTTCGGTCGGTGTCGGAACGTCCGCTTACATGGTTCTTGGCTTACTTTTTTGGATCGGTGGAATGATCCTTTTCGGTTTAGGCGCGATCATCTCAGGTTTGAGTTACAACTTTGAACGCCCTGCTTGAGTAGTCGCAGTAACCTGCGCGTCATCCCGGAGATCGAACCGTAGGCAGGCCCGGAAACCCAGAACGCTGGCGTTAAGGATTCGGCACGCCGGTGCCGAAAATCTGATTCAATAACTGAAACACGCCCCTCGAGATCATATTCTGCTCGGCCTTGCCGACGGTGGTCTCGATCGCCGCGAGCGTATCGGCCACCGCGCCGTGATCGGGCTCGGGCTTTTTCATCTCCGCTTCGAGCTTTGCGATATGCGCGTCGAGCGCTTCCTTGTCGACGCCCTTCTTCTCCAGTGCGTCGGCGTTTTCCTTGACGTGCTGGATCAGGTCTTGAACCTTGTCGGGCTGGATTTTCGGCATACGCCCCTCCAGTTCCGAAAACTCTAGCGCAACTTTAAGCGGAAACTAAGGCCCCCGACGCCTGCGAAAAAACCCGCGCAAAAGTTCGCCGGCGCGCGCTTCCTGGATCCCGCCATAGACCTCGGGCCTGTGATGACAGGTCGGCGACGCGAAAAACCGCACCCCAGATTCGATCGCGCCGCCCTTCGGATCGGAGGCGCCGTAATAGAGGCGGCGGATGCGCGCGAAGGAAATCGCGGCCGTGCACATCGTGCAGGGTTCGAGCGTGACATAAAGGTCGCAATCAGAAAGACGCTCGGTGCTCAGCTTCTTCGCGGCCTCGCGCAACGCCAGCATTTCGGCATGCGCCGTCGGATCGCGGTCGCGCAAGGTGCGATTGCCGGCGCGCGCAACGATTTCACCGTCCTTCACCACCAGCGCGCCGACCGGCACTTCGCCCGCGCGTTCCGCCGCGGCGGCGATTTCCAGCGCCTCGTCCATGAATTTCGGATTGACGGTTTTCGGCGCGCTCATTCGCTTTATGAAACCTTCATGCTAAGACGCCTCGCTTTGCACGTACGCACCATGAATCGCAAGCCTGACGATAAAGAGCGCATTGCCAAGGTCATGGCGCGCGCCGGGCTTTGCTCCCGGCGCGAAGCGGAAACATGGATTCTGGCGGGGCGCGTCGCGGTGAACGGCGAGACGCTCGCCACGCCCGCGTTTACCGTGTCGCCGCGCGACCGGGTTCTTGTCGACGGCAAGCCGCTGCCGTTGCGCGAGCGCACCCGGCTGTTTCTGTATCACAAGCCGAAAGGCCTCGTGACGACCAACCGCGACGAGCGCGAGCGCGCGACCGTGTTCGCGGCCTTGCCATCGCATCTGCCGCGCGTCGTCTCCGTCGGGAGGCTCGATCTCAACAGCGAGGGCCTGCTGCTCCTCACCAATGACGGCGGACTCAAGCGCGTGCTGGAATTGCCGCAAACCGGCTGGCAGCGGCGCTATCGCGTGCGCGCGAACGGCCGCGTGACGCAGGAGGCGCTCGACCGGCTCGCGAAAGGGATCACCGTCGACGGTGTCGAATACGGGCCGATCAAGGCCGTACTCGACCGTGAACAAGGCGCGAATGTCTGGCTCACCATGACGCTGCGCGAGGGAAAGAATCGCGAGGTACGAAACGTGCTGGGCGCGCTCGGGCTCGTCGTGAACCGGCTCATCCGGGTTTCCTACGGGCCATTTCAATTGGGCGAGCTGAAGCCGGGTGAAGTGGACGAAGTGGCTTCGCGCGTGCTGCGCGAACAGCTGGGCGAGAAAATCGTGCGGCTTTCGGGCGCGGATTTTTCAGCGCCGGCGAGAGAGAGGGAGAAGACGGATGAGCCGCGGGCGGATTATCGGAAGCAGCTTTCTTCGAAGTCCGGCGCGCATTCGGACCAGCTCTTCACCCGGAAGGGACCACGCTCTCACGGCCGCCCCTTCCCTCCCTCTCCCCCTCCTGTCAGGAGGGGGAAAGGGAAAAGGAAGCTGCGAAACCGCGACCGAGAGTGAGGGGGAGGTTATGCAAGTTCTCACCTGCAAGGGTATTTTCTGAATGCGTATCGTCGGAGGACAGTTTCGCGGGCGAACGCTGAAAAGCCCCTCTTCGAACGCGATCCGGCCGACGTCGGACAAGCTGCGCGAGTCGATCTTCAACATCCTCGCGCATGCCTATGGCGATCCGGTCACGGGCGCGCGCGTGCTCGATCTTTTCGCCGGCACCGGGGCGCTGGGCCTCGAAGCGCTGTCGCGCGGCGCGAAGTTCGCACTTTTCGTTGATGAAGGCGCGGAAGCGCGCGGAATCATTCGCGCGAATATCGAGATGTTGTCGCTCATGGGCGTCACCAAAATCTTCCGGCGTGACGCTTCCAAGATGGGCGAGGCTGGCACCCTCGCGCCTTTCGATCTCGCCTTTTGCGATCCGCCCTATGGCAAGGGCTTTGCTGAACAATCGCTCGCGAGTTTGCGCGAAGGAAAATGGCTTTCGCCCTCGGCCCTCCTTGTTGTCGAGGAAGCGGCGAAGTCCGGATTCAAAACGCCGGCAGGATTCGAGGAGCTGGAGCGGCGGGAATACGGCGACTCGGAAATCATCATCGCACGGCTAGCGCCGGCCGAATAATTTCTCGATGTCGGAAAGCTTCAACTCGATGTAAGTCGGCCGGCCGTGATTGCATTGTCCGGCGTAGTCGGTCGTTTCCATCTCCCGCAGAAGCGCGTTCATCTCGTCGGGCTTCAAGCGACGCCCCGCCCGCACCGAGCCGTGGCAGGACATTGAAGATGCGACTGCGAGCAAGCGCCGCTCCAGCGGCAAAGCAGCATCCCATTCGGCCATATGCTCGGCGAGATCGCGGATGAGCGCTTCGATGTCGGTATCGCCCAAAAGCGCGGGCTGCTCGCGCACGAGCACCGCACCGGAGCCGAAGGCCTCGATCACAAGGCCCATCTTTGCGAGATCGGCGGCGCGCTCGACGAGCGCCGCCGCGTTGTCGGGGCCAAGTTCGACCACAGCCGGTACCAGCAAAATCTGGCGTGCGACGCCATCGCGCTCCATCGCGGCCTTCAGCTTCTCGTAAACAAGCCGTTCATGCGCCGCGTGCTGATCGACGATCACGAGCCCGTCGCGCGTCTGCGCGACGATGTAGGTTTCGTGTACCTGCGCGCGGGCGGCACCCAAGGGCTTGTCGAGCAGATCGGGAGCGGCCAGCGCGAAGGACGGGCGCGCGTCGGCCGACGGCTCGAAATGCGCGAAAGCCTCCTGCGCGGCTTCAGCGAAACCGCTGCGCAAAGACGCCGCACTGCCGCGCCAAGAGACGTGGCCGCGCGCGCCACGATGCGGCCTCGCGAAAGAAACGAGCCGCGTCGCACCTGTCGTCGACGCGCGCCGCGCCCCCGTGCCAAGCGCATCCTGCAGGCTGCGAACAATCAGCGCGCGGATGAGTCCGGAATCGCGGAAGCGTACTTCGGTTTTCGCCGGGTGCACGTTCACGTCCACCTCGCGCGGATCGAGCGTGACGAACAGTGCGACGACCGGGTGGCGGTCGCCGTGCAAAAGGTCGGCGTAAGCACCCCGCACCGCGCCGAGCAAAACCTTGTCGCGCACCGGGCGGCCGTTCACGAAGAAATACTGCGACAAAGAGTTCGCGCGCGAAAAAGTGGGCAGGCCCGCGATGCCGGAGAGCTTCACTCCTTCCCGCTCGCCTTCGACGGCGATGGCGTTTTCCTTCAGGTCCGCGCCAAGCACGTCGGCCATACGCGCGAGGCGGCCTTCGGCGCTGTCGCTTTGCGCCGCGTAGGTGATCGGCGGGCGATCCTCCGCCGCAATCACGAAGGTCACATCCGGCCGCGCGAGTGCGAGCCGCTTCACGGCTTCGACCGCGGTGGCTGTTTCCGCGCGCTCGGATTTCATGAATTTCAGCCGCGCCGGCGTCGCGTAAAAAAGATCGCGCACCTCGATGCGCGTGCCCGCGCCGAGCGCGGCTGGCCTCACTGCGCCCTTCCTGCCGCCGTCGACGACGATTTCAGATGCATTCGCCGCATCTTTCGTGCGCGTGATGATCGACAACTTCGCCACCGCACCGATGGAAGGAAGCGCCTCGCCGCGAAAGCCGAGGGTGGAGACGGAATTCAGATCGTCGTCCGGCAATTTCGAGGTGGCGTGCCGGTCGACCGCGAGCTGCAAGTCCTGCGGCGTCATGCCCGCGCCGTCGTCGGTGACGCGGATCAACCGCTGGCCGCCGCCCGAAAGCACGACCTCGATCCGCCGCGCGCCCGCATCGAGCGCGTTCTCCACGAGCTCCTTCACCACCGACGCCGGACGCTCGACCACTTCGCCGGCGGCGATGCGGTTGATGACGGCCTCGGAGAGCTGGCGGACGGGCATGTGGAAAACCTGTGCGAGTCTCGCGCAAAATTCCAGCAGAAAGAAGGGGTTGAACGGCGCGGGGAGAATCATCCCCGCTGTTCACACCCTATTTTCCGGCGAGATATTTCTTCGCAAGCACCTTTCCTTCTTCCACGGCCGGCTGATCGAAGGGATCGACGCCGAGAAGATGGGCGGCGACGATCGTCTCCAGCATGAAATGCATCATCAGCGCGCCGAGCGAGCGCTCATCCAGCTTCGCGACATGGATCGTGCGGACCGGGCAGCCGTTCTTCGCGAGCGTGTCGGCGGTGGCGCGGCCCTGGGCCGCGACGAGATCGCCGATTTTTCTGCCGCCGAAATCCGGCTCGCCCGAACGCTTCGCGAGCGCACCGTCCATGCGCGAACCGGTGTTCGCGACATCCGTCGTGAGAACGGTGAACAGCTTGTCGCGCGGCCCCGCAAGCCAAAGCTGCAACTGGCTGTGCTGGTCGACCGGGCCGAGAGCCGTGACCGGCGTTGTGCCCTTGCCGTTCTTGCCGAGACTTTCCGCCCAGAGCTGCACCCACCAGCGGGTGAAACGCTCGCAGCGATCGTTATAGGCTTGCAACACCTGAATGTTTTTTCCCTCGGCGCTTGCGGCGACGGAAAGCGCCGCGCCCAGCGCAAAAGGAACTTCTTTCGCCGGCGCTCTCGCAAGCAATGGCGCGAGCGCTTCTCCCGCGCCCGCGCGGATTTTCTTGCCGTCAAGACCGAGCACGAGCGCGGGCAAGAGCCCGACATTGGAAAGCGCCGAAAACCGCCCGCCGATGCCTGTGTCGTGATCGAGCATCATGCAACCGAAACTCTCGAGAAGCTCTCGCAGGCCGTTTTTCTTACCGGGCTTTGCCGGCTCGGAAAGACCGATCATGTGGTCCTTGATACGTTTCCCGCGCCCGGCTTTTTTCAGCGCGCCGATCGCGGCGATGGTCTGCATCAAGGTTTCGCCGGTGCCGCCGGATTTCGAGATCGCCACGAATTGCGCAGTCTTGATCGGCAGTTTTTTCAGCACCGCCTCAAACGTGCGCGGATCGAGATTGTCGAAAAAATGCACGCGCGGCTTCCCGCGCAGCGTGCCGAGGCCGGGTACCGCATAGTCCGCGAGCTGCGCGAGCGTCTGGCCGCCGAGACTCGATCCGCCGACGCCGAGGATCACCACGTCGCTCGCCTTCTTCAAACGAGCCGCGGCTTTTTTCAGCGCGGGAAAATCGTCGATTTTTTCCGGCAGCCTGAGAAGCGGCAAGGAGCCGCTCGCATGCGCCGCGCGCAACTCTTCGAGCGCGCCTTCCGTCTGCATGAGCGCCGCATTGAACGCTTCATCGGAAATGCCGCCATGGTGGCCGCTCTTTAGCGCGCGCGCGATATCCTGCGTGTAAAGCATCCCGTCTCCCTGCGACTCAGGACGAATAGCACATTAACGGCTTCGCGTGCGAGCTACCGCGTCGCGCCAGCGCGAAAGTTTGATGGCGCGCTCCTCCGCGCCGATTTTCGGAAGGAACCGCCGCTCGAGCGACCACAATTTTTCGAGCGCATCCAAGTCCGGATAGATCCCCGCCGCCCTGCCCGCGAGATAGGCGGCGCCGCGCGCCGTCATTTCCGTCGCGCGCGGCCGGTCGATGGGCGCGCCAAGAATGTCGGCCAAGAACTGCATCGTGAGCTCGCTTTTCGCCATGCCGCCGTCGACACGAAGCACGGTGCCCTCGCTCGCTTCGGGACAATCGGCGTGCATGGCCTGCAAGAGATCCGCTGTTTGGAAGCCAACGCTCTCGATGACCGCTCGCGCGAGTTCCGCCGCGCCGCTTTCGCGGGTGAGCCCGAAGATCGCACCGCGCGCTTCCGCGTCCCACCAGGGCGCGCCGAGACCGGTGAAGGCGGGCACGAGCACGACCTGCTCCTTCGGATTGGCTTTTGCAGCGAGAGCATCGGCCTCAGATGACGATTTGATTGCGCCCATCGCATCGCGCAGCCATTGCACGGCAGCGCCAGCGACGAAGATCGAGCCTTCGAGCGCATAAGCGCGCTTGCCTTCCAGCTGATAGGCGATCGTCGAGAGCAGCCGATGGCGCGAGCGCACGGGCTTCTCGCCGGTGTGCAGAAGCGCGAAGCAGCCGGTGCCGTAGGTCGATTTCATCATGCCTGGCTTCACGCAGGCCTGCCCCACGGTCGCGGCTTGCTGGTCGCCGATCATGGCTCTGACGGGAATTGATGCGTCGAAAAGCGATGCTTCCGTCACGCCGAATTCGGCCGCGTTGTCGCGCACTTCCGGAAGCAGCGGCGGCGGAACGTTCAGGAGTTTCAGCATGTCGAAGTCCCAGCGCCCGGTGTCGAGGTTCAGGAGCAGCGTGCGGGAAGCGTTGGTCGCGTCGGTGGCGTGCATTTTTCCGCCGGTCAGCCGCCAGAGCAGAAAAGTCTCGATGGTACCGAAGGCGAGCTTGCCATCCTCCGCCGCCTTTCGTGCCCCTTCGACATGATCCAGAATCCACGCGATTTTGGTCGCGGAAAAATACGGGTCGCACAAAAGGCCCGTGCGCGCAGAAATTTTTTCTTCGGCACTCTCGCTCCGGAGCTTCGCGCAAATGTCCGCTGTGCGCCGGTCCTGCCAGACAATCGCGCGATGGATGGGCTTTCCGGTCGCGCGCTCCCAGATCACGGCCGTTTCGCGCTGATTGGTGATGCCGATCGCTGCGAGGCCGGACGGCTTCAGCTTCGCTTGCGCGATCGCTTCGCGCGCGGTTTCGACGACGCTTTGCCAGATTTCCTCGGCGTCGTGCTCCACCCAGCCCGGCTCGGGATAAAACTGCTGGAACTCTCTTTGCGCGGTTGCAATCGGGTTGAGGGCGCTATCGAAGACGACCGCGCGGCTCGAAGTTGTACCTTGATCGATGGCGAGAACGTGACTCACGCTAGCTCGCCTCCGAGAAGTGGGTGCCGAGCGCCGCTCTGAGCGACGCCATTTCCGCCGGCCCCGCGAGCAGGCCGAGCTTCGTCCGCCGCCACAAAACGTCTTCCGGCGTGCGCGCCCATTCTTCGCCGCGCAAATAGTCGAGCTCGATCCGATGAAGATTGCCGACCAGGCGCAAGCCGAGATCGGACGCTTTAGAGGTCGAGCCAATGATTTTCCAGGCGCGCGTGCCGTAGGAATAGGCAAGCCGCCGTGCCAGCGGCTCTTCGATATAGGGATGTTGCTCCAAAATTTCGGCGATCAGGCCCTGCACGCCGCGCTCGCCGATATCCCCGCCGGGGAGCGGCTCGTTCGCCGTCCAGGGTTTTCCCATAACGAAACGCTTGCTGAGTTTCGCAAGCACCGCCTCGGCGAGACGCCGATAGGTCGTGAGTTTGCCGCCGAGCACGGAAACAAGCGGCGGCTCGTTCTGGCGGCCTTCGACGTCGATCGTGAAGTCGCGCGTCACGTCTTCGGTACTCGCGGAGCCGTCATCGACGAGCGGGCGCACGCCCGCATAGTTCCAGACGACTTTCGAGGGTTCGACAGGATTGCGGAAGTACCGCGAAGCGGCGGCGCAAAGATAAAGAATTTCGTCGGCGCTTGCGGACGGAAGATCCGGCTCGTCGCCGACATCGATCTCGGTGGTGCCGATCAGCGTGTACTGGTCCTGATAGGGAATTGCGAAAATCAGTCGGCCGTCGTCGTTCTGGAAAAAATACGCGCGCTCGTGCGCATGCAGCCGAGGAACCACGATATGGCTGCCTTTGACGAGCCGGACGTGATGTTTGGCGGGCTGATGCAGCACGACGTCGTTCACGCGCGCGACCCAGGGGCCCGCCGCGTTCACAAACGCACGTGCATATTCGACCTCGCGCGCACCGCCCGTTTGCAGGATGAGTTTCCAGCGATCGTCTTCCCGCCGCGCCGAGGTGAGGCGCGTGTGAAGGCGGATATCGGCGCCCTTTTCGCGCGCGCCGATCGCGTTCGCGATCACGAGCCGCGAGTCATCGGTTGTACAATCGGAATATTCGAAGCCGAGGCGGAATCCAGGCTTGAGCGGCACGCCGGCGGGATCGTCGGCAAGATCGAGAATACGCGTTCCTGGCAGCGAGGAGCGCGCAAGATGATCATAAAGCCAGAAGCCCGCGCGCAGCATCCAGGCCGGGCGGCCGCCTTTCACATAGGGCAACACGAAACGCATCGGGCGAACGAGATGCGGCGCAAGCTTCATCAAAAGTTCGCGCTCGGCGAGCGACTTCCGCACCAGTAAAAATTCGTAATGTTCGAGATAACGCAGGCCGCCATGAATCAATTTGGTCGAAGCGGAGGACGTCGCGCCGCCGAGATCGCCCTGCTCGATGAGCAGCACTTTCAGGCCGCGCCCCGCCGCATCGCGTGCGATGCCACAGCCGTTAATTCCGCCGCCGACAACCGCGAGATCGAAACCGGCCATCCGTACCCTGCATTGCTGATACTTTCGTCGCGCGTATGCTGAATGATCCGCGAGGAATTGCCAATGCGGACGTTGTTCCACACGTTCGCGTGAACGAATGCGCTGCGAATTTCCTCGTTTTCGCCGCAAAATGCCCTATCTAACTTTTGTTCACCTCTTTTCCTTATGTTCTGGAGTTATGAGTACACCCCGCCTGCTCGTCATTGAAGGAAATACCGCCGAGGGCCGAAAACGTCAGGTCGCCGCCGGCGGGGAAGTGGCGAGCGACCGTTACGCAAGATTACTAAACGAAATCTGGCCGGAGGCAGCGGTCGACATTTGCTTTCCCGCCGACCCCGGCGCGAACTTGCCCGACGGCGGTGGGCTCGAGAGCTATGACGGGGTCGCCATCACAGGCTCTTCGCTCCATGTTTACGACGGCGGCCCCGCGATCCAGCCGCAAATCGAATTCGTTCGCGAGGTTTATCGCGCGAAGACGCCGATTTTCGGAAGCTGCTGGGGCTTGCAGGTCGCGACCGTCGCGGCAGGCGGCACGGTGCATAAAAATCCGCGCGGGCGCGAAATCGGCTTCAGCCGCCGTATCCGCGTCACCGAGGCCGGGTCGAAGCACCCGATCTTCAAGATGAAGCCGCCGGTGTTCGAGGCACTCACCGTCCATCTTGACGAAGTGGAATCCCTTCCGCTCAAGGGTACCGTGCTCGCGATGAACGATCATTCGGGCGTGCAGGCCGCCGAAATCCAGTATGAAGGCGGAGTCGCCTGGGGCGTGCAGTACCATCCCGAGTATAATTTCAAGGAAATTTCCGCGATCCTGAAGCGGCTGAACGGCTCGCTCGTGACCGAAGGATTTTTCGCAAGCAACGAGGACGCGTCGCTTTATATCAAGGACGTGGACACGCTCGCGCAGGATCCGACCAACCGCCGGCTCGCCTGGCGGCACGGCCTGGACGCAGCCGTCACGCATCGCGAGATTCGAATCCAGGAATTGAAGAACTGGATCGAGTTGAAGGTGAAACCGACGCGCTCGGAGCGCGGACGGGCTTAAACCCGCTCCATCGCCAGCGACACGCCCTGCCCCACGCCGACGCATAGTGTCGCGAGGCCGAGTTTTCCTTTCCGCTCTTCGAGCGCGTGCATCGCAGTACCCGCAATGCGCGCGCCGGTCATGCCGAGCGGGTGACCGAGCGCGATTCCACCGCCGTGCGGATTCACATGCTCCGCATCCTCGGGAACGCCGAGCTGGCGCAGAACGGCGATCGCCTGGCTCGCGAAGGCCTCGTTCAATTCGATCACGTCGAAGTCCAAAACCTTGATACCGAGCCTCTGTGCGAGTTTTTCGGTCGCCGGTACGGGGCCAATGCCCATGATCCGCGGCGGTACGCCGGCAGCAGCCATCCCCAGGATTCGAGCGCGCGGCGTAAAGCCGTGCGTTTTCGCCGCTTGCTCGGAAGCAATGATGAGCGCGCACGCGCCATCGTTCACGCCGGAAGCATTGCCTGCCGTCACAGTGCCCGGATTGCGAAAAGGCGTTTTCAGCTTCGCCAGGCCTTCGAGCGTCGTGTCCGCGCGCGGATGCTCGTCCTTAGTGACGAGCGTCGCGCCGTTCTTGCCGGGGATTTCCACGGGCACGATCTCGGCGTCGAAAAATCCGCTCTTCTGCGCGGCGACGGCGCGCTGCTGCGAGCGCAGTGCAAACTTGTCCTGGTCCTCGCGTGAGACCTGAAATTCATCGGCGACATTCTCTCCGGTCTCGGGCATCGAATCGATCCCGTATTGTTTATTCAACACAGGATTGACGAAACGCCAGCCGATCGTGGTGTCGTAAATCTCGGCATTGCGTGAAAACGCTTCCGCGGCCTTCCCCATCACGAAAGGCGCGCGCGACATGGACTCGACTCCGCCCGCGATCGCAAAATCCATCTCGCCCGATTTGATCGCGCGCGCGGCCGCACCGACCGCCTCCAGCCCCGATGCACAAAGACGGTTGATCGTCATTCCCGGCACGCTCGCGGGCAATCCTGCGAGCAGGAGCGCCATGCGCGCGACGTTCCGGTTGTCCTCGCCCGCCTGATTGGCGCAACCAAGATACACGTCGTCGAGCTTCGACCAATTGGCGGAACTATTTCTTGCCACCAGCGCGCGGAGAGGAATTGCGGCGAGATCGTCGGTACGCACTTTCGCGAGCGCGCCGCCATAGCGGCCGATCGGCGTTCGCACGAAATCGCAGATGAAGGCTTCGCGAGCGGCCATCGTTCGTTCCGTTTTGCTTTCGTTCTATATCGCGCTGCGCAGGAAAATGCGCCGGTCTGTGTTTATTCCCCAAGGCAGGCATTTTATTTTCGATCCACTATTGCCCGCCTTACCGTGGAAAGCGATAATAAAGGTAATGGGAAACCGGCCATGAATTTGCCTACGCCCGCCCCCATCACGGGAATTCCGCTCAACCAGCCTGATTTCGTAACGGCTCTTGCACGAGGATTATCGGTGATCCGCGCGCTCGGCGAAGACGGGCCGCCCGCGACTCTTGCGGAAATTGCGCGGCGCGTGGGGCTTGCCCGCGCAACTGTACGCCGTTCGCTGATCACGTTGCAAACTCTCGGTTATGTCGAAAGTGACGGCCGGACGTTTTCCCTGACGCCCAAGGTGCTCTCGCTCGGCTATTCCTATTTGAGTTCGATGCCGCTTGCCCGTGTTTCGAAATCCCGTCTTGAGGACATTTCCTCGGCGCTGAACGAGACCTCGGGAACCGCCATTCTCGACGGCGACGACGTTATTCTGATCGCCCGCGTGCCCGTTCAGCGCATGATCAATCCCGGCATCCCGGCCGGAAGCCGCTTTCCAGCCTATTGCACGGCGACCGGCCATGTTCTGCTTTCGGGCCAGCCGGACGACGCGATCGACGGCTATCTCGCGCGGGTGAAACCAGAAGCGATCACCCCCCACACCGAAACGGATATTTCGCGGATCCGCTCCTCGATTCTCGAGACGCGAGCGAACGGCTATGCATTCCAGAGCGAGCAGGCGGAAATCGGCCTGCACGCGATCTCGGTGCCGATCGAAAATGACCGGCGCCGCGTGGTCGCGGCGATGAATGTCGTCGCGCCCGTCGCCCGCGTCTCGAAAGAGGAAATGATCGGCCGCTTCCTGCCCTTGATGCGCAAGAAAGCCGAAGAAATCCGCCGTGCGCTTTGAAATAGATTTGCCCGGCTTGCCAGGCTAAACTCCGGTGGCCGGGCTCAGACTTCGTAGCTCAACTGGATAGAGCACCAGATTTCGAATCTGGGGGTTGCAGGTTCGAATCCTGCCGAGGTCGCCAGGCGCAAAACCAGCATGCAGTGCAGAATTACGCCCTGGCCGCCGCCTGGATGCGGGCGGGCGTCAATGGCAACTGGCGCACGCGGATATTGACCGCGTCCGCCAACGCATTCGCGATCGCCGCGGCCGTGGGGCCCTGGCCTGCTTCGCCGGTGCCAAGATAAGGCGCGCCGGGCCGATTGATGACCTCGACCTCGACGCTTTTGAACACGTCGCCGAAACGCAGAATCGGATAGGTCGCCCAGTCGCGGCTCGAGACTGCCGAAGCGTCAAAATGGACTTCTTCAAAAAGAGTCCAGCTTGCGGACTGGACGAGCGCACCCTCGATCTGATTACGGATGCCGTCGGGGTTCACCGCTTGCCCGCTGTCGTCGACCGCAACCGCGCGGCCCAAAGCGATGCGGCCGTTTTCATCTACTTCGAGATCGAGCGCGACCGCACAATAGGCCGCGATGTTCTTGTACTTCGCAAAGGCGAATCCGCGCCCCTGTCTTTCGTGCGCCGGTTTCCAGTCCGACCACCCGAATTTCTCGGCTGCCCTTGTAACGACGTCGCGCGCACGCGGATCGTCGAGATATCTCAGGCGAAATTCGACGGGATCCGCCTTTGCTTCCTTTGCCAGTTCGTCCATGAAGCTTTCAACCGAGAATACGTTCATGTAAGCGCCGAGCGAACGCAGGGCGGAAACGCGCAACGGCATTTTGCGAATGAAATGGTGCGTCACGCGTGCATTGGGAAAGTTGTAAAGCGGGATCGCGTTGCGGTCGCCGCCGCCAGCGGGCTGCGGGATCTTCTCGGGCGACGGCTGTTCGAACGGCTTTTCAATCAGCCAGCCGGCGAGCAGGTTGCCCGCGCCGCCCGGGCGCGTCGAGTGCGTATTCGACCAAACCTCGTATTGCCAATCGACAACCGAGCCGTCCACCGCAAGCGTCGCCCGCGCGCTTGAAATCATGGCCGCGCCGAACGGCTCGAAGCCGTGTTCTTCGTCGCGCATGAACTGCACACGCACCGGCCGTCCCGGCAAAGAGAGTGCGAGGATCGCCGCGTCGGCGGCTGCATCGTCAGCTCCATTATGCCCGTAGCAGCCTGAGCCCTCGACATGAATGCAGCGGATTTTCTCTTGCGGCAGATTGACGAGCTCGCTTAGGGATCTTCGCAGCGGAAACATTCCCTGCGCGTGCGACCAGACCGTCAGCGTACCATTCTCGAACAGGCCGATCGCGCAAGAAGGGCCGATCGAGCCGTGCATCTGATAGGGTCGCTGATATTGCCCCGAGATCTTCCTGCCGCCCGACGCCGAACCATTTCCCCGGACTAAAATCGGATCGTCCTCGGACGAAAGCGAGCGCAGATAGTCGTAAATTCCGGCCTGTTTGGGAAGCGAAGGAGCATCTTTCCACGCGCTGAGATTGCGGAGCGTCCTCTGCGCGAGAATCGCTTGGTATTCGCCCTCGGCGACAACTGCGAGATAGTTTCCATCGCGATGGACTTTCAGAACACCCGGCAGGGCTTCGACGGACGAAAAATCAGCGGTTTGCAAAACGGCGCCGACCGCCGGCGGGCGAACCACGCGCGCATGCACCATGTTCGGCAAGCGCATATCCTGTACATACGCCGCTCCGCCGGAAACCTTCCCCGGAATATCCACGCGCTGCAGCGGCGTGCCGACCACGGAATATGTATCCGGATTCTTTTTCTTGCTGACCGGCTGCGCTTCCACGTGCAAGTCCAGATCTTTCACGAGTTCGGCGTAGCGCAATTTTCTGCCGTCCGGGGATTCGACTGCGCCATTCACGGCGCGCAACGAGTCTGCTGGAACCTGCATGTGGCTCGCGGCAAGCCCGAGCAAGATTTCCCGTGTCTGCGCCGCTGCATTTAAAATCGCGGTGCCGCTCTCGGACATGGACAGGCTTCCTGACGTAAAGCCTTCGTTCGGCGTTTGCGCGGTGTCCGAAGTGATGAGCTTTATGTTTTCAGGAGTGACGCAAAGCTCTTCCGCCGCGACCTGAATCAGCGCCGTCTTGATCCCTTGTCCGAGTTCGGATTTTCCGGTGAAGACCGTGATTTGGCCGCCGGCGTCGATGCGGATCCAGGAATCGAGAAATGAAGAACGCTTCAAGCTTCCGGAGAGCTGTTTCGCGTCCTGCGCCAGCGAAGGAAATGAACTGCAAAATTGGAAGGCCACAACGAGCGCGCCGCTTTTCAGAATCTCGCGCCGCGAAAGAACCGTCATAACCGCTCCTCGTGCCCAACGCCGATCTCCGTAGAACGATCCGCGGCGCGCTTGATCGCTCGCAGGATTCTCATATGCGTTCCGCAGCGGCAAAGATTCGGCTGCATATGGGCGCGAATTTCCTCTTCGCCGGGATGCGGATTGACGCGCAAAAGCGCTTCCGCCCGCATGACCATGCCGGCAATGCAGTAGCCGCACTGTGCCGCCTGCTCGTCGATGAAGGCTTGCTGGAGTGCGTTAAGTTTTCCGTTGCTCGCAAGGCCTTCGATGGTCGTGACTTCACGGTTCCCGACGGCCGCAAGCGGCAGGAGACAGGAGAAAGCCGGCTTGCCATCGACGTGTACGGTGCACGCCCCGCACTGGCCGAGGCCGCAGCCGAATTTCGCGCCATTCAGCGCAAGCTCGTCTCGCAAGATGTATAGAAGCGGTGTTGCGGGATCGGCGTCGATTTCGTGCGTCTTGCCATTCACCTTAATCGAGATCGCCATGGCCCACCTTTTCAATCTACAGAACGCTCATCGTGGACGGCTGTTCCGCAGCTTGTTTGAACGGAGGCTCGCCGGATACGTCAATGTGACGCACGCAAAAAAAGAACAGGCGGCCGGTAGGCCGCCTGTTGCAGATGGATCGATGCATTCGACCGCTTAGGGTTGCACGAACGCCATGATGCGCGAGCGCGAAATGCAACCTTCGCCGACCTTGGCGCGGCCGAAATTACCCGACACGATTTTCACCCCGCCATTCTCACACTGGCCTGTGACGATGCCGACGTGATGCGGCATGACCGCGACGGCGCCGACGTGCTCAGTCGTGCGCGGGAGCTTCGCCCAATTGCTGGCCTTGGCATAGCCCTCGGGCACGCGGCCGCCCGACTGGCGGGCGACCATTGCCATGAATTCGCCGCACCACTGGCGTGAGCGTCCGGTCGGATTGCGGCCGGAATAGCTCTGCGCGGTCGAGATCATCGATGCACCGGCGAAGCCGCCGGTGAAACCGAAAAATTGAAAATTGAACGGATTGGCGACGGTCTGCGCGACCGGCGTGTAATGGCGTATACGATGTTTACGGCTCTTTGCTTCGGCCGAAGTGATCAACACCGCCGAAAGAACTCCCACCGCCACAGCGATTTTCATGTCTGCTCCTCTCGATTGCAGTGCGCGTTCTGTGCAAATGCAAGGAGGCGACGAAGTGGCACGAAAGTGACGCTCGATGGGAAAAAGGATTAAGTTCCGCACGCACGCGAAACGGAACTTTCGCGGCACGAAAGCGGCAAAAAATCGTCCGGCTTTTGCAGATCCTAAAAATTAGGCGCGTTTTTTGAACAAAAGTTTTCCTGGATTTGGAACCCGCAAAATATCATTCCGCAACCGGAATATTTATTCCTACGGTCAAAATTTGACGGAATGCCTTTTTACTTAGGCAAATAGTCGTAGCGCGAATCACTTTCGCTTGCGCACGATTCGCGATGGAACCCGTTCGAAGGCGAGAAAACTTCGCCACAGCGCCGCGACGAGTCCGAACGCGGTCGCAATCCAGGCAATCAGCGAGATCCAAACCATCACGTAGGAGACATCGCGCAAGAGCGTGAAGTCGGAAGCGAGCGAAAGGCGCGCGCTTGCGAGCGCGAACATCCCGAGCGGGAAGACAAGACTCCAGAAGAGCGGCGTGTAGGCGAGCGGCTCGCGTCGAACGCGATGCTTCCAGATGTCGAACATGAGAAGAAGCGGAATGAGCCACGCCGCCCAAGCCCACATGAGCATTGTCACGCCGTCGATGAACGGGCGGATCGAACGCAGAAAGGGAAGTCCGCTGTCGGTGAGGATCAGGATCGAGCCCGCATTCGTGCTGATCGCGGCCGCGCCCATCACCACCCACAGGAGCGGCGAGAGATCTACGGGCTTCACCTCGAAAAAGAAGATGCGGTGCGCGAACAGCGTGATGAAAATCGCGTAGAGGCCGAGGCCGACGCCCCAGAGCATGTGAATGAGAACGAAAATCGCGGGCGCATGTGCGCCTAGAAGCGGCGCAACCTGCGAGCCGAGAATCACAAGGGACTCCGTGCCCACGATCGCGATCAACCAGCCGCCGTGGATTACGTTCGCTTCCTCAGCTTTATTGAGAAAGGTAAGCACGCCGAAGCTGAAATAGAGCAGAAAGAACCAGAACGCGAAGGCAAGAAACCAGATCGGCAGCGCGACCGCGTTCAAGCCGCGCAGGCAAAGGCCGCCGCCAAAAACGTCGAGCGCCGCGACGATGGTGAAGAACGAAAACACGAGACGCGGATTGACAAGATCGTCCCACAAGGCCTGTCGAAAACGGATCAGGCGCGCGAGCGTCGCGGCCACGAGCCAGAGGAGCGACGCGAACGCCACCGCAAACAGCACGTCGGAAACGAAGCGGTGCCCGGCAAAGAACATCGCGTTGGAAATAATGCCGGTCGCCATCACCAGCGCGAAATAGCCGGGCGGAAGCTCAGCGATACCCCGCTCAATCCAGACGAATGTCGCTTTCAACGGCGTCATCTTGCTCAGAATGGGTTTTGCAAGTCCCGCAAGCGGGGAAGTTTCAGGTCTTTTTCGGAAAGATACGCGGCGGATGAATCGACCGGCCACGGGATTCCGAGGTCCGGGTCGTTCCAGAGAAGACCCGCCTCGGCTTCCGGAGCGTATCTCGCGTCTACTTTGTAGAGAACTTCGGTTTCGTTCTCGAGCGTGCAATAGCCATGCGCGAAGCCAGTGGGGATAAAAAGTTGCTCGCCGCCTTTGGCGGAGAGCTTCGCGGCGGCGAATTTTCCGTAAGTAGCGGATTTTTTTCGCAAATCTACGGCGACGTCGTAAATCGCACCGTGCAAGACGCGCACGAGTTTCGCTTGCGCCTCCGGCGGGCGCTGAAAATGCAAGCCGCGCACCGTTCCGGCATTGCACGAGAAGGCCTGATTGTCCTGCAAGAATTCGTTCTTAATGCCGCGTTCCGCGAGCCGCGCCGCGTTATAGCTTTCCATGAACCAGCCGCGTTTGTCCTCGAAACGGGGCGGGACGATCAGAACGACGTCCGGGATGTGAAGACGGCGGAATTCCATGAACTTCGCAGCCCTTGGTAAACGGCTTCGCACGAAGTCTATAAAGCAAGCGAATTGCCCCGCCAATCGCTCGCTTGATTTCCGGCCGGGGCTTTCGCATGTTGCGGCGTTTTTTGGGGCATTTCATGTTGGGTAGGCGTATCCTTGTGACAGGCGGAGCCGGCTTTATCGGCTCGGCGGTCGCGCGCATGATCGTGAACGACACCCCGCATCGTGTGCTCGTCGCCGACAATCTGAGTTACGCGGGCTCCCTCGACTCGCTCGTGCCGGTGGCCAGGCACGAGCGCTACGAATTCGAAAAATGCGACATCCGGGACGCGGCCGCAGTGCGCGCGCTGTTCGAGCGCTTCCAGCCCGATCTCGTAATGCATCTCGCGGCCGAAACCCATGTCGATCGCTCGATCGACGGGCCGGCCGCGTTCGCCGATACCAATGTGATCGGAACCTGCACGCTTCTCGAAGCGGCGCTCGACTACTGGCGCAAGCTGAAAAACGAAACGCGCATGCGTTTTCGCTTTCATCATGTTTCTACCGACGAAGTGTACGGCAGCCTGGGCGCGGATGGAGTTTTCAGCGAGGAATCTCCCTATCACCCCAATTCACCCTATGCGGCATCGAAGGCGGCAGCTGATCATTTCGTGCGCGCCTTTCATCACACCTACGGCTTGCCTGTCGTGCTTTCGAACACGAGCAACAATTACGGGCCGTATCAGTTTCCCGAAAAGCTCATCCCTCTCCTCATTCTGAACGGGCTCGAAGGAAAGCGCCTCCCCGTTTACGGCCGCGGCGAGAATGTGCGCGACTGGCTCTATGTCGAGGATCACGCACGCGCGCTTCTCTTGATCGCCGAACGCGGCACACTCGGCGAAAGCTACAACGTGGGGGCGTCGAACGAACGAAAAAATATCGACGTCGTGCGCATGATCTGTGCACTGCTCGACGAATTCATCCCCGATGAGAAGATCGGCAGGCGCGAGACGCTGATCGAATTCGTCGCCGACCGGCCAGGCCACGATCTCCGCTATGCGATCGATGCGAGCAAGGTCCGCCGCGAACTTGGATGGGCGCCGCGGGAAAGCTTCGAGACGGGCCTTCGCAAAACCGTGCGCTGGTATCTCGAACATCGCGACTGGTGGCAGCCGTTGCGCACACGCGTCTACGGCGGTGAGCGGCTGGGGATACGGAAATGAACGCCTCCACGATCGTATTTGGCGCCGGCGGCCAGATCGGCCGCGAACTCGTTTCACTTGCGGAAATTCGCGGACTCGATATCCGCGGGCTTACGCACGCGGAAGCCGATATTACCAATGCGGTCTCCGTGAATAAGGCTTTCGAGAAATTCAAGCCCGCGCTTGCGATCAATTGCGCCGCCTATACGGCGGTCGATCGTGCCGAGCACGAAACGGAGCTTGCAAATACCATTAACATCGACGGCGCGGAAATCATCGCAACAGTTTGCGCGTCCATGAACGTGCCGCTCATTCATCTTTCCACCGACTATGTCTTTGATGGCAACAAAAAAGGCGCCTATACGGAATCCGACGCGCCCGCGCCGGTCAACGCTTATGGGCGCTCCAAGCTCGCGGGAGAAAAACGGATTCAGGCGGCGCTGAAAGATTATGTTATTCTCAGGACCTCGTGGGTATACGGTTTTTACGGGAATAATTTTTTGAAAACGATTTTGCGCCTTACGCAAGAGCGCGACGAATTGCGGGTCGTCAGCGACCAACACGGCTGTCCGACAGCGGCAGCCGATATCGCGGAAGCGCTTCTGGTCGTGGGCGAAAAATTGTCCGCGCAAGAACCTGTCGCCGGCATCTACCACTTCGCGGGCGCTGGCCGCGCGAGCTGGTACGAATTCGCGAACGAGATCGTGAAACGTCAAAGCGCCTTCACGAACCGCTCGCCGAAAGTCACTCCGATTTCGACGGCCGGATATCCGACGCCGGCCAAGCGCCCGATGAATTCGGAGCTGAGCAGTGCGCTTTTCATCCGGACATTCGGCTATACCGCAAAGCCTTGGCGCGAACGCACGGCCGAAACCGTCGACGCTCTGTTCGCGGCAGGGCCATCGAAGGCGGCGTCATGAAGGGCATCATTCTCGCGGGCGGCGTCGGTTCCCGGCTGCATCCGATTACGCTCGCGGTGTCGAAACAGCTACTGCCTGTTTTCGACAAGCCGATGATCTATTACCCGCTGAGTGCGCTGATGCTCGCGGGCATTCGCGATATCCTCTTGATCACGACGCCGGAAGATCAAAGCCAGTTCCGCCGCCTGTTGGGCGATGGTTCGGATTTCGGCGTGCGCTTCACCTACGCGGTGCAGGAAAAGCCGCGCGGCCTTGCCGACGCATTCATCGTCGGGCGCGAATTTGTCGGCGGCGACCCGGTCGCGCTCGTCCTGGGCGACAATATTTTCTACGGCCACGGCCTTACCGAGCTTCTGCTCGCCGCCGCCGCGCGCGAGCGGGGCGCGACGATTTTTGGCTATGCGGTGAACGATCCGCAACGATACGGAATCGTCGAGATCGACGCGGCGGGAAAACCGGTTTCGATCGAGGAAAAACCCGAAAAGCCGAAATCGCGCTATGCAGTGACGGGGATTTACTTCTACGACAACCGCGTCCTCGATATCGCCGCCAAAATCAAGCCATCGCAGCGTAATGAGATCGAGATCACCGATGTGAACCGCGCCTATCTCGAGCTCGGAGAATTGCATATCGAGCTTCTCGGCCGCGGTTTCGCGTGGTTAGATACCGGCACGCACGACGCGCTCGTGGAAGCGAGTCAATTCATGCAAATTCTCGAGGAGCGGCAAGGTTTGCGGATCGCCTGTCCCGAGGAAATCGCGCTGAATTCCGGCTGGATCGACGAGGCGCGGATCAAGAAACAGATCGAGAAATACTCCAAGTCGAGCTACGGCGAATATTTAAAGCGCGTCGTTGCGTGGCGTAACATTGCGTACCGCTCTGGCTAAAATTGTCAGCGCTTGTTGGTGCTTCGCCATGCCTTGAATCGTTCGGCCGTTTGCTCGCTGGTCGACGGGTACAAGCCAAAAATTGAACTTCCCGCTTTTACCTGCTCGGCGACAAAATCCTCGAAGGCGGTCATTTCGTAGGCTTCGCCAGCGATCTCGTCCGCAATAGCAGCCGGAATGACAATTACTCCGTCGCCATCCCCCAGGATTACGTCGCCGGGGAAAACCGGAGCATCTCCGCATCCGATTGGGGCGTTGATCTCGACTGCCTGATGAAGCGTCAGATTCGTCGGTGCGCTGGGACGCTGGTGATAGGCGGGAAAATTCAAGGCAGCGATCTCGTCGGAGTCTCGAAATCCCCCATCAGTCACAATACCGGCCACACCGCGCTGCTGCAGCCTCGAAACGAGAATAGCACCGGCCGATGCCGCCCGGGGATTCTTGCGGCTATCCACGACGAGGACCGCGCCGGGCGGGCATTCTTCGACGGCCTTGCGCTGAGGATGATTGCGGTCGGCGAAGACGGAAATGGGATTGAGATCCTCGCGAGCCGGGATGTAACGAAGCGTATAGGCCTCACCCAAGAGCTTTGGCTGGTTCGGGTTGAGACGCGATACGTCCTGAATGAATTGTGTGCGTAAGCCGCGTTTGAACAGCGCCGTCGAGACTGTCGCTACGCTGACCTCTTTCAATTTCAGCCGTGTTTCCGGAGTCATCAATCGGCCCTCACTGTCGCGTGTGCAGCCCTGCGGGTAATTTTCCTCAGTTGACGTACTAATGCATTAATGGTTCAAAAGAAAGCCCAATCGCAAAAACAAGACGGGTGGCCGTCCCTCGAATTCGGCAGGGATCAAGGGAGGAACTCAATGCTCAACCGAAGAACCGTTGTCGTCGGCATAGGCGCGCTCGCGCTTGCCCGGACGCCAGCGCGGGCGCAGCCGAAAACCGAAATTACGATGAGCCGCCAGCCTGGCATCCTGTATATGCCGCTGCACATCATCGAGAAACACAACTTGCTTGAGAAGCATGCAGCCAGCCTCGGTCTTGCCGGGACAACGGTGAAATGGGTGGCTTTCTCCGGCGGCGGACCGCAGCAGGACGCACTGATCTCCGGCAATGTGGACATCATTAATACCGGAACGGGAAATCTGCTTCTGTTGTGGGATCGCACACGCGGCGGCGTCAAAGGTGTCGTCGCAAGCTCAGCGCTGCCGCTGCAGCTCATCAGCCGCGAGGCACGCATCAAGTCTCTCACGGACTACAAAGAGGACGACAGGATCGCTGTGCCAACCGTGAAGGTTTCGACGCAGGCGATCCTTCTGCAGATGGCGGCGAGCAAGCTGTTCGGTCCAGACCAATGGGCAAAATTCGATCCGCTCACCGTGCAGTTGGGACATCCCGACGCATTTATTGCGATGAAGAACGATTCGCACGAGATCAAAAACCACTTCGCGGCGCCGCCGTACGACTATTACGAACTGACGCAGATCCCCGAAACGCATGTGGTAACAAACTCGGCGGACATTATCGGCGGGCCGCTCACGCAAGGCCAATTTATCACGACGACGAAATTCGCGGATGCGAATCCCAAGATCATACAGGCCCTTCGTGCTGCCGCTGAGGAAGCAAAACAGATTATCGAAAGGGATATCGCGGCAGGCGTAGAGGCCTACCGGGCCGTCAACAACGACAAGACCCCGGCGGATGTCCTGATTGCCCTCTTAAGCCGGCCGGGCATGAGCGAGTGGAATCTATACCCGCAAGGCACCATGAAATTCGCCGCTCATCTCCATAAGGTTGGCACGCTGAAAACGATGCCGGCATCGTGGAAGGATTACTATTTGCCGATCCTGCATGACCTACCGGGCAATTGAGACGCGCAGAGTGGCGGCGGTGCCGAGCGCGCGCAAAGCCACGCATCTCGTTCAAGAAACGCTGGGCGCTTTCGAGCAACTGAAGTTGGAACGGGGCCGTCAGGCCTCTGTGCAGATTTTCGAAGTCCTGCGGGAAGCAATCATCGATCTCAGTCTGCCGCCTGGAGCCTCGCTGTCGCGGACCGAATTGGCGACGCGTTTCCGTGTCAGTTCCACTCCTCTACGAGATGCGTTCATGCGGCTCGCGGAAGAGGGACTGGTCGATATCTTTCCGCAACACGGAACGGTGGTGAGTCGTATCGATCTTCGCAAGGTGCATGAAGCCCACTTTCTTCGCCGCGCAATCGAGCTGGAAGTCGTCGGTATTGTCGCCAAGGCCCCAACTAAGGAATTGATCGCGCGGCTCCGCGATCTCTTGGCGCGGCAACGAGCAATGCACCAGCTCCGCGACAGGCGCGCCTTTACCGAGGCGGATCAGGCATTTCATCGCACGCTGTTCGAAGTAGCGAATGTCCCCGAACTGTGGTCGCTCATCCGGGGACAGAGCGGGCATCTCGATCGGTTGCGGCGTCTTCATCTGCCCTCGCCCGGAAAAGCCGATTCTATCATGGCGCAGCATCGCGCGATCATCGACGCGGTCGCCGCCGGCAACCTCGACAAGGCGCGTGATTCTATGCGCAAACATCTTGCCGACACCATCGCGAACACCGACAAAATCCGGAAAAAATTTCCGCAATATATTGCAGTTTGACGCCCAAAGGATTCGGGGCAGGATGGGCGCTGATTGCGGCGTGTCGCGCGGCGCAATCAGGCAACTACGATTTGACAAACTTTCCGATATTCGGATTCGGCAAAATTTCCAGGACGACCTCGGACGGACGACACACTCGCACGCCCTTTGGCGTCACCACGATAGGGCGATTGATTAAAATCGGGTGCGCCAGCATGAAATCGATCAACTCGTCATCGGTCCACTTCGGATTGCCGAGATCGAGTTCCGCATAAGGTGTTCCTTTTTCCCGCAATAGCTGCCGAGGCGTAATTTTCATTGCCGAGATGAGTTCGGCCAGGCGCTCGCGTGTCGGCGGGTTTTTCAAGTATTCGATGATCTCGGGCTCTTCCCCGCTTTGCCGGATCATGGCGAGCGCGTTGCGCGACGTGCCGCAATCGGGATTGTGATAGATGGTCACTTGGCTCATCGCTTGGCTCGCTGTCGGCTCGGATTGAGGGACACGCGAACAGCTTAGCAAGGCGGAACGATCTCGGCCAAGATTCGTTCCTGGCAGAGGAGACTCTCAGAGCGAGGCCAATCCCATGCGAATTCTCATTGCGTCATCGGCAGTGGCCGGCGTTATTCTGACGGTCTTGTCCTCCACTGCCTTCGCACAGACCCGACAAAAACAGCCGCAGCAGAACCGATTCTGCCTGGAAATCAGGGGCGAGAACCAGGCGCGCTGCGCCTACCAGACGCTCGCCCAATGCGAGCGTGCGAAACCGCGCGGCTCGACCGAGCGCTGCCTTGACAGGGCCTACGTTATCGCAGCACCGAGCGAACCTCCGGCTTCGCCCGATCAATCACCCTCCAAACGAGGCGTCACCAAACACGGCGGGTCTTCGAAGTAGTCAAACAACACTAAGCACGTTCAGGCGGTGAGCCACGGCCAAGGCTGTCGCGAACGATTAGCCGTCCGTTCCCGGCGTTTTCAATTGCTGTTGAAAAGGTACGGCTTTCGCGATCGAGCGTTCTGCAAAGCCACTCTCGTTCATATTCGGAAGCCGCAGCCAGCTGAAATTTTTGAATCCGGAAAGGCACGGCCTCGGCCGCGATCACATTCTTTGTCGATGCGTGCACATCGACAACATACATCGCGACGATATCGCTGCGATATTGCGCGTAGCCTTGAATACCCTCGTAATCGTTAAGAAAATCGCCGCAACCATACAGCACAAGACGTTCATGGTAGAGTTCGATTGCCTTCGGGTGATGAGAGGAATGGCCGAATATGATCGATGCATTCGCCTGATCCAACAAGGCGCGCGCAAAGCGCGTGTATTCATGCGGTATTGCGTAGCCCCAGTTCGGTCCCCAATGGAGAGAGACAACCGCGATATCGCGCGGCAAGCGCATGCTCGCGATCTGACGGGCGATCATGAGGATCGTATCGTCGGACATGTCATGAAGGAAATTGACGCCTGCGCATTGCTGCGTGGCAGCCCAGAGCGGCGGCACGCCGCTTGTCGCGAACGCGAACGACCAGATCAATAAGCGTGCCCGGTCGCCGATCTCCAAAATCGCTGGAGCTGCTGCCTCGACTGCGTTCTTTCCCGCGCCGGAACGTTTAATCTTCAGTCGGTCCAAGGCGGATAACGTATCGCGCAGTCCGTCCGGCCCGAAATCCAGAACATGATTGTTGGCCAGCACGCAGCAATCGATCGGCACGTCGGCGAGACAGCCCGCATTTTCCGGGCTTACCCGATAATTGATGCCCTTATCCGCAAAATCGCCGGATCTGGTGATGCTCGTTTCGAGGTTGATAAGGCTGGCGTCGGGCTTCGCGCGCCTTAATTCGTCGAGGAAGGCGCCCCAAAGGTAAGCACTGGAAACTGGGCGCGGGATTGCGCCGTTCATACGCTCCGCGAGGCGGACATAGTCGAGCGCTGACGAGACGTACGGTTCGCGGAGTTCCGGGTCGCATGGGTCTGGAAGCACCTGGTCGATGCCGCGGCCGATCATCACGTCGCCGCACAAAACCACGCGAACTCTATCGTTTCTCGTTTTCCAAGCCATCGCCATGATTTAACGCGAATTGCCCCAGATTGGCGGATCCACGCGAAATTCACGGCAGAGAATTTTCCGAGATGGAAATGGTGCCGGGGCGGAATCGAACCACCGGCACCATGATTTTTAGTCACTTGTCCAACCAACTGCGCTAGGGGGCACGTGTTCCGACGATTTGGCGCCGGTCCCCACAATCTCGCCGCCATTTTTGTGTGGTGGTGGACGAATCTGAACCTCCAAAAGCGTGTTGGGTCGACCCACGGCACGGGGAGAACGGGGAGAGTATCGATCCCGATGCGAAAGAATCTGCGCCCGATCGTTTCGCTGCTCCTGGGAGTAGCGTTCCTGCTGGCAGGCAGCGGCATGCAATTCACGTTGCTTCCGCTGCGTGGCAGCGCTGAAGGTTTCGGCGATCTTGCGCTTGGCGTCATCGGCTCGGGCTATTTCGTCGGCTTCGTCAGCGGCTGTCTGCTTGGACCCTACGTGATCCTGCGTGCGGGACACATCCGGGCATTTACGGCGATGGTGGCGGTCACGGCCGCCATGGCGCTTGCCTACGCGCTCGCGCCGACGGTTCCCGCCTGGATAGCGTTCCGTGTCGTAACGGGTCTTTGCCTCGCCGGCCTCTATCTGGTTGTTGAAAGCTGGCTCAATGACGGCGCTTCCAACGAAACGCGCGGACTCGTGCTTTCGTCCTACGTAGTGGTCAGTTACGGCGCTATCACGCTCGGCCAGGCGCTGGCGACGCTTTATCCGGTCGTTGAGGCCGGGAGCTTTATGGTCGCCGCCATGCTTTCCTCGTTGGCGACTGTTCCGGTGGCATTGACCCGCTCGGCGCAACCGGCGCCGATCACAATTGTCCGTTTTCACCCGGGGCAGATCTACCGCGAGGCTCCGGTCGCGCTGATTGCGAGTTTTGTGATCGGTTGCGCCAACGGCGCATTTTGGGGACTCGCGCCGCTCTCGGCCGCCCGGAGCGGCCTCAGCGTCGATCGTGCAGCGCTCTTCATGAGCCTCGCAGTGCTGGCCGGAGCGATTGCGCAGTGGCCGGTCGGCCATCTGTCCGATCGCGTCGACCGCCGCTTGGTGCTACTCGCGCTCCTGATCGGCGCCGCCGTTGTAGGCATCGTCATTTTTCTGACCTCCGCGTCCGGCCCAATACTGCTGTTGCTCGGTATTTTGTTCGGCGCGCTCGCGCTGCCAGGCTATTCGCTCGCGGCCGCCCATGCCTACGATAAGACGCCGGCAAGCGATGCTGTCTCGGTCGCTGCCACGATCCTGCTCGCCAATGGTCTCGGCTCAGTGATCGGCCCGCTTGTCGCCGCTGGCTTCATGTCGACGGAAGGACCGCGCGGACTGTTCCTGTTCACCGCGCTGACGCAGGCGCTGCTGGCAGTCTACGTGTTTTATCGCACACGGGTACAACGTCCGCTCGCCTCGCGGCAAAAGACCGAGTTCGATCTTGCCGCAACCGCTCCTGTGGGCGGGGTCGTCACGCACGAGGCGCCAGATCCTGCAGATCCTTCGATCATCCTCCCGGAAGCTTATACGGTGGCGCCTATGAGTGACACTTCACGCATCACCGGCGCATTTCTTGCGGAGTCCGTAGCCAGAGAATCGGCTGAAGGCTGAGTGGTGCAGGATGTAGTCTGCAGCGATTCAGCCTCTGGCTAGGCCGTTCCCCTATAACAGCGAAAAGAACAGGGAAAAATTAGATTTTCTCGCATCTCCACGCAGGACCTAATGAATTGGCAATAAAATCAATGCATTCTCTCTAAATTCCCTGAGTGAACATCGGCGATCTGGGAATTCCGAATAGAGATCGTCTTAAACTCACGAATTATCGTTGTTACGATTCTACGTTCCTCCGATTAAGATCCCCGTTCCGAGAACCAGCGAACCTCCTAACACGATCTGGAACACAGCCCGCCAAAATGGCGTTTCCATGTAACGATTTTGAATAAACGCAATCGCCCACAATTCTACGAAGACGATCGCCACTGCCAACGTAGTTGCTGTCCAGAAATTCTGGATGAGATATGGGAGAGCATGACCAAGACCACCTAATGCGGTCATCAATCCTGAGGCGATGCCGCGCTTAAGTGGCGAGCCACGGCCAGAAATCACACCATCATCGTGCGCTGCTTCGGTGAAGCCCATTGAAATTCCTGCGCCCACGGCGGCCGCAAGTGCGACTGTAAATGTCGTTGAGCTCGAGTGCGTGGAGAACGCCGTTGCAAAAATCGGCGCGAGTGTTGAAACAGAACCATCCATTAACCCAGCAAGTCCGGGTTGCACCCAAGTAAGAATGAATTGCCGAAAAGCCTTACGCTCCTCTTCCTTTCCCGGTTCACCTCCCGCCACGTCCACCTGCAGCTTGTCCGCCCTGCTCTCATGCATTCTTTCGGCCGCAGCAAGGTCGCCAAGCAGCTTTCGAGTTGCCGGATCCGAGCTGGATTGAGCGGCGCGTGTATAGAAAGCGGCAGCATCGTCCTCCATGCGGCTGGCTTCCTGCCGAATACGCTCCAGCCCCAGATTCTGAACAAGCCAAATCGGCCGACGCCAGTAATAGCCAGCGACATGCTCTCGCCGAATTAACGGAATGGTTTTTCCGAAGCGCCGTTCATAGATGTCAATCAGCAAACGGCGATGATCATTTTCCTCCTCCGCCATCTGGTCGAAAATCCGGGCAGACGCGGGAAACTTCTCCCGCAGTTGCTCTGCGTAAGACGAATAGATGCGCGCGTCGTCCTCTTCGGAGGAGATGGCAAGCGCTAGTATCTCGGATTCTGAAAGATCGGAGAAACGTCTTCGGGAGCCAAAATACGGGACCATTTCGTGTAACCCTGTTTATAGAAGGGGTGTCATGCGATCATGCCGAGAAAAGTATTCTCGCGCATGCGCAAGAAATTCAGCGTCGGTGAAGCGACCGGTACGTTCGACGGTATTTATTTTTTGTGCGAGAGCCGGGTCATTCGATCTTAGATGCTTGATAAATTCGATACGCGCGTTCGCAGGTCCAGCCACAAGAATTGCGCCGGCTTGCCGAATGTGTTGAGCCACCTTGTCGTAGAAATCCTGATCTTCGGCTGCATGCCCGCTGCCGATCGAATTCGCTTTGTGATGGATATTGCGGACAGGGTGTTCGGGATGAACGACTAACTTATCCGATTGATCGGCGTTGAAGCTGAATACGCGCGCCTCGTGGTGATCGATCCACACCGCCATGTGAAAATGTTGCTGCATATTCTCCTCCTGCTGTGTTTTCCTGCGGCTTCATAAGGTTGGATCCTTTGATTTGCGTCAAAAGCGCACTGTCGAAAGATGCTTAGAAATAAACATGATCCATCCCTCGATTAGTGTCTATGTGAGTTCAGGCGCCGCATCTGATCGGCGCGTCAACATTGCTTGCGAACTCACTCAAAAAATGAACGCAAAATTAGTCGGCTTGGGCTGCCAATCTATTTCCAGCAAGGCTTTTCCCAATGGCCCGGTCAGCAATCGACTCTTAAAGCTTGAGTTTGAACATGCGACCGCGGAACTAACACAGCGGGAAAAGCGATTTCGAGAGCTTGCCACTTGCAAGACTCCGCACCTCGAATGGCGCGGAAGCAACGATTATCCTCTCAAAGCCTTCATAAACAAGCTCAGATCCGTCGATCTTCTCGTCATCGGTTCCGATTCCGAGGCGCCACTCGAACATCGCTTCAATCCCGCCACGATCATCATGCAGGCGGGGCGGCCGATTTTGTACGTGCCCGACCACGTCAAAACCGTTCCCTTTCGTCGGGCGATTATCGCCTGGAAGGATGGGCGTGAGTCACGGTGCGCACTTGCCAATGCATTGCCTTTTTTAAAAATAACGAAAGATATTTTGCTTCTTGGAATCTGCGAAGAAGCACAAACTCAGCAAGAAGTACACGAGATCCTATCCGATGTCGGCTCTTATCTGCTCGGTCATGAGATTACTGTAGAGCCTAAAGTCGCACATTCAGGAAATTATTCCGTAGCGGAAGAGCTCCTCTTGCAAGCGAAACAATACGACGCCGATGTTATCGTCGCCGGCGCGTATGGCCGCAGCCAAATCGGTGAATGGATATTCGGAGGCGTGACTGAAGTCCTTCTCAATCAGCCACCCTGTGCCTGTTTGTTATCGCATTAAGGAGATCGCCATGAATCGAGCTGAGGCGGAATCTTGGGCGGCAACGATTGTGTTCCTGACTCTCTTGGGCGTTTTAATCGCTCTTATGCTTATTTGGCTCCCACCGGTTCTCATCGACTAAAAAGCGCACCCGAAACTTCGGTGCTCTTCTGTCATTGAATGCCGCAGCTAAACTAGCGCCTCCAAAGGCAGATTTTGATTCAGCGCACATTCTTCGTTTGACCGAGATTAATATTCCCGCGGAGCAGCCGCCTAAACTTTCATAAGTTACGCGAAGGCAATCATGAATGTGCGCAAGATTATGATAGCGCCGGCGGTTACCGTGAAGCCGAACATTTCGGTGATCGAGCTAGCCAAGCTGATGGCCGAAAAGCGTATCAGTGGCGTTCCGGTCGTCGAAGAAAGCGGCAAGCTGGCGGTATTGTAACGGAACGCGATCTCATCCGACGGTACGAAATCTCGACAGAAAAGCAGCGTTCCTGGTGGCTGCGAATGCTGGTGGGGGAAGCAATTCTCGCCGGCGAATATGTGAAAGCTCACGCCAAAAAAATCCGCGATATCATGACGACCAAGGTTGTGTCCGTTCATCCCAACGATTCAATTCGATACCTTGTCGATCTCATGGAAAAGCATGCAATCAAGCGCTTGCCTGTCGTCGAAAACGACCGCGTTGTAGGCGTCGCGAGCCGCGCCGATCTGATCCGTGCTTTTGCAGAGTTACACGGCGCTATCGGCATTGAAGCTGATGATCGATATATCCGCGAGAAACTGCTCACTCATCTGGCAAATCAGCCTTGGGCGCATCTCGACCTCGTGAATATCAATGTGACAGAAGGCGTCGTCGAGCTGACCGGTTTGGTTCGCAGCGACTCTGAGCGAAGTGCCATCCGAGTTGCGGCAGAAAGCATGTGGGGCGTGAAGCAAGTTGTTGATCGGATGACAAAGCAGCTCCTTACTGCCGATCTGTGACGCCGATCGCCTGCAAAGCATGCAGCATGGTGGTGCTGAGATCGGCGTTCGCGTCGATACGCGTCCACTCAGCGCTTAGGTTTGAAGGGCTTCTCTGCTGCATTGCTACTTTTGCGTCAGCATCCGATGCATCCCTTTTCCTTTTTGCGATACGTTCAAGACGGACGCTTAAATCCGCATCGAGATACAGGCCCGCAAGCGGGACGCCGCATCTTTTTGATAATTTTAGGGCTGCATCCCGCGTCGCTTCATGCAGAAATGTCGCATCAAGAATTACAGAGTGTTTGGCCTGTAACGCGGACTCCGTTTTCTGAAAGAGGCGCTCATACACTTTTCCAGAAACATCGGATCTGTAAGCTTGGCTTGGCAACAGCTCCGTTTCGCTCGCATGAAAGAGCTGTTTTCGTTCAATATCGGAGCGGAGAATGACCGCTCCGGGCGCCGGGGAAAGATGAGATGCCAGCAATCTCGCAAGCGCAGATTTTCCCGATCCCGACAGGCCGCCTACCACTACTAGTCGCGGCGCATCAGGCCGCAAAAACTCGACAGCCAAATTGAAATAACGCGTCGCACTCTTTGCGAGATTTTCGTTGGCCCGGGCAGAACGCGCTAACTCGGTCGCGCAAATTTTCGCACGTATCGCCGCGCGCATTGACAAAAATAACGGCAATAACGCAAGCCCCGGCAGGTGCTCTTCTCTATCGGCCTCAATCAGGTATCGGTTGAGCACAATGTTCGCGGAATCGCGCGCACCCCTCTCCCAGAGATCCATCAGCAAAAACGAAAGTTCGTAAAATACATCGCCCGAAGCAAGCAATGGGTCGAATTCGATCGCATCGAAAGGCGTCGGATTTCCGTCAATCAAGGCGATATTCCTGAGATGGAGATCTCCATGTCCTTCGCGCACAAAACCAGCTGCTGCGCGTGCGGATAACAGCGCCTTGTTAGATTCGAGTTTTTCTTTCGATTGCAGCGTTAGAACCCGAACTTTCCCGGCATCAAATAGATCCGGATGTGTCTTCAGGTCCCTTTCGTTTTCCTCAATGACAGTTGAAAGCGAACCTTGCCACATCTCGCTGCGGATAACCGGCGCATCCGCATGCATTCGCGCCACCATTCGCCCAAGTTCATCGGCGAGGTCATTTGTAATTGATCCGTATTCCGCGAGCCGATCCAGCGTAAGGGATTCATCGAATCGCTTCATAACAACGGCCCATTCGATTGGTGTGCCCTCTCCCTCAAGGCTTAGCCGTCCGTTGAAATCCTTAATCTCGGCGACCCTCAGATAGAGATCGGGAGAGAAACGACGATTTACAGTTACTTCCTGAAGGCAAGCGGCCTTCCGCTTCTCCGGCGTCGAATAGTCGAGATATGGAAACCGCACGCTTCGCTTCACTTTGTATGCGCGATTACCGGCCAGGAAAACGGTGGAGGCGTGCGTATCGATTCGCTTTACTTCGAGACCGCCATGCGTTCTCGGATCGGCAAGATAGGCGAAGACGCGATCCTGCGTATCTACGTCTTTTTTATCCGTCCGGTTCCTGTCTCGCCCAAATCCGAACGGTTTTGGCATTTAATCTTCTGCGAATTTCAGTTGCAGAATACGGATGCCGTTCGTCACGGACGACACGCCTTTCACGTTGCCGGCCAGCACTTCCAAGGCTTTGGCTTGTTGTATGTCGGACACGGTTCCAAGCAGAGTCACCCTCCCGTTGTCGACCGTAACATCGACAGGCGACCCCGGTAGCCATGGCTGTCGCGAAACCTGTTCGAGTATGTGTTGCCGAATCGCTTGATCGCTGTCTTTGAGCGGCGGCAGCGCATGTCCGCGTTCGGCGACAACACGCATCATGTCCGAACGGGTTAGCATTCCAATTAGCCGCCCCTTCCTCGTTACAGGCAGCCGCTTGATGTAATTTGTTTCCATTATCTTCGCTGCATCTTCGAGCGGGGCGTATTCGTCGACGGTCATTGGATCGGGGGTCATAACCTCTCTCACCCTTCTCCCGTGTTCGTGAACGTATTCGCCGGCAAGCTTTCCGGGCATGAAATATGCGAGCCATCCCAGATGCTTGCGCCCGGTTCCCAATTCTGCCCGACGCAAGAAATCACTCTCGCTCAGCATACCAACAAGCGCGCCGTCGGCGTCGACAACCGGAAGGCCGCTGATCCGATACTCGATCATTTTTTTAATGGCGTCGCCGATTGTCTGATCCTGTGAGACAGTGATCACCATAGGTATCATGGCGTGTAGAACGAGCATGAAAGCTCCTCTCTAAATGACGGCGTGCGGCGACCTTAATGCAGGGTGATGATTTTCGGCGTTTTCTCCTCCCCCGGGGAAAGAATTACAGCCCCGGATAAAGGCTCGATCCAAGCCAATTCGCTTGCCACCGATTTCACGCCCGGCACGTTTTCAACAAGAACCTTGATCGCTTCTTCCTGCCGTTCATCGTAAACGACTCCGCTTATCCGCGCGTTCCCGTTCTTCACTTGAATATCGAGGAGCGGGGCGACGAGCCATTGCGCTTGTTGCACCTCTTCGAAAATCCTGCCTCGTAATTCCTGATCGCTTTTCTTCGGCATCGGCATGCTTTTTCCTTGCATCATAATGGCTTTGATCAAACTCGCTCGCGTCAATATGCCTATGATACGATCTCCCCTCATGACCGGGAGCCGCTTAATCTTGTGCTCTTCCATCAACTTGGCCGCGCTCTCAAGATCGGTCAATTCCGTGACGGTGACCACCGGTGCTTTCGTCATGACGTCTTCGACCGTTCGGCCATGGTCATGAATATATTCTGAAGCAAGTCTTTCGGCGTTAAACAAAAAGCCAAGCCAACAGCTGCGGCGGCGTTCGGTGCCGATTTCCACGCGGTGCAAAAAATCACTTTCGCTCAAGATGCCAACCAGCGCGCCCTCGTCATCAACTACGGGAAGTCCGCTGATTTGGTGTTTCAGCATCAGCCGGATCGCGTCGCGTATTGGCGCCCTGCGGTTGATCGTGATCGCATAGGGCATCATCACGTTGACGACAAACATTGGCAAAATCCTAAAAGATTTTTCCAAAAATAGCCGTTCGCCCCGTAAGCGCCCTTGATCTGGCTCAAGCTTCTTGCAGAGAGACGGTAGAGCTGCGGATTATTTCTGCAGCGACAGGAGATAAGCTCCGATATCGTCCGCCTCCTCGCGGCTAAGCCCGCGATCCGGCATTGCCGGGTGAGGTGACATCAATAATTGAGCCAGCGTTTTGGCGTTTATATTGCTCCGTTGCGCCACTTCTTCGAAAGGCGGAGCCACCATCATATTGTGCGGCTTGCTTTCTCGGGGAAGGTGACAAGAACTGCACCACATCGCAGCGAGTTCCTGGCCGCGAACAGCATCGCCAGCTTTGGCTCGCATACCGTTTGATGAGAGCGCGAGGAACATGCCCAATACGAGCATAAATCGCCAGCAGATCATCATAAAGCCGGCGAGAAAAACACAAAAAATAAAGCGATCACCACAACAGAAATAACGACGGCGGTGAAGAAAGGAGCGAAATTTCCTTGCCCGAAAGCAGTCATCTGAAAACACCCGTTTGGCCAATTTATAAATATATTAATCGGGATTACCTGAATCTCGTTGATCTGGATCAAGCCGATGTATCGCGCCTTTGCTATGAGCATGCACGATGATTGATGCCATTCGAAAACATCCTACAGTTACGGTCATATTGCTTTGGGCGATTTGCTATCTTGTTTGGGTCTACGTCGTGCCGTCCCCCTGGGTCGATGCTATCGAAAATTATCTCCAAAAAAAGATCATTCGCGTCGAACATAGCCCCACGCGCAGCAGCATTAAATTTTAGCGTTTGAATGGGCGCTGTTTCATACTAGCCGCCGGCGCGGCGTAGGAGGCGGTGAGAACTCGGTTCGTCCCAGCCGGAGAACAAGCTGCGGATTGCTTTTCATCGAGCCCAGCATCGCCAGCCGGAAACGAGTATTGTCGACCTCGCAAGGTTGGTTCAAATAGGAGACACGCAGTCCGATCCGCTGGGCGCACAAGAGAAATGAACCCAGCGCCTCGCCACAAAAGAGCCAATCGCGCTCAGTGTCGAACGGCGTCGAAAAAATAGCGAAAGCGGCCGAATTATTGATCAATTCCTGATCGCGAGCCGCTTTCCCTTGGCCGACATCGAAGGTTCGTACAAGCAGCGGGCCAATATATATGGCCGTAAGGCCGCTAATGCCGATGGATGTCGACGGAATTCCATCCATCGCCGATGTCTTTGGCAAGCGTAGCCAAGAGGCCAACTCCCGCAAGAAGGATGGGTTGTCGAATTGAGCCTTGTCCGCATCCATAATGATCTGCGCCAAAGATGCCTTTTCGGTGCCGTCAGTAATCCAGGTAATGCGCGCACGATCGGAACCCGCTGCGAAGGAAAGAAGTTCTTGTTCCTCGTTTGTTACGGGCGCGGAATCAAAGGCATGACGATTGGTTCTGCGCGCCAGGATGTCATCGAGTAGAGGCAAATTTGGTGACCCCGGATCGTAGCGTTTGAGCCAAATCCGGGCCAGGACATCTTGGTTTGCCCGGTCGGGAAACCGTTCGATACTCAGCAAACAGCCAAACGCGCGTGCGGCAATCTCGAAAAAAGCAAGGAACGCCCCGCATGAAATAATCAGCTCCCGATCGAAAGGATCCGAGATCGGTAGTGAACGCGAACGATCCGCGAGCAGATCGATATGATCCCGGGCAATGCGCACTGCCCAAGGCTGGCTATTGTGGTTTGACGGCGCGAGAACAGCATAGCGGAGAAAGAAGCGCAGCTTCTCAATCGCCGTTCCGTTTCGGGGGAATGCGGCAGCGTCTACTTGCCAAGGATCTGCAGACTGATCGTAATTTTCTGATGCGCTTATGTTCGCCAGCATCGCTATTTATTGCGCCAGCCATCATTTCACGTTTTGATTTAGCGCAATGAAAATCCTATTTTTCAAAAAGGCCCGCGACCAGCGCCATGCGGACGAGTTCCGATAGGCTATCCGCCTGCATCTTGCTCATGACGTGCGCCCGATAAATTTCGACCGTTCGCGGGCTGATCTGATGATCGGCAGCGATTACTTTATTCGGCTGACCGGCGATGAGCCCCTCCAGAACCTGCCGCTCGCGCTGCGAGAGCAAGGCGAGCCTTGAGAGGATTTCGGCTTTCTCTGCGCCCTTTTTTGCATCTTTTTCATAGCGATCGAGCGCGGAACGCGTTGCCTTCAGCAGAACCTCATCGTCAAAGGGCTTTTCCAGAAAATCGATCGCACCTTCCTTCATGGCTTCGACGGCGAGAGTGACATCGCCGTGGCCCGTCATGACGATTACTGGAAGATCGATCGGCGTTTTCTTCAACCTGTGCAACAAGTCGATTCCCGACAATCCAGGCATCCTCACGTCGGTAAGCACGCAGCCTCCTTTAATTTCAGGAAGCGCGCGCAAGAACGCATCGGCGGACTCATACGTGCGCACATCGAGCTTTGCCGATTTCAACAGAAAGCGTAACGAATCGCGCATCGCGGCATCGTCGTCGACCACGTGAACTGTCTTACCCGGCATCGGCTTCTTCCTCGGCTTCGATGGCCGGCAGGGTAATCTTGAAAATCGTACCCCCGCCGGGATTCGGTTCGATCCAAATTCGTCCGCCATGATCTTCGACAATCGCCCGCGAAATAGAAAGGCCCACACCCATTCCATGCGGCTTGGTTGTGAAGAACGGTTGGAAAAGATGTTCGGCAATCTCTGGCGAGATACCGGTTCCCGTATCGGCAACCGAAATTTCGATCGTATCCGGCTTCGTTTTTTTCGTCGTAAGAGTGAGTTCTCGTCGATCGCTGTTCTGCATCGCTTCCAACGCATTCCGTATCAAGTTTACAAGCACTTGTTGAATTTGGATGCGGTCAACCAGCACCAGATCGACGAAATTTCCAAAATTGACCCTTGTTCTGACACCTGTTTCACGCGCGCCGACAAGCGCCAAGGCACTCGCCTCTTCTGCAACCTTAGCAATGGTTTCAACACGTTTTTCGCTTTCCCCTTGGGAGACGAATTCGCGTAAACGGCGGATGATTTGGCCGGCCCGCAATGCTTGATCAGCGGCTTTGTTAACGGCGCCGCGGACCGCAGCCGCATCGTCGCCGCTCAACTCCTCCAGCATCCGGCTTGAGCCCTTTAAATAATTCGCGATCGCGGAAAGGGGCTGGTTTAACTCATGGGCAAGTGTCGAGGCCATTTCTCCCATCGCGGTCAACCGCGAGATCTGGACGAGTTCCGCCTGCAACTCTTGCAAACGCGTCTCTGTTTTTTGCCGTTCGGTAAGATCGCGAATGAATCCCGTAAAGTAGCGCCGATTGGACGATTTCATTTCTCCAACAGCTAGTTCCATTGGAAATGTCGACCCATCTTTTCGTTCGCCGACAACAACGCGGCCGATCCCGATGATTCTGCGCTCACCTGTTGCGAGATAACGGCGAATGTAACCGTCATGATCTTGCCGGTAAGGCGAAGGCATCAATATCTTGACATTCTGGCCGACGACTTCTGCCGCAGGATAGCCGAATAGTCTCTCCGCTGCGGCGCTGAATGATTGAATGATGCCTTCCGTATCGATCACGACCATCGCATCCGGAACCGTATCGAGAATGGATTTGAGGTGCGCCTCCCGTTCACGCAAATCTTCAGTCACGGCTGCCGCATTCAACCGCATTCGCCTGAAACGTTCGCCTACGATCGAGATCCCAATGCCGATCGCAGCGAAAGCCAGCAGCAGCAGCGCCTCCCCCTTGGGCAATTCGAGCCAGATCTCTTTCCAAGCAATCAGATAGAGAGTGCTCAACCCCGTTGCAAAAATCCCCGGTCCTACGCCGCCAATCAAAGCTGCAAGAAGCACGGCCGGCGTAAAAAAAAGAAAACGAACATCGCTGCCACCAAGGGAAATCAGAATGGTCTGGGCCAGCATCGCAAGAGCAACGCACAGGATTGCGATACCGTATGACCGTGCCACAGCGATTTTCTCATTCTCAGGACGAAATGAATGCATCAGCAGTGCCGCAATTTATCATGCCGAATTAAGGGATCTAACCTACGGGATTCTACTTAAGAGAAAGATCTGAATTTCGGGGGATTTTTCAATTGCTTAAAAGCGGCTCAACAGGAGAACGCACCATGTTGACGCAAAGCGAAAGCGGTAAAATTCCTGCCCCTCCTTTCATTCGTACGATAGAGCGAAATGCCGCCTCAAAGACGACCGATCAGCGAAGGAGCCTCGATGAAATACTCGAGTTGATGGGCGCCAAGATCGAATATGACCGCAACAACGAAATCTATGGCGAAGGCGAATCAGCAGAATTTATTTACAAAGTCGTCAGCGGCGCTGTCCGCGTTTACAAAATTCTCGACGACGGCCGCCGTCAAATCAACGGTTTCTATCTTCCAGGCGACATCATCGGCATCGAAGCGTCAAGCGAACATCATTTTTCCGCGGAAGCAGTCGTTAAATCTCGCCTACTGGTTATTAAACGCAGCGCAGTTCTCACGCTGGCGGCGCGTCAGAGTGAAATCGCAAGCGAACTTTGGTCCATCACCGCGCGTGAGCTCGATCATGTCCAGAACCTCATGATCACGCTCGGCCGAAAAAATGCGCTTGAACGCGTTGCGGCTTTCTTGCTGGAAATGGCCAAGCGAGCCCGCAGCTTTACGATCGAGCTTCCGATGTCTCGGCAGGATATTGCCGACTATCTCGGTCTGACGATTGAAACCGTTTCCCGCACCTTCACGCAACTCGAAAACGAGCAGGCGATCGAATTGCCAGCGTCTCGGCGTGTAGTTCTTCGCAACCGAAATTTATTGTCACGGCTGAATGCGTAGAGGGTCGCATGATTACGGCTTTAAAGACACGCTCCACAGCAAATCCTCATCTGCCAAAAAGCTTCCGTCATGTGCGGCTTGAGCTTGCGAGAGAAGCTGGGAGTCCCGAAGGGCGATCCGATACGGGTTATCTCCTTTGGGTACCGCTGGATGCCAGCGGCAAGATAGACACGAAACCCTGGAAAGAATTTCGCGATTATTACCGCGTTTTGAAATTCCGGCCAGCTCAAGCAAACGAAATCGGTCATCTCGTACATCGGAAAAACGGCGGCTGGACGTTGCAGTACGACATATCGGGCGAGGACGCCGAGGAAGAAGGCTTCCACCTCGAAGATGAGCATCTCGTACCGGGCGAATACGTTTCGATCCGGGAGAAAGAAAAGACGCACGTCTACAAAGTATCCACGGTCGAGCATTATTAATTGTAACAGGCCGGCAATGATCCGCGATCTTGTAGTGAATCTGGCAACGACCACGAAACATGACCGCGCGCGCGACTACGCTCTCTCAATTGGAGAGCAGTTCAACGTTCATGTAACGGGAATTGCGTTTGCCTTTGAACCGATCATTTCCGTGATGAGCAACGTCGAGGGGTTGCCCGCAACTTATATTGAAGAAGAGCGCGCCGCAAACGAACAAGCGGCCCGAACAGCCAAAGAGAAATTTCTTCAATTAAACACCGCCGTCCGATGCGAATCATATTCGCCTCAAGTTACTGTATCGGGCGCGGCTAGCTTGTTTGCCAAGTTTAGCCGGAATTACGATCTCTGCGTTGTCGAGCAAGCGAACACGTGTACAAGCCATTACGATTTTCTTATTGAAGCCGCATTGTTCGATAGCGGGCGGCCCGTATTCGTTATTCCCTACATTCACGAGAAGCCAGCAAAATTCAAAACCGCACTCGTTTGCTGGGACGGAAGCAGGCAGGCTGCGCGGGCCACGGCTGACGCGATGCCCTTTTTGCGTAAAGCGAAAAGAATTCAGATCATAACAGTGGCGGAAGCAAACAAAGTTACCGAAGATTTGCCCGGCGCGGAGATCGCCCAGCATCTCTCGCGGCATGGGCTGAGCGTGCAAACAAAACGTATCGACGTTGAAGATATCGACATTGCAAATGTAATCTTGACCCATGCCACGGACATAGACGCTAACTTTATTGTGATGGGTGCTTACGGGCATACCCGATTGCGAGAATTCATCTTCGGTGGCGTTACCGCGCAAATTCTTGCGACGATGACAGTTCCGGTGCTGATGTCGCACTAGGCGGTCATAGACTGAGCTTTACTAGCTTGATCGACATGTCGTCGGGACTAGTCGATATTTTAAAACCGAGCTCTTCGCACATTTTCAACATCGACGTATTTCCGCTTAGGACCTCACCCTCAATTCTCTGAAGCCTGACGGATCGCGCGTACTCAATAATCAATTGCATCAAAAGCCGGCCGAGACCGAGGCCTTTTAGGTCAGAACGAACGAGAACAGCATATTCACCCGCTTCGAAATTCGCGTCGATATGAAGCCGCACCACCCCCAGGATTTCCCGCCGATCGGCATCTAGCGCGATCAGCGCGATCGCGCGGTTGTAATCAATCTGCGTAAGCCGTGCGATGAAAGCGCTACTGAAATCCTTGACCGGCGCAAAGAAGCGTAAACGAAGGTCTTCCGCAGATATTTTCTCCAGGAATTTGCGAAGCAGACTCTCGTCCTCCGGACGGATCGGACGTATAAAAATGCGTTTTCGATCCCCGAATTCAGCCTCTCGCTCCCATTCGCTCGGATAGGGCTTGATTGCAAAATTCGGGTTGGTGGGAGCGGACTTGGCTTGCGGAGAGACCGCAACGCGGGCATCCAGCGCGATTACCCCCTCCTCGTCCGCCACGAGTGGATTGATATCCACTTCGCTAATCTCGGCAAAATCAGCGGCCATCTGCGAGAGCTTCACGAGCGTAAGCGCGATCGCGCTCTCATCGGCCGCGGGAATATTGCGGTATGCTTTCAAACGACGGGCAACGCGGGTTTTGCCGATCAACCGTTGCGCCAGTCCCAGATCAAGCGGCGGAAGACCTAACGCCTTATCGTTGATGACTTCCACTGCGGTACCGCCCCGCCCGAACAATACGACCGGTCCGAATGTGGGGTCGGTTGCTATGCCGGCGATGAGTTCCCGCCCGTTTGGTTTTTTCAGCATGGGCTGCAAGATCACGCCTTTTATTACGGCATCCGGCCGAGTCTTTTTTGCTCTTTCGAGCAACGCCGCCGCGGCATTATGTACTGCTTCTTCGTCGCGGAGATTCAACTCTACGCCGCCGACATCCGATTTATGGAAAATGTCGCGGGAAAAAATCTTGGCTACGACCGCCTTATAAGTTTTGAGCAAGACGGCGGCGGCTCTTCCCGCATGTTCCGGCGTGTCGGCAATCGTGACGGGGAGGATTGGAATACGATAAGCCCCAAACAACGCTTCGATCTCATCGGGATCGAGCCACTTTCGCTTTTCTTCGACGGCTTTTCGAATGACGGCGTGTGCACTCGCCCTATCGGGAGAAAAATCATTCGGGAGACTCGGCGGAACCTTCGAGAGCGCTTCTTGCGCTTTTTGATACCGAACGAGGTGCATAAATCCGCGCACGGCCTCGCTTTCGGTGAGAAAGTGCGGGATTTTCGATTCCGCGAAGATATCCGCCGTTTCCGGATTTTCCCCGACCCAAGCACAAAAGACCGGTTTCGGTCGTACAGTATTGCGACTTTTCTTCACCACTTCGCTGACGCGCCGCGCAGTTTCAATCGGCAACGACAACGCCGTCGGCACTTGCAGGACAAGAACCGCGTCGTTTTCCGAATCCGCAAGAAGTGCCCTGAGCGCAAGCTCGTACCGGTCAGCGTCGGCGTCGCCTACAATGTCGACCGGATTTGACCGCGACCATATCGCGGGAAGATATGCGTCGAGTTGACTTTTCGCGGCGTCAGAAAGCCGGGCTAGCTTTCCATTATAGTCATTCAATCGATCAACCGCCATAACACCGACGCCGCCACCATTCGTAAGGATCGCGAGACGATCGCCCGAAAATGGTTGCGTGCGCGCCAGCGTTTCGGCGGCATCAAAAAATTCGTCAAGATCAAATACTCTTAGAATGCCTGCGCGTTCGAGCGCTGCGTCGTAAACGGCATCGGAACCAGCGAGTGCCCCGGTATGAGTCGCCGCGGCAACCGCTGCTTGTTTGTGACGGCCACTCTTGATGGCTATAACGGGTTTTATGCGAGCCGCAGCGCGTGCCGCCGACATAAATTTACGGACATCTTTGACCGATTCGATGTAGGTCAAGATCGAGCGTGTCGCGGGATCTAAGGCGAAATAATCGAGCAGATCCCCCACATCGATATCGGCCATGTCGCCGATCGACGCGACAGCCGAAAAACCGATCTTGCGTTGGGTGCCCCATGCAATAATGCCGGCCGCCACGGCTCCCGATTGGGAGATGAGCGCAATATCACCAGCAGGCGGCATTTGGGCGGAGAAGCTTGCGTTCAACCGGGCGGTGGGATTTAAAAGACCGATGCAATTCGGCCCAAGTATCCGCATGCCGAAACGCCGGGCATTGGCGGTCGCCAATTCAAGGAGCGAGCCACGGCCGTGCCCGAGGCCAGCGGTTACGATAATCGCCGCCCCAATTCCTTTCCTGCCAGCAGCTTCGACGATTTCTGGAATCGCCGGCGCAGGCGCGGCCAAAATGGCGAGATCCGGCGTTTCCGGAAGCGCCTGTAAATCCTTAAATACTTTTATTCCTTCGATCTCCGCATGAAGATCGACAAGCCAAATTTTCCCTGCAAATCGCGCCGATTGCAGATTATTCAGAATAACGCGCCCGACCGAAGTCGGTCGGGCGCCGACGCCGACGACCACAATGGACTGTGGATCGAAGAGCTGCTGCAGCCGATAGGTCGACATCCAGCAACCGTAAGCCGAACCCGAAAGACTGCCTAGACGGTGGCCCTAGACTAGCTCCAACGCGCGCGTTGTGCCTTCTTGATGTTCTTGCGATATGCCGCTCGCTGGCGCGTTGTGGGTTTTTCCCGTTCGGGCACGTTTCTTCTTGGCTTGGCGAAAAAGATATCGCCCTTCAGATGCCGGATGCTGCCGCGAATGCCTTTGAGGATACTCGTGGCCTTTCCTGCTTTGATGAAAAGCCTACCATTCTTAACGGTGGCGTCACCTTTATGCACGAGCCATGATTTCGTGCTCCAGTTTCCTTTCGCAGTACGGCCAGCGAGACGTTTGGTATGACCTGACCGCCCGACGTCCTGCAGGCGATACGCTACATACTTTGCCTTTGGCCGCAGCTCGATCCGAAAATAATTGCCGTGTCCGCCGGTCCCGGGGCGGCGGCGCCCCCTGCCCTCCGGCTGGGCGAGACTGTGTTGCCGTTTTGACATCGAGCGCCACCGCGCTTGCGCCTTACGGATATTCCTTTGAGCTGCCTTGCGCTGCTTTAGCGTCGCCATCTCGAGCTCTCCTATCAATTTTTTATTTATTGCAGCATCAACGCCGTTTATTAATTGACGAAGATCAAATCAGCCGCATTTTGATTTCGATCAAAAACCTGTTTGTTTCATCGATAAAATGACCATAATAGCACAAGGACAGTTAGACTCATGATCGCGGCGGTCAGCCAGCCGACGATCAATACCCATCCAGGAAGGATGATCGTCCCCAATTTCTTTCGCGATGTAACAATCATCATCGCGATAATAATCGGCACAGAGACTATGCCGTTAATGACGGCAGCCCAAAACAGAAGCGCGATCGGGTCGATCGAGGTAATCGACAAGATCGCCCCCACGAATGTCGCGACGCTAATCACCGCGTAAAAGCCGATCGCGCGGCTCGCGGGCAATTCCAGGCTTCCCTGCAAGCCGAATGTTTCGGCAACCGCGTATCCTGCCGAGCCAGCGAGAACGGGTACCGCGAGCAAGCCTGTTCCAATAATGCCGATCGCGAAAAGCAGAAACGTAAACTCCCCGGCGAGCGGGCGCAGCGCTTCAGCCGCTTGTCCGGCAGTTTGGATGTTCGTTACGCCGTTTACATGCAATGTTGCGGCTGTCGTGATGATAATGAAGAAGGCAACAAGATTGGAAAGCGACATCCCGGCCCAGGTGTCAATTGCAATCTTCCGGAAGGCGCGGACGCCCAGCCCATCTCGGTGGTACCGGCGATAGCTGAGTTTCGATTCCTCAACTTCCTGATAGGCTTGCCAAAAGAAAAGATAAGGACTGATAGTTGTTCCAAAGACTGCGACGATTGTCAGAAACATGTCCTGACTGAACGAAACACGCGGAAGCAATGTTGCGAGCGCAACTTCCTTCCACGGGATATTCAATGTGAATGCGGTCGCGACGTACACAAAGAGAACGAGCGTCGAAAGTTTCAGATAATTCGCATAACGATGATAAGGAACGAGAATTTCCGCGATCACACAGATCAATCCGAATGAGAGTGCGTAGATAAACGCGGGCCCGCCAATGACGAGCCTGACCGATTCACCCATTGCAGCCAGATCAGCCGCAATATTGATTGTGTTGGCGATCGTCAGCAGGCCGACGACGCAATAAAGCAAAGATCGCGGCAGGCTGTGTCCGATATTGGTCGCGAGACCGCGTCTCGTCCCCCATCCGATGCACGCACTGATGATCTGAATGGCCACCATAAACGGCAGCGTCAGAAACATCGTCCATCCGAGCGCAAAACCGAATTGCGCGCCTGCTTGAGAATAGGTTGCAATTCCGCTCGGATCGTCATCGGCCGCGCCGGTAACGAGTCCGGGCCCAAGGCCGCGCCATAAGCGAATGCATGTCTTTTTTATCCGATGCATCTTCTGCTCGTGAATGCGACCTGGAAACAAAGCATACAATAGCCATGCGCCCGCCGACCTATACGACAAATAGCATCCCGATTTCCGCGGCTGCGGGATCGCTCATAGCACGTGGATACGGTTCCACAGGTAGACAAAAAGAAGCGCGGCAAAAAAAGACACTGTCGATGTGAACAGCACAAGTCCCAACGCCACGACCCAACTGAACGACTGGATCGTATAGACGGGCGCGATGAAATGCAGCCAAAAAATAAAATTCAGCAAGCTCTGAGCAACTCCGAAGGCTACCAACAGGGCCCATCCGAAATGGATACAGGCCATCAGCAGCGCCACCGTTGTTGCTACTTTAATCGGATGAAGTGGGCGCATGTCGGACCTCTTTAAAAAAATGAGCCCCTACAAAAAATCGCAGCATCAAACACAATGATGCGAACTATAAACATGATTCAATAAATTGAACCGTGGTTCTTTGATTTGCCTCAAAACGCAATCTCGGCAGAAAGCGCTTTCCTGTCCTCCAAGGACGCCCACGATCATTATCTTGCCGCTTGTAGCAGATGGTTCTCGATCTCGGAGAGAGGATGCTTGGTTAAATCCTTCGTGATTTCAGCCACGATGCGGTTACGGACGGTAGTCGCGAATTCAGCTCGCAGGTCCCCGAGAGTTCTTGCTGGTGCCACAACGACGAGCGCCCGCGCCTCCTCTGCATTGATGTATTTCTCCACCAGAGCCGCAACTTCCTTTGCAAACCTATGCTCTTCAATCACATGCCAGTCCGTCGGCTCGATACTGCTGCGCCGATGCGAACTGCTTTCATAGACTCGTCCCGGCCGGTCGCTGCCTTGCAGATGCGTCGCCGGATTGTCGTGTTTGATCACGCGGGCGGTCACCAGATTGGGGAACTTCTCGTCTCCTTCGTTTCGCAGAAATAGCGCTTTTCGCCCATCGGCCACGAGCACAAGCGAGTCGTGAGGAAGCCTCAGCTTCGGCATGTCGCACTCCACATTCGTCGTTGCATGCGTCAGATCTCGAAACTTCGTTCGATATCGGCGAGCGTAAGCGTAGATTTCTCGCGCTTCACATCGATCGCCTGCTCTCTGCGAAAAAACACGCCCAGACCGAGTTCGTCTTCATTCAAGGCGTCAGCAATAGCGGTGGCGCGATCCGCGGAAGGAGGCTTTTTTCGCGAATGGGCGCGCGCTTTCCACCCAATCTCTTCCGGACGGAATATGGCACAAGGACTTAAAACTTCGAGGAATGCGAAGCCTTTGAATTGAATCCCTTCGACGATCAGGTTTGTCAGACCAATCGGGTCACCGACATAGCCGCGGGCAACGAAATTGGCCCCTGCGGCGAGGCCGACCGCAAGCGGATTAAAGCTCGGAAGTCCTGTGCCGCCGGGCGCGATTTGAGAATCCCAATCGCCTTCCGTCGTGGGCGAAGGCTGCCCTTTTGTCATACCGTAAACCCGGTTATCCATGACGAGGTAGAGCATGTCGATGTTTCGGCGGCAGGCATGCATGAAATGATTGCCGCCAATCGAATATCCGTCCCCATCGCCGCCGACCGCCACCACCTCGAGATCCGGGCGCACCATTTTGAGGCCAACCGAAAAGGGAAGCGCGCGGCCATGCACTCCGTGAAAACCATAGCATTTCGTGTAAGCAGGGAGCCGTGACGAACAACCGATTCCCGAAACAATCGCGATCTCGTGTGGCGGCCGGCCGACGATCGAGAATGCTTCCATCAGGCAATTCAGAACACCGTAATCGCCGCATCCAGGACACCAAATCGGTTGCGCACTTGAACGATAATCGTGCGGCCTGCATGCAACAGCGCTGTCAGCTACTATTGACATGGTCGTGTCCTAGGTGAGCGGCAATTTCGGCCGGCCGGAACGGTAAGGGCCCGGTTCGCGCGATACTTTCGGCATCGGCGGGCAATGCTTTAAGCCCGAGCAGATAGTGATAGAGCTGCGCACCGAGATTCTGCTCAAGCACGACGACCCGCTTCGTGCCGGCAAGCGCCTTTTTGAGTTGCGCGATGGGTGCCGGCGAGATTACGCGCAATCCGACGACGCGGACGGGACGGCCGGCGGCGGTCAAGCGCCTTGCGGCTTCGCGCGCCGGCGCCAAACTGGAGCCGAAGGCAACAATCGCCGTATCGCCATTGCCCCAACACTCCCCCCATAGCTCTCCGGGTTCGAATCGCGCGATCTTATCCGCGCGCTTTTTCATTTGGGCGGCGTGAACGCTGGCGCTGCTGACAGGTACGCAGATTTCGTTATGCGTGAGCCCGTCACCTACCCAACCGAATCCCGGCGTGCCCGGCCGGGGCATCGGCGTGACCGGATCAGGGCCGATGGCGTAGCGTTTGAATGTTTTTGGGTCGCCTCCATCGGTCCGGCGGGTTGCCGCGGCCGGACGCTTCGACGTTAACTCAATGACTTCGTTCGCCTGCCCCAGCAGCTGATCGGAGAGCACGATGACCGGCGTTTGATGCGCTTCCGCGATGTACACTGCCCACTCGCCCGTGCAGATACAGTCCGCGACCGACATGGGCGCAATGACGATCCGGGGTGCGTCACCGTGACCCCCATAAACGGCGAGATTGATATCGCTTTGCTCCATTTTGGAAGGAATGCCCGTCGAGGGGCCGCCGCGCATGACATCTATTAGGACGGCAGGCACTTCGGCGGCGACTGCAAGCCCGATCGTTTCGATCATCAACGAAAGGCCGGGACCGGAGGTGACCGTCATCGCCGGCGTCCCACCGAAAGAAGCGCCAAGCACCATGTTAATGGAAGCAAGCTCGTCCTCGCCGAGCACCAGCTTGCCTCCCAACTTCTGGAGCACAGGCGAGAGCCATTCGACCAGATCGGTTGCCGGAGTGATCGGGTAACAGGCCACAAAACGAACGCCGCCGCGCAGGGTACCCAATGCAATCGCTTGGTTCCCCGTGATTAGCCAGCGCTTGCCGGGATTTGCTTCTGCAAGCAGGAAATTCTCGGTTTGGCGCTTTGCGGCGGCAATTCCCGCAGCGAGCGCTTTTTCATTTCCCGCCACCACGTCGGCTTTCTTGCGTCCAAGGCTCGCGGCCAAGGCCTCCTTCAGGCTTTTCTCGCTCAGGCCAACCAGCGTGCCGACAAAACCGGCCGCGAAAATGTTGACTCGTTTGCCGCGCAGCGCACGCTCGAGCGCCGTCATCTGGGGATCGGTCATTTCGATCTCGATCATGCGAGCTTTCGTCTTCGCGATTGATGGGGCGATCGCTCCGCCGTCCTTTGCATGATAAACAATGCTTTTTTTGGAGAGCGGAATTTCCGGAGCGAAGGATTCGATCTTTCCCCAATCCAGCGCGACGAAAAGATCGTAGCAGTCGGGCTGGGCTTCGATCGGCCCGATTGAAAGTTGAACAAGAGCCGCCGCCTCGCCGCCGCGCACTTGCGCGCCAAAGAGCTGGGTCATCATCCCGTAATAACCGGAGCGTGCCGCAGCCTGAAGAAAAATGGCACCCGCAGTCATCGCCCCGGCACCGCCGCTGCCGGCAAATACCACTGAAATAGAAGAGCGCGTCATGTCATCCGTACCTGCGCGGGACGTTCGATGGAATCGCCCGCCTTTGCCGCTTCGATGAGAAACTTCTGCATCTCCCAGGCACCGGTGGGGCAATGCTCCGCGCAATAGCCGCAGTGCAGACAGACATTCTCGTCCTTGACCATTACATTTTTGCTTTGCAGCCCATTTGCGACATAAAGCGCCTGGGTAAGATTTCTCGCCGGTGCGCTCAGCCGGTTTCGGAGATCGGCTTCGTCGCCGTCTTTGGTGAAAGTAATGCAGCGAGTGGGGCAGATTTCGACACAGGCACGGCATTCGATGCAAAGCGCGGACGCAAAGACCGTCTCAACATCGCAGTTGAGACAACGATGCGCCTCGTGAAGCGCCATTTCGGGATCGAAACCAAGCTCCACCTCGGCCCCAGGATTGGCAAGTGCGATACTGTTTTCCCGAACCGGCACCTTAAAACGCGCATCAAGCGACGGCTCGATCGAATAATTCCAATCGCGTGAATGCTTGATCAGCTCCGCATGCGCCGAAGGCCGCTCACGCAGATCAAGCCCGCGGCAGAAGAGATCAATTGAGATCGCGGCCTGCCTCCCCGACGCGACCGCCGAAACAATATTTTTTGCTCCTATTGCTGCGTCGCCGCCAAAGAACACTTTCGGATTCGACGATTGCAGTGTGACCGGATCGATCTTGGGGGCGTCGGCTTGATCGAATTCGATGGCATCGCGCTCGATCCAGGGAAACGCCGTTTCCTGACCCACTGCGATCAAGACGTCGTCGCATTCCAGAAACGTGTCAGGTTCGCCGGTCGGCTCGAGGCGGCGTTTTCCCTGTGCATCGTGCAGGGCCTTCACATTTTCGAACAGAACGCCGGTGAGGCGTCCCTGGTCGTGTTTGAACTCCTTCGGAACGAGGCAATTCAAGATTTCGACGCCTTCGCGTGTCGCTTCGCTCCGCTCCCATGCCGATGCCTTCATCTCGTCAAAGCCAGATCGGACGGCAATCGTGATCTTTTCGCCGCCCAAGCGACGCGCCGTGCGTGCACAATCCATCGCGGTATTGCCGCCGCCCAGCACGAGAACACGCCTACTAGTCCTAGCGATATGTCCGAAGCGGACGGACGCAAGCCAATAGAGCCCGACATGGATATGGCTCTCGGCCTCCTCCCGTCCTGAAATTTTAAGATCCCGGCCGCGCGGCGCGCCGGTGCCGACGAAGATTGCGTCGTATTTCCCCAAAAGGAGTTTTTTCAGGCTATCGATTGGCTCGGCCGAATGGAAGCGAATGCCAAGGTCGAACACATAGCCGCACTCCTCGTCGATCACGCTTTCAGGCAAGCGGAAATTCGGAATGCGGCTTCTGATCATGCCGCCCGCTTTCGCCTCGCCGTCGAAGACGTCGCAGCTATAGCCGAGAAGGGCGAGGTCACGTGCGGCCGATAACGACGCAGGCCCGGCACCAACGAACGCAATCCTCTTCCCCGTCGATTTCAAGGGCTTCGGCAGGCGCTCGCGAATATCGTCCTTGAAATCCGCGGCGACCCGCTTCAGACGACAGATCGCAACCGAATCCCTGTCGACCCGCAGCCGGCGACAGGCGGGCTCGCAAGGGCGGTCGCAGGTGCGGCCGAGGATTCCGGGAAACAGATTTGAATACCAGTTCAGCAGATACGCATCCGAATATCGTCCGTCTGCAACCAGCCGGATATATTCCGGCACCGGCGTCCAGGCAGGACACGCCCACTGGCAGTTGACGACCTTATGGAAATATTCCGGACGCAATATGTCGGTCGGCTGCACTTTCCTGCCTCAGACATATCCCAGCCAGCGCCAGTAGGTGGCGCCCAGCAACATCACCAAGCCGAATGCGATAACCGTGAGCACAAGCCCAGTGCGCACGAAATCCTTCGCCTCGAATGTCTCCGTACCATAGGCGACCATGTTCTGTGGCGCATTGACGATAAGGATGAAGCCAAAACTCACGACGAATTGCAGCAGCATCGTCATGCCGACAACGTTCACGTTGATACCCGCTCCGGAGATGCTCTGCAGAACAGCGATGATGATCGGAATCATCGCCGAGGCGAGCGCGGTGGCGCTGGCGAAGCCAAGGTGAATGAAAATCAGAAACAGGCTCATTATTGCCAGAATAAAGAGCGCGCTCGCCTGCTTTAAGCCGAATTCGGCGACGGCAAGATCCGCCAGCCATGTCGCGCCTTTCGTCTGCAACAGCGCGGTGCCAAGGCTGATTCCGATTCCGAACAGGATGACGGTGCCCCAGGGAATTTTCGGCTGGGCGTCTTTCCACGTCATGATGCCGATGCCGGGCATGAACATCAGAGCGACCGCCGTGATCGTCGTCGTGCTGGTGTCGAATTTATGCAGAATGCCTTCCGTCGCCCAGAAAGCGAGCAGCGTAAGCGAAATCGCCAACAGCTTCTTCTCCGAAGCTTTCATCGGTCCGAGTTCTCGCAGCGATTTCCGAATTGCGTCACGCCCTCCGGACACTTCGGACACTTCGGGGGGCATCATGCGCGTCATTACAAAGAAGAGTGCGATCGACATCAAAATGCCGAATGGAGCCGCAGCGACCAGCCATTCGAGCCAGGTGATCGTAGTGTGCAGTGTCTTTTCAATAAAGCCGACAGCGACCATGTTCTGCGCGGCGGCAGTCTTGATGCCGACGTTCCAGATGCTCGCCGTCTGCACGGTCGTAATCATCAGCATGCCGGCAAAGGCGCCTTTTCGGTTAACGCCAAAGGCGGCAATGATGCCGAGTGTAATCGGCACGAGGCAGGATACGCGCGCGGTTGTTGACGGGACGAGGAAGGCGATGACGAAACCAACGAGAATCGTTCCGATCACCACATTGGTTGTTTTGGTCCCGACGCGAGACAGGATCATCAGCGCGATTCTCTTGTCGAGCCCGGTAGCCGTCATGGCTGCGGCGAGAAACAGCGCGGCGGCGACCAGGACCAGCGCTGTATTGGCAAAACCGCTGAATGCGAGCGTGAGCGCTGCGCTCGTGCCCATAAAGCTGCCGCTCGGATTTGCAGGATTGGGGGCAAAACCGAGAAGGAAAGCCATGAGCGCCGCGATCACGACGGCGGAAACTGCATAATCGATGGCTTCCGTCATCCAGACGATTACTGCGAAGGCAAGAATCGCGAGCATCCGGTGGCCCGCGACCGGCAATCCCGCCGGCGTGGGGAGCAGGATCACCGCGATCATCGCGACGACGCCGGCCAACAAGCCCCAATTGATATTGGCAGCTTTCTTCGCAATCGCCGTCGGATTCGCACGCTCAATCGATTGCTGTGACGCAGACATGGAATCCTCCGATCAAAATCGCCCATTTGACACTCTACTGGGAGGACCGGCGAAGCATTGCGGCAGATCAATTTCGATCGAGGAGGTTTGCGAAGATATGCAAGATTACAACCCTGCGTGTTCGATGCTTACTTGCGCAGCGGCACAACCCCATAAGCCCAACGATGGTTGAACAGACCCCTAAGCTGAAAAATCTCCGTCAGAATTTGGCCGCGCATTTGCTGCAACCTATCAGGGCGATGCGGCTCCGGTATTTGCCGCTTCTGATGATGTATTTTTCCTATGGTGCGCTCGGCGTTATCGATATTTCCCGCGATCTATGGGTGAAGGAAAGTCTTACGCTTTCGCCTGCGGAGCTTGCCGGCGTCGGCGTTTGGCTCGGGTTGCCATGGACCATCAAAATGGTGTTTGGCGAGCTCGTCGATACCGTCGCGATTTTCGGTTCGCGCCGGAGAGTCTATGTCATGCTCGGCGCCGCCTTAACCGCGTGCGGGCTCCTGATTCTGGCGGGGGCAGCGGCGCGTGCAGTCGACATTCTCTCTGCGAACGAACTTTTTGTCACCGGAATGATGCTGATTGTGATCGGGACCGTTCTGCAAGACGTTGTCGCGGATGCCATGTCTACCGAGGTTGTGGAAAGGGTGGACGTACGCGGGAACTTGCGATCAGAAACCGACGTCGCAACCGAATTGGGGATGGTACAGGTACTCGGCAGGCTTTCGCTTTCGATCGGCATTCTTGCCGTGGCTGGCCTTTCCGGCTTTCTGGCTGAGCACCTCAGTCGCACAACAGTTTTTCTGGCTGCGTTAATTGTTCCATTGATCTCTATCATCGGCGTTCTGCTGGTCCGCCTGGAGCCCGCCAAGGTGCGCCCGCTGAACTGGAAATTTCTTACCGGCGGTCTTTTGTTTGGTGCCACGATTCTGCTTCTCGGCATCTCCAATTATTCGTTTTCGCAAGAAGTCAGTTTTGTTTTCTCGGTGATCGTTGTCTGCACAATGTTGGTGGTCATTACCCGTTCGCTTTCTCTGCCCGAACGACGCACTATCCTTTATACGGCGATCATTATTTTCACATTCCGGGCCACACCGACAATAGGCGACGGATATTTCTGGTGGAGTTTCGATGTTCTGAAATTCGATGCAGCATTTTACGGCGTTTTACGTCAGACCTCCGCCATTATCGGCTTGATTGCGACGTGGTTATTGGCGCGCGAACTGACGGAATACCCGGTTCGAAAGATCTTGCTTGTTCTGATTGTGGTTGGCCTTTTTCTCTCCCTGCCAACGATCGGGCTTTACTACGGGCTAGGCAATTGGACAGAAGCCCAGTTTGGAGTTAGCGCACGTTCGATTGCCATCATTGATGCGGCGGCGGCCTCTCCCTTTGCCCAACTAAGCATGGTTCCACTGCTTTCGTTAATTGCGCGACACGCACCTTCCGCCTATCGGGCGACCTGGTTTGCGTTGATGGCCTCGCTAATGAATCTCGCCCTCGTCATGGGCCAACTGCAAACAAAATATCTGAATCTTATTTTTCCCGTAACACGAGGCGACTACGAAGCCCTGGGACAGTTGATGATTGCATCAGCGCTTATCGGATTTGCCATACCGATCATGGTCCTATTAATCGTGGGGCGCAAAATCTAGCTCGCGAGCCGAACGAAACACCCGGTTATCCGAGTTGCGCTCGATCAATTTCCCGGCAGAACGAATCTATATCGTGGTATCCAATAGGATCGAAAACTCATGATATCCGATCAGGTGCACCGCCACTGGGCGCGATTCATCATACTAATGATAATCGTCGCTGTGATCATGGCGCTCATTTATCTGATTTTATTGTGAGCGGATCCGGACGGCATCGTTCCGCCTCCGCTTAAAGACTCGTCGCGATCATTCCGATACAAGTCGCAAGACCAAGCCAAGGAATCAAAATCGGAACTTTAATGATCGGGCCGGCCTGCGGCGGAATTGTTTTCCAACGAATGCCGATCAGCGCGAGATTGACAAGCGCAAAGACGACGAGCGTCGCCAACGATGTGAATTCGGCCAGTTTTTCGAACGAAACGAAAAGAGCAAGGCAAAGCACCATCAAAATAATCAGGGCCGTGGCATTCCCAGGCGTCGCTGTCACACGGTTCACACTACCCAGGAAACGTGGGAGATCACCCTGCCGTGCCATGCCATAGACAACACGTGTAGCCATCGTCATTTGCGCGATAATCGTATTCAGAGTCGCCACGATCGCAATCCCACTGATCACCGCGGGACTAAAGCCGGCGATATTCCTATAAACCAGACTCAGCGGGGCCGGGCTTGCAGAGAGCTCTTTAGGGCGCAAGGCAACGACCGCAATTGCGGTGATCAGAACGTAGAGCACTGTGGTGATAATCAATGTCACCGCCATCGCTATCGGAATGCTTCGTTCTGGCGATTTCGCTTCTTCAACCAGATTTGTGAGATCTTCGAAACCCGTGAATGCAAAAAACGCAAGTAGACTCGCATAACCAATGCCCAGCCATGTTCCTGCCTCGAGGGAGGGCCAGGTAAAAATCGCATTCGAAAACGGAATATCCGCGTAGACCGCGGCGACTATAATAATAAGTAGGCCCGCCACTTCAATTATCGTGAATATGCTGGCCAGCAACACCGATTCCAAAATCCCCCCAGCCGAGATGACGCCCAAGCCGACAACCACCGTAATAACGATGAGCCAGACGGGTACGTCAACAAATTGCAAAATATATCCGGTCGATCCCAGTGCGACGGTGGCAGCGGCAATTACTCCACTCGCGATCATGATCACGCCTGTGATGGTTGACAGCCACCGTCTTTGAAAAGCGGCTTTGACATAAGCGGGTTCGCCCGCGGCGACGGGATAGCGTGTACACAATTCTGCGTAAGAGCACACGGTCAGTCCCATCACAATTGCGGCGATAACAAACGACAGCGGCGCAAAACGCCCAGCATGCCCCGCGACCGCACCGATCAGAACATAAATACCGGCGCCTATCGTCACACCGACGCCATACAGAATCAGCAGCAGCAAGGAGAGGCTACGGCGTAAACGCGGCCCTTCTTCCTTCATTATTCTGACTGCCGAATGCCGACCAACATTGCGCCATAGGCCAGAATGAAACCAAAAAAAGCAGCGCACCAGCCGAATGCTGAAACATATAACAGGGTAAAATAGCCCGCAGGCCAGAGATCAGCGCCAACGCGCGCAGACGCAGCCAGCAAGATCGCGCCATAAATTCCCGTCGTCGCAGCCGTCGATTCGATCGGATGATTGGTATGGCCGCGGGTGGCGCGCGTCATGACCGCAAGTGTCATCACGCCCATGGCGCCTGTGGTCCAGCCGTGGAGAGCGCCTGTGGCGGTAATCACCCCCGGCCAAAGAATCGAGGCGCCGAGCAGAAACGCACCGAGCGGCACAAATCCGTAACCGATATGCAGGATCAGAACGATCGGTTCGCGCCAAGTAAGCCAGCCTTGCCAGCGGGCGAAACGGATTGTCTGCGCGAAACCAACAACAAATAGGGAAACCCCAGTTCCCTCCCACTCGGGGGCGACCGCCCAAAGCAAAAGCCCAACGGCTGTCAATGCGATCACTGCAATGTCGAAACGATTGAATGGCACAGGCAGTTTCGCGATACCCCGCCGCTTCAACCAGTTGGTCGTGAAGCTCGGGGTAATTCTTCCCCCAATGACCGCGATCAGCAGCACAATCGCTGCAACCGCAATCCTGATTCCATAGGCGGGACTCCCCTGCCACAGAACCTCGAAATGAAATATCGAATTCGCGACAGCAAATAGAGTGACGAGCAGCGCGACTTTCAAATTCCGCCAGTTTCCGCCGGCGACGATCTCTCGGAAGATAACGGCCGCGACAACATATAAGTAAATCCCGTCGAGCGCCGCAGCAGTGACGTTTCCGATTCTATCGGCAAACAGCATGCCCACCCGGCCCGCAAGCCAAAGCAGCCATAGCGCAATCAAGCCGCCGCCCTTTAACGGCAGACGCCCCGTCCAGTTCGGAATCGCGGTCAGCAGGAAACCTGTCAGCGCCGCCGAAATATAACCAAACAAAAATTCATGCGAATGCCATGCAACCGGTCCATAGCCCTCGGCAAAGACGATCGTCCCGGATAGGAGCGCGATCCAGAAGATCATCGCTACGAACGCCCAAAGCGCTGCACTGAAGAAAAACGGCCGAAAGCCATAACTAAAGAGGGGCACAGACATCGTCCTCGCGTCTTGAATCCTCCCGTACGTTATGGAGACTTTGGTCACGCGCGGGTCAGGAATCAACACGACGATTTCCTAGTGGTCGCGTTTCAGGATGTACTCGAAGGCACGCTGCATAAGGACCAAGCCGGGGTCTTTCGCCGCAGAAAGTGCACCCATCAATGTTATCCATTCTTCGTCGGACGCTTCCGCCGTATAGCGTCGCACCGCACCTCCGGTGTAAGCGCCGAGCGATTGCCCATTTGCCGACGCGCCCGCACGTAATCTGGCGATCAACGCTATATCAGCAAACCCCATGATCGTTTCGGTCGCAACCGCTTCATCGCAAAACTGGTTGAGTAAATCTCCGAGTAGCATCGCATGCGCTCCTTAATTCACGCGGTGCTCTTCCGCACCCGCAAGCTCAATGCCTGTGATATGCGCGCGCGAGACGAGACGGGCGATATATTGAGCGGTCGCGCGCCGCATAACCTGCTCACGCAAATAGTCCGCGATGCGCTCGGCTACCAGCTCGAATGGAAGCTGCCGGCCTTCCACTTTTCGGTCGAGCCGAATGATGTGCCACCCATACCGGGTCGGAACCGGTTCTTCAGCCACCTGCTCCGGCACCAGCGCGAACAACGCCCGCTCGAATTCCGGCGTGGTTTGTCCGGCTGTGATCTGCCCCAGACTGCCGCCCTGCGCTCCCGATGGGCAATCCGAATGCAGTTTTGCCAGTTCGCCAAACCGTTCCGGATTCCGCCGGACCTCCACGAGGACTCTCTTCGCTTTATCGCACGCAATTGCGTAACCAGCCTGATCCTCTTGCCGGGCGGAAAATAGAATATGCGCAGCTTCATAAATGGAAGCCGAGCGAAACCGGTGCAGGTTTTGCTGGTAGTACCGGCGCGTAGTTTTCTCGTCAGGTTCCGGCACGCGGATTTCTCTCTCGATTAGAGCACGCAAAAGCGCCTCTTCTTTCGTTTCGCGCCGGCCCTTCTCGTCTAGGATTGGGTCCGCGGCGATCCCCATGCGCCGAGCCTCCTGCAACAACAATTCCCGAACGACGAGCGCGCGGGCTGCTTCCTGCCAAGCAAGAGACGGCTTCCCCGCCGGATGATTTTGCAGCTCCCGCGCAATCTCTTCGCGCGAAATGGCAACGCCGTTGACGCTGACCGGGGACGGTGCCGGCGGAACGGGCCTGTTCGATGTATCGATAATTTGAACCATGGGTCCTACTCTGCGGGAGCAACCCTCGAAGGCGCCGGGCGGTGCGCGAGCTCCGCCTTCGACAAGGTACCGGGCGCAAAATCGCCCGCCCTTGCCGCCTGCGGCCGCTTTGTACGAACCACCTGATAGCCACGGCGGCCGAGATACCAGATCGGCGCGCTCCAGATATGAACCAGCCGCGTGAACGGGAAGACGAGAAAGATCGTCATGCCGAGGAACAAGTGCAGCTTGAAGATCGGGTGCACATCGGCGACCAGCGCCGAGACGCCGGGCCGGAGCGTGAGGATTCCCTGTGCCCAGTTCATGAATTTCACCATCTCATGACCGTCGAGATGATTGAGCGAAACCGGAATCGTCGCCAAACCGAGGACTAGCTGCGCGTAAAGCAAAAGCAGAACGGCGATGTCGCCAAAAGATGACGTCTTGCGAATCCGCGAGTCGAACAGCCTGCGATGCACCAAGAGCGTAATCCCGACGAAACATGCGATCCCGGCAACGCCGCCGATCACAATAGCCATCCATTGCTTGAAGGTGTGCGAGATGCCGAGCGTATCGAACACCCAGATCGGCGTGAGCAGGCCGACGAAATGACCGAAGAAAATCACGAGGATGCCTACATGAAACAGGTTCGATCCCCACATCAATTGACGGCGGCGCAGCAGCTGACTCGATCCGCTGCGCCAAGTGTACTGCTCGCGGTCGAAGCGCACCCAGCTGCCGATCAAAAAGACCGTGAGGCACAAATACGGATACCAGCCGAAGACGATGTGATTGAGTGTTTCGCGCATAATGTATCCTCACGAATGCGAAATTGTTGGGCGGTTCGGCGAGACGGCTAGTCCCGGCGCAGGCCTGCGGCCCGCACGGATCTTCGCAATTAGCTCGTCTTTGCAGCTGGCTGCGCCGGGGCCGAAGGTCACCGGCTGATCCTCCCAGGCCGCGTCGAGCGCTTTGAGATCAGTAGCGTCCGGATCGGGCTCCCGGAGGAGCGTCGAAACGACTTCATCATCAAGTTTCACCGAAGCGAGAGCAACCAGCGCCCGGAAGACAGCTTCATAACTCGAGTGACGCTTCCTAAGGCGCTCCGCCAGTACCGCAAAAATATGAGCCGGCTGACCGATCATCTCTTGTCCTTCAGCGGCCGGAATCACCGCCAGATATTCGAGAAAGACCGGAATGAAATCGGGAAGCTCGGAAGCTCCAATTTCGAGGTCATGCTTTTCGTACATTTGCTTCAGGTCGATCATGGCCTGACCGCGGTCACGGCTTTCGCCGTGCACATGTTCGAACAAATGCAACGAGAGCGAACGGGTGCGGTCGAACAAGAGCACATACCGCTCCTGAAGATCGTAGAGGTCCCTGGTCGCAAGCTCCGATAACAGCTTGTGCAGCTGCATTTTGATGAAGCTCGAAAGACGCGAATCCTTTTCGATAGCTTCGCTGATTTCCCCCGCGGCTGCTTTCAGTTCTTCGCTCGGGTAGCTCAACAGCACCGAGAGCGCCTTGAATGTCGTATCCATCAGACGACCTCCATCGGAGTCTTCGCGCGTTTGGGCGAACCGAAAAGATTAGGCTCGCTCGTGCCCCCCGAGCAGCCGTTGCCGAAGGAAAATCCGCAGGAACCGCGCAGATCGTAGGCGTCTTCGCCCAGCTCGCGATGCGCGGTCGGGATGACGAAGCGATCCTCGTAATTCGCGATCGCCATGATCTGGTACATTTCCTCGATGGCGAGACCTGTGAGGCCGACGCGTGTGGCGATCTTCTCGTCGATCACGCCGTCGATGGTCTTCGCGCGCATATAGGCGCGCATCGCAAGCATCCGCTCGAGCGCAAGCGCGACCGGCTCCTCCTTGCCTGCGGTGAGCAGGTTCGCGAGGTAGCGCAGCGGGATGCGAAGCGAGCGGACATCCGGCATTTCGCCGTCATGTCCGATCTTACCCGCCGCCGCGGCAGATTGAATCGGTGAAAGCGGCGGGACGTACCAGACCATGGGCAGCGTCCGGTATTCGGGATGCAGCGGAAACGCGACCTTCCACTCCATCGCCATCTTCCAGACCGGCGAGCGTCGCGCACCTTCGAGCCAATTTTCCGAAACGCCGTCTGCACGCGCCTGCGCGATCACGGCTGGATCGTTCGGATCCAGGAAAATGCCGAGCTGCGCTTCATAGAGATCCTTTTCGTCGGGGACGCTCGCCGCTTCCTCGATCCGATCGGCGTCGTAGAGCACTACGCCAAGATAGCGGATGCGGCCCACGCAGGTTTCGGAGCAGACCGTCGGCTGTCCGGACTCGATACGCGGGTAGCAGAAAATGCACTTCTCAGATTTTCCGCTCGACCAGTTATAGTAGATTTTCTTGTACGGGCAGCCTGACACGCACATGCGCCAGCCGCGGCACTTGTCCTGATCGATGAGAACGATGCCGTCCTCCTCGCGCTTGTAAATCGCGCCCGAGGGGCAGGCGGCGACGCAGGCCGGATTGAGGCAGTGCTCGCAGAGCCGCGGCAGATACATCATGAAAGTATTTTCGAACTGGCCGTAGATGTCCTTCTGCACGCCCTCGAAATTGTAGTCCTGCGACCGCTTGGAGAATTCGCCGCCAAGGATTTCCTCCCAGTTCGGACCCCACTCGATTTTTTCCATCCGTTCTCCGGTAATCAGCGAACGCGGTTGCGCGGTGGGAAAAGCCGGAAGCTCCGGTGCTTTTTGCAGATGTTCATAATCGAAGGTGAAGGGCTCGTAGTAATCGTCGATCTCCGGCAGGTCGGGGTTGGCGAAGATATTCGCAAGCACACGCCATTTTGAACCGATACGCGGCTCGATCTTTCCGTTCTTCTTTCGCCGCCAGCCGCCCTTCCAGCGCTTCTGGTTTTCCCAATCCTTCGGGTAACCGACGCCGGGCTTGGTTTCGACATTATTGAACCAGGCGTATTCCATCCCTTCGCGGCTGGTCCACACGTTCTTGCAGGTCACCGAACAGGTGTGACATCCGATGCACTTGTCGAGGTTCAGGACCATCGCAATTTGCGCACGCACTTTCATTCCGCGGCCTCCATCTTGGACACAACTGCTAAGGATTCCGGCTGATCGCCGTTCGGGGTATCCAGCCAGTCGACTTTCGACATCTTCCGCACGATCACGAACTCGTCGCGATTGGTGCCGATCGTCCCGTAGTAGTTGAAACCATAGGATTGCTGCGCGTAGCCGCCGATCATATGCGTCGGCTTCACGACCACCCGCGTCACGGAATTATGAATGCCGCCGCGCTGGCCCGTGATCTCGGAGCCCGGCACGTTCACGATCTTCTCCTGCGCGTGATACATCAAGCACATGCCTTCTTTCACGCGCTGGGAGACGACCGCACGCGCCGTCAACGCACCGTTCGAATTATAGGCTTCTATCCAGTCGTTGTCGGCGATGCCCGCTTTTTTCGCGTCGGCCTCGCTGATCCAGACGATCGGGCCGCCGCGCGAAAGCGTCAGCATCAGAAGGTTGTCCGTATAGGTGGAGTGGATACCCCACTTTTGATGAGGCGTGATGAAGTTCAGCACGACCTGCTTCTCGCCGTTCGGCTTCGAATCTATGACCGGCTTGACTGCCTTGAGATCGACCGGCGGGCGATAAACGCAGAAACCCTCGCCGAACGCCCGCATCCAGAGGTGATCCTGGTAGAGCTGCTGGCGCCCTGTGAGCGTGCGCCACGGGATCAGTTCGTGCACGTTGGTGTAGCCGGCATTGTAACAAACCTTCTCCGACTCGAGGCCCGACCATGTCGGCGCGGAGATGATCTTGCGCGGCTGCGCGACGACGTCGCGGAAGCGTATCTTTTCGTCCTCCTTGGGAATCGCGAGGTGCGTATGGTCGCGGCCGGTCGTTTTCGACAAGGCTTCCCACGATTTTACCGCAACTTCGCCGTTCGTTTCCGGCGCGAACGTCAGGATGACTTCCGTCGCATCGATATCCGTATCGATGCGCGCCATCCCTTTCGTAGCGCCCTCCTCGGTCACTTCGCCGTTCAAGCGCTTCAAAAGCTCGACTTCGTGCTCGGTATTCCACGACATGCCCTTTACGGCATTGCCGAGTTTCGACATCAAGGGGCCTAGCGCCGTGTAGCGTTTGTAGATGTTGGGATAATCGCGCTCGACGACGACGACGGCCGGCATCGTTTTGCCCGGCACCGGTTCGATCTCGCCCTTCTTCCATTCCTTGACGTCGATCGCCTGAGCGATTTCGTTCGCGGTATCGTGCTGGATGGGCGTGAGCACGACATCCTTTTCGACGCCGAGAACTTCGGGCGCGACTTCAGAAAACTTCTTCGCGATCGCCTTATAAATTTCCCAGTCACTCTTGCATTCCCATACCGGGTCGACCGCCGCGGTAAGCGGATGGATGAAGGGATGCATGTCCGACGTATTCAGATCGTTCTTCTCGTACCAGGTCGCGGTGGGAAGGACGATGTCCGAATACACGCAGGTCGTCGACATGCGGAAGTCGAGCGTCACCAGAAGGTCGAGCTTTCCTTTCACTTCCGGACGCCAAGTGACCTCCTTCGGCTTTTTGCGGCCGGTTTCCCCGAGATCCTTGCCCTGCACGCCATGAGTCGTGCCGAGCAGATGCTTGAGGAAATATTCGTGCCCCTTGCCCGATGATCCGAGGATATTCGAGCGCCATACAAACATGTTGCGCGGCCAGTTGTCGGGATGATCCGGATCCTCGCAGGACATCTGCAATTCGCCCGACTTCAAGGCCTTGGCGACGTAATCCTTTGCCTCCAATCCAGCCGCTTCCGCCTTCTTCGCGATCGTCAGCGGGTTCTGCCGCAATTGCGGCGCCGATGGCAGCCAACCCATGCGTTCCGCGCGCACGTTGAAATCGATGAATGTTCCGTCCCATGAACCGGCCGGTGCCGTGGGCGAGAGAATTTCATCGATGCCGAGCGTCTCGTAACGCCACTGGTCGGTATGCGCGTAGAAGAACGAGGTGGAGTTCTGCTGGCGTGGCGGGCGCCCCCAATCGAGCGCAAACGCTAGCGGCAGCCAGCCGGACTGCGGACGCAATTTCTCCTGGCCCACATAGTGCGACCAGCCCCCGCCGGATTGTCCGACACAGCCACACATCACCAGCATATTGATGACCCCGCGATAGTTCATGTCGCAGTGGTACCAATGGTTCATTGCCGCGCCGATGATGACCATGGAGCGGCCATGCGTTTTTTCTGCATTCAGCGCAAATTCGCGCGCGACAGTGATGATCTGGTCGCGCGGCACGCCGGTGATTTTCTCGGCCCAGGCAGGCGTATAGGGCACGTTATCGTTGTAGGATTTTGCGACGTTATCCCCGCCAAAGCCGCGGTCGACGCCGTAATTCGCCGCCAGGAGGTCGAAGACGGTTGCAACGAGCGTTTCCCCGTCTTTCATGCGCAGGCGCTTCACCGGGATTCTTCGCGGCAGCACGCTCGGATGATCGGTTCCGGCGAAGTGATCGTGCTCGCGATTGCCAAAATACGGAAACGCGACCTCGGCGAATTCGTCCTTTATTCCTGTTAGCGAAAGACGAAGCTTCGTTTCGCGACCTTTCGATTCTTTTTCTTCAAGATTCCACTTGCCCTTCTCGCCCCAGCGGAATCCGACCGAGCCCTGCGGAACGACGATTTCATTCGTCGCTTCGTCGAAAGCAACGGTTTTCCATTCGGGGTTATTCGCTTCGCCGAACTCGCCGGCAAAATCCGAGGCGCGCGCGAGCCGGTCGGCCACGAAGTGTTCGCCTGATTTCACAAGGCGGACCAGAAACGGCATGTCCGTGTATTGCCGTGCATAATCGGCGAAGTACTTGGCCTGCCGGTCAATATGAAATTCACGCAGGATGACGTGTCCCATGGCCATGGCGAGCGCCGCGTCGGTCCCCTGCTTCACCGAAATCCAGAGGTCCGCGAATTTGGACGCCTCGGAATAGTCGGGGCAAATGACCACGCTCTTCGCGCCGCGGTAGCGCGCCTCGGTATAGAAATGCGCATCTGGCGTGCGGGTCTGCGGTACGTTGGAGCCCCAGAGGATGAGAAATCCCGCATTGTACCAGTCGGCACTTTCCGGCACGTCGGTCTGTTCGCCCCAAGTCTGCGGAGAAGAGGGCGGCAGATCGCAATACCAGTCGTAAAACGACATGCAGACGCCGCCGATCAGCGAGAGATAACGCGAGCCCGCCGCGTAAGAGACCATCGACATCGCCGGAATCGGCGAGAAGCCGATGACGCGATCAGGTCCATGCCGCTTGATCGTATAGGCATTGGCGGCCGCGACGATCTCGGTCACTTCATCCCAGCTTGCGCGCACAAACCCGCCCAGGCCGCGTTTTTCGACATAAGCAGCGCGCTTCCCGGCGTCCTCGACGATCGACGCCCAAGCCGCGACGGGTTTCTTCTTGGCGCGCGCTTCGCGCCAAAGTTTCAACAGACGCGAACGGACGAGCGGATATTTCACCCGGTTGCCGGAGTAGAGATACCAGGAATAGCTGGCGCCTCGGGAACAGCCGCGCGGTTCATGGTTCGGCAATTCCGGCCGAGTGCGGGGATAGTCGGTCTGCTGCGTCTCCCAGGTAACGATCCCGCCCTTTACGTAAATCTTCCAGGAGCAGGAACCGGTGCAGTTCGCGCCATGGGTCGAACGGACGATTTTGTCGTGTTGCCAGCGCTTGCGATAACCGTCTTCCCACCGGCGGTCTTCTTTTGTGGTGATGCCGTAACCGTCGGCATACCGGTCGCTGACGCGTTTGAAAAATGTCAGCCGGTCAAGAAGGTGACTCATCGCGAACCTCCCGCTACCGCAAGCGTCCGCTCCTTCGCGGCTTTTCTTTCCACGTCAAAAAGCAGGCCGCCGCGGCGAGTGTAGAAAAACCACGTGGCAAGAATACAGCTAACGTAAAAGGCGAGGAACCCCCACAAGGCTGCCTGCACCCCACCCGTGAGCACGATCGACGTGCCGTAGCTTTTGGGAATGAAGAACGCACCGTAAGCCGCAATGGCGGAAGTGAAACCGATGATTGCAGCGGATTCCATCTCCACTTGCTTGTTGCGCTGCTCCAGGGTCATTTTCGGCTCGAGCTTCGGCATTTCCTTTCGCATGATTGCGGGAATCATTTGGAAGGTCGATGCGTTGCCCACGCCGCTCGCGAAGAACAGCAGGAGGAAGCTCGCAAAGAACCCCCAGAAGGCATAGGGCTGATCCTTCATGCCGAGGAAATAAAGAACGCTGAGAACGCCGAGCGCCATTGTGACGAATACCCAGAACGTCACGCGCCCACCGCCATACTTGTCCGAGATCCAGCCGGTGGCGGAACGCGAGATGGCGCCCACCAGCGGCCCGAGGAAGGCAAGCTGCAGCGCATCGACGCTCGGAAATTGCGTTTTGGCGAGCAGCGGAAATCCCGCAGAATAGCCGATGAAGGAGCCGAACGTCCCGGTATAAAGCCAGCACATGATCCAGTTGTGCTTGCGTTGGAAAATTACTGATTGGTCGGAGAAGGAAGCGCGCATCGAAGCGATGTCGTCCATGCCAAACCAAGCGGCGAAGGCGGACGCGGCGATGAACGGAACCCAGATGAAGCCCGCATTTTGCAGGAAGATTCGGCTGGTCTTACCGCCTTCCGTCGCAATTTGTGGATCGCCGCCGAGAAACCCGAACACGCCATAAGCGATCACCAGCGGGATCACGAACTGCACAACACTGACACCGAGATTGCCCAGGCCTGCATTGAGCGCGAGCGCGTTTCCTTTTTCCGATTTCGGAAAGAAGAAGCTGATATTGGCCATGGACGAGGCGAAATTGCCGCCGCCGAAACCGCAAAGCAGCGCGAGCGCAAGGAAGATAAAGTAGGGCGTGTCGGGATCGCGCACGGCGAATCCGATGCCGAGCGCGGGGATCATCAGCGACCAGGTCGCAAGTGTCGTCCACAGCCGCCCGCCGAAAATCGGCGGCATGAAGGAATAGAAGATTCTGAGCGTCGCACCGGAAAGCCCCGGCAAGGCCGCGAGCCAGAAGAGCTGGTCGGTCGTGAATTTGAACCCGACTGCCGGCAACTTTGCCACCACGATTGACCATACCATCCACACCGCGAAGGAAAGCAGTAACGCCGGGATCGAAAGCCAGAGATTGCGGCGTGCGATGGCGCGGCCGGTCTTGTTCCAGAATGCCGCATCCTCCGGCTGCCAGTTCTCGATCAACCGCGGGCCCAGAGCGCCGGCATGCTTCGGCTCGTGGATTTCCTGCATCTCCGGAAGTTCCGGCAGCTTGCGGAGATCGCGCACCCCTGCCCGGCTTTCCATGTAGCGAATCGCGAGATGCATCCAGAGCAGAGACGCCGCCGAGATCAAAAAGAGCAGCATGAAGCAGCTCGTCCAGATTCCGGTGAGGTCGTTCAACATGCCGAACGCGATCGGAAGAACGAAGCCGCCGAGACCGCCGATCATGCCGACGAGACCGCCGACCGCGCCGACATTGTTGGGGTAATAAACCGGGATGTGCTTAAAGACAGCCGCCTTCCCGAGGCTCATGAAAAAACCGAGTATGAAAACGAGGACCGTGAAGCCGGTAATGCCGATCGCAAAATCGAACATCACCGGACCATGCGTCGTCTGAACCGTATAGCTCGTGGGCGGATACGACAGCAGGAACGTCACCGCTACCGAGACCAGAAAGGTCCAGTACATCACCCGGCGGGCGCCGTATTTATCGGAGAGATGCCCGCCATAGATGCGGAAGATACTGGCCGGGATGGAATAGGCGGCCGCGAACATGCCGGCCGTTTTGATATCGAGGCCATAAACGCCGATCAGATAGCGCGGCAGCCAGAGCGAGAGCGCCACGAACGCGCCGAAGACGAAGAAATAATAAAGCGAAAAGCGCCAGACCTGAATGTTCTTCAACGGCGCAAGCTCAAGCCATGCGCTCTTCGGCTTTTCGCCATGCGCCTTCCGCGCCTTGAGGACGGGATCGTCGCTCGTGGTGAACCAGAAAACTACCGCCATCACAGCAATGGCGAGAGCCCATACCTTCGCCGTCGTCTGCCAGCCATACGCAACAAGAACAAAAGGGGCGCAGAATTTCGTAACCGCCGCGCCGACATTTCCGGCTCCGAAAATCCCGAGCGCCGTTCCCTGCTTGGAAGGAGGATACCAGCGCGAAACGTAAGCAATGCCCACAGCAAAAGAGCCGCCGGCAATACCGACTCCAAGCGCCGCCACTAGGACTTGCGGGTAGGTCGTAGCCCAGGTCAGCAAATAAGTGGCGACGGCCGCGGAAAGCATCGTTGCTGTGTAGACGAGACGGCCGCCATACTGGTCGGTCCAGACTCCGAGGAAGATTCGGATGAGCGAGCCGGTCAGAATCGGCGTGCCGACGAGAAGGCCGAACTGAGTTTCGTTCAGGCCCAGCTCTTGCTTGATACGAATTCCGATGATCGCGAAAATTGTCCAGACTGCGAAGCAGACGGTAAAGGCGATCGTCGACATCCATAGCGCAAGGGATTGATCCCGCGACGCTACGCTAATTTTCGTGTTCATAAGCGAATCCCTTGTTCAATTTGCTCTCCTTTCAACGCGGTAGCTGCCTCGCGCGTTTTGATCTGCCGCAAAGAGCGGCAAGTTATTTTCGCAAATGTACCTATTCAGTTCCCTGCCGATCCGCAGTTGATCTGCATCAATGCAGATTCTTCGGAATTGAAAGCTAATAATACGAAAGGATAAAATTGTGGGTCGATCTGAAGCAAACAAGAAATCCGTGAGCGTTCTAAATGCTCTCGTTCAGGCGATACGAAAATATCGGCGAACGCGGAGAGCAAAAAGCGACCTTATTTTCTGCAGCGTAGCCGAGATTTCCGCCATCGCCAGAGATCTGAAGTTGAGCCCCCAGGAGCTCATGAAGCTCGTCACGGAAAAGAACGTAACCACCGCAGCACTCCGGGAGCTTTTGTCTGTCCTCGGAATCGAGGCGAAAAGCCTGAAGCTCGAAGATCCGGCCGTTATGCGCGAACTGGAACGTCAATGCCTTACATGCCAGCGCAAGGCGGAGTGCGCGTATCATCTCGCGCAAGGAACGGCGATCGAACACTATGAGGATTTCTGTCCAAATTCCTACACGCTGAACGATGTCGTAAGAACAACAAAATATACGAGAGTATAATTCCTCGATCAGATATGGCGCTCGAGTTCCAGCCTCTCGAAGAGGATCGTTGATAAGTAGCGTTCGGCGAAGGACGGAATCACCATAACGAGATTCTTGCCAGCGCTCTCCGGCCGCGCCACCAGACGAGCATAAGCCATCGCATCCTCGTTCGAAATCATGACCATCTCCGATGGTTTTGCGGTTGCTCAAAAACCGGCGTTTGCCGTTGTGCAATGTTTTAGCGTTCTGGCCGGCCTTTAGGAGCAATTGTGGAGACCGCTCGTCTGATGGGTTCCAATCTCGCCGATCGTTTTCTTGAAGAACGGCTGCCTCGCTACACGAGCTATCCCACCGCGCCCAACTTCTCCGAAGCCGTATCGTGCGGAACCTACCAAGCGTGGCTTGCTTCGACACCGGAAGGCGTCAGCGGATCGCTTTATGCCCACATACCGTTCTGTCGATCGATGTGCTGGTACTGCGGGTGCCATACCAAGATCACCCAACGTGATGCTCCAATCACTGACTATCTCTCGTTACTCAATCGCGAGATTGATCTTGTCGCCGATCAGCTCAAGCAGCCGCTTCTTGTCCGCCATCTCCATTTCGGAGGCGGCACTCCGACGATTATGGCGCCGGAAGCTTTTCTCAATCTTGCCGCGCACTTCAGAAAGAGATTTCCGTTCTCCACAGATGCTGAGCTTGCCGTGGAGATCGATCCCCGAACATTGGACGCCGAGATGATTTCGGCACTTGCCGCGGCCGGCGTGACGCGCGTGAGCCTCGGAGTCCAGAGCCTGGACCCGGCAGTCCAGCGCGCGGTCAACCGTGTTCAAAGCTTCGACCAAATCGCACAAGCGACCGAGAATCTGCGCGCCGCCGGCATTCGCGGTTTGAATTTCGATCTTATCTACGGTTTGCCGTATCAGACCGTTGCTTCCTGCATCGAGACGGCACGGCAGTGCATTGCGATCCGGCCCGAGCGCTTCGCCGTCTTCGGTTACGCACACGTGCCGGCTTTCAAGAAACACCAACGCAAGATCGATGAGGCTACGCTTGCCGACGGCGCTGGCCGTCTTCTGCAATCTGACGCGATCGCCAGAACGCTGGTGAATGCGGGTTACAGGCGGATCGGTTTTGATCACTTCGCACTGCCCGACGACGCGATAGCCCAGGCACAGACTGCCGGACGCTTACGCCGCAATTTCCAGGGCTATACCACTGATCTCGGCGATATTCTTATCGGCTTCGGAGCCTCCGCCATTGGACAGCTTGGTCAAGGCTATGTGCAAAACGAAGTCAGCATACCCCGGTATGCCGCGCGCATCGCGAACGGTGAGTTAGCCACTGTAAGGGGACACAAACTGACGTCGGAAGATCGCTTCCGTGCGGAAATCATCGAACGCCTCATGTGTGACCTGCGGGCCGATCTAGACGATATCTGTCGCAAGCATAGTATGGCTGCCGATCGTCTGCGGCAGGTAATGCCGAGGCTAAATGAGCTTGCTGTCCAACAGCTTGTACGGCTAGAGGGCCCCGTAATTACGGTACAGGAAGACGCACGCATTCTGATACGGATGGTTGCGTCCATCTTCGACGCTTATCTGACGTCTACTGCATCGGGAAGTTTATACAGCCGCGCCGTCTAGCTATTGCTTCGCGACGACCGGGAACGCGCCGATTAAACTTCGTTGACGAGCAGCGATTGCGTTTCTCGGATCGAGCGAGCTGCCTTGGCCGCCGAAACCCCGATCTCGTCGAACAGCAGCGCCAGTTCTTCGAATACGGAGCGGTCGGCTTCCCGTTCGTTAATTTCGTCAAGTTCGGCAAGCAGATGGAGCTGGCTTGCAATTTTATCGCGCTGAAAACGGGCTTGCCGGAGTCCGTCACGCAGCAGCCGCCGGCGCTCAAACGCAGAGAAACGATCGAGTACTCCGTCGAGTGCCGCTCGACATTTACAGTCCAGAGCGACGCCGGTGAGGACACGGCGAAACCGATCGACAGTATCACCAAGCTCTGTCACTTCGACGGACTCTCGCATATGAAATCCTCCTTCCAGGAGATTCATACCGATTTTAAAGTGGAGTCAGCGATTATGCTAAGGATAACTTTGTGACGCGTTTGTTCTGTTGCGATTGAGAATTATTCCAGTTCGAAACTCACATTGCGCTTGGGCGCAGCGAACGTTTCTGCAAATGATTTCGGGCAAAAATGATGTAGGTGCTTCGTTGATCTACATCAAAAACGATCTATGAGGGCCCGCTAAAGTTTTTGTCTAGCTGGGAGTTAACGATGCATACGGCTTCGCACTCAATCTTTGAGAGGCTTTCGTCGCTATGGCAGAATTATCGTCGGCGGACTGCGAATCTGCTCGAGATCGAAAATCTCACCCAGCACGAATTCGAAAATCTCGCGGCGGATTTGGGAATTGAACCCGGTGACCTGCGCGTTTTGTGTTCTCCGGGCGAAAACATGAAAAATGTTTTAGATTTTCGCTTTAAACAGTTAGGAATTTCCCGGAACGTATTGGATTTTGCTGCTTTGGCAGAGATGCACTTTCGCTGCAGATTCTGTGCACACAAAAGACTCTGCAAGTACGATGTGAGGCAGGGTAATGATAGTCCTTGCCCCTTCGATTGCCCCAATTTGGAGAGCTTTCGAAAACTGCGTGCTGCTGCGTAGATTATCCTTCTTGGCGAGTCGGCAAACGCCTTTTATCCTGCACATGATCGATCGCTAAAGAGCAAGCGCCACCGATCTGGCGCTGGAGCCCTTGAAGGGAGGAATTAATGCCGTTGCAAGAAGAACAATTGCCTTCGAAAGCCGCTGAAGTCGCACACGACTTTCCCGAGGTTTGGACAGCATATGCAGCCTTGGGCAAGGCGTGTGCCACTGCTGGACCGATCGGCGGCAAAGAATTGCGCCTCATTAAGCTTGCTCTCGCGATCGGCGCTTCGTCCGAAGGCGCGGTCCATTCGCACGCCCGAAGAGCGATTGCTGCCGGCGTTTCAAAAGAAGAAATCAAACAGGTCGCACTACTCGCAATCCCGACACTCGGCTTTCCGCATGCAGTCCGAGTGTTGTCCTGGATTGAGGACGTGGCAGACCGCTAGTTTTTCGCGCCCCGGCACCAAGATCGGCCGAGTTCTTTCGTTCCGAAATCGAGCACTGGATTTTTGGTTTGGAGATCAGCTAGTTGGAAGCTTTGGCGGACTCGGGAGAACATCCGCGAACAAGAAAGTGGTGCCCAGGGGCGGAATCGAACCACCGACACCATGATTTTCAGTCATGTGCTCTACCAACTGAGCTACCTGGGCACAGGGCCCGGCAAACGGGCCCAAGTTGGCGCGGGGTTTATAGAAAGGCCCGCCACCCGTGTCCAGAAGCCGGAGAAAAGAAAATAAATCCTTATTCTTCCTCGCGCGGCGGCAGGCTTTCGGTGCTTCGCCCGTCCCCTTCTTCCTCGTCCTTGCCCTCGATGCGGTAGACGCCGGAGAGCCAGCGGTGGAGGTCGATGTCCGCGCAGCGCTTGGAGCAGAACGGCGCATAGCTCTGCACTCTCGGCTTGCCACAGATCGGGCAAGGCGTTTCGGGAACGATGCTGAGATCCCTGTCAGGCATGGTTTCCATATAGAGCAGCGCACGGCCCGCGCCACCGTGCGAGCTACTGCCGGTTTACCCAGCCGAACAGAACGGGGAAGCCCTCGCCCGCGAGCATCGCCATCGACTCGTAAAGCGGAAGTCCCACGACATTCGTGTAAGAACCGATGAGCTTCACGACGAAACTTCCCGCCAGGCCCTGGATCGCATAGCCGCCCGCCTTGTGCCGCCATTCGCCGGAAGCGAGATAGTTCTCGATTTCCTGATCTGAGAGGCGTTTGAAGCGCACGCGCGTCTCCACAAGCCGCGTCTTCATCGAATCGTTCGGCGTCACTACGCAGAGGCCGGAATAGACCTTGTGCGTGCGGCCGGACAAAAGCCGCAGGCAGGACGACGCTTCTTCCAAGAGCTCCGGCTTCGGCAGAATGCGGCGGCCGAGCGCGACCACCGTGTCGGCCGCGAGAATGTAGGAATCCTTGATCTCGTCCTGCAGCCGCACGCGCTCCTGCACCTTCGCGGCCTTCTCGCGCGCGAGGCGAACGGCGAGCGTGCGCGGCAGCTCGCCGCGCTCCGGCGTCTCGTCGACTTCGGCGGGCTCCAAGGAATCCGGCTCGATACCAGCCTGGTTCAAGAGCGCGAGCCGGCGCGGCGAACCGGAGGCAAGAACGAGCTTCGGCCGGCCCATCATCGGCGAAATACCTGTCGTTGCGGTTGCAAAAAGAGCGGGGCGCGGAAATTACCGGATCGAAACGAAAAAGCAAATGCGTCAGCCCGCGGGGCTCTGTTTGCAATTTTTCGTCATTACCGGGCCGTCGCGCCCGGCGAGCGGTACGCGAGCCGCTGGCGCGACGAGACCCGGTAATCCATGAAGCCCCTCTAAGCACTGTGATTCATCATGGATCACCGCAACTCGGGCCTGCCCGAGTTGCGTATTTTAAAGCTCAAGTCGGCAACAGCCGACTTGAGTGTCTCGCAGCGTCATCCGCTCGCTGCGCTCGCGGGACGCTGCGGCCCGGTGATGACATGGTTGGGCAATTACCCCGCGGCCGCGGGCGGCGGGCCGAAACGCGCGCGGATGCGTTTCATCAAATCGTCCCGAACCTCCCGATAAGCATCCAGCCGCTGCTCGCGGCTTCCTTCCGTGACCGACGGATCGGGAATCGGCCAGTATTCCTCGTCGAAGGCGAGCGTTCGCGTGAGATCGAGCGCGCGGTGATGCGCTTCCGGCGAGAGGCTGACGACCAGATCGAAATTAAGTCCCTCATACTCCTCGAGCTCGTCGAGGGTGAGCGGTTTGTGCTTCGAGAGGTCGATTCCGATTTCGTCCATCACGGCGAGCACAAACGGATCCACCTCGCCCTTGCGGATGCCGGCGGAGGCGACATAGAGCGACTTGAACATATATTTCGCGATCGCGGCCGCGATCGGAGAGCGAATCTGGTTGTGCGCGCAGACGAACAAAACAGCCTGCGGGCGCGCCGGATCGGCCATCGATGTCAGCCTTTCCAGTGCAAGGCGCAGATCAGCGTGAACAGCCGCCGCGCGGTGTCGAAATCGACGGCGATTTTTTCCTTCAGGCGCTCGATCAGGAGCTCGGAGCCCTCGTTGTGCAGGCCGCGCCTCGCCATGTCGATGGTCTCGATCTTCGCCGGGGTGTCGACACGGATCGCGGCGTAGTAGCTCTCGCACATCAGGAAGTAGTCCTTCACCACGCGGCGAAAGGGCGTGAGCGAAAGGAAATGCGTGATCACCGGCTCGCCGTCGGGGCGCGTCACCTCGAACACGAGACGGCGATCCATCAGCCCGATTTTGAGCGCATAGGGCCCGCCGTTATCGCCCAGCGGATCGAATGTGTTTTCTTCCAGAAGATCGTAGATCGCGATCGCGCGCTCGTGTTCGACATCGGGGTTGGCGCGGCCAATGGAAGCTTCGTCGAGCGTGACGGCGACGAGACGGCGCGGCCCCTTCTCGCTCATTTTTCGCGCTTCAATCGAATTTCGACCGAGCGCGCATGCGCCTCCAACCCTTCCGCCCGGCCGAGGACGGCCGCGGCAGGGGCGAGCTTTTCGAGCTGCGCCGGGCCGCATTTCAGGATCGAGGTGCGTTTCATGAAATCGAGCACGGAAAGGCCGGAGGCATAACGCGCGGAACGCGCGGTCGGCAGCACGTGGTTGGAGCCGCCGACGTAATCGCCGATGGCTTCGGGTGTTTCGCCGCCGATGAAGATCGCACCCGCGTTATGGATGCGGGTGGCGAGCCGATCGGCGTCCTGCGCGATGATTTCGATATGCTCGGGCGCGAGCTGGTCGATCAGCACGGGCGCCTCGTTCAGGTTGCGCACGAGGACGATTGCGCCGAAGTCGCGCCAGCTCGCGTTGGCGATCTCCGCGCGCGGCAGCGATTGCATCTGCCTTGTCACCGATCGCTCGACCTTGTCCGCGAGCTCTTCGCTGTCGGTAAACAGGATCGATTGCGCGGCGGCGTCGTGCTCCGCTTGCGCCAGGAGATCGGCGGCGATCCATTCGGGGTTGGCGTTTGCATCCGCGAGCACCAGGATTTCCGACGGGCCCGCGATGGAATCGATCCCGACCTTGCCGAACACTATCCGCTTCGCCGCGGCGACATAGGCGTTGCCGGGGCCGACAATCTTCGCAACGGGCGCGACCGTCTTCGTGCCGTAGGCGAGCGCGGCAATCGCCTGCGCGCCGCCGATCCGGTAGATTTCCGTGACTTGCGCAAGTTTCGCGGCGGCCAGCACCAGGGGCGAGAGATTGCCGTCGGGCGCGGGAACGGTCATGACGATACGCTCTACCCCTGCGACACGCGCCGGAATCGCGTTCATCAGAACGGTCGACGGATAAGCGGCGGTGCCGCCCGGCACGTAAAGTCCGACCGATTCGAGCGGCGTCCAGCGATGACCGAGCTCGACGCCGAGCGCGTCGGTATAGCGCAGATCCTCGGGCACCTGGCGCCGGTGATGCTGCTCGATCCGCTCCTTTGCGAATTCGAGCGCTTGCATCGTTTCGCTATCGACCGCCTGCGCACTGGCCTCGATTTCTTCCGGCGAAACTTTGAGCCCGGCTTCCGCGAGATTCACACGGTCGAACTTCTTCGACAGCGCAACGAGCGCCTCGTCGCCGCCTTGTCTGACTTCCCCGATAATTTCGCGCACGGCGGCTTCCACGTCGGCCGAAGCTTCCCGCTTGGTGTCAAGCAAAGCGACAAAAGACTTAAGAAAGTCAGGATTAGCGGTGTTCAACCGGAGCGGCATTCGTGTCTCACTCGTCGTTGTGGCAGGGGCATTTCTGCGCCGGCCACTGCGGGCCGAGATCGGAGAGCGCGGCTTCCAGGCACTCGACTTCAAGCCGTATCGCGCCGTCGCCGGAAAAATGCAGCGTGACGGCGCCCGAGGGAGCCTCCTGCTCTTCGAATTCGACGGCAAGCAAGTTCAGCACCGCGTCGCGCTTCGAAAGATCGATACCCTTCATCTTGGCGGCAAGCACGCGCTCGAAGTGAATGCCCGAGCGTTTGCGGACCGGTTCCGGTTTTCCGGCGGTGGTCCAGTCGAAGCGATTGAGCAGCATGGCGAAGCGTTTCTCGGCGGGGAGATACGCCATGTCGCCCACTTTCGCGACGGCGTCCTGCAGATGCGCGGAGACGATCGCGAGATCGTCCGCGTCCAGCACCATAAGCTTGAGGTCCTCGCTCCCGGCCATGAGACACTCATATTACGCGTACAAATGGCGCGCAAATCGGCGCGTTCCGCCCCCTCCCGTCATTACCGGGCCGCCGCGGCATGGCGAGCGTAGCGAGCCATAGCGCGGGCGAGAGCCGGTAATCCATGCGGACTTTCCACTGCATCATGGATCACCGGGTCTCGCAGCATCAGCCGTTCGTGCGCTTCGCGCATTCGCGGGATGCTGCGGCCCGGTGATGACAATTATTAAGGGAAAGAGCTCAGCCCGCGACGCGCTCAATCGCGGCGCCGCAGCGGGCGAGCTTTTCTTCCAGCCGCTCGAAACCGCGATCCAGGTGATAAACGCGGTGAACCATGGTTTCGCCCTCGGCGGCGAGCCCCGCGATCACGAGCGAAACCGAGGCACGGAGGTCGGTCGCCATCACCGGCGCGCCCTTGAGCCGTTCCACGCCCTCGATCGAGGCGGTATCGCCGTCGAGCTGGATCTTGGCCCCCAGGCGGGCGAGTTCCGAGACATGCATGAAGCGGTTCTCGAAAATGGTCTCGGTGATTTTCGATGTTCCCTTGGCGCGCGACATCAGCGCCATCAATTGCGCCTGGAGATCGGTCGGGAAGCCGGGGAAAGGCTGGGTCGAAACCGTAACCGGCGCGAGCGAAACGCCGTTTCGCGCAATGCGAATGCCTTCGTTCGTGACCGCGACCGTGACGCCCGCTTTCTGCAATACGTCGAGCGCCTCCTGCAAAAGCTCCGGCCGCGCGCCCGCGAGCGTCACATCGCCGCCGGCCATGGCGGCCGCCATCGCGTAGGTGCCGGTTTCGATCCGGTCGGGCAGCACCGTATGACGCGCGCTCTTGAGGCGTTTTGCGCCCTGCACGCGCAAAGTCGAGGTGCCGATTCCTTCGATCGTCGCGCCCATTTTGCGCAGGCATTCGGCGACGTCGGAGACTTCCGGCTCGCGCGCGGCGTTTTCGATCACGCTCTCGCCCGCGGCAAGCGACGCCGCCATCAGCGCCGTATGGGTCGCGCCAACGGAAACTTTCGGGAAGGTGATGCGCGCGCCTTTGAGCCCGCGCTTCGCTTTCGCGAGCACATAACCCGCTTCGATTTCGATTTCGGCGCCGAGCGCGCGCAAAACGTCGAGGTGGAAGTCGACCGGGCGCGTGCCGATCGCACAGCCACCCGGCATCGAAACTTTCGCCTCGCCCATGCGGGCGACAAGCGGGCCGATCACCCAGAAGCTTGCGCGCATTTTGGAGACGAGATGATAGGGCGCGGTGGTGTCGACGATGTTCTTCGCGGAGAGATGCATCGACTGGCCGGTGTGCTCGTTCTCCCCGGCCCTCTTGCCGCTCACCATGATGTCGACGCCATGGTTGCTCAGGATGTGCTGGAGGAGCGTGACGTCGGCGAGGCGCGGGACGTTGTCGAGATTGAGCGTCTCTTCGGTGAGCAGGCTCGCGATCATCAGGGGCAGCGTCGCATTCTTCGCGCCTGAAATCGGAATCGTGCCGTTCAGCGCGCGTCCGCCCTGAATTCGAATGCGGTCCATTAAAGTCGCCCCTTGCCCGCGCCCGTTCTGCGCGCTTTATGCTTTAAGCCCCTGGCTGCGACGAAATAAAGGCCCGCGTGCTTATTCTTTTCCGGGTTTGTCCGAGCTGTTGAAATCCTTGCCGGAATCGCGCCCGGAAGGGGAGTTTTCCACTTGTTCCAGTTTGGCGCGTCCCCTCGCCTGCGCCTTCCGGCGCTTCAGGTTCTCGCGGAGCGCCCTGGCGCGGCGGTCGTCGCGGCCTGTACCCGCGCTTTTCCCTTTCGGTGTGTCACTCATATTAAAGCGATAACGCGAAAGACCCGCCGGGCGGAAGGAGTGCTTGCGGATAACGGCCACGCATGGCACTTAGGGGCCGTTTCGGAAGTATTTTCGGCATTTTCTTCGCCGTCTTGCTGACGTAGCTCAGTGGTAGAGCACTCCCTTGGTAAGGGAGAGGTCGACAGTTCAATCCTGTCCGTCAGCACCAGGCCTTCCGCCGTCCTCAACCGCCTCGCACAGGCTCAGGGCATCCACTTCAAGGTTCGACCGGATCGGCTGGCACGGCGAAGAACCCAATCGCAGGCCGAAATGGGCGAGGATCGCGTTCAGCTTGCCGCTGTCGAATGGACCAAAACTGAGGATGAACTTGGACGGCCCTGGCGTCCGCATCAGGCGCTTCACCTCGGACGCCAATATGTTGTGTTGCGACAAGAGCAGATAATTGTTTTCAATTCCCAGATACCGCGCCGTCGGTTCGGCAAACGGAATGAAATAGGCGGCCGGCTGTCCGGTGGCGAGCAGAACGAGGCTGTTTGGCGGTAGGGGCGGAACGCGCACGTCGACGTATCGATTCCCAAACCGGCCGCGCTCCCAGTCAGGATAGATCGTCGTCAGCGCGACGGCCGCGAGGACGGCGATCGCCGCGGCGATCCGCAACCGGTGATCCTTCACGAGCCAGATCAAGCCGCCCATCGCCGCCGCGCCCGTCAGCATTTCGAGTACGACCGCATAGCGGTAGATGCTGAAAGCAAATTCCCAGACGAAAAACGAGACGATCATGAAAACAAAAACGAGCGCGAGACCTTGCGTTTCCGCGAATGCGTCGTCGCGAGAAAGCTTACCGCGGGCACAACTTGTCACGAGCTTGAACAAGCCTGCGGCAATCGCGACGTAAGCGATCGCGCCGCGCCAATCCCGGAAGCGGACTTCCGATACCAGATAACTGTTGGTCTTCGCCCAGTAGAACGGATACACCAGCGCTTGCCATACATCGCGCGGCAGGAACTGCTTGTCTCGAAGCGGCTCTGGCTCGTAATACGGCGAATGAAATATCTGATTTAAAAACGGAAAAAGCGGATTTCCGAAATCCTGCCAGAGCGTGACGAGATGATGCCCGGCCACCGCCAGAACTCCGACCGCCGAGGCCGCAGCAAACGCGATCGGACCGCCCACGGTCTTGCGACGGATCGCCGCGATGATCGTGATTGTCCCCAATCCAGGAACAAAGACAGCCGCTGTATATTTTAGTCCGACGGCGATGCCGGCGAACAAGCCTGCCAGCGCAAAGCCGGTCCCGCCCCTGTCTGCTGCCGGCAGTTCGGCAACTTTGAGAACACACAGCAGGGACGCCAATACGAAGACCGAATTGATCAGATCGTTGCTCGTCATCCCGAGCAGGGAGACGAAGCCAGTTCCGGAAACGCCCACCAGAAAGGCTGCGGCCCTGAGCACAAACCCGTCCAGGCGCTGAAGCGGCCGGAGCACGTGCCGTACGATCGCGAAGATCAACACGGCGTTGAGACCGTGCACGGCGCCCATGACAAACGCAAGAATGCGCGGGAAGTCGTTCAGCTTCGAAGAGATCAGCGCATAAAACAGGAAGCCCGACGTCGGATTGAGAAACCCCTGAGATTGCGCGGGACCGATATCGTACAGGTATCGTCCCTGCAGATAAGCCCAAGGGGCATACAGATGATAGAAGCGCAGGTCCCAACTATTATCGGGTCCCAAGATGACCGACAGCAGCCCCGCGCAACAACAAATCAACAGCGCGCGGAACACCCATGCCGCAAGCGGCGGCCGGAGAGCCGATGAATTGCTTTTTGTTAGCACGCTCATTTTGTAACCGGTTATGTCCGTAACCTGCGTCAGTACTGCTTCCCCGAATACGTCATTACCTCCTTGAAATTGGGCAAAAGCCGTATTTTCGGCTTGAAGCCTTGTTTCAAGCATTGCCGAGGATGCAAACTTTCACCTTTTGTCGAGGATCACTATGCGGAATTTTGCTTGCTCGATGACCTTCGCCGCCGCTTTCGCGCTTGCGTCGCTCGCCGCGCCCTCCTTCGCGCAGGATGCGATGAAGCAAATCCAGCTCAACGAAAAACAAGTGCAAAGCTACATCGCCGCGCAGAAGGACATGGCGGCGCTCTCCGAGAAAATGCAGGGCGGCGCCAAGCCCGACGCGCAAATGCAGTCGCAGATGGAAGCCGCGATCAAGAAAGCGGGCTTCAAGGATATGGACGAATATGGCGCAGTCGCCGACAACATCCAGCTCGTGATGGCCGGAATCGATCCCGAAACCAAGAACTTCAGCGAGCCGAAGGCCGCGATCCAGAAAGAGATCGATGAAGTAAAGAACGACAAGTCGATGTCGGCCGAGGAAAAAAAGCAGGCGCTCGCGGAACTGAACGAGGCGCTGAAATCGGCGGAACCCGTGAAGTTCAAGAGCAACGTGGATCTGGTAAAGAAATACTACGACCAGATCGACAAGGGCATGCAGTAACCACTCGCAATCACGCTGCCGTGAAACGGCCGGCCCTCGCGCCGGCCGTTTCCTTTTCGCGGTATCACGGCAGGATCACCGAACTGTCATTCCCCTTGTTCGAGATGTGACCCCTGAAACGGAAGGCTTCGCGTAGCGTTCTATCGCCGGGCGAGACCTTTTTCGCCTGCGGCTTCTTAAACAGAGGGAAACAACATGCAACGCGCAGCCACTTTTGCAATCGCTGTCCTTCTCAGTTCGACCGTTCTGGCCAATGCCATCACCGTCGCGCCGCAGAGCGGTCCATCGGGCATCCAGCTCGTTCAAGACAAGATGAAGGACGAGAAGATGTCGAAGGATGACAAGATGAAAAAAGATTCTATGAAGAAAGAGGACAAGATGAAGAAGGACGAAATGAAGAAGTAATTCTTCGCCGCAGAAACGAAAACGGCCAGCCGCTAGGCTGGCCGTATGCTTTTCAGCGCTGCTCCTTCAAAAGATCTCGGATCTCGGTAAGCAGCACTTCCTGCTTCGGCGGAACGGCTTCTTTCTTTTCCTCGTCCTTCCTTTTCAGATAATTCATTCCCTTTACCACCGCGAACAGTGCGGCCGCGACGATCGCGAAATTCAGTGCGATCGTCAGGAAATTGCCCCAGGCGAGTACCGCGCCCTGCTTGCGCGCCTCCGCGAGCGAAGTGGCCGTGACCTTGGCGGAGAGCGGCGTGAAGTAATTCGAGAAATCGAGCCCGCCGGTGATTGCACCGAGCACCGGCATGAACATGTCGCCCACGAGCGATTCGACGATCTTGCCGAACGCGGCGCCGATAATCACACCGACCGCGAGATCGACGACGTTTCCCTTGAGCGCGAATTCGCGGAATTCCCTTAACATGGTGCTCTCCTTTGTTGCCCGGCCGAGGATAGCCGCCCGGCCCGCAAAAACTACGCCGTAAAGGCTCTTTCGGAAACGGCATGGACAGGCCCGGCCGCCTGTGTTCCCTTTATTTCCCGAGCCCCGCGAAGGAACCCGCGGGCGCTTGAAGGTGTGATTGATGCTTCTGCAAAGCTGGCTCGTCGTCGGCATCGCACTCGCCTATATCGGCTTTCTGTTTGCCGTCGCGAGCTACGGCGACCGTTTGCGCACGGGGCCGCGGCTGCCGAGCCATCCGCTGATCTATCCCCTTTCGCTCGCGGTCTACTGCACCTCGTGGACTTTTTTCGGTTCGGTGGGGCTTGCCTCGCGCCACGGCTACGACTTCCTCACGATCTATATCGGGCCGGTGTTGATGGTCGTGTTCGGCTATCCGTTGATCCTGAAGATCGTCCGGCTCGCAAAATCGCAGAACATCACCTCGATCGCCGACTTCATCGCCGCGCGCTACGGCAAGAACCCGAAGGTCGCGGCCCTCGTCACGGTCGTCGCCGTGATCGGCGCCGTGCCCTACATTGCATTGCAGCTGAAGGCGGTGTCGGCCTCGCTCACGACCTTACTCGGCCACGACCCGGCGGCCGAGTTCGACGTCCCGCTGTTCGGCGATCTCGCTTTCTTCGTCGCGATCGCGATGGCGATTTTCGCGGTCCTGTTCGGAACGCGGCACACCGACGCCACGGAGCACCAGCGCGGCATGATGCTCGCGATCGCGACCGAGTCGGTCGTCAAACTTTTCACCTTTCTGATCGTCGGCGTCTACATCACCTTTTTTCTGTTCAGCGGGCCGCACGATCTATGGGCGAAAGCCGCGGGCCGCGGCGACATTCTGCCGACCTTCACGAGTGCGATCGACCCCGGCACGTGGGTGACGATGACTCTCCTGTCGTTTGTCTGCATCCTGCTCTTACCGCGGCAATTTCACGTCACCGTCGTCGAGAACAACAACGAAGCCGAAATCCGCCGCGCGGTCTGGCTGTTCCCGCTCTATCTTGTGCTCATCAATCTTTTCGTCGTGCCGATCGCGATCGCCGGTCTCTACGTTTTCCCGCGCGAGGCGATGGACGGCGACATGTTCGTGCTGGCGCTGCCACTGCAGGCCGAATCCGGACTTTTCGCGATGATCGCCTTCGTCGGCGGGCTTTCTGCCGCGACCGCGATGGTGATCGTGGAAAGCGTCGCGGTCGCCATCATGGTGTCGAACGACATCGTGGTGCCGATCATTTTGCGGCGGCGCGGCGCTGCGGACATGGGCAGGCTTCTGCTGCAATCGCGCCGGTTTTCCATTCTCGCCGTGTTGATGCTGGCTTATTTTTATTATCACGTCGCGGGCGAGGCGCAGCTTGCGCAGATCGGCCTCTTGTCGTTCGCGGTGATCGCGCAATTCGCGCCCGCCTTTTTCGCGGGATTGTTCTGGCGGCAAGCGACCGCGCGCGGCGCGATTTCAGGGATCGTCGTCGGGGTTGTGGTTTGGTGCTACACGCTCTTGCTGCCAAGCCTGATCGCTTCCGGCCTGTTCGACACCACGATTCTCGGCAATGGCCCGTTCGGCATCGAATGGCTGCGGCCACAGGGTCTCTTCGGCTTGCAGCTCGCGCCGCTCACCCACGGCGTGATGTGGAGCCTCGGCCTCAACATCCTCGCCTTTGTCGCGGTTTCGCTCTTTACCTCCGTCACCGCGATCGAGCGGCTGCAGGCGAGCGTGTTCATGCGCTCCGAACTCATGCCGATCACGCCGAGCTTCAGCCTGTGGCGCTCGTCGGTCACCGCCGAGGACCTGATTTCCACCGTCTCGCGCTATCTCGGTGAGGAGCGCACGCGTCGCTCCTTCGACGATTTCGCGCGCTCGCGCGGCGTTTCGCTGAAGGGAATGCGCGACGCCGACGCGCATACGCTGCGCTATGCCGAACATTTGCTCGCGTCCGCGATCGGAGCCGCGTCGTCACGGCTCGTGCTTTCGCTTCTCCTGAGAAAGCGCAACGTCTCGAAGAAATCGGCGCTGCGGCTTCTCGACGACGCCTCCGCCGCGATCCAGTACAACCGCGAAATCCTGCAAACCGCGCTCGACCACGTCCGCCAGGGCATCGCCGTGTTCGACAAGGAGCTGCAGCTTGTGTGCTGGAACCGCCATTTCGGCGAAATGCTCGACCTCTCGCCCGACCTCGTGCGGATCGGCGTCTCGCTCGACACGATCCTGCGCTTCAGCGCCGAGCGCGGCGATTTCGGAAAGGGCGATACGGATACGCTCGTCGTCGACCGGCTCGAACGTTACGTCACGCGGACGGAAACCTTCCAGGAACGGCTGCCGAAACACGGCATCGTGCTGGAAATCCGCTCGAACCGCATGCCGGACGGCGGCATCGTTGTCACCTACACCGACATCACGCCCGCGGTGCAGGCCGCGGAAGAACTCGAACGCGTGAATGAAAGCCTTGAACGGCGCGTGCATGAGCGCACCGAGGAGCTGACAAGGCTCAATCGCGAGCTCGGCCGCGCGAAAGCCGCCGCCGATGAAGCCAATATCTCGAAGACACGCTTCCTCGCCGCCGCGAGCCACGACATTTTGCAGCCGCTGAACGCCGCGCGGCTTTACGCCACGAGCCTCGTCGAGCGCGAGCGAAACAGCGACAAGTCGAAACTCGCGGTCAATGTCGACGCTTCGCTCGAGGCGGTCGAGGAAATCCTCGCGGCGCTGCTCGACATTTCGCGGCTGGATACCGGCTCCTTGCAGCCGGAATATACGCATGTCCGGATCGACGAAATTCTTTCGCAACTCGAGGTCGAATTCGCGCCGATGGCGCAGGAAAAGGGCCTGCGGCTCACTTTCGTGCCCTGTTCGCTCACGGTTCGCACCGACCGCCGGATGTTGCGGCGATTGCTGCAAAATCTTGTCGCCAACGCGATCAAATACACGCCGCGCGGGCGCGTGCTTGTGGGCTGCCGCCGTCTCGCCCATGGGCGGCTGCGAGTCGATGTGATCGACAGCGGCCTCGGAATCCCCGCCGACAAACAGAAGATCATCTTCCAGGAATTCCAGCGGCTCGAGCAGGGAGCGCAAGCGGCGCGCGGACTCGGGCTCGGGCTATCGATCGTCGAACGCATCGGGCGCGTGCTGCATCATGAAATCGGCTTGCGCTCGGCGCCCGGCAAAGGCTCCACGTTCAGCGTCACGATTCCGACAGCACCCGCCGCCGTCCGCAGCGATCTCGCGCGGCCCACTGAGACGCGGCCTGCGATTTCGCTCGAAGCGGTCGAAGTGATGTGCGTCGAGAACGACGCGCGCGTGCTCGAAGGCATGAAAACGCTCCTCGAGGGCTGGGGTTGCCGGGTCACCGCCACTCCCGGCCTCGCGAGTGCGATGAACGCGCTCAAGGACGGTGCGCGACCGGACGTGCTCCTGGTCGACTATCATCTCGACGAAGGCACGGGCATCGATACGATCAAGGTGCTGCGCTCGAAAATCGGGGGCGAGCTGCCGGCAGCGCTGGTGACCGCAGAGCGCAGCCCTCAAGTGCGCGAGGAGGCGCGCGCGTCGAGTATCGAGGTGCTCTACAAACCGCTCCGTCCCGCAATGTTGCGGGCCTTCATCGCGCAATGGCGAATCGTCGGTTCGGCGGCGGAGTGACGAATTGGCTGGAAACGTTCGGCGCAGCCGCTTCGTCACGGTCAATGACAGGATGCAGAAGGGCTACCATTATAAGTGCGTGCAACCCGCCGGTCGCAATTTCGACCCTGAATTCCGGCCGCAACTGACACCGAAGGAGATGCTGCGGCTCGGGGTCTTCTGCGGCAAGTATATGAACGACTGTCGACGGGAATTTCCTGCCGACTGGTTCAAGTGCGCAAAACTTTCTCCAAAGAAACGAGACTGCACGCTGAATTATTTTGGTGTCGACGCGAGCCAGCCATTATCGGTGTGGCGCAAGAAAGGCTGGCTGCATCCAGACGATCCGCGCGGCTGGTTCCAATGGTATTGCCGCTATTATATGGGCCGCCGCATGCCCGAAGAGGATAAGCGGCAGATCGCACGCTGGAAAGCGATTCGGCGGCACGTCGCCCAGATCAAGAAGCATTGCGAACCGGGCGACCCGATGTGCCGACCGAGGCAACGCCAGGCATTACTGCATTGGGCCTACGACAGCCGGATCATCTAGCGGCGACCGTTACGCCACCGGCGGGCGCGACCACTGCCCGGCTTCGATCTTGGACGCTGCAATCACCGCCTGCGTCCGGCTCTCGACGCCGAGCTTCTGCAAGATCGCGGAGACATGCGCCTTCACCGTCGCCTCGGACACGCCGAGCTCATAGGCGATCTGCTTGTTGAGCAATCCTTCCGAGAGCATCATCAGAACGCGCACTTGCTGCGGCGTAAGCGTCGAGAGCTTGGCGACAAGATCGCGCGTTTCGGCGTCGGCTTCGGCGGTAAGGTCGACATCCGCTGGCGCCCATACGCCTCCCTCCAGCACCTTCCGGATCGCGACGCCCATCTGATCGACGCCGAGCGTCTTGGGGAGAAAGCCGGACGCGCCGAATTCCATGCAGCGCCGAATCACGTTCGCCTCTTCCGAGGCCGAGACGATTACGACCGGGACGCCCGGAAATTGCGCGCGCAGATACAGGAGACCGGAAAAACCGCGCACTCCCGGCATGGTGAGGTCGAGCAGCACGAGGTCGATGTCACCCTCGCGCTCCAGGAGCGCCTGTAATTCCTCGAAGCCGCCGGCTTCGAACACCTTGGCGCCCGCGAAGAGATTGCCAACCGCTTCCTTCAGCGCGCCGCGGAAGAGCGGGTGATCGTCGGCGATGACAAATCGATATGAGGTCGGCGAGTTCAAGACGGGCAGCTCCGAAAACCAGTGTATCTGCTTGCTCACTTATATACCCTTCAACGGCGAACTTTTGTGCATTGTTTCGCGCCTGCAGGCCGGGCGCAAGCCGCCTATTGCGCCGCGATTATCGCGCGATCCCCGGAAGCAATATCGTTAACGGCCGCATGGCCTGCCGCGATAGGGCTCGCAGGCGGCGAAGGCGTAGCGATTGCGAGATACAAAAAACTGCGGGGCCTTTCGGCCCCGCAGCTGACTTACGGCTAAAGCGACTGTCTTACGCCGCCGCCTTGTTTTTCGATGGCTCCCAGATGCTGATGTGCTTGGTTTCGGGCATTAGGAGCAGGCCGAGGATGAAGCACACCGCCGGCACCGCGATCGGATAGGCCAGCGCGTACCAGAGGCTGCCGGTCGCCGCGAAGGCCGCCGAGGTGATGAACGGCACCAGTCCGCCGCCCCAGCCGTTGCCGATGTGATAGGGCACCGACACGGAGGTGTAACGGATGCGGGCCGGGAAGTACTCGGCCAGGAATGCGCCGATCGGGCCATATACCATGCCGACGTAGTTCACGAGGATGGCGATGATCAGGATGGCGATCGGATAGTTGATTTTGCCCGGCTGCGTCACCGTGCCGAGCCAGGAGTACAGAGGATAGTAGGTGACCGCAGCAAGCAGAAAGCCCCCGAGGATCACCGGCTTGCGGCCGATGTGATCGGAGATCCAGCCCCAAAGGATCAGGGTCGGAGTCGCGATGAGCAATGCGGCCATCACGATGTAGCTCGAAGTGAAAACGTCGACTTTCGAGACTTGCTGCAGGAAGAACAGCGCCCAGAACTGGCCGCTGTACCAGACCACGCCTTCGCCGATCACGACGATACTGGCGATCAACACGTATTTGATGTTGCGGCTGAGGAAGGCCTCTTTCCACGGGTTCGTGGTCATCTGGGCCTTGGCCTTCAGCTCCTGGAAGATAGGAGTTTCCTGCAATTTCAGCCGGATCCAGATCGCGATCGCAACCAGCAGGAAAGACACCAGGAACGGAATGCGCCACGCCCAAGCGTTGAATGCTTGTTCGCCGTAATAGCTGCGAACACCGAGGATGACTGCGAGCGCCACCACAATGCCCAAGGTCGGCGAAGTTTGCAGCCAGCCGGTGTAGTAGCCGCGACGCTCGTCTGAGACGTGCTCGGCCACATACGTGATCGCTCCGCCATACTCACCGCCGAGGCACAGGCCCTGGATCATGCGCAGCAAGAACAGGAGGACCGCGGCCGTCAGGCCGATTTCCTCGAAGGTCGGGATCAGACCGATACAGCCAGTACCGATACCCATGCCGCTCAGCGTGAGCAGGAAGGTGTATTTGCGGCCGACCTTGTCGCCCATCCACCCGAAGAGGAAAGCGCCGAGTGGACGGATCAGGAAGCCGGCCGTGAACAGGGCAATCGTGCTGAGCAGCGCCGCGACCGGATGCGATTTCTCGAAGAACTTGACCGACAGAACCGCAGCCAAGCTGCCAAAGATATAGAAGTCATACCACTCGATGACGTTGCCGACCGATGCGGCGACGATCACTCGCCGAAAATTTTTCGGAACTTGCGGACCAGCCATATTGTCTTCCTCCTCCCATTGAGGCTTCGCAACACGGTTGTGACTTGCCCCCGCAGCGAAAGCCCAGCCGTTGCACGCCCTGTGGTCTGATACTCAGACCCATCCGCCGCGCTGGCGTGAGCAAACGAGGCGGTGGTGCCGATCCGAGGAGAAGAAGGACAAGCTTGCACGGCGCCGTCGCAAGCATTCGATCCGCACAAAATGGACAAGAGCAGACCGCTCCTCCCCTGAAGCCTAACATCGCGGTGAAAGCCAAAAATACGACTTTTGGTGAAGCCATCGTATTTAAGATTCTGGGGATAAAAGATTTTTTTGCGACGCAATAAGCCTCCGGAGCCAAGATCGAGCTGAGAGAGCGCCATTCAGCGAGTCGCATCCCACCAAGCATCGTCGAAATACATGCAGCGACGGGACGGCATCGGCGCGATTGTTTACGCTTGTGCGCGAGACGATTTTACTCGGCGATGAGATCGATCAGCCCCCTATTTCGATCGATGCGCAATACTGTCCGGTTGCTTCGCTATCTCGGCGAGCAAAGCCACCGCTCGGCGTTGAATAAAAAAGAATCCAAGCAGCCGTTTTCCACTGCGGCATCGCCGTCCACAAACTGCGCCTAATACTTTCGACAAGCGCACGGGAAAAATGCCGCGTCCGATTTTGAAAAAAATTCAGAATTTCTGCCGCTGCTAAGTGGCTGATTTGGCAGATTCAGTTTTGAAATTTACATCCAAAGTCTAAAATTTTTTCGGCACTGTTTCCTCAATGATTTTCGCCGGTTAGCGAAGGCTCTCTAATCGAAAGTTCTATAGCTCGGGATCAGCCCGCGTGTAGCTTTTCCTTAGTGCAAAGCACCCGCCACACAAGAGCGGGAAAAACGGGGGGAGGGAAATGGCGAACGGCGCTTCATCAATCGCACTCGTCCGAACCTACCTGGTCTTTGCGACATCTCTTGAGTTGGGGCCCCGCAGCCTCAGGGCGACGGGAAAAGTTCAAACGGGATTCAAGGAGGAAACAACAATGAGTTCAGTGACAACGGCGCGCGGCAAATCCGGCGCCATGTCGAGCGAACAGAAGATGGTGATCTTCGCTTCCTCGCTCGGCACTGTCTTCGAATGGTATGATTTCTATATTTACGGCACGCTAGGCGTGTTTCTTGCGAAATACTTCTTCGCGAACGTGCCGCCCGCCGTCGGTTTCATCTTCGCGCTTCTCGCCTTCGCCGCCGGCTTCGCCGTGCGTCCGTTCGGCGCGCTGATCTTCGGCCGTCTCGGCGACCTGATCGGGCGCAAATACACCTTCCTCATCACCATGACATTGATGGGCGTCGGCACCTTCTTCATCGGCCTGCTTCCCGGCTACGCGACGCTCGGCATTCTCGCGCCGATCCTGCTGATCGCGTTCCGCCTCATCCAGGGCCTTGCGCTCGGCGGCGAATATGGCGGTGCTGCGATCTACGTCGCGGAACACGCGCCGGCCGACAAGCGCGGCTTCTATACGTCGTGGATTCAGACGACCGCCACGCTCGGTCTGTTCATGGCGCTCCTCCTCATCCTCGGCATCCGCACCTTGATGGGCGAACAGGCGTTCGGCGAGTGGGGCTGGCGCATTCCGTTCCTGCTCTCGGCCGTGCTGCTCGTGATCTCGATCTGGATCCGGCTCAAGCTGAACGAATCGCCACTCTTCCAGAAGATGGTCGCGGAAGGCAAAGCCTCGAAGCGTCCGTTGTCGGAAGCGTTCGGCGAATGGAAAAACGCCAAGATCGCACTCTGTGCGCTTCTCGGCGCCACCGCCGGCGAAGCCGTGATCTGGTACGGCGGGCAGTTTTATGCGCTGTTCTTCCTCACCCAGACGCTAAAGGTGCCGGCGACGACCGCGCAAATCATGATCGCGATCTCGCTTGCACTCGGCACGCCGTTCTTCATCTTCTTCGGCTGGCTCTCGGACCGGATCGGCCGCAAGCCGATCATGCTCGCGGGCTTCGCGCTCGGGGCGCTCACCTACTTCTCGATCTTCCAGGGGCTGACGCATTTCGCCAACCCCGCGCTCGAGAAGGCGCTCGCCGCTTCGCCGGTGACGGTCACCGCCGATCCCTCCGAATGCTCGTTCCAGTTCAAGGCGACGGGCACCGAGAAATTCACAACGGGTTGCGACAATATCAAAGCCGCACTCGTGAATCTTTCGGTGAACTACACGAACGTCCAAGCGCCGAAAGGAACGCCTGCGAGCGTGAAAATCGGCGACCAGGTGATCCCGGCCAACACACCGGATGTTGCCAAGGTGATCGCCGCCGCGGTGAAGAGCCACGGCTACCCGGCCGCGGCCGACGTCAATCAGATCAACTACCCCATGACGGTGTTGCTGCTCACCATCCTCGTCATTTACGTCACGATGGTGTACGGGCCGATCGCCGCCTGGCTGGTTGAACTGTTCCCGACCCGCATCCGCTACAGCGGATTGTCGCTGCCGTATCACATCGGCAACGGCTGGTTCGGCGGCTTCCTGCCGGCGACTGTGTTCGCGATCGTGGCCGCGACCGGAAACATCTACTCCGGTCTGTGGTACCCGATCATCATCGCCTGCATGAGCTTCGTCGTGGGCTTGATCTTCCTGCCCGAGACCAAGGACCGCGATATCACCAAGGTCTAACAGCTCTGATTAAATCGAACGCCCCGGCCTCGCGCCGGGGCGTTTTTATGTGCGCTTGCCCGAATCTTCGTTCTGCAGATTCTCGATCATGGTCTTGAAGCGGCGCAGGATATTCTCGAAAAATTTCATCGCACGGTCGACATCGGCGTCGCTCGGAAGCTTCAGGTCCTGCTTTTTGCCGCGGCCGAGCTCGGCTTCGAGATTCGCGACTTTATCCTGCAGGCGGCCGATTTCCTTTTCGTAAGCGGCGCGGTCGTCGGCAACCAGCTCGCAGGTCCATGCATCGTCCTTCCTGCGGCATAGCGAGACCTGGCCGGTGCGCGAATCGAGCCGCATCACGCCGCCTTCCACCGGGCTCATGGTGTAGCGGCCGTTTTCGCTTTCCGGAGCGGACTTCGATGCATCCGTCCCCTGCGCGAGCGCAGGCATAGTGAGCAAACCGAAGGCGAGTAATAGAGCAGCGTGTTTCATCGCGGCCTCCCTTCAGTACATCATAACAGGAAGGTTTCGCGATCAGGCCGCTTTTTTACCGGCTGCCTGGAACCGGCCGTAGAAGGTTTCGTCCTTCCTCGCCATCTCTTTCAAGAGCGCATTCGGCGCGAAGCGCGGCCCGTATTTCTTCGCGAACTTTTCGCACAAGGCGGCGAAAGCCTTCGCTCCCATGCCGTCGATGTAGGAAAGCGGCCCGCCCGTGAACGGCGCGAAGCCGAAACCGAGAATGCCGCCGATGTCGGCGTCGCGCATATCGGTAATCACGCCTTCCTCGACACAACGCACGGTTTCGAGCGCCTGGATCGCGAGGAGGCGTTGTTTCAATTCCTCGACATCGAAGTCGTCGCCGGATTTCGGCTTGTTGATCTCGGCAAGCCCCGGCCACAGCCGCTTCGGCTCGTTTTCGGGATAATCGTAAAAACCTTTGCCGTTCTTGCGCCCGAGCCGGCCGCGCTTCACCACCATTTCTTCCAGCAGTTTCTCCTGGCGCGGATCGACGCCCGAAGGGCCAAGATCGGTTTTCGTCGCTTGTAAAATTTTCCAGGCGAGATCGACCGCCACTTCGTCGTTCAGCGCAAGCGGGCCCACGGGCATGCCCGCCATGCGGCCTGCGTTCTCGATCATCGCCGCGGGCACGCCTTCGGTCAGCATCAGGTGGCCTTCGCGGATATAGGTGCCGACGACGCGCGAAGTATAAAAGCCGCGCGAGTCATTCACGAGGATCGGAGTTTTCTTGATTGCACGCACGAAGTCGAAAGCCATCGCGATCGCGGAGTCGCCGGTTTTCTTACCCTTGATGACTTCCACCAGCATCATTTTCTCGACCGGCGAGAAGAAGTGGATGCCGATGAACTGATCCGGGTGCGGCGAGAATTCGGCGAGCGACGTAATGGGAAGCGTCGAGGTGTTGGAGCCGAAGATCGCATCCGGTGCGAGCACCGCTTCCGCCTTCTTGATCACGTCCTCCTTGATCTTGCGATCCTCGAAGACGGCCTCAACGACAAGATCGGCGCCTTTGATGTCGTTATAATCGGCGGTCGGCGTGATCTTGGCGAGCAGCGCGTCGCGCGCTTCCGGCGTCGCGCGGCCTTTCGCAATAAGGTCGGACATAAGCTTGTTCGAGAGCTGCTTGCCTTTTTCGGCCGACGGCATGTCGCGATCGAGCAGCACAACGTCAATTCCGGCCTGCGCGGAAACATAAGCGATGCTCGCGCCCATGAAGCCGGCGCCAAGGATTGCGACCTTTTTGATCTTGTTTGCGGGAATTTCCTTCGGCCGCCGCGCGCCCTTGTTCAGTTCCTGCATGGAGAGGAAGAGCGTGCGGATCATCGCCTGCGCTTCCTTGCTGCGCAGAATCTGCGCAAAATAACGCGATTCGACCGTGAGCGCGCGATCCATCGGAAGCTGCAAGCCCTCAAAGACAGATTTCAGAATCGCCTTTGCAGCCGGGTAATTGTCATAGGTCTCGCGGCGATAGATCGCGTTCGCCGGCGGCCAGGTCATCATGCCGCCTTTCGACCAGACGAGGCCGCCGGGAAGCTTGAAACCTTCGATGTCCCAGGGCTGCACGCCCTTGCCGCCGTTTTTGATCCAGGCTTTTGCGCTCTCGATCAGCTGACCGGTGGGCACGACTTCGTTGATGAGCTTCATGTCCTTCGCTTTCGCAGGCCGAAGCTGCTCGCCCTTGAATAGAAATTGCAGCGCATCGCCCGTTTGCATCATTCGCGCCACGCGCTGCGTGCCGCCCGCTCCGGGAAAGAGTCCGACCTTCACTTCAGGCAAACCAAGCCGCGATTTCGGATTGTCGGCGGCGATCCGCTGGTGACAGGCGAGCGCGAGCTCGAACGCACCGCCCATACAGGTACCGTTGATCGCGGCGACCCACGGCTTTCCGGAAGTTTCCAGCTTGCGATAAATTTGCGAAAGCTTGCGCGACTGGTCGAAGAAAAACTGCATCGCCGCCTGGCGGCCTTTGGATTTCGCAAGCTCCTCGAACGCATGACCGAGACTCTGCAGCATCGTAAGATCGGCGCCGCCGGAAAACGTATCCTTGCCGGAAGTGACGACCGCGCCCTTGACCGCGGCATCGCTCGCAACCTTGTCGACGATCTGGGAGAGCTCCTCGATCACGCTCTGGTCGATCACGTTCATGGACTTGCCGGGCATGTCCCAGGTGACGAGCGCGATGCCGTCGGCGTCGACGTCGAATTTGAAGTTCTTGTAGCTCATCGAAACCTCCCGTTATCCGCTCTGCCCGCGATCAATACGGATCGCCGTTCTTCCTCGTGTAGCGCGCATTCTTTCCGTCGCGCGTCACCATCATGTCGATCTCGGAATAGTACGCACGCTCGCTCGCGGCGCGGGTGCCGACCTCGATGAATATCGCGTCGTGGTCCGAGCGGTTGATCAAACAGTGGCCATTGGCGACGCCCGCCTTCCACGCCGCGGCGTCGCCCGGCTTGAGCACGGTTTCGCCGCCGTCCTCGCGAAGCACCACTTCTCCCTCAAGCACATAGACGAATTCGTCCTCGTTCTCGTGCCAGTGGCGCTGCGACGAGGCCGCGCCAGGCTTCAGCGTGCAGAGATTGACGCCGAATTGCGCAAGACCGGCCGCCCGGCCGAGCCGTTTGCGCGCGCGGCCCTCGACCGCCTTGTCGAAGGGCGAAGGGTAGCCGGTGGAAGTATCGAGCGGGATCGTGTCGATGTCGATCTTCGGCATGTGTGCGCTCGTCACACGCGCTCGATGATCGTCGCCGTGCCCATGCCGGCGCCGATGCAAAGCGTGACAAGCGCCGTTTCCTTGTTCGTGCGCTCCAGCTCGTCCAGCACCGTGCCGAGAATCATCGCGCCGGTCGCGCCCAAGGGATGGCCCATCGCGATCGCGCCGCCGTTCACGTTGATCTTGTTCTTGTCGATCTTGAAATACTGCATGTAGCGCAGGACGACCGCAGCGAAAGCTTCATTCAGCTCGAACAAATCGATGTCGGAGATTTTCATTCCCGCTTTTTTCAAGACGCGCTCGGTGACGTCGACCGGGCCCGTGAGCATCAGCGCGAGATCGGAGCCGATCGAGGCGAAGTGGCGGATTTTCGCGCGCGGCTTCCTGCCGAGCGCCTTGCCGCCTTCCTTCGAGCCAATCAGCACGGCCGCAGCGCCGTCGACGATGCCGGAGGAATTGCCGGCGTGGTGGACGTGATTGATGCGCTCGACTTCGGGATGCGCCTGGATGCCGACCGCGTCGAAGCCGCCGAGCTCGCCCATCTGCACGAATGAGGGCTTCAGGCTCGCCAGCGACTGCATGTTGGTCGAAGGCCGCATGTGCTCGTCATGATCGAGGATCGGCAGGCCGTTTACGTCGGAAACCGCGATCACCGAATTTGCGAAGCGCTTTTCTTTCCAGGCCTGCGCCGCGCGCTGCTGGCTCATCACCGCATATTCGTCCACATCATCGCGGGAGAATCCGTACTTTGTCGCAATGAGATCGGCGGAAACGCCCTGCGGCATGAAATAGGATTTGATCGCGACCGATGGATCCATCGGCCAGGCGCCGCCCGACGCGCCGATGCCGACGCGCGACATGGATTCCACACCGCCGCCGATGGTGATCTCCTTCTGGCCGGACATAACCTCGGCCGCGGCGAAATTCACGGCCTCCAGCCCCGACGCGCAGAAGCGGTTGATCTGGATGCCCGGTACCTCCTTGCCGAAATCCGCGGCTATCGCGGCCGCGCGCGCGATATCGCCGCCCGCTTCGCCCACCGGATCGACGCAGCCGAGCACGACATCCTCAATGAGCTTCGGCTCGAACTTGTTCCGCTCCTTCAGCGCGACAAGCGCCTGGCGCGCGAGTTCGACCGAGGTGCATTCATGCAGCGAGCCATCCGCCTTGCCGCGCCCGCGCGGCGTACGGACGTGATCGAAGATGAAGGCCTCGCGCGCGCCGCTCGACCGGGCTGGCTTCGCTTTTGTTACCATTTTGATCTTCCGCGCCGGCTTTGCCCGTTTTGCCTTGGCGGATTTTTTCGGTTTTCGTTTTGCCATTTCAGATTCCCTAGGATCGCTCGGCGAGACGCTGCGCGACGATTTCACTTGCGCGCTCAAGTTCGGCGATGGCGGTGTCAATATCGCGGCGCTGGTTCTTCAGGCGCTCAATCTGCTCCTGAAACCGCTTCGCCGCGACCCTCAATTGTGTCGCCTGCCCGTCACCAAGGTCGTACAGATCGAGCATGGCGCGGATTTCCTCGAGCGAGAAACCAACCTTCTTGCCCAACAGCACAAGCTTCAGGCGCGCGCGGTCGCGGCGGCTGTAGATGCGGTCCTGCCCTTCGCGGCGGGGCGCCAAGAGCTCACATTCTTCGTAAAAGCGCAGCGTGCGCGCCGTTACGCCGAATTCGCGGGCAAGATCGCGAATGCGAAACGTTTCTTTTGTCTGATCGCCGCTCGCATGTTCAGGGTCGAAGCCCGAGGCAAGATCGGAACGTACGGGACCGCGCCGACTGCCTGCCGAATCCATGTTTCCGCGCATGGGGGCACCTCACAGAAAGAAGGCTACGCGCAGCTTACGTTAACGTCAATCTCCTCTCTTGAACGCTGACTGCGGCTGCCTTTCCTGCTCCGGACTGAAGGCAAATTAACCGCATATTTACTATAAAAATGAAAGGGTTGGACCGGAGTGCATAGTTTCGGAGTCACGCCGCAAGAGACGGCATCTCGCACTCCCTGATGGGTCCCTTCATGAGTAACAATGTCCCCTGGAGCATCAATGCGGTCGAAGCCCAGACTTGGGACACCGCACGCGAAGCCGCGCGCAGCTCCGGGCTCTCCGTCGGCGAATGGCTGGAGGCCGCGATCCGCGGCAGCGCGGGCGAGCGCGAATTTTCCCGCGGGCCAAACCGCACGGACAGCCGGTTGCAAAACCAGCTCGACGACATTTCCGACCGGCTCGACCGCTTGATGGAACGCGATCATCCGCGCGCCGGCAGCGGCTCGCGGCAGGAGGCCTCGATCATCAATTCGATCGACGGTCTCACCGACCGTATCGACGCCTTGATTGGAGAAATCCGCGCGGAGGACCACGGCGCGCCCTATCAGATCAAGACCGCGATCGACCGGCTCGACAGCCGGCTGGAATCGCTGTTCACGCAGAGCCGGAGCACGACCTCGCGCGAGCCCGATATCGAGCGCAGGCTTTCCGAGCTCGCTCGCCAGATCGAAACCATGGATCGCCGGATCGCGCAGGAGAATGCGCGCTACGTCGCCTCTCCGCGCACTGCGCCCTCCATCGCGGAGCTTGACGCGGCGATCGCCGAAATCACCGTGCGGCAGGCAGCGCTTTCCGACGGAGCGCATAGCCGCGATCTCGACCGGCGGCTCGCCGCGATCGACGAGCGCTTCGGCTTCACGCCAAGCTCGAACGCACTCCTCGGCATCGAGCAGCAGATCAAATCGCTTGCCGACGAGATGCAGGCGCTTCGCCGCGCGAGCGCTCATGCCGACGCGGTCGATCAGCTTCGCCGCGAAGTGAGCGATCTTGCGCGCATGCTGGGCGACCTCACACCGCGGCGCTCGATCGACGCACTCGAGCGTACGGTCGCGGGACTTGCACGCCGGATCGATCGCACCCCATTCTCCGAGCGGCGCGAGGATAACGGCCAGATCGTCCATGCCCTTCAGGAAATTCATCGTTCGCTCGCCGAGGTGAAACCCGCCGAAAGCTTCTCGGCGGTCGAGCGCGACTTGAAAACGCTTTCGGAAAAACTCGACAGCTTAAGCGAGCGCGGCATCGACAGCACGACAGTGGGCCGCCTACAAGCGCAGACTTCGGAAATTCGCGAGCTTTTGTCGAACGCGCTTCCGGGCGATGCGCTCAAGACGCTGGTCGATCAGATCGAAAGCCTGATGCACCGGATCGAAGCGCCTTCGCCGAACGAAGGCGCCCTGATGGATGTTGTATCGTCGCTCGAGCGTCGAATCGACAGTTTCGCCGAGCGCGTGGAGGCCGCGAGCCGCCAGCCCGCGGCATCGCCCCTGCTCGACGAGATCAAGGGACGGCTCGAACAGATCGAAAGCGCGCTCGCGCGCGGCGACCGCGGCGCCCCCGGCGGACTGGAATCTACGATGCAAAGCTTGCTCGCCAAGCTCGACGCTGCGGAATCGCGCCTCTCCGCGCTCGGCACGATCGAGCACAGCATGAACGATCTATTCGGGCAGATGAAGGAAATCCGCGCGAATGCGATGGATGTCGTCGAGCGCGCGAGCAAGATGTCCGCCGAACCGATGCCTCCGCGAGTCGAACCGCGCGAGCCCGCGCCGCTCACCCGCGTCGAGGCGAAGCCCCTGACCGCTACGCGCGACGACGGACCGCCTCCCCCGGTCATGCGCGGGCCAAGGAACGAGCCGCGCTCGATCGCGCTCGATCCTGAAACCTCGACCGTGACTTCCAGCAGCGAGGGGGATTATCCGCTCGAGCCGGGCTCGGGCCTTCCGCGTAATCGGCCGACGCAGAACGCGGTTGAACGCGTCGCGCTTTCGGAAGCTGCGCTCGGCGGCATGCCGATGCGGCCGGCGGATCATTCTTCCACCGCCGACTACATCGCGGCCGCCCGCCGCGCGGCGCAAGCCGCAGCGGCAAAACAGCCGGAGCCTGAAGCAGCGAATACAAAACAGAAAAAGGCCGCGAGCGGCGGCAGCCGCCGGACATTGATGCTCGCCGCCTTGTTCGTGGTGATCGCGTTCGGCGCCGTTCGCTACACCAATCTCGGCGATATGATCCCGTTCATCCATTCCGGCGAGCGGCCGCAGCCGGAGCCGCTGATAAAGCCGAAGCCTCCGATGGCCGAAAACCGGGAGCGGAGTGAAATTCCGGCGGACGACGAACCGCAGGATGCCGCTTCGACGGAAGAGCCGGCCAAGACAGGGCCGGAAAAGCACTCGGGCTTGCCTGCCGCGGGCGAGATCAATCTTACGAACAACGCGGCCGTGAAAATGGTCGCGCCGAATCTGACCGCAAGCCTGCTTTCGGCCGAAATCGATCCGGTGACAACGGGATCGGTGCAAACCGCGAAAGAAACCTCGGCACCGGCGGGCAACAAAGCGATCGCGCCCACACCTGCCGCCTCCGAGAAGCGGGCCGAACTGCCCCTCTCCATCGGTGCGACGGGACTCCGGATGGCCGCGCTTGCGGGCGATCCGGCTGCGGCGTACGAGATTGGCGCACGCTGGTTCGAAGGCCGTGGCGTCGCCGCGAATACCGCCGAAGCAAAAAAATGGTTCGAGGCCGCCTACGCCGAAGGCTCGCTACCCGCAGCTTACCGCCTCGGTAATATTTACGAGAAGGGCTTCGGCACGCCGAAGGACCTCGCCGAGGCACGGCGCTACTACACGATCGCCGCCGAAGGCGGAAACGTGAAGGCGATGCATAACCTCGCGGTCCTCGCCGCCGAAGGGGGCGACGGCAAACCCGATTACAAGCTCGCCGCCCGCTGGTTCAGGGTGGCCGCCGATCACGATGTGCGCGACAGCCAGTTCAATCTCGGTGTGCTGTACGCACGCGGCTATGGGGTGGAGAAGAACCTCGCCGAATCCTACCGCTGGTTCGCGCTCGCGGGCGCCCATGGCGACGCCGATGCCATCAAAAAGCGCGACGATGTCGCCAAGCACCTCGATCCGCAGGCGCTCGCGACCGTGAAGGATGCCGTCCAGGGCTGGAAGCCGGTACCTGCGGACGAAGCCGCAAACGAGGTGAAGCCGCGGCCGGAATGGGAAAAAGCCGTGACGCCGCCCACAACGCGAAAAAAGACGGCGAAACGATAACCTTCTTGTACAACTTCGATTGACAAGAAGGCCGCGCGGCAGTTCATACGAGCGAACGCCGCGTCTAACGCGTCGCTCAACCAAGTCCCGGACGGCCGCTGTGCCCATCTACCTTCCGATTGCCGACCTCCCGGTCAATATTTTCCTCATTCTCGGACTTGGTGCGTCTGTCGGGTTCATTTCGGGCATGTTCGGTGTCGGCGGCGGCTTCCTGATGACGCCGCTCCTGATTTTGATCGGCATTCCCCCCGCCATTGCCGTTTCGACCGTTCCGACCCATATGGCCGCGTCGTCGTTCTCCGGTACTCTTTCCTATTGGCGGAAAAAACTCGTCGACCGCAGCCTCGCCCTCGTTCTACTCGGCGGTAGCTTGGTTGGCACTTGGGTCGGCGTCTGGTTCTTCTCGCTGTTGCGGCAGATGGGTCAACTCGATCTGTTCATTTCGGTCGCCTACATCATTCTGCTTACATTTGTGGGCGTGATGCTCTCGGTGGAAAGCTTTCGCGCCATCATCCGCGCGTGGCGCGGCACGCCGCCGGTCCTTCGCCGCCCCGGAACTCACGCCTGGTTTCACGGCCTGCCGCTGAAAATGCGCTTTCGCGAGTCGCGAATCTACGTCTCCTCGATTCCAGTCGTCGTAATCGGTTTCTCGATCGGCTTCTTGGGCGCGATCCTCGGCGTCGGCGGCGGATTTCTGCTGGTTCCGGCGCTTATCTATCTGTTGCGGGTGCCGACAACGGTTTCGGTCGCAAGCTCGATGTTCATCACGCTGTTGACGATGTTGCTCGCGACCATCTTGCAGGCGGCACAAAACCATACGGTAGACGCCGTGCTCGGCTTTACGCTCATGGCCGGCGGTGTGATGGGCGCTCAATTTGGCACTCGCGCTGGACAAGCGATCCGCGCCGAACAGTTGCGCCTCTTGCTCGGTCTTCTGATCCTGGGTGTCGCCGCGCGCGTCGCATCCGACCTCATTCATACGCCGGCGGAGCTGTTCTCCGTCATCGCCCGGGAGGCCCTGAAGTGAACCGCCCGGCTACGAAAGCAGCTTTTACGGCTCTGCTCGTAACGGGCCTCCTCTCGTTCGCCGCTCCACCTGTCGCGGCGCAAAAGCTCGTCACTTCGATTTCGACACATCGCGTTCTTATCAATTCGAGCTTTACCGGCGCGGAGCTCGTGCTGTTCGGCACAATTGAAGACGCGCCAAATGCACAGATCGGAAAATATGACATCGTCATCACGGTGCGTGGACCGGCCCGTTCTTACATCACGCGCGAAAAGGCCCGGATACTAGGCCTCTGGGTGAATGCCGCGTCGCGCGAATTCACGCGCGTGCCCTCTTACCTCGCGGTCCTGACCAATCGGCCGCCGGTCGAAATGGGCCCGCCGGATTTCTTGCACAAAAACCGCATCGGGCTTTCGAATCATATTTTCGCGCAACAGATCGGCCCGGATATCGCCGACGTGACGCATGACGACCCGTTCCGAAACGCGTTCCTGCGCGTGAAGGCGGACGAAGGAGCCTACATCACCAATCCAACCGGGGTGACTTTCATCACGCCGAGACTGTTTCGCGCATCGGTACCGATTCTCGGCACGGCGCTCACCGGCAATTACGAAGTCGAAACACTTCTACTCGCGAATAGCGCGGTGCTCGCCAAGCAGCAAACGGCGTTCGAAGTGGTCAAAACAGGCTTCGAGGCTTTCATCGCGATGGAATCCCGCCGGCACAGCCTCTATTACGGTTTTGCCGTCGCCTTGCTCGCGATCGTGGCGGGAATTATCGCAAATCTCCTGTTCCGGCGAGAATAGTCATCCGCGCCGTCGGAGCACCGCGAGCAATCCTTCGACCGGAATATTTCTCTCGCGACGGGCCGAGACTTTTTCCAGAAGCAATATTTCGAGCGCGGCCGATTGCGCCGCCGCGCGCAGATGCGGCTCGCCGTGCGCGAAGCGAAGCGTGCCGCCGAGCACCGCGCCGTCGCCGTCGTGAGTCTCAACCGTGAAGGCGAAATAGCCCGCAGGCGAAAGTTTTACTGCGACGGCCGTAAAAATCGGCTTGAGATCGGGAAGATAAACGAACACGTCGGCGGCCACGATAAGATCGAATGGCTCCGCTTCCGCCGCAAAAGATTCCAGGAGATCGCCTACGGCAAGGCGGTTGTAAATTTTCTTCCGCTCGGCGACCTCGATCATCTTCTTCGATAAATCGACACCGACAAGCTCGTCCGCGCGGTCGCGGATCGCTTCGCCCATCAGACCCGTGCCGCAGCCGAGATCGAACACACGCGCGAAACGGCGCTCTCCGGCGGTGCGGTCAAGCGCCGCGCGCAAGAGCGCGGGCGCGTTGTAGTGCAGCGATTCGACGAGTTCACGATCGAAGCGCGCCGCGTACTGATCGAACAGCGTCCGCACATAGGCGGAAGACATGGCACGTGCAGTGCTTCGCTCGCCGAGCCTTGCAAGCCGCAGGCCCGCACCGAGACGGTCATCGGGATCAAGTGCGAGAACGCGGCGAAAGGACTTCGCCGCCGCTTCCTTGTCTCCGATTTCCTCCTGCGTCTCGCCAAGAAGAAACCACCCGGCAATAAAACCCGGCGCATGAGCGAGTGTTTCCGAAAGCAGCTCTGCCGCTGCATTCGCCTCTCCTCGTTCGATCAGACCGCGCGCCCAAGCGTGGCGCCGGTCGAGCGTCGGGTCGCCGGACGAAAGAAAAAGGGCCGAAAGCGGGCTCATTTCCGTCTGCTTAGATTTGAATGAATCCGGCCTTCGGCCGCCCCTCGGAAGAAAGACAGAAAAAATGCCTTTATTGCGCTTGCGGTCAAGCCTCGCCCACCCCGTTTGGGCATGCTAAATCGCGGGCAGCGGATGGAGGAAGAACATGTCCGACAATGCCATCGACCGTTTCTTCGGCGGCTCGCCCCTTTGGGTGATCGTACGCTTGATCCTGCTGTCGATCGTGATCGGCGTGCTCTTGACCGCCTTCGGCTTCGATCCGTGGAATTTGATCCCGAGCATCCAGCGGCTGATCCGCAAGATCTGGAACCTCGGCTGGGATGCGATCGACTCCGTGTGGCGCTATTTCGTACTCGGCGCGATTATCGTTTTCCCGATCTGGTTCATTGCGCGGCTCGTGCGCTCGCGCAGCGAAGGGTCGCATTAACGCGCCTCCGTTCCCACCGCGTCCAGAATCGACTTGAAGCCGTGTCGATCCAGGCGGCGGCGCAGACCTGATTTGATTTTCGAGACAAGCCCAAAGCCTTTGTAGACGAGGCCAGTATAAAGCTGCACGAGCGTCGCGCCTGCGGTGATCTTCGCCCAGGCAGCCTCCGCGCTGTCGACGCCGCCGACGCCGACGAGCGGAAGCTCCTTGCCGACGCGGCGATACGTCTCCTTCAGCATGAAGGTCGAGAGCGAAAAGAGCGGCTTCCCCGAAAGCCCGCCGCTTTCCTTCGCATGCGGGTCGCGCAGGAGCGCGGGGCGCGAGAGCGTCGTGTTGGAGATGACGAGCGCATCGACCGCGCGCCGCATCGCCGTTTTCACCACGTCGTCGAGCTCATCGAGCGAGAGATCCGGCGAGATTTTCAGAAAGACAGGTTTTTTCCCGTACTTTTCGGCCGCCTTGTCGCGCGCTTCCAGAACGCGCGCGAGGAGATCGTCGAGCGCCTCCGCCGCCTGCAGATCGCGCAAGCCCGGTGTATTGGGCGAGGAAATATTGACGACAAAATAATGCGCCACGTCCGCGAAGGTTTTGATTCCCTTCACATAGTCGGCGGCGCGATCCTTGGAATCCTTGTTTGCGCCCACATTGACGCCAACAATGCCTGGGCGGCGCGAGCGCGCGGCAAGCCGCGTATGCGCGCTCGCAAAGCCGCCATTGTTGAAGCCGAGCCGGTTGATAACTCCTTCACTGGACGGCAGGCGGAAAAGCCGCGGCCGGGGATTGCCAGCCTGGGGCTTCGGCGTGACGGTTCCGATTTCCGCGAAGCCAAAGCCGAGGCCCAGCACGGCGTCCGGCACGTCCGCGTTCTTGTCGAAGCCCGCCGCAATTCCGAGCGGGTTCGGGAAATCGAGCCCGAAGGCGGAGACAGCAAGGCGCGGGTCGTCGCGTCCGACCGTGACCGAGGGGAAGAGCTTCAGCGCGTTGAGCGCAAGCCGGTGCGCTTCCTCGGGGTCGATCAGCCCGGTGAACGGGCGCGCTAGATCAAGAAGACGGATCAAAGGGATACCGCAGGAATGGCGTGATTACTGGGTTCTTTCCGCTATCGGCCACAGCGGAGCGCCGGACGCAACCGAAAAATCGCCCGCGTCGAATAAACGCTGGACGCGGGGGCTAACAGGTGGTTATTCCTAACCCACGCACAACATAAAAAGGGAGCGATTCGTGGCGACTATGCTGACCCATCCCCAGGTTTGGGGCGCCATCGACCGCCTCGCGGCGCGTTACGGCTATTCACCTTCGGGCCTCGCAAAAAAGGCGGGCCTGGACCCCACCAGCTTCAACAAATCGAAGCGGATCACGCCAGAGGGCCGCCCGCGATGGCCTTCAACCGAGTCGGTCGCGAAGATTTTGCAGGCGACCGGCGCCACGATCGACGAGTTCATTTCGCTGCTCACGAAAAAGGAACGCAAACCGAAACGGCCGGTGCCGCTGATCGGCTTCGCGGAGGCGGGCGCCGGCGGTTATTTCGACGACGGCGGCTTTCCCGTCGGCGGCGGCTGGGACGAGATCATGTTTCCGAATGTCGACGACGATAACGCCTATGCGCTCGAGGTCTCGGGCAACTCCATGGAGCCCTTGTTCCGCAAGGGCGACATTCTCGTCGTCTCGCCGAACGCGCAGATCCGCAAAGGTGACCGTGTCGTCGTGAAAACCAAGAATGGCGAAGTGTTGGCGAAGGAACTGAAGCGCAAGAACGCTAAGGTCGTGGAACTCGCCTCGCTCAATCCCTCGCACAAGGACCGGACGATTCCGGCATCAGACATTCTCTGGATCGCGCGGATCGTGTGGGCGAGCCAGTAATCGGCGCCTCTCAGTCGTCATGGCCGGGCTTGTCCCGGCCATCCACGCCTTACTACTTCGATGCCGTAAAGACCGGATGCCTGGCACAAGGCCGGGTATGACAGAAATTGAATTACTCGCGAGCGGCTTACGCGCTCCGCGCCAGCGCCCCGTCGATCATCGCCACCGCGTTTTTCACGCCATAGACTGCGACGAAGGAGCCGAAACGCGGCCCCTTCTCCTGCCCCAAAAGCACCTGGTAGAGCATGTTGAACCAGTCGAGCGAGACGCCCGGCTTTCCGTCCTTCGCCTTTTTCTTCGGATCGAGAAACGGTTCGCGGCGGCCGATCTCGTAAACGACATCCTGAATCTGCTCGGCTGTCGCGTTTTCGGGCAGTTCGTCGAGGGCGTCGCGCAGGTCGAGAAGCGCCGCGCGCTCGGAGTCCGTCGGCTGGCGGAACTGTTTCGCCGGCAGCACGAAATCGTGGAAATAGCGGATCGCGTATTCCACGAGCGCGTTCAGTTTCGGATGCGTCTGCGGCGTCACACCAGGCCGGTAGCGGCCGATGAAACCCCATAAGGTCTCAGCGTTTTCCGCGTTCGATGAGGAAACGAGGGTAAGCAGCATCTGAAACGAGACCGGCATATCGATTTTCGGCGGATTGCCGGAATGAATGTGCCAGACAGGATTGGCGAGGCGCTGCTTCCAGTCCTGCCGCTGATAGGCGTCGATGAACTGCTGATATTCGTCAACGTTCCGCGGGATCACGTCGAAGTGCAGGCGCTTGGCAGCCTTCGGCTCACGATACATAAAAAGCGAAAGCGATTCGGGCGACGCATAGCGCAACCATTCCTCGATCGTGAGGCCGTTTCCCTTCGACTTGGAAATCTTCTGGCCTTTTTCGTCGAGAAAAAGCTCGTAATTGAAGCCCTCCGGGGGCTGGCCGCCGAGCGCGCGGCAGATTTCGCTCGAAAGCTTCACCGAGTCGATCAGATCTTTCCCCGCCATCTCATAATCGACGCCGAGCGCAACCCAGCGCATCGCCCAGTCCGGTTTCCATTGCAGCTTGCAGCGCCCGCCGGTGACAAGCGTAGTGACGGGCTCTTTCGTATCCGGATGCTCATAGGTAATCGTGCCCGCTTTCGGGTCGTGCGAAATCACCGGCACTTGCAGGACGACGCCCGTCTTCGGGTCGACCGGCAGGAACGGCGAATAGGTCTGTGCGCGCTCTTCGCGGAGCGACGGCAGCATGATGTTCATGACCTTGTCGAAACGCTCCAGCATCAGGAGCAGCGTCTTGTCGAAGCGGCCGGACCTGTAGCACTCGGTCGAGGACATAAACTCGTAGTCGAACCCGAAATGATCGAGAAAGGCGCGCAGCCGCGCGTTGTTGTGCTCGCCGAAGCTATTGTGCGTGCCGAACGGGTCCGGCACCTGCGTGAGCGGCTTGCCGAGGTGCTGCGCAAGCATTTCCTGTTTCGGCACGTTGTCCGGCACTTTGCGCAGACCGTCCATGTCGTCGGAGAAGGCAATCAGCCGCGTCTTGATCTTGTCGCCGGTGAGCACACGGAAGGCGTGGCGCACCATCGTCGTGCGCGCGACCTCGCCGAAGGTACCGAGATGCGGCAGGCCCGAGGGACCGTAGCCGGTCTCGAAAATCACTTCGTCCTTTGGCTTTTTCTTCAGGCGCGCGACGACCTTACGAGCTTCTTCGAACGGCCAAGCGGCGGACTTCTCCGCCATTTCCCTCAAATCCTGCGCGAGCGCAGCAGCGTCGGACATTGCGATCTCTCTGTTTTTCCGCACTCAATAGAAGCTGATGGGGAAATAGCGCAAGTAGAGATCGGTATAAGTTCCTTTCTCCCACAGCTTGAAAAGCGCGTAATTGAGCGCGCGGCGAAGCGTTTCGTTGCCGCGTTTCACGGCGATCCCGACGCCCTCGCCGAAATAGCGGCTCTCGGTGAATGGGCCGCCGCGAAAGACGCAGCAGTTTCCGGAACCCGCGCCGTTCAGCCAGAAGGCGATCGTAATGCCGTCACCAAAATAAAGATCGGTCTCGGCGCGCTTCAGCGCCGCGAGCGCCGTTTCGATATTCGGATAGCTCTTGATGGTCATTTCGGGAAAAAAGTCGCGCAAATAAGCTTCATGCGCGCTGCCGGCGACGACAGCGACCTTGCGGCCCGAAAGCGACTCCGGTGTGATCTGGTCCAGGAGCACTTCCTTGCGCGCGACGAAGCGCGCGGGCGTCCGATAATAGCGATCGGTGAAGTCTGCGCGCTCGCGGTTCTGCGGGGTGATCGCGATCGAGGCGATCGCCGCATCGCCGAGATTTTTGTCGAGCGCATCCAGGAGCGTATTGAAGCGGCGCACCTGGATTGTGCATGTTGCGCCAAGCTCGTTGCAGAGCGCACGCGCGAGATCGACGTTGAAGCCTGAGACCTGGCCGTTGGGGCCCTTGAAGTTGAAGGGAGGATAGTCGTCCTCGGTCAGAAACCGGATCACGCCCATGCGCGAAGTGTCCGGTTTTTCCGGCCGGTGCTTTGGATCCCAGAAGCCGGGAACGAAAACACTCGAATCCTTGATCTGCGCGCTAACATCGCCGGACGCGAGGCTCGCGCCCAAAAACAGCGCAAGCGCACCCAATGCCCGCCATCGGGCGCTAAAAAGCCGATTCATCCCGCGTTATTCCATGTTGCGGCGCGCATTTCACCGCAAGCCGCGAATTTGTAAATATGGCAGGGCTACGCGTTTACGGCGGGGGCGTGGGTGTGGGTATGTGGGCGTTTCGGTCGCCGGAAGGCGGGGTTGCCGGCGGCCAAAAAAGGGCTTTTCGCGATGATCCGCGATCCGAGCCCTTTTCTACGGCCGCGCCTCGCAGCCCGAGCAAACTCCCCTTCGAGCTTGCTGCCGTGCGGCACCTTGTCGACCCGGCCATACTGGATGCCGTGGCCGCGCGCGCCGAAGCGCTCGGCGTCGGCGGCGACGAAGTGCTGCGGACGCACGGCATTCTGTCGTCCGACCAGATCGCGCAAACCCTTGCGAACAGACTCGGCCTCGTATTCGATCCGCTTGAAAACGTCACGCGAACCTCAATATCGGCGTTGCAAGGAGCGACTACGGGCATTTTGCGGCGCGGACCGGCTCAAGGGGCCGGCATTTTCACTCTCGCGCCGCGCGGCATGAGAATTCGCGCCCTTGCCGCGGCCATCGACAGAAATCCGGCGCTCAGGATTATCCTTCGGCTCACTTCGCCGGAACGCATGGACGCTTACATCCGTCACACGGGAGCGGAGGAACTAGCCCACGAGGCGGCATTCGGCCTGCACGACTGGCGGCCCGATCTTTCGGCGGCTTCGCGTGGAAAATCCGGATTGCGCAGGCTTGTACTTTTAACCGCGGTGTTCTGCGCGCTCACAGGTTATCTTTTTCCGCACGAATCGCTTGTCGCTGCGGAATTCATTCTTGGGGCCGCTTTTCTAACCTGGATCGGATTGCGGCTGCACGCTTGCCAGATTCGGCGAGAGCCGCAGCGGCGGCTGGATCTGCCCGATAAGGCGCTTCCTTACTATACCATTGTTGTTGCGCTTTATCGTGAGACGCGAGTGGTCGAACAACTCGTAGAAGCATTGAAACGCCTCGATTACCCGCCGGAAAAGCTCGACATCAAACTCGTATGCGAACGCGATGACGGCGCTACTGTCACGGCGCTTCAAGCGCTCCGCCTCGATCCCCGATTTGAGATCATACTTGCGCCGGAATCGGGCCCGCGCACCAAGCCGAAGGCACTCGCGGCGGCCCTCCCCTTCGCACGCGGAAACTATCTCGTGGTCTATGACGCGGAGGACGTGCCCGAACCGGATCAGCTCAAGCAAGCGCTCGCCGCTTATCACTATGGGCCGAAAAATCTCGCCTGCGTGCAGGCGCGGCTCGCCATCGATAATATAGCCGACAACTGGCTGACGCGGCACTTCGCTGCCGAATATGCGGGATTATTTGACGTCTTTCTGCCTGCGCTCGCCGGCTTACGGCTGCCGCTCCCTCTCGGCGGCTCGTCGAACCATTTTCGCACCGACATCCTGCGAAAGGTAGGCGGATGGGACCCCTATAACGTCACCGAGGACGCCGATCTCGGCATGAGACTCGCGCGCTTTGGCTATCTATCGGGCGTGATCGATTCTACGACCTACGAAGAGGCGCCCGGACGTCTCGGCGCGTGGCTCAGGCAAAGAACCCGCTGGTTCAAGGGCTGGCTGCGCCCTGTCAACTGCGCGATATTTTTATTATTAATCAGTATCTTAGTACAAAATTTCGCAAAGCGATGGCGCAAATCGCAACGGTATCGCAACATTAGGTTTGCTTCTGTGGCTTAGGGAATGCCGGTTAGCGAATCCATTTTCGCCGGGGGCGGAGGCTGTTTTGGACAGCACAGTACGTAGACGGGGCATATTTCTCAGGCGGCTTACCGACTCAGATTTGGGTTTGTTTGCTGCATGTAGGCCTCATGTTGCAAGCAAGCAGCGCGCAATAAATATCAACGCTCCCATAGCAGAAGCGATCTTACCGCGAGACGCACGCCGCCAAGGAGAGGCGACAATAGCCACTCGCTATTGTCGCAATGGAGTCATTGTGGAGCGGCCTCTTCGGCTCACGGAAAAAAATTGGCGACTCGGTGGACCAAAGATTGAGGGTGACCGTTTTGGAATTTTAAAAGCTGGTGACTGGTTTCTTGCAGAGTACGAGGTCAGCATAGATCGGAAGATTTCTCTTATCTGGCAAGCCGTGAGCAATGCTGACCAGCCCGCGTTATGGAAGCAGATTGACGAGATGTTTGGTTCGAAACTCGTCAATGGAATGATTCATCTGTCTGAGACGCATCCCGACTACGATTTGCTCGATATCGTTATGTTTGTCGAAAGCGGCGGCGACAACCAAATTGCAGACATTACGCCCCCTCCGAGGGAAGCGCCGAGGATTGTTCCGTCGGAGGTGCCAGTAATTCAAGATAACATAGATCGTCCTCCTCCGCTCTTCCCCCAAAAAGCGGAGCCAGCAGAACGAAAAACAAAAACTACCCGTGAAAGAATACGCGAGCCTCACATCCTCGCCGAAATGATTCAGACGGCGAGTCAATTAAGTGCAGGGGTTCAACTTGAGTTTTTCGAAGTAGTAGCGCGTTTAGCCGAAGAGCTTCGTGCAGTTCTACGTGCAGCTAAATTAATACGAGAAATTCCGTTCGATCATAAAGCTTTTTGGCCATTGATGCGCGGGAAGTCCGTGGCATCAATTGATGGCGGAATGGCTAATATCCAAACGCTGGGCTCCGCTCCCATAGCAATTCGCGTGGGTGTATTTCACGTAACTCCTGGAGTTGAAGGCGACGAACGAGAGGATTTCCGTGTCGTTACCCAGCTTGTAGATGAGCTATATGCCGAAGCTCCAGCTGGCGTTTACGCAGGCTGGTTTCGCGATCGTAGCGCCCTGCGGGATGCTGCAAGAATTGCGACAGAAACAGCAGCCGCTGTAGCAGTCTTAGAACAAGAACCCAAACCGAAATTTTTATTGCTGCATGGAGCGCTGGTAAACCCTGCATCTCGCTACAGCGATGAAACAGCGGATCACGGGCAGATCATTGCGGAATGGCCCGCATTTAATCCCTCGGCACTGCGTATGCTTCTGCCAAATGAAAAGGCGCTTCCCGAAGGCCAGAATGCCAAGTTTATCCCTGTTTACAGGAGGCAATTACAAGAGCTTTGGGAATCCGATGTGGCGATTTGCGGAGTCGTAGAGCGGCCAGGCGCCACTACCTCAGTTACGCGAGAACTTGTCTTGGCGTTACCGGACGACGCGATCGCGACGCATATTTCTTTACCGCCAAGCCAGTGGAAAAGGGAATTTCTGACCGCCGCCGAAACGTTTGGGATTACCGATCGCTTATTGATGCACTGTGTCCTATTCGAAAATGAGACCACGGTTCCAATCGCCGTGGATCGAAATGAAGAACACAAGGCCCCGGCTCACTGGCGTTCTGTTATTAGAACATTCCCCAAGCCATATGTCGCATTCATGCTTCCGTCGGATCGTGCTCCCCCACTCCGCTGGGAGATATTCGACCGCGGATTAGAGCAATTTGAAGAATTTGCCTCGCTTCTTCTCCACTCATCCAAGTTGCTTCCGGGCTACGCTTTCCCGGTAGGCCTCGACATCGTCGACAAGTTCGCAAAGGTGCCAAACTGGATGGGGAAACCTATCTCGGCACGCTTAGCGGCAGAAGTGTTACGTCGCGCGATGGAGTCGGGGGATGCAAGTGTTTCCAACGCTGTCAGAAAGTTACTCACATCATCAAGGCGCGAATGGTTTTTACGACCTAAAGCTTAACGAGGAGAGCTCGGATGGATGCCCCGGTCACACAGTCGCAAGTTACTACTCAATGGAAATCTATTGGTACGGTGGTGGGGACGACCGGTACCGCAGAGTTTACATTCGTGCTGAGTGCTTGGCAGGCGACACTGGGAGACGTGGTAGCCGTTCATACGGAAATCCCGGTACAAGGAACGAGCGGCCGCCGGGAGATTTGTGTCTGGGCAAGAGTAGTCGAAATTTCGCGATTCAATCCATTTTTTCCGTATGAAGCGGGCCAAGAAATCGCTAACGCAGGCGTAGCCTTGGTCGACACTGTTCTATCGAACTCACGTGATCAGCTCGAAGCCCGTGCTTTGATATTAGGCGCAAGTGAAGTTGATGAATTTAGTGCGCTTCGTCCCCTAACGTACCCTGTTAAGCCGGCGAGCCACGTCTACTACCCACCGGCAAACGCAGTGAAGGCTCTTCTCGTCGGACAGCTTCGTCAGGAAACAGCGCTCAAGGTCGGCACGTTAATCGCACGCAGCGATGTCGATGTGCATATTTCCGGAGATAAACTTGCTTCGCGTCACATGGCTATTCTGGCCATGACTGGCGGAGGAAAAACGGTCTCTGCGCGTCGAATTATCCGAGAACTCGCGCGGCTCCATTATCCAATGCTGATCCTGGACCCCCATGGGGATTACATCGGTTTATGGAAATGTCAGGATTTTTTGCACGAAAGTAAAGTTAAGTTGTTCTATCCATCCGTCACCCTCGTTAGCGATGGTGAAGACGTTATTTTTCAACTCATCAGCCAGATGACTGCGGGAATGACCGAGCCACAGAATGAATTTTTGTCAGGGCTCGTTGCAGCAAATCCGTGCGATGATGGCGATACGGCGCTGGAGTATATTCGCGGCCTACTTGAGGACGTGGATACATTTACTCCGCCAGGAGGACGCAATGTCCATCCGGGAACTCGTGGAGCTATCCGCCGCGCGCTAAGGATAGTCATGACGCGCCTAGAACGGATGGAAAAATCCAATGCGCGCATGCGTGAAACACTAAGTGGATTTGAGTTTTCCGCTCTTCCTAACGCAAAAGCCCAGCCGGACGAAATTGTAAGACCGGGTCAAATATCAGTGATCTATCTCGGAGGTTATGATCATATCACTCAATGCTCAATCGCAGCCATCACACTAGAGACGCTTTTCGAGCACCGCGCAAACCTTTCCGAGAAAATCCCTCCGTTTCAAACCGTCATTGAGGAAGCTCATACATTTATTCCTTCCGCGCGTGAGGGCACCGCAGATGCGGTATCGTTACCGATAGTTCGGCGCATGATTACGGAAGGACGAAAGTTTGGAACTGGACTGCTGCTAATTTCACAAAGACCAAGCAGATTAGACGAGACCACCGTATCTCAGTGCAATTCGTTTCTTATCATGCGCCTAGTAAACCCCAGAGATCAAAATTTTGTGCGACAAATTATGGAAAACCTGACTGAAGCCGACGCCAAAATGATTCCGGGCTTTGGGCCGGGGCAGGGAATCGTAAGTGGGCAAGTTGTAAGATTTCCGCTGGCTGTCCGCATCCAACAGGACGACGAGCTTAAGGGGGCAGAGATCGGTGACGAGGATTTCGTCGCGCGCGCGCGCTCCTGGAAGCCGGACGCGGGCGCAAAATCTCGGAGCGAAAGCCGCAAAAGATTTGAGGCCATAAGCCGGGCTGTCGATCAGCGAAAAGGATCAGGAAAAAGCTAGTGCAACTGAAAGGAGCGCTACTCTGCGGCCTCTGCTAGTTTACTGCTTCTGAGCGTCGCAAGAATTTCGGCGGCAAGCGTACGCGCAAGAAGTGGCGGCACCGCATTTCCTATTTGGCGAAAGGCCGGATTCATCGTTCCTGAAAATACAAAGCCGTCGGGGAATGACTGCAATCGAGCCGCTTCGCGAACAGTTATTACACGCGCTTGAGCGCTGTCGTAGTGGATGTGGGTGTAGGTATCTTTACCAATGTGTGCCGTGAGTGTGCGGACTGGCTTATTCTTACGTAGTTTCCACCATCTATTTGGAAATTTTGAAGGGTCATAAGGAGGAACAATTTGTTCGCGGAGCTGGGCCCAGGCGGCTGTCCCTGTCTTTAAGCCTCTTCTGCGGGCTCGCTCCTGAAAAATTTGTTCTGCTACTTTACGTGCGGCAGGATATTCGTCACCTTCCTTCATTCGTTTAAATATCGGAATATCACGCGGCAAATAGCGTAAGACATGATCATACACGCCGTCGTGAGATTCACGATTGGGCCAAGTGCGCATCAATCGGGCGAAGTCAGATAATTTTTCTGAGGAAATGTTGCGGTAGGCGGCCAAGGTCGTGAACCTTCGAGTGCCTCTTTTTAATTTCCCGACCAGATGCTCGGTAACTTTTGGTAAATCGCCAATTGCGTCGAATGCTGTAACGGCCTTCGAAAGGCCCTCGTGTCCTGTATCTGGTTCTATGTAATTCGCACAATCGAGCCGATCGATAAGCTTTAGTGCAACTGCGCGAGTACCCTTGTAGCCAGATGGGAGTTCACAACGTGTCGTAGCGGCAGGAAATCTTACCTCAGACATAAGCTCTTTACGCAATCCTATGAGGAAGACTCGATCGCGCATCTGAGGCACAGAATGATGAGCAGCGTTAATCAGAGAATATGCTGCGTCATAGCCAAGATCATCTAGTGCCTCGACAATCTCTTGAACCACATTGTGCCCTCCAAAATTGAGGATATCAGGCACGTTCTCCATCAATAATGCGAGAGGCTTCAGTCTCTTCACAAAATGAAGATAGCGAAGATAAAGATTCGCTCGCGCATCAATTTTGAACGCTTTCGGATGTTCTGCAATTTCACGTAATTTGGCGCGGCCGACGCGGGCGTAGGCTTGGCACGGTGGCCCTCCAACAATGATGTCGACGGCAAGATCAACATCGCCTAACCCGAACTCACTAACAATCTCTTCCGGCTCAGTAGTCGTGATATCGCGCGCCGTCGCATGGTGTGCGAGGCTTTCTAGAGAATCAGCAAAGAAATTATTTGCGTGAGTTTGCGCGGCAATTGGATCATTCTCAACCGCGGCAACTATCTCACACCCTGCGGATTCAAAACCTAAGCTGAGACCACCGCATCCTGCGAAAAGGTCCAGTACCTTTGGCTTAGATTTAGGATAATCTATTAATCGAGCAATTTTTGTTTCTATCGATAATGACGCCGGCATGGTTTATCCCGTTGGCGACGCCATACGGACTTAAACACTACCAAGTTTGATGAAGTTTGCCAGGCCGATTTCAGAACGACCGATGAGAGCCAAATGATTAGCGATTCCAGGGTGATATCTTTCTCCGATTTGCAATCTGCGGACCTGTACATCGACGCGATCTATCAGGGTGGCAGAAGCGGGAATGCGGGAGATGACCCCTTTCCGAAATTGCTGAGTGTCTCAAATCAAGGCGGCTTTCGGTATCGTGGTTCTTTATCATCTTTCGGACTGTTGGTTCTTACATCCAGCATGAATGACCCGGACTGGCCAGACTCGTTAGACAGGGAGACAGGTACGTTCACATACTTCGGCGATAATAAGCGGCCGGGGCACGCTCTTCATGATACGCCTAGAAAAGGCAATTTAGTTCTCAAGACGATTTTTGAAAGCGCCCACGGTGGTAAGGAGGGACGCAAAAAAGTACCGCCGATTTTGATTTTCTCGAATACAGGAGAATGGAGAGACGTTCGCTTTTTGGGATTGGCGATCCCTGGTGCTGGCGAACAACCCTCATCGGAAGACCTCGTGGCTCTCTGGCGAACAGCGGAGGGAATGCGTTTCCAGAACTACAGAGCATATTTTTCTATCCTAAACGCGGCGGTCATTTCTAGGGCATGGATCAGCGATATCATCGTTGGAAAAAATAACTCGCCTTTTGCTCCCGAAGCTTGGACTCGCTGGGTCGAAACCGGGACTCGCAATATACTGAAATCACAGCGCTCTCTTGAGTACCGGACGAAACAAGAGCAGCTCCCAGCGAGTCAGACTGACGAAGAAATCCTCAAGACGATTCATTCGACCTTTTCTGACCGTCCACACGACTTCGAGAAATGCGCCGCTGCAATTGCGCGCTTAATGCTCGCGGACATTGCCGAGATGGACCTGACACGTCCATCCCGTGATGGAGGACGCGATGCAGTCGGCAAGCTGCGGCTCGGTCAAGGTACGGCCTCAATACTTGTTGATTTTGCCTTGGAAGCGAAATGTTATGATCCCAAAAACGCCGTCGGGGTTCGGGAAATGTCCCGACTTATTTCACGATTGCGACACCGCCAGTTTGGTATTCTAATTACGACGAGTTACGTGGATACCCAGGCATACAAAGAAATTAAAGAAGATCGCCACCCGATAATCGTTATCGCTGGAATTGATATCGTGACGTTACTGAAGTCATCAGGATATGCGGAAATAAATACTCTTAAGAGTTGGCTTGATACTGAATTTCCCCCAGCTTGAGCGCCTGACTTTTCGAATTTTTCTACCGTAATCCAAGCATCTTTTTCAAACGCGGTGCTAAGTCACGATTAGCTCTGATCTGACATTCCCATACAACAACTACTTGCCAGCCAGCACTGCGCAACTCCCTCTTGGCCCTTTTGTCGCGATCTATATTTGCCTTAAATTTTTCGACCCAAAATCTTTTTCTTGTTTTTGGTATGTAAGCTAGACGACAGCCGTGATGCCTGTGCCAGAAACAACCATGTACAAAAATTATAATTTTCCGCTCGTGAAGAACGAGATCAGGTCGACCTGGAAGATTCGCAACGTTCGTCTGAAATCGGTAGCCTAAACTGCGGACTGCTTTTCGAACCCTTAACTCCGGACTCGTAGCACGGGTTCGAATGTTGGACATTAACGCGCTCCGTCGTGCCCGTGTTACATTGTCCATCTCGATATCCCTCGAACTCTCTAAGGCAACGTAGCTCTATTATTTTGATCTTCTTCAAAAAGGTCATCGATCTGTGCGCCTGCAAAATGTGACGTTTGATGCGTGGTTGAAAAGCCACGAATCGAAGAAAGCCAAGGAACGATGGCTCCGTGAGCTCTATCCATGGCCAGTCTTGGCTTTAGTAGATTGTGACGAGGACAACATCGGCAGAACACAGCAAATATCTTACGATGGTGCCAACTATAATGTGACACTTATTTCGGCCTGTCGGCAGACGAGGGGTACTTTCAAATATCGTGTGCGGGTGGAGGCAGATGGTCTCGGATGGCATGCGCGTTCGTTTTCGGACGAATACGATTTGTGTGGCAAGCCGGATGGAACCTTTGTGACCCTATTTCATACAAAGAAAGAGGAACCGCTAGAGCGCATAGCAAAGGCCTTTTTCGGCCGCAGATGGACTCATCTTCGAGTTCATTCGTTTAGGAGTCTTGCGGTATCCCGTTTTCTCGCTGCGAGCATTGTTGCACAAGTAGTGGAAGGAGCATTCCAGAATTCTGGATTGGCACATTATCCAAGCGCTCGGCTCATCGGTGGCGCTGCCCCGATGTTTGCACGCGGCGCGAATCTTTGGATCGGATACCGCTTCTTCTCAGAAGATGCGTATGCATGGGCACGTCGGAGTGCAGGGAGCGCGGAAAAGATAATCGCACTCTATTTTGCAGACACGAAACATCAGTTCAGAACTGATCTCCCAACGAATATCGAGGTAAAATCTATAGCCGAGTTTGACGCATGCAAACTCGGAGGACAGTTCGAGGAATTTATCCGAGTGCTGCTACGTGGTCTGGAATTGCCGGATAAGGAAATTGACACGAACCGATTTACCTCCATTGTCTCTGGACAAACTACAGCGTCATGCCCCCCTATCAGCGAAGCCGACGTGCACGAAGCACTTGCCGCCCTGAAGCGCCCGTGTGCTTCTAAATCTGAGCTCCGCTATCAACTTGCGGCAGCAGTTGTCCTAAATGCATGGATCGAAGACGAGCGTCGTCTTGGGTTTGATAAACGAAAAAAATTCTATGCTTTCAAACAGAAAGTTGGAGAACTTGCGGAATGGGCAAGGAAAGCACAACCTTCTGGAGTCACAATTTGGGCCGAGAAGGAATCATCAGGGCCTATACTTTACGTGCGGATTGACGGCGTCGATTTCAGTTTCCAGGCGATTCCGGGTGCCAATGTGTTTCTCAGTCCAGACACCGGTAAACACAACTGGACCGGTGTGCGACTGAAACCCATCGCACCAATAGTACTTGCGTGGGCTAAAGCTCTCCGAAGACAGACGCCAAATACTCATCCGGTGCTCACCAAGGACCGGACTCCAGTTCAATCCAGATTAAACGACGGCGAAACGTCAAACGGCTGATATTTACGCAGGCACGGGGTCGGCAGCGCGACATCCTACAATTTGAATAACGTCTCAGCGTGCCCGAGACCAAGCGCCTGAGTGCTATCTGGTCCAAGGGTCATCCCTGGCGCACCAGCGCCTTACAACCGGCCGTTCAAGGTATTAACTAAAACTATGCCATTCCCGATCCAGCTATCGCAACGCGGCCGCAACATCAGCGCCAAAAAAAGGCATCACTTCGCAGAAGATTTAGAATTCCGGAATCACTAGCTTGAATGTGCCTGTCGGCATGTCCTGCACCCGATAAACTTGTCGAAATACGCGCAACGCCAATCTAGCCGCGTAAGCAAGGTCGCCATCCGATTCAATTTCGAGGTGCTGAGAATAATTGGGCGAGACTTGAGGCGGAGAGAAGCCGAGTTCTTGTAGAGCGTTTTTGCCATTTGCATTCAGGATTTCACCGAGCTGAGGGACAGACTGAGCAGATGCTGCTTCGCAAACCAGAAGCCGCCCTTCAGCTGGCGCCAGAAACTGGACATAGGCGTTGCCGACTACGAAAATGCAGAAAGCGGATTTATCCGGCGATCCTTTGGCACGTTTCGCGTGAATTTGTGTTAGGCAAGACAGCGCCGTCGAAAGCCAACCTTCTTCCTGAGCGGTGACATCGTCGAGTGGTAGCTCGCCGGATTGCAGACGTTTCAGAGCCTGCCTTCTCCGGATATCAGACCATTGGTTGTAGACCGTGTCTCCTCCCAACATGACAATATGGCCGCCCTTGAAGTCATTCGGTGGGGTGAGAGATTCGTTAAAGCGTTCCCTGTCAGACGATGGTATTGTCTTTTCAGGTCGTCCCGAAGCAGCCCCCAAAAGCCTGCTTTGCTCTTTCGCGTATTCCCAAGCCGAAAACTCGACTGGATCGGAGGACTCACTAGCAACGATAAAGGGGTCATCACCAAAAGATACATAGAGATCGTATAGCCCGTCGGCAGTGATGCCGGGATTACTTGCACAGTAACCGCGCAAATCATCGTCGACGATTCTCTTGCAGGCGGCGACCGCTTCTTCTGCCGTCGCATAGACGCCGAGTTGATAACGCTCGTCTTTGTCCATGAAGTGAAAATTGTCGTCCACCAGCACCTTATATTTCGGCACCGAGGTCTCCTTCAGTACCCAGGATAGATAGAGCGCTCCGCTGCGCTTGCGGATTCGTCGAAAACTTTCTCAAGAAACGGATTGACGCCGCGCAACCCTGCTGCGACATCGCGCGCCCACGCTACATATTTCAATCGTCGTTGCACGGACCATGCCGGCGCGGGGCTATTCGCGATGGCGCGAAGGTTGCTCGCCTTGTCTGCAAGCTTGATGCACTTGGCTCGATCCGATTTTTTTGGTGCATTCGTCACTTGCGCTTGCTTTCTCACCTCCTTCGGAAGGCTTTTGTCATCCGTCACTTCCTCGATCAGACTTGCGACGTCTTCGCCAAACGTTTTCGCAATTACCTCACGCGGAACTTCCTGATCTTCAATGGCGTCGTGAAGGAGGGCGGCGACGACCAAATTCGGATCACTGCCTGCGGTCGCCTCCGCCACCAGCGAGGCGACTTCCAATAAATGATTGATATAAGGCTCTTCCGCGGCGCCTTTACGACGCTGGTGGACGTGCCAGCGCGCCGCCGCATCGGCTGCTCGCAACACTGCGATCCATTCCTTCATGCTTTCTCCCACTCTTGGAGATCAGATCAAAGACGCATCGAAAAGGTGGGTAAAACCAAAGACACCACCCGATCGTAGAAGAACACTGGCTAGGCGGGAAGTGATGCATGGTGAGTAAGTAACCGCGCTATTTAACTCTGCTCATTAGACCCCGTGCGGTTCAGGTGACGCGACGGTCCAAAGACTTAGTTCCCCTTTTCAGTGGCGCTGACCAGGGCGCGCATGGCGCGAATGAGCGCCGCGTTTTCTCGCCGACTGGCAACAGCGGCAACTGTGTAGTGGCCGTGCTTGAGCGCGTTCTTATTGCCCTTCGGCGCCCCCGGCGACAGCCCGCCGTGCATCCGGCAGCGGCCGTTCGACATCGCCGGCGACCGGCACCGGCTCCCGCTCCGCGTCCGGGCACCGCATCGCGGGCTGCGGTGCATGGGCAATCTGCTTTGCATGGGGTTGATCCTCCGATTTTGCGCGATCCCCACCCCCCGCCGGTTCCACCACGCCCACCACCGCCTGGCCGCCGGAATGGACGTGGACGTGCTCCACCGTGACCTTCTGCTGGCCCTTGCCGCGGTGGCGATTGAGCGCTTCAAGCAGCGTGGCGAAGCTGCGGGAAAGCTTGTTGGCCTGGGCGAGGTTCTCGCGCCGCCCTTCGAAGGTCTGCTCGCCGATCATGGCGCGCCGGTAGCATTCCATCGCCGCGTTGTGAGCGGCGATCAGTTGCGCCGCCATCATGCCTTCCAGCTCGTCCTTCGGTCCGATCCCGACGAGCGCGGCGACGGTGGCGCTGTATTGCTTGTCCCGCGTCGCGGGGTCGGAATGCTTCAGCCAAAGCGCATTGATCGTCTGATTGGCGAGAATGTTGTTCCAATGGTCGGAACGGGAGCCGCCGATGTTCTTCAGCGTCCCCTTCAGATCGTCAGGGTCGTTCGCGACCACCGCCGATGGCTTGGTTTCCTTGGCGGCTTTCTTTGCGGTCATCGGTGCGTCCTCGGTTGGTCGATTCCCATCGCCGCCAGTGCGGCAATCGCATCGGCTTTGCGTGCGGCGTGCCATGCCGGCCAGCAGCGCGAATGCAGCCAGGCATGACCGGTCTGATCGGTGCCGAACGGCAGCAGCGGATCGTGCGAATGCTCGGCCTGGCCGCAGCCCAGGCATCGGCCAGACGGCGAGCGCGCCGGATTGCGGTTGAGCCATTCAACGACGCAAGCCGCGAAGGCACGCGCCTCGGCGTCGATCCCCGTCAGACCGTGAACCGCTGCCCGATGCGACCGTGCGTCGAAGAAGGCAAGCCAGTCCTCGCCCGACCAGCCGTCATTCGCCGGGTGCAGCAACGCCAAGATGCCGACCTTATGGCGGGCCAAGAGGTCGAGGACGGTGGGCGGCGGCGCGGTACCGGCTTCGAGCGTGAGGGCATCGCCATCGATCCCGAGCCTAATGCCGGTGGCTCGCGCGGCCTTGAGGGCTTCCGCCGCGCTCATAGTCGTCCGCTCCACCCCGGCATGCCCGTCTTTTCCGGCTCGGAATGAGGCGGGCAATTTGCGTCCACACCGTCCGCATCGGTCTCACCGTTGGTTTTCAAGGGGTTGGCGCGGACGGTCGAACCATCGGCAAGCCTCGAACCGTCCGCACGGTCGCTGACCGTCCGCAAGCCTCCCGATGCGAAACCATTGTCAGGAATGGATTTCGACTGATCGGCGGACGGTGCGGACGATGTGGACGATCGCGCCCCTCCGGTTTCTGGCGCAGATAGCTGCCTGGTGGTGATGCGGATGATCCGCGTCCGCGCACGGCCCTCGCGCTCGAAGCCGATCTCGGTCCCGATCTTGCGCAGGAAGGTCGCCGCCCGGCGCAAGCGGCCCGCCAGCGCCCGCGGACTGTCCGGCCAGGTCTTGGACTTGGCGAGGCGCTCGCCCGCCATCTCGGCCAGGGCGCCCAGAAGCTCCGAGGCGGTGCCGGTCCACTCCGTCCGCGTTGCCATCAACGCCCGCACCGCAGCGGCGATCGGATCGGCATCGATCACCCCTTCCACTGCCTCGTCGCGATTGCCGCAATAGGCCGCCCAGAACGTGCCGACGGACCACAGCGCCGTCTCGCAAGCCGTCGCCCACAGTGCGAAGTCCGCCATGCGCGGCAGCCTTTCGAGCCGGGTTTGCGGCAGCATGGCCATACCCTTCGCCACTGCATCGAGCAGCGCGCCAAGGATGCGCGGGCGCTCGGCGTCGAACGCCGCCCACAATTCCTGCTCGGGCCGGCGTCGTTCCTCGGGAATCGGTTGCAGCGTGAGAAACAGGGCACGGTCGGCAAGGTCGGGCCGCGTTACGATGTCCTCGATTCCGTTCAGGATCACCGGACGCGCCGCGTCGAACAGCACCTCGTCCTGGTCGGAATAGAGCTGGCGCACAGCGAAGCCGCCGCCGGTGGCGAGCCGGCAGAGTGTGTCGGAAATCCACGCAGGCAGACCCGATACGTTGTCGAAGGCAAGCACATGGCCGTTGCTCGCGGCGATGAACAGATCGCGATCCTCGCGCGGCAGCGCGCGTAACGGCGCGGTGTTCGGATCGAGCAAGGCCCGCAGGATCGCCGAAAAGGTGGACTTCGCCGAACCCTGCTCGCCGGACAGCACGATCACCGGATAGGGTCCGCGATTGCGCAGGCAGGCCAGCGCCCAGGCGATCACCAGCACGAAATCGGCATCGGAACGGACATTGAGAAACGACCGCAGCGCCTCCACCGAACCACCGGTAACCGGCGCCGGCAGCGCCTGCATCCCGGCGGCACGGCGGAAGCGCACCGGCGGATGGTCGATGACTCGCCAACCGGCCGCATCGATCTCCACTGCCCGCCATGTCTGGTCGCCGAGGTCGAGATAGAGGCGATCGTCGAGCCCACCGACGCGAACATGAACCGTGCGCTCCGGCGCATCGAAATGCGCCTTAGCCTCGATCACGTTGAGCGCCGATTGCAGCGCCTCCGAACTCGGCGCGCCGCCGGTTGCCTCGAAGAAGCGGCGGGCGAGCCAGCGGCGAAAGCCCTTGGCACGGATCGGCCAGGTTTCGCGATGGCCGTTGATGTCGAGATCGGCGAAGCCGGTGCCGTCCGGCGCGTGAAACAGCTCGGCGGTTTGCGCAAGGTCGATCAGGATGTCGGCCTGCGTCGGGCCGCGCCCGCCCGCTTCGCCGCTTTCCTCGGCGATCGCGTCGTCAAGCGCCATCACCCGGCATCCGGCCTTCTTCAATTGCGCCCGCAGCGCCTCGAAGGCGGCACGATCATCCCGCTTGAGCGAGGCGAGGCGTTCGATCGCTTCGGGCGCGAAGGCGGCGCCGGGATCGGTGCCGGTCCGTTCGACGAGACCGTCCAGCGGGTCGCGAACCTCTTCGGCGGCATCGATGGCCGCGCAAACCGCGTCGTTGCCGGCAGCATCCAAGGTGCTCATCGCGCGGCCTCCTCGATGCGAGGCGCCCGGTGCATGAGCAGATCGTTGAAGTCCGTGCCCTGCGGTGGGCGGGCAATGCGCGCGCGCCGGCCTTCTTGCTTCCAGCGCCACGCGCAGTCCTGCGCCGCCGCTTCGCCGGGATCGTCGCCATCGGCGAGCACGATCACCTCGCGAACCTCGTGCGGCAGGCCGAGGGCGCGAAGCCCCGATGTCGAAAGCGCTGCCCACGCCGAACGGCCGCTTGCCTGCATCGCGGCAAGACACGTCTCAATGCCTTCACCGACCATCAGCCCATCGCCGATTGGTCCGAGCCGCACCGCGCCGCCACGGCACGGCCCGAGCATCATCTTCACCGGATCGACTGATGCTTTCGTGTCTCCATCCCGCGTCAAGAAAGTACGGTGAATGCCTATCGGGCTGCCGTCAACGCCGTGCGTCACCAGACCCACCATTGCGGGCCAGACGGCGCCTGACGGATGTTTCAGACCTGCATGGAAGCGAATCGACGGCGGGATCGGATTCGTGAGCCCGCGCGACCGAAGATAAGTCTCAACCGGCGTCCCCTTAGGCGATTGCGAGCCTCGCCAAATGGCGAGCGCTGCTTCCGTTCGCTTGATGGTAACACCATCGGATTCGGTTGACAGCGCGTAATCTGGCTTGCGCGAAGACCGGATCGGCCGCAAGTCGTCCATGTCCCAGACACCGCAGGCGCGGAGCGCGGCAATCACGTCGCGCTGATCGCATCCGGCATGACAGTGCACCAGCACTTTGCCGTCGCGCGCGTCAGTGATTGCGAGGCTCGGCGCGCGGTCGTCATGCGCCGGACAGCGTGCCATCCAGGCGGCGCCGGCTTTGCGTCCGCCGAGCGCTTTGGCGATGATTTCTGCGGTCATCAGTTTCCGCCAACGTATTCTGAACGCTTCACCTCGACCTCGGGCAGCCGCTCGATCCACGCGCGCAAGTCATCCGCGAGTACGATCGTGCGGCGTCCGCGCTTAACGGCGCGTAGCTCGCCTGATTTGATTGCTTCATAGAGTGCCGTGCGGCCGGTGCATGCGATAGTGCAAGCCTGTGTAACGGTGTAGGCTAAAGGTGTGTTCATCTCTCATCTCGTCATTGGAACCGGGATGGCCCCGGCGACCACGCCCGCGTTTTCGCAAGCGTTGGCGAGATGGTTAAAAGCGGAATGTCGATTCCGCATTCCGCAAATACCGCAATGCCATATTTGCGTTATTTGCGGCGCCCTGCGGCCCTCAAGATAGTGTCATCAGACACGTCGGGCAGTTTCAATTCCTTCAGCTTCGCACCAACCCGCTGGCAAAGGGCGGAGTTTGGCTCGGTGGCTTGGTCAGGCACGCCGTTTGAATAAAGCGCCTCAATGGCGCTCTGGGCACGTTCGATTGCGGGTCGGCGTCTGCCACGTGGTTGTTGTGCCTTGTTACGGCCACTCGCGACCTTGCCGTTGTAAACTTGAACGGCGTTAATCCACCACGAGGGCAGTGGCAGTTCATGCCGTTGAGCGAAATCGAGTACTGCTTCTTTCGTCACAAGCAACCTATTAGCTGCGAATGCAAATGCAGAGGGCGTAACTTTCTGCCCTTTGTGGAACAACAATTCGCGAGCTTGATGTCCTTTGATGTAACCGGCGCGGTTCTCAGGCGTGATGAGTCGTAGTCCCAAACGTCGATCATTTTCGAGAGGGCCAGCGTCATCAAGCCGACCATTAATAATGTCTTCAATCAAAATATGCGTGAGGTCGCGCTCGGCTTCGCTCGCATTCGAGCTGGAACCAGCAAGCTCCTTCGCCCAGGCAGGCAAAAGTTGAGCCAGGGTAAGCCACGCCCTGGTGCGATACAGAATTGCCAAGACAACGCCCCTCCGCCAGGGCACCCGCACAAAGGTCGCGGCGGCAGCGCGATGCGGAACCGCGCGTTCGGTAGCGAGCCTAGCCGCCGCGGAAGGATGTTAACCCAAAAACGGGGCACAAGAAGAGGCTTGGAATCTTCGCGCGAGCTGAGCCGCCCGCTGGGTCCGTTGTTATGGTTCTTTGTGCCTTCGAGACCTGTTTTCGATGCTACGGTCAATCTCGCTCCGCCAGTCGTCAGACGAGGTAATTGCGTCTAATTCGGCCAGGGCTCGTTGATAGTCGGTTGCGCTGGGCTGTGGGACTACAAACAAATCGTGATGAACTGGACCATAAGGAGCATCAGCGTCAAAAGCTAACCTTGAGCGATTCCGCAGACATTCGATGACAACTGAATGGCGACGAACGTACCTGTCTAATGCCTCCTTCAGACGGCGCTGCGTGTCTTTCAATTTGTCACTCCCAACGAAAGTTCTTACGAGAATGAGAAGCCTTTTGTCACCATTACAAAAGAAATCGAACAGGCGGTGCGTGAGCGCGAGTCCATTCTGGAAATCGATCAGCTCAGGAGCGGCCAGCTCGGTCATTTCAGTGTTCATGACGAGCTTTTGCATTTCACCGAAGATGAGGCCATCGGCCAGAGGCGAAATAAAATTGGTCACGTTTGCACGCCTGCCTTGCTTCCGGCGCTGTTCGCCGAGTTCGAGCAACATTGGCCACAGGATTGACAAGGAGTCTTGTGCTTCAGCCAAAGACTCGTGTCTCCTTATTGCGCGTTCTACTAGACGCTGATGAAAGTGATCGGTGGTGAACAATGGATCGGTGGTTGAAAGAAACCACAGGCCCGAACACCAGAATGTGAAGGTGTACGTATTGGCGCCAAAAAGCGTCTCTGCCTGTCGGAGCGGTTTGGCCATCAGCCTATAGATGCTGACGGAGGCGCCGGGCTCCTTCCTGCCGATTGGCCTGCGAAGGACGCGGTGAATTGTGCAATCGGTAACATGGGACGTCACGTATCGGTTAAAGTCCTGCGCCTTCGACCTAAGTGAAGGCCAAGTCAGACTTTCGGCGCCGTAACCTTCCAAAGCATGTCTCAACACATCCTCGGGGAGCCCGTGCGGAGTCTGTTTTGAGCGCTCGAACTTATCGATCCACGTAGTGACTGTCTGTCGTGCGAGCTTTGCTTGAGATTTTGTCGAAGCCGAAGACATGGACGCACACAGCAACGGGTTTTGAGGACGAGGGTACAATATACATGAATTTTCCGTAGAGACGCGCCGGAGGGTACGTGCGTGCATGCTGGTCTCAAAACTCCGGAGGCTGCTGCCGCTCATCCGGCCTTCAGCAAGCGGACGACCTTCGAAGTCTCGCGACCCGCCACAATGTCCTGCAACCGTTCATCCCAAGCGCGCAAAACATGGACCTTGCGCTCGATCAGGTCGGTGCGGACGTAATGACGGACCAAGGTCCGAGTCTCCTTCCCACCCGCCTCGTGGCCGATCACCGCTGCGATAAGATCAAGGCCAATGCCCATCTCCGTCAACATGGTTGCCACCGTGCGCCGCAGGTCATGCGTGGTAAACTTGTCGATTGGCAGCTTGTCCCGACGCGCCAACAGATAATGGCCGATATGGGCTGCAGTCAGAATGGTGCCTGTCTCGGCCTTGAACAACGGTCCCGCGTGAACTGCGGAAAGCCGTGCCTCAATGATTTGCCGTGCCAAACCAACGAGAGGCGTCACGCGCGGTCGTTTATTTTTCGAGCGCACAGCGGGCAGCGTCCAGGTCCATTCGTCGGGATCGATTTCCTCGGCGCATAGGCCGCTGATTTCGCCGCAACGGGCACCCGTCAAAAGCTCAAGCTTCATGATGTCCGCGGGCTCGGATGGAAGGGCGTCGGAATTGAGCCATTTCCAGAGCGCTTCGATTTCCTCAACGGTCAGCACGCGATCGCGCGGTGTCCCAGAGTCGTAAGCCCTCAATCCGGCAGTGGCATCCATTTCCACGATGTCCTGCGACAAGGCCCAACGGAACATGGCGCCAACAGTTTGTCGGCGCTTCTCTGCTTCCCGCTCGATCCCCTGGTCAGCCACCGCGTCCAACAATTCCCGAATGTCGCGCCGTCGAATATCTTCAGCGTACTGATCCAGGATCGGAGTTAGCGCCCGCCGCAGCCGACTCTCGATTTCCTTTGCGGTCCGCAGGCGGCCCGTAACCCGGCGCCGCACGTAAAGTTCAATCAACTTCTCGACCGTGAGCCGCCTGGCCGCGGTAGATCGGCTCTCTTCTTCCTCAGCGATTAGGTCGCGGCCCGCCCGCGCCGCGCTGGTCAACTCGTTGGCGCGCTCGCGGGCTTGTTCCAGACTCACATCAGCCATGCGGCCAAGCGAAACCCGCCGCACTTTTCCCGAGCCACGAATCCGATATGCCAAGTCCCAAGTCTTGATACCGCTTGGCGCCACTCGCACTGCCAGTCCGATGCAACGCTGATCGGACACCCGATACGGCGCCTCAGCGGGGCGCAACGCTTCGATCGAACGATGCGTGAGAGACACTGTTCCGCGCGTCAGTCCCGAGCCACAAGCCATGTGCTACCCTCTTTTGTTCTTTCCGTCGCAACACTGTCGCAACAAGTTTGCTGGCACCGGGCGGGACTCGACGTACCGACCTGAATGGCGGTGAACTCTAACCAATTGTTCTACAAACACAAAACGCGCAGCCCCGTACGGCAGCAAGCAACTGCGAACAGATATACAAAGGCTGGCTGCAGACGTGGCTTGTTCATATGCGCTCGCCCGGCACCCTGCTCCGCGAGCTTGGCTTCGGCGGTTTTTTCGCGTTTCAGCTCCTGGTCGGCGGTACCGTGCTCGCCGCTCTCGCGCATCCGTTTTTTCTCGCGCTGGTACTGACCGACGCGACCTTCGGCGATCTGTTCACGCCGAGCGAAAGCTTCGGCGAAGCCCTGCGTCGCGGCTTCGCAGTCACAACGCTGCTATCGGGCTATTTCTGTTCGATTCTGTTGTCATTGATGGGGCTTGCGCGCAGACGGCTGCTCGCGAGCGCCTGGGTGCTGCTGTTCACGCCAGTCTATTGGATCATGCTATCGTTTGCGGCCTGGCATGGAGCGCTTCAGCTGGTGTTGGCACCGCATTTCTGGGACAAAACCGAGCACGGGCTCGCGCGGACTTCCCGTCACGGAAAAAATTTATTGAAGCGCTCGCCGCTTTCGGCGCCGGCGCGCCGCGTCAAAGCCGTTTCCGCAAATCGGCCGCCGCTTCGTCCGCGCTTCGCGAGAGATTGAACGGCGCGACAAAACGGCCGTTCTTGTCCATCAGATACACGACGGCGGTGTGATCCATGGTGTAATCGCCGTCCTTGGTCGGGACTTTTTTTGCGAAGACGCGATATTCCTTCTTGATCGCGTCGATCTGCTCTTCCGTTCCGGTGAGGCCGAAAATGCGCGGATGGAACGAGGATATATATTGCTTCAATTTTTCGGGCGTATCGCGTTCCGGGTCGACAGTAACGAACAACGCGGCAGTCTTGTTCGCGTCCGACCCAAGCCGGTTCAGGACTTCCGACATCTCGTAAAGCGTCGTGGGGCAAACGTCGGGGCAGTTAGTGAAGCCGAAGAACACCAGAAACGGTTCGCCCTTGAAGGTGGCGTCGGTGACGGTGTTGCCGTTTTGGTCGGTGAGCGCGAACGGCCCCCCTACGGAGGAAGGCTGCGTCACCCGGTGCGGCATGACCATAACAAGTGTCGCGACCAATGTGAGCGAGCCTGCAAGAAAGGCGACCAGCAGCGCGAGGATCTTTGTTTTTGCCTGCGTCTTCTTCTTTTTCACGCGGGTCATCCGAAACAATTCGCAAGACCCGTACGGATCGTCTCGAAGAAGACGGCGGTGCCGTATTTCCACCAGAGCGCCGTACTCGTGGCGAGTCCGGCGCCGAAAAGCACGGACAAGCTCAGGAGGAAAACGCGGCGCAGGGAAATATGCTGTTCCACGGCACGGTTCATGGGATTTAGCTAATGCCGCAGAACGCGGACGTCAATCGCGGGTGTATCACGTTACGCTGATGGCGCGGACACCTAAGCCTACTCCTCTATCGCGCCTGATTTTATTCGATAGGCTGATATTGATCGCGGTAATTCGATGCGGTTTCCACGCAGAGCCGGGTAGGCCAAGATTGAGCGGGCCGGTGCGGGAAAAATCGCGGAAAACAATCGGCACCGATCCTTGATCCAGGGATGGGGGAACGCGATGTCAAACAAGATAGGAATCATTGCACTACGTTTATCGCTGCTGGTCTTTTTCCAATCGATTGCTTTCGCGGTCCATGGGGCGACGCTCACTGTCGTGAACGATACGGACGGCTACATCACCGTATCGGTTGACGGCGCTTACGGCTGCAACACTGCGGGCCATACGAGATGTACAATTCCCGTCTCACCGGGAATGCATACGCTGCGCGCGCAGACTGCGAGCGGCCAATCGACGAGCGCCCAGGCCCCAATACCGCAGGAAGGATACATCTGGACAATCTCTCCTGTTGCAAACGAATGCAGCCGGCGGGCCCGCGCGAGCGAAGCGCGTATCGCGGCATGGAACGCGAAATGCGTGGGCGCGGGTTCGGTTCGCAATCCCGGGCTTTACCGGCAGTGCGACAATGAAAGAAACGCATTGCGGGCCGAACAGCAACGAATCCTGAACGAGTGCCCGCATTAAACTTTTGCGAGAGAACGCCGTCGGCGCGCTATTAGATGAACAGGCGTATGGTTTGGAGCGGGCGAAGGGAATCGAACCCTCGTATGCAGCTTGGGAAGCTGCCGTTCTACCATTGAACTACGCCCGCGCGGCTTTGTTTTAAAACGGACGGCGCGACGGGGGAAGCGGTTTTTCGCCGGCGCCAGTTGCGCGCTAGTGTACCCGGATGAAGCAAACCAGCGCGGGCATTCTGCTCTATCGCCACAAGGAGGAGGCGACCGAATTTTTCCTGGTGCACCCCGGCGGGCCATTCTGGGCGAGGAAGGACGAAGGCGCCTGGACGATCCCGAAAGGGCTTGCCGCGCCCGGCGAGGATTTGCTCGCGGCGGCGAAACGCGAATTTTCGGAAGAAACCGGCTTCGCGCTAGACGGCAAGTTCCGGTTTCTCGGCGAGTTCAAGCAGCCGGGCGGGAAAATCATTCACGCCTGGGCGGTCGAAGGCGACTGCGACCCCGCGCAGTTAAAGAGCAATTTCTTTCCGCTCGAATGGCCGCCGAAATCCGGCAAGATTCAGCAATTCCCGGAAATCGATCGCGCAGCGTGGCTTAACGAAACGCAGGCGCGGGTGAAAATCCTGCGCGGGCAGATCCCGATTCTCGACGCCTTCAACGCGGCGCCGGGATCTCCTCCGGCGGCTTCACGTGCCGGAAGGAAAACAAAAGCGTCAGATCATACGCGATCTTCAACACGCCACAGAGCACGAGCGGCAGGCCGGAAAACGGCGAAGCCAGCAAAGCGCCCGCCAAGGCGGGGCTGAGCGAAGACGCGAGGCTTCGCGGCACCGCCGTGACGCTTGCCGCCGCCGCGCGCTCGGCGGGCGTGACCACCGCCATTACGTAAGACGTCCGCGTCGGCACGTCCATTTGCGAGAGCGCCGAGCGCAGCGAAAGCAGCACAAGCGTAATCGTAAGATTCGGCGAAAAAGCCGCGAGAATGAGAAAGATACTCGACGGAATATGCGTGAACACCATCGTGTTCACGAGTCCGATCCGCCGTGCGATCCAGGCCGCGACCGGATAGGAGAAGGCGCTCAACACGCCCGACCAGAAGAAAAAAAGACTCGCGGCGGTGAGCGACAAATCGAAGCGCTCGAACAGCCAAAGCGCCAAAAGCGATTGCACGACAAAGCCGCCGGCGAAGGCATCCAGGCTAAAGAGGGCCGCGAGCTTGTAAACAATGCCGCGCGAGGGCCCGAGCGGCGCATGCGGCTTCGCGCCTTCAACGTGCGCGTGCGGCAGCAAACGATAGAGCGCGGCGCTTAGAAGCCCGAGTACCGCATAGGCGTAAAACATCAAGCGAAACGCGTGCATTTCGGTGAAGCCGAGATGGACAAGGCCGTCGGGCGCGGCGGCTGCGAGCGAACCTGCCGCCATCGATAACGCGCCGATCAGGCTGTACCAGGCAAAAACGCTTGTGCGGTCACGGTCGGAAGCGTTCTGCGCGAGCATCGCGTGCTCGATCGGAATCAGGACGCCAATGTCGCCGGTCGACGGATTCAGGGTGCCGAAAAAGGCCACGACCAGAACGAAAGCGATGCTTTCGAACGCGGGAAAAGCGATTCCCGTCGCCGCCATCAGCGTGGCGCCGACGAGCAAAAGATTGCGCAGGTCATAGCGCGGCGCGAGAAAGCCCACGGACAGCGTCAGCAGCGCCGTGCCGAGGAGCGCCGCGGTTGCGACAAATCCGATTTCGAGCGGCCTGAAACCAATCGCCGAAAGATAAGCGGGCAGGATAATGACGGCAAAGCCGTCGCCGAAGCCGCGCGCGGCGCGCGCCGCGTAGAGAACGGCGAGATTGAATTTATTGTCCGCGACGAGTTTCAGAATCATGCCCGCGTCACCAGTGAAATTCGGATGGACGCGATTCTTCGGCATGACGCCTCATGGGGAGATCGCTTCCCCACGAGCGGATTAAAAGAGTCCACCGGAAAATTGTCAATCGAACACGGCGCCGCATTCTGAAATGCTGTCTCGCTACAACATCGGCAGCGAGCGCCGCTTCGGCCCGCGCGGGAAGGTCCGATCGATCCGCACGATTTCATCGTCGCTGAGCTTCAGCTTGCCGGCCGCCGCGTTGTCCTCGGCATGCTCAGGGCGTCCCGCTTTCGGGATCGCAAAGACGGACTTCCGCCGCGTGAGAAAAGCAAGCGCCACCTGGCGCGGACTCGCACGATGACTCAAAGCGATTTCGCCGAGCACTTTCCCGCCCGCCGAATTCGGAGCGGGGAAACGATCCTGCCCGAACGGCGAATAGGCGACGACCGCGACGCCGTTCTTCTCGCACCAGGGAATCACCTCGTGCTCGATCGCGCGCTGCTGCAGGTGGTAAAGCACTTGGTTGCAAATGATTTTCCCATTGCCGGTGACGGCAAGCGCCTCCTGCAAATCGCCGGCATCGAAATTCGATACGCCATAAGAGAGGATTTTTCCATCGCGCTTCAAATCCTCGAACGCGCGAAACGTCTCTTCCAGCGGATGCTCTCCGCGCCAGTGCAGGAGATAACAATCGAGCCGGTCGGTTTTCAGTTTCGCGAGCGAGCTTTCGCAGGCGCGGCGCGTGCGCTCGCGCGACGCATTGCTCGGCAGCACCTTCGAAACAATGAAGGCTTCGTCGCGCCGCCCCGCAATCGCCTCGGCAATTAGCGCTTCGGCGCCGTCATACATCTCGGCGGTATCGATATGATTCATGCCGAGGTCGAGCCCGCGGCGGAGCGCCGTGATCGCGCGCGAACGGTCGCCGTGCGCGATATTCCAGGTACCCTGCCCAATCACGGAGATTTCGGCCTTCAGCGGGCCAAAAGGTCGCTGTTCCATTTTCCGCCACCTCGCCGCTCTATAGCATGAACGAGGGCGCGATTCGGAGAATCTGATGCGCCGGCTATCGCAGACACTGCTCACGGCGGGGTTACTTCTCGGCAATTCGGCCGCGGCGCAGGATTTGCCGCCGCCCGGGGTCATTGAAAAAATCATTCCGCAATTGCAGGAGCCGTTAAAGGCCGCACGGATCGTGTTCCAACCCAAGCCTTCGAAAGCCGACGCGCTTTGCGCGATGCAAAGTTTTGAGATGACTTTGGAGCGCGACGACAAGATAAAGCCGAACAAATATCCGGTGCTGCTCAATCCGCAACAGGGCGCCTCCGTCCTGCCGCGGCAGATGCTCGCGGTAATCGACCGGCTCGCGGTCGATGCCGACGGTGCCGCGCGCGCCTATCATCCCGAAGACGTGTTCGGAAAGGGCACCTGCACGCGCAAGAAGGATGCCCAAGGCCGAGACGTCCTGAGTGGCATTTGCGCGCTCGACAGCTTTGCCTCAAGCGGCATTCGCATTTTCGAGAACGCGGAGCGCGTGCGATTTCCGAGTCCTGCCAAGCAGCCAAAAGAAGCCTCCGAGACTGTCGAACGCTGGAGGAATTTTTGGGCACTGATCCGCGACCGCAAGCTTCCCTCTATCGACTTCAAGGCGATCGGCGGCCCGCTCGCGCCGGAAGGCTACCGGATGTTTTATTGGAAAGAGCAGAAGCTCTCCGCCTTCTTCAAGCACGCGATCATCCCGCATACGCGTGACGGCTATCCGTGCTTGCGCGGGGAGGATGAGCGCTACCCCGGCTATTTCATCACCGCGACCACACTCACGCAGCCCAGCCGTGTCCGCAACGACGGCTGCGCGCCGACACGCTATATCGACGCGCTGGAAATTCCGTTTTTCGTGCTGCCCGGCGGCAGTGTCGGCACGGCGCAGATCGGCGACATCGTGATCGGCTTTTACAAAAGCGGCGGCACGGAACGCCTTGCCTTCGGCATCGCCGCCGATGCGGGACCGGTCGAGCAATTTGGCGAAGGTTCGGTCGCCTTCAACCAGATTTTGCTCGGCCAGACGAGAAAGCCCGTGATAAATATCGACGACGTGAATTCGTTTCACATCTCGAGCGAGCGATTGAAAAAGGACAATGCGACGCTCGCGATTTTGGTGCTCGGCGGCACCAAGCAGCGGCTCGACGGCAACTATTCGCGCGAAAATATCGAGAAGGTCGGCCGCGTGGAGCTCGCGCGCTGGAACGGCGGTAGTGCGAACATGACGGCGAGATTGAACGCGTGCTTGGGGCAGATGAGGCCTTAATCGTCGCGGCCTCATGGTGAGGAGCCGCGTCAGCGGCGTCTCGAACCATGTGGCCGCCCATCCTTCGAGACGCGGCGCATTAAAATGCGCCGCTCCTCAGAGTCTGACTCAAAAAGAGACCAATGAAATCAAGCTCTCTCATCTAGCTCCGTCATGCCCGGCCTTGTGCCGGGCATCCACGCCTTTGCTTCAAAGACAGCAGAAAGACGTGG